>Ga0207667_10002223_pt1 | contig 24360 bp, 18 predicted proteins | sample KBSCornC52_FD_184301 | JGI IMG/M metagenome (GOLD analysis project Ga0207667, IMG submission 184301) | Corn rhizosphere microbial communities from Kellogg Biological Station, Michigan, USA - KBS Corn C5-2 (SPAdes) (version 2) | ecosystem: Host-associated > Plants > Roots > Rhizosphere > Soil ...
GGGTATGGTGCGCATCGCCTTCGGCGGCATGGCGGCGACGCCCAAGCGTGCCAGGGCGGTGGAGGCGGCGCTGTTGGGCAAGCCGTGGACGACGGTGACCATCGAGGCCGCGATTCCGGCATTTGCCGCCGACTACCAGCCGCTCACGGACATGCGAGGCAGCAAGGAGTATCGTCTGCTGGCGGCGCAGAACCTGCTGCGCCGCTTTCACCTCGAAACGACCGGTGCTGTCGAGCGGCTGAGCAAGGCGGTGGCGTGATGAATATTTCAGTGCCGACTGCACCCCCCCTCCCAACCTCCCCCGCGAGGGGGGAGGTGCCGCGCGGTGATTTTGGCTCGACGGTGCCCCAAGCACCGGCCGACACCCTCCCCCTCGCGGGGAGGGTTGGGGAGGGGAGCGAGGCATGAACAAACTCGACATCACCACCCCCACGACCGGCAAGAGCGGGCGGCTGCATGAGGCGGCCCCGCACGACAGCGCCAGCAAGCAGGTGGCGGGGCGGGCGGAATATGTCGACGATCTGACCGAACCCGAGGGCACGCTGCACGCTTACCTCGGACTCTCGACGCGGGCCCATGCCGAGATCGCCTCGCTCGACCTCGACGCGGTGCGCAAGGCGCCCGGCGTGGTGGGCGTGCTGACGGCCGACGACGTGCCGGGCGAGAACGACGTTTCATCGGTCCACGAGCACGACGAACCGGTATTTGCCGAGACGCTGGTCAAATATTGGGGCCAGCCGATCTTCTGCGTGATCGGCGAAACGCGCGATGCGGCGCGGCGGGCGGCCAAGCTCGCCAAGATCGAGTATCGCGACCTGCCGCACGTGACGAGCATCGATGCGTCACTGCGCGATGGGGGCAAGCTGGTCACCAAACCGATGACGCTCGAGCGCGGCGACGTGGACGCGGGACTGGCGAAATCGGCGCGGCGCGCCAAGGGCAAGGTGACGATCGGCGGGCAGGAGCATTTCTATCTCGAGAGCCAGGTCGCGCTGGCGGTGCCGGGCGAAGACGAGGACGTGACGCTGCACGTCTCGACGCAGCACCCGACCGAAATCCAGGTGATGGTGGCGCAGGTGCTCGGCATCCCGCACGCGGCAGTGACCGTGAACATGCGGCGCATGGGCGGCGGCTTCGGCGGCAAGGAAACGCAAGGCAATCTGTTCGCCGCGGTGGCGGCGCTGGCCGCCAAGAAATACGGCCGCGCGGTCAAACTCAGGCCGGACCGCGACGACGACTTTCAGATCACCGGCAAGCGCCACGATTTCCGCGTCGACTACGATGTCGGCTATGACGATGAGGGGCGCATCCAGGCGGTGAAGGCGACCTTCGCGGCACGCTCGGGATTTTCGGCCGACCTTTCCGGGCCGGTCACGGATCGCGCGCTGTTCCACTGCGACAATGCCTACTGGTATCCGGCGGTGAAGGTGGACTCGCTGCCGCTCTTCACCAACACGGTCAGCAACACGGCGTTTCGCGGTTTCGGCGGACCGCAGGGGATCATCGGCTGCGAGCGCTGGATCGAGCATATCGCGTACGACCTCGGGCTCGACCCGCTCGAGGTGCGCAAGCGCAACTTCTACGGTACCGACACGAACAACGTCACGCCGTACCACCAGACGGTGGAGGACAACATCATCCACCGGGTGGTGGAGGAGCTCGAGACGAGCGCGGACTACCAGAAGCGGCGCGCCGCGGTGCTCGATTTCAACCGCACGCACCAGGTGCTGAAGAAGGGCATCGCGCTGACGCCGGTGAAGTTCGGGATCTCGTTCACCGCGACCTGGCACAACCAGGCGGGCGCGCTGGTGCATGTCTATCGCGACGGCTCGATCCATCTGAGCCATGGCGGCACCGAGATGGGGCAGGGCCTGCATGTCAAGGTGGCGCAGGTGGTGGCCGAGGCGTTCGGGGTGACACTCGACCATGTAAAGATCAATGCCACCAACACCGGCAAGGTGCCCAATACATCGGCGACCGCGGCATCGTCGGGCACCGACCTCAACGGCATGGCGGCACTCAACGGGGCCGAGCAGATCAAGGCGCGGATGGAAGCGCACGCGGCGCGCATCTACGAGGTCGAGCCCAAGGATGTGCACTGGGAGTTCGGCGGCATTCGCGCCGGCAAGCAGTTCGTGCCGTTCAAGCAACTGGCGGAATCATGCTGGATGAACCGGGTGCAGCTTTCGGCGAGCGGGTTCTACGCGACGCCGAAGATCCATTGGGACCGGGCCAGCGGGCGTGGACATCCGTTCTACTATTTCGCCTATGGCGCGGCGGTGGCCGAGGTGACCATCGACACGCTGACCGGCGAGTACCAGTTCGATCGGGCCGATGTGCTCGAGGACGTCGGGCATTCGCTGAACCCGGCGATCGATCTCGGGCAGGTGGAAGGCGGCTATATCCAGGGCTGTGGCTGGCTCACCACCGAGGAGCTCTGGTGGGACGACAAGGGGCAGCTCAGGACGCATGCGCCCTCGACCTACAAGATCCCGGTGGCCTCGGACGTGCCGCGCGAGTTCAACGCACGGCTGGCCGAATGGTCGGTGAACAAGGAGCCGGCCATCGGGCGATCCAAGGCGGTGGGCGAGCCGCCGCTGGTACTCGGCTACTCGATCGTCGAGGCGCTCTCGATGGCGGTGGCGTCGGTCGCCGACTACAAGGTCCAGCCTAACCTCGACATGCCGGTCACCCCCGAGCGTGTGCTGATGGGCGTCGAGCGCATGAAGCGGGAGCGAAAAAGCTGATGCGATCGGCTGAGCTCGCGCGGTTCGTTGCCTCGTATCCGACGGCCATTGTCGCCGAGCTCACAGCCGTTCGCGGGTCGAGCCCGCGGGAGAAAGGCGCGTTCATGCTGATCGCCCCGGATGCGCTGATCGGGACGATCGGGGGCGGGGCGCTCGAATACATGGTCATCGACCGGGCGCGGCGGGCGCTGCGCGACGGCGAGGAGCCGGAGGGGCTCGATATTCCGCTCGGGCCGGAGATCGGCCAGTGCTGCGGCGGCCGGGTCGAGGTGTCGCTCAAGCGGCTCCAGCGGCCGCTGGGGGCGGCCCTGGTCAAACGGCTGCGAGCGGCCGAGGCCGATTTGCCGGATGTCTATCTGTTTGGCGCCGGGCATGTGGGCAAGGCGCTGGCGCAGGCGCTGGCAGCACTGCCGCTCAACGTGCACGTCATCGACACGCGGCCGGACGAACTGAGCGGGCTGCCGGCAGGCGTCGAGGCCAAGGCCGTGCCGATGCCCGAGGCGGTGGTGCGGTCCGCGCCGGAGGGGAGCGCGTTCGTGATCCTGACGCACGACCACGCGCTCGATTTCCTGATCGCGGCGGAAGCACTGAAGCGGCCTGACGCGCCGTATATCGGCATGGTCGGCAGCCGGACCAAGCGGGCGAAGTTCGCGAGCTGGTACGCCGGCGAGGGCGGCAATCGCGATGCGCTCCGACGCCTCGTCCTGCCGATCGGCGATCTTGGGCTCGTGGATAAGCGCCCGGAGGTGATTGCGGCGCTGGCGGCGGCGGAAATTATGGTTCACCTTGGCCGGAGGGGAGCATCGCGCATGGGCGCGCGGGATCCCATGACCGTGGGAGCCGATGTTGACTGATCCCCGGCCGCGCCTCAGCCTGCGCGGCATCACCAAGAGCTTCCCGGGCGTGCTCGCCAACGACGACGTTTCGTTCGATGTCAGTGCTGGCGAAATCCACGCGCTGCTGGGCGAAAACGGCGCCGGCAAATCGACGCTGGTCAAGATGATCTACGGCATCATGCAGCCCGATGCCGGGCAGATCGTGTGGAACGGCCAGCCGGTCGTCATCAACAACCCCAAGGCGGCGCGGCGGCTGGGCATCGGCATGGTGTTCCAGCATTTCTCGCTGTTCGAGGCGCTGACCGTGCTCGAGAACATTGCGCTGGGCATGGATGCCAAGATCCCGCAGCGCGAGCTCGAAGGCCGGGTGCGGCAGGTCATGCAGCAGTACGGACTGCTGCTCGACCCCAAACGCATCGTGTCGGAGCTGTCGGTGGGCGAGCGGCAACGCATCGAGATCGTGCGCGCGCTGCTGCTCAACCCGACGCTGCTGATCATGGACGAGCCGACCTCGGTGCTGACGCCGCAGGAGGTGGACCAGCTCTTCGTGGTGCTGCGGCAACTCGCCAGGGAAGGCTGCTCGATCCTTTACATCTCGCACAAGCTGCACGAGATCAAAGCGCTGTGCGGAACGGCGACGATCCTGCGGGGCGGGCGGCTGGTCGACACCTGCGATCCGCGCATCGAGACGTCGCGCTCGATGGCCGAAAAGATGATCGGCGGCAACCTCAAGGATATCCAGAAGCCGGCGCAACGGAATTTCGGCGCCGAAAAATTCGTCGTGACCGAGCTGTCGATACCGGGCCATGGGCATTTCGGGGTGGCGCTCAAAAACATCAGCTTCCGCGTGCATGCCGGCGAGATCTTCGGCATCGCGGGCGTCGCGGGCAACGGCCAGACGGCGCTGCTGCTGGCGCTCAGCGGCGAGCAGACGACGCACGACGCCGACGCGATCCGGATCACCGGGACCGCCGTGGGCCGCCTCGATGCGAAGGCGCGGCGGCTCAAGGGGCTTGCCAGCGTGCCCGAGGAGCGGAACGGCCACGCAGCCGTGCCGGACTTCACGCTCAGCGACAATTCGGTGCTGACGGGGCGCGACCGGCTGAAGCTCGCGGTGTCGGGGATCATCAATCCGCGCGCCGCGCGCAAATACACGGGCGAGGTGATCGCGGCCTTCGCGGTGAAGGCGACGGGGACCGAGGCGACGGCGGGCTCGCTGTCGGGCGGCAATCTGCAGAAATACATCATGGGCCGCGAAATCCTGCAGCGGCCCGAGGTGCTGGTGGTGAGCCAGCCGACCTGGGGCGTCGACGCCGGCGCGGCGGCGGCGATCCATCAGGCGCTGGTCGACCTCGCGGCGGCAGGATCGGCGATCGTGGTGATCAGCCAGGACCTCGACGAGCTGCTCGAGCTTTGCGATACGCTCGCCGTGATCAATGGGGGCCGGCTGAGCCGGGTGATGAAGGTCAGCGAGGCCGACATCAACGAGATCGGCCTGCTGATGGGCGGCATCCACGGCGCGGCGGAGCCGGCACCACAGCCGGTGGCGACGATCGGGGTGGAGGCGACGAGTGCAGCTTAGGCTTGAAAAGCGCCCGGAGCCGAGCCGCTTCATGCTCTATGCGACGCCGGTGGGGGCGGTGGTGCTGACGATGATCGTGGGTGCGATCATCTTCTCGATCATCGGCTACAACGGGTTGGCGGCGGTCTATGAGATGTTCATCGCGCCGCTGGCGCTGAGCTACAAATGGAGTGCCATTGCGGTCAAGGCATCGCCCCTGATCCTGATCGGCGTCGGGCTTGCAGTGGGCAACCGCGCCGCGATCTGGAACATCGGCGCCGAGGGCCAGTACATCGCCGGGGCACTGGCGGGCACCGGCATCGGCCTGGTGACGCAGGATATGACCGGCGTGTGGATCCTGCCGTCGATGATCCTCGCCGGTCTCGTGGGCGGCGCCGTATGGGGCGCCATTCCAGCGTGGCTCAAGACCCAGTTCAACGTCAACGAGACACTGTCGAGCCTGATGCTCACCTATGTGGCCATCCACCTGATGAACGAGATGGTCACCGGGCCGTGGAAGGACAGAACCGGCTACTCCTATCCGCAGACGCCGATCGTCAAGCCCGACCAGATGCTGCCGATCATCATCCCGCACACCTCGATCCATCTGGGCGTGCTGATCACGCTCATCATCGCCCTCGTGATGTGGTTCGTGATGAGCCGCTCGCTGTTCGGCTTCCAGGTGCGCGTCGTCGGCTCGGCGCCCAGTGCGGCGCGGCACGCCGGCTTTTCCTACAAGACCACGGTATGGCTGGTCTTCATCCTGTCGGGGGCGCTCGCCGGGCTCGCCGGCATCTTCGAGGTCACCGGGCCGTTCCGGCAGATGGCGCTCGGGTTCCCGCAGAACTACGGATTCACGGCGATCATCGTGGCGTTCCTCGGGCGGCTCAATCCGCTGGGGGTGATCATTGCGGGCATCGTGATGGCCATCACCTATGTGGGCGGCGACCTCGCCCAGTCGGCGCTGCAGATGCCCAATGCGAGCAAGGGCATCTTCCAGGCGATGGTGCTCTTCTTCCTGCTCGCGAGCGACATCCTGGTGCGCTATCGCGTCCGATTCATCAGGCGGGCGCCGGTCGTGGCACCATCTGTCGTCAGGAGTCCCGCGGAATGAGCATCGACTATCTCATCGCGATCCTGATCACTGTGGTGGGCGCCTCGACGCCGATCCTGCTGGCGGGACTGGGCGAGCTGGTCGCCGAAAAGAGCGGCGTTCTCAACCTGGGCGTCGAAGGCATGATGCTGGTCGGGGCGATCGCCGGCTTTGCAACCGTGGACCTCACCGGCAGTCCCTGGCTCGCGGTGGTGGTTGCCGCTGCCGCGGGCGCAGCGGTCTCGATGATCTTCGCGGTCCTCACGCTGACGCTGTCGTCGAACCAGGTGGCGACGGGCCTCGCGCTGACCATCTTCGGCACGGGGCTTTCGGCCCTGGTCGGCAAGCCGTTCACCGGGCGCGGCATCAAGGCATTCACGACGCTTTTTCCCGACTGGCTCGCCAATGACCGGTTCGGGCGGGCGATCTTCTCGTATTCGCCGCTCGTCTATTTCTCCTTCATCATGGTCGGCGTGGTCTGGTGGTTCCTCAACCGGACGCGGCCGGGCCTGATCCTGCGCGCCGTCGGCGAGAACGATCTGAGCGCGCACTCGATCGGCTATTCGGTGATCGGGGTGCGCTACGCCGCGGTGGCCTTCGGCGGCGCCATGGCCGGAATCGGCGGCGCAGCGTTTCCGCTGATCCTGACGCCGCTGTGGGCGGAAGGCCTGACCGGCGGACGCGGCTGGATCGCCATCGCCCTCGTGGTCTTTGCCGGCTGGCGACCGCTGCGGCTCCTGGCCGGCGCCTATTTGTTCGGCCTGCTCAGCACGCTCGAGCTCTACGCCAAGGCGTCGGGCTCGATCTATACCGCAATCCTCCCGTCGGAGGCTTGGGCCGCTTTGCCTTATATCGCAACGATCGTCGTCCTGGCGGTGATCTCGGCGAGCAAGGCAGGAGCGGGAAACGCGCCGCAATGCCTGGGCAAACCATTCGTTGCGTCCGGATAACGAGAAACGATCATCAACAGGAGCACCGTCATGATCAGACTCAATCGCCGTGGGTTTATTGCAGGGGCGGGCGCAGCCGCGACCCTGCCGATGCTGGCCGGTCGCGCCAGTGCCGCCGATCCGGTGAAGATCGGCTATATTTACGTCGGTCCGGTGGACGACGGCGGCTGGACCACCTCGCACGAGCGTGGCCGGCAGCAGATGATCAAGGCGCTCGGCGGCAAGATCGTCTCGCAATACGTCGACAACGTGCCGGAATCGCCGGACGCCGCGAACGTGCTGAGCGATCTCGCCAACCAGGGCTGCAAGCTCATCTATGCGACCTCGTTCGGGTTCATGGAGCCGGCGATGAAGGTCGCCGGAGACTTCCCGGACGTGAACTTCGAGATCTGCACCGGCTTCAAGTCGGCGCCGAACGTGTCCAACTACAACGGCCGCTTCCACGAGGGCCGCGCGGTGTGCGGCACAATCGCCGGGCATCTGTCGAAGAAGGGCGTCGGCGGCTATCTGGGCACCTTCCCGGTGCCGGAAGTGGTGGCCGGCATCAACGCCTTCACCCTCGCGGCACGCAAGGTGAACCCCAAGTTCACGACCAAGGTCGTGTGGATCAACACCTGGTTCGATCCCGCCAAGGAAGGCGACGCGGCGCGCGCGCTGGGCGATGCCGGCGTCGACGTGATGACGCAGCACACCGACAGCCCGGCTGCGGTGCAGTACTGCCAGAGCAAGGGCATCCCGACCTTCGGCCAGGACAACGACCAGGCCCAGTTCGGCCCTGACGTGGTCAAGACCTCGACGGTGCTCGAGTGGGGCGATTACTACACCCGCCGCGCGCAGGCGATGATCGACGGCAGCTACAAGCCGGCCGACATGTACGAAGGCATCAAGGAAGGGCTGGTGCAGATGGCGCCGCTCAATCCGAACCTGCCTGCGGACGTGGCGGCGGACGCCAACAAGACGATCGCGGGCTGGAAGGACGGCAGCTACGACGTGTTCGCCGGCCCGATCAAGGACAACCAGGGCAATTTGAAGGTGCCGGAGGGCTCCAAGCTGTCCTACGGCGATATCCTCGGCATCAACTGGCTGGTCGAAGGCGTCGAGGGCACGCTGCCGTCGTAAGACATTCGGGGCCGGCCGCGAGCCGGCCCCATCCACCGCGTCATTCCCGCGACAGCGGGAATCCAGGCGAGGCCCCGGATGTCCGAGGGCGCGGTCTGGGTTCCCGCTGTCGCGGGAATGACGCTGTCGATCGACCGATTTGCTTTGAGGCTTTTCGCAATGCCCGACTACGCGATCATCTGGGAGTGGTTCTCGTTCGCGGTGCGCTGGACGCACGTGATCACGGCCATCGCCTGGATCGGATCGTCATTCTACTTCATCGCGCTCGACCTCGGCCTCAGGAGGACGCCGAGCCTGCCGCCGCTGGCGCATGGCGAGGAGTGGCAGGTGCATGGCGGCGGCTTCTACCACATCCAGAAATACCTGGTGGCGCCGGACTTTCTGCCCGAGCACCTGACCTGGTTCAAATGGGAGAGCTATTTCACCTGGCTCAGCGGCTTCATGCTGCTGATCGTGGTGTATTATTTCGGCGCCGACCTGTTCCTGATCGATCGCCACGTGCTCGACGTTCCGGCGTGGGTGGGGATCGTCATCTCGCTGGGCTCGATCGTGATCGGCTGGTACGTCTACGACCTCCTCTGCAAATCGCCGATCGGCAACTCGACGGGCGGGCTGATGGTGGCGCTGTTCGTGGTGCTGACCGCGATGGCCTACATCTATACGCTGCTGTTCACCGGGCGGGCGGCGATGCTGCATATGGGGGCGTTCACCGCGACCATCATGGCGGCCAACGTCGCCATGATCATCATTCCCAACCAGAAGATCGTGGTGGCCGACCTCAAGGCCGGCAAGGTGCCCGACGCCAAGTACGGCAAGATCGCCAAGCAGCGGTCGCTCCACAACAACTACCTGACCCTGCCGGTGATCTTCTTCATGCTGTCGAGCCACTATCCGCTCGCCTTCGCGACGAAGTGGAACTGGCTGATCGCGTCGCTGATCTTTCTCGAGGGCGCCATCATCCGGCACTGGTTCAACACGCGGCACGCGCGCAAGGGCAACCCGCACTGGACCTGGGGCGCCGCGGTGGTGATCTTCCTCGTCATTGCGTGGCTGAGCGCGGCCGGCAAACCCGAGGACAATGCGCCGCAAACGCTGGCGGCGAGCGCGCAGCCGTTCGTGGCGAGCCCGCATTTCGCGGCGGTGCGCGACGTGATCAACCAGCGCTGCACCGAGTGCCATTCGGCGACGCCCGGCTATGAGGGGGTGTTCGAAGCGCCCAAGAACGTCAAGCTCGATTCCGATGCCGGGATTGCCGACCATGCCGAGCAGATCGCGATGGAGGCGGGGTTCTCGACGGCGATGCCGCCGGGCAATGTGAGCGAAATCACGCCTCAGGAGCGGGCGCTGATCGTGCAGTGGTTCCGCGAGGCGCAGCACTCGTGACGCACGATCCGCAGAACGTGACGGTGCTGCGCGGGCGGGTACTGACCTTCCTGGAGCAGCCGCAGGGCCACGACGACGCCGCAAGCTATCGCTACATCGAGGATGGCGCGGTGGTGATCGGGCCGGACGGCAAGATCATCATGATCGGCGAGTTCAAGCCGGAGGCGGCGGCGCACCACACGGTGATCGACCACCGGCCGCACCTGATCCTGCCTGGGCTGATCGATCCCCACATCCATTTTCCGCAGATGCAGGTGATCGCCTCCTATGCCGGCAGCCTGCTCGAGTGGCTCAATACCTACACCTTCGTGGAGGAGCAGAAGTTCGCCGACGCGGCGCATGCCGAGCGGATCGCGGGGCTGTTCTTCGACGAGCTGATCCGGCACGGCACGACGACGGCTGCCGCCTATTGCTCGGTGCATCCGCAGTCGGTCGATGCGTTCTTCGGTGAGGCGCTCAAGCGCAACATGCTGATGATCGGCGGCAAGGTGATGATGGACCGCAACGCGCCGGCGGCGCTGTGCGACACGCCGCAGCGCGGCTACGACGAGAGCAAGGCCGGCATCGCCAAATGGCACGGGCGAGGGCGTGGGCTCTACGCGATCACGCCGCGCTTCGCCATCACTTCGAGCCCCGAGCAGATGGAGATGGCCGAGGCGCTGGCGCGCGAATATCCCGACCTCCACATCCAGACCCACGTGGACGAAAACCTCGCCGAGATCGAATTCGCCAAGGAGCTCTACCCGAACCTGCCGGATTATCTGGGCATCTACGAGCGCTATCACCTGCTCGGTCCGAAGACGCTGCTCGGGCACTGCATCCACCTCACCCATCGCGAATGCGAGGTGCTGGCGGAGACCCAGAGCGTGGCGGTGTGGTGCCCGACCAGCAATCTGTTCATCGGCTCGGGGCTGTTCGACCGCGACCGGCTGGCCGGCCACGGCGCCCGGATCGCGGTGGCGACCGATATCGGCGGCGGCACGAGCTACTCGATGCTGCGCACGCTCGACGAGGGCTACAAGGTGCTGCAGCTTCGCGGGCAGCGGCTCGATCCGCTCGCCTCGTTCTACATGACGACGCTGGGCAACGCGCGGGCGCTGGGGCTCGAGGACCGCATCGGGACGCTGGCGCCGCGGCGCGATGCCGATATCGTGGTGCTCAATTCGCGCGCGACGCCGCAGATGGCGCTGCGCATGGAGGCCGTGGATTCGTTGTGGAACGAGTTGTTCCTGTTGCAGACTTGCGGCGACGACCGGGCAGTGGTGGAAACCTATGTGATGGGCCGGCCGATGAAGAGCGGGCTGGAGAGTTAGAATGCCCAACTATCTGAACAAGGCCGGCCTCAAGGTCGACACGCAACTGGTGAGCTTCATCGAAACCGAGGCCCTGCCCGGGACCGGAGTCGAGCCGGCGCGCTTCTGGTCGGGGCTCAGCGGCATGGTCGAGCGGTTCATGCCGCGCAACCGCGAGCTGCTGCAGCTCCGCGACCGGCTGCAGGGACAGATCGACGACTGGCACCATAAGCACGGGCCGGTGGCGAATGACCCGGAGGGCTATCAGGCGTTCTTGCGTGAGATCGGATATCTCGTGCCGGAGCCGGCGGATTTTCAGATCGAGACCGAAGGCCTGGACCCGGAGATTTCGACCCTCTGTGGCCCGCAGCTCGTGGTGCCGGTCTCCAACGCGCGCTACGCGCTCAACGCGGCCAATGCACGCTGGGGCTCGCTCTACGATGCGCTCTACGGCACCGATGCGATTGCCCGCGACGGCGAGCTGGCGCCGGGCAAGGGGTTCAATCCCAAGCGCGGCGCGGCGGTGGTGGCGTATGGGGCGAAATTCCTCGATGACAACTTCCCGCTGGCCGGCGGCAGCCATGCCGGGGTCACCGGCTATCACGTGGTGAAGGAAGGCGAGGCTCGCCGCTTCGTCGCCGACACGCCGGCGGGACGCGTGGGGCTCAGGGAGCCGGCGCAGTTCGCCGGCTATGGCGGGACCGAGGAGCGCGGCGAGCTGGTGCTGGTGCATCATGGGCTGCACGTGGTGCTGGTGATCGATCCGCAAAGCCCGATCGGCAGCACGCATACGGCGGGGCTCTCGGACATCGTCATCGAGAGCGCGCTGACGACGATCCAGGACTGCGAGGATTCTGTCGCGGCGGTCGACGCCGAGGACAAGGTCGGCGTCTACCGCAACTGGCTCGGCCTGATGACCGGCACGCTGAGCGATACGTTCGAGAAGGGCGGCAAGACCGTGCATCGCACGCTGCACGCCGACCGCACATACAAGGACAGGAACGGCCAGCCACTGGTGATCAAGGGCCGGGCGCTGCTGCTGGTCCGCAATGTCGGGCATCTGATGACGACGCGTGCCGTGCTCGACACGGCCGGCGCGCCGATCGGCGAGGGATTGCTCGACGCCGCCGTGACGGTGCTCTGCGCGCTGCACGACAAGGGCGGCAACTCGCGCAGCGGTGCGGTGTATGTGGTGAAGCCCAAGATGCACGGGCCGGACGAGGTCGCGTTCGCCTGCGAAATCTTCGGTGCGGTCGAACAGATGCTGGGGCTCGAGCCCAATACGATCAAGATCGGCATCATGGACGAGGAGCGGCGGACGTCGTCGAACCTCAAGGCGGCGATCCAGGCGGCGCGGGCCCGGGTGTTCTTCATCAACACCGGCTTCCTCGATCGCACGGGCGATGAAATCCACACCTCGATGGAAGCGGGGCCGGTGCTGCGCAAGGACGACGTCAAGTCCGAGCGCTGGATCCAGGCGTACGAGGACCGCAACGTGCTGATCGGGCTGGCGGCCGGGTTCTCCGGCCGGGCGCAGATCGGCAAGGGCATGTGGGCGCGCCCCGACGACATGGCGGCGATGCTCGCGAGCAAGGCGGCGCACCCCAATGCCGGCGCCAACACGGCGTGGGTGCCGTCGCCGACGGCGGCGACGCTGCACGCGCTCCATTACCACCAGGTCGACGTGTTCGCGGCGCAGACGCGGCGGCACAACCAGCCGACGCCGGGGCTGGGTGAGCTGTTCTCGATGCCGGTGCTCGATGTGAGCGCGCTCGACAAGGCGGCGATCGTGGCCGAAGTCGAGAACAACGCGCAGGGCATCCTGGGCTACGTCGTGCGCTGGGTGGACGAGGGCGTCGGCTGTTCGAAGGTGCCGGACATCCACGATGTCGGGCTGATGGAAGATCGTGCGACCTGCCGCATCTCGTCACAGGCGATCGCCAACTGGCTGCGCCATGGCGTGGTCAGCAAGGACGAGGTGGTGACCATCTTCGAGCGCATGGCCGGGATGGTCGACAAGCAGAACGCCGGCGATCCGAACTATATTCCAATGAGCGGCAATTTCGGCTCGATCGCGTTCCAGGCGGCGCTCGATCTCGCCCTCAAGGGCGCGGACCAGCCCTCGGGCTATACCGAACCGCTGCTGCACGCGGCGCGCGAGAAGGTCAAGACGCAGGGCGAGACGCGGCCGGCGTGAGAGCCGGAGCCGGCCGCAGGAACAGCCACAGTTGCGTCAGCGCCAGCCCGAGGCTCACGATGCCGACATAGTTGGGGATGAAGACCCACGGGCCCCGGTAGTAGATCGGCTGCAGGGCGATGAAGCCGAGCTGGAAGATCGAGAGGAACGTCGCGTAGGGCAGGCTCAGGCGGCCGAGACGGTCGGCCTCGGCTGAGTGCACCAGCGGCAGGCAGGCGACCAGTGCGCACCAGGTGACGTAGAACTGCTGGTGGCCGACCTTGTAGGCGAGCAGCACGGCGAAGAAACCCCAGGTGGTGGCGACCAGCCAGTTGTCGCGGCGCGCCCAGGCGAGGACGACGGCGCCGATCCATACCGCGAGCACCAGCAGCGAGTTGAAGCGGACCACGGCGTCCGCCGCATCGCCATAGCCGGCCTGATGGCCGATCACCGACAGCGTGTGGAAGATCGACAATATGGTCGCGTCGCGGCTGACACCGAAGGCGACGGCTTCGAAGAAGGCGCGACCCCACAGCAGGATGCCGGCGATCATGCCGAGCGCAGTGACGACCAGCGCCGACAGGATCAGGCGCGTCTCGACCTTGCGGTCGTCGAGCGCGAAGAACGGGATCAGCAGCGCCGGGTAATATTTGTCGAGGGTGGCGAGGCCGAGCAGGAGGCCGCACAGTAACATGCGGCGGTCGCGGCGGGCGAGCACGGCGCCGATCACCAGCGCAGCGACGACGCCGTCATTATTGCCGAACCAGAAGACCGACACCCAGGGCAGGATGTTGGCGGCGAAACCGAGGAGATAGACCGCGCGCCAGTCGCGCCATGGGCGCTGCGTCTCGACCGCAAAGACGAGCAGGCCGTTGGCGATGCAGAGACCGGCCGTGGTGACGATCTTGGGGACCAGCGGATGGATGAGCAGCAGCGGCGCGAAGGCGTTGTGCAGCGGGCCGTAGGCGTTGTTGCCGCTCCAGGGGTCCAGGCCGGCAAGCACGAGCCGCCACTGCTCGAGATAATAGGTGTAGTCGTGCCGCACGCCGCCAACCACGGTGACGACAAGGGCGAGGGCGGAGCCGGCGATGAGCAAAAGGGCCGAGCGCGACATGGGCGGAGCATGCCACGCGCCGGTTAATCAGAGTTCATACACCGGCAGGTGGATGGCGCTGGGGCGGTCGGGATCGTGGAAGATCTCCATGTCCATGGGGACGAGCTTTGTGGCGGTGCCGAAGGGCTCGCTGGTGCCGGTATTCCGTGCGAAGCGCGGATGCGCGCCGCTGGCGACGACGAGGCGCAGCCGGTGGTCGCGTCTGAAACAGTGCGCGGTGGCGTTGAGGCGAAGGCTCAGCTTCCAGACGTTGTCGGGCGTCGCCGGATCGGCCGCGGTCTTGCGGAGGTAGCCGTCGCAGATGTTGATCGACTTGCCCGTAGGATCGACGTCGGACAGGCGGACAAACAGGTCTGCCTCGGGAATGCTGGCACGCGCATAAATGATGGCGCGGACGTTGCCGATGATTGTGGTGTCGGCGAACAGCGGCTCGGACGTGAAGACCAGAACGTCGCTTCGCTTTTCCAGCGGCGCCTGGTCCACCGGGCCGGCGCCGGTGAAGGCGAACATGCCGCCACCAATGCTCGGGGTGGGGTCGGCCGGGTCGTAGCGGTAGGTATCGGGCGGCGAGGCCTTGACCGGACGCTGCGACAGGACCTGGTCGGGATGCAGGTGCCAGACCTGCGACTCCGGAGCGCCGGGCGGGTAAGCGTCGAAATTGCGCCACTCTTCGCGGCCGCTGAGAAAGAGGCGAACCGGCTTGTCGCGCAGGCCGGAGCGGTCGGCCTTGAGCTCGGCGGTCATCCAGGCCAGCGTGTCGCGGACGCCTTCGTATTGCAGCTCGGGGCTGACGTGCCACCAGGGGCCGACGGTGAGGCGTGTCGGCCGGCCGGCATCGGTCAGCGCCTCGTAGTCGCGCAGGAGCTGGTCGAGCATGAAATCATACCAGCCGGACACGAAGCTGGTCGGCGGCGTGCGGGCGCCGATACGGTGGGTATGGTCGAGATCGTGCCAGAACGTGTCGTTGCCGATCGAGTGGGTCAGCCAGTCCTTCCAGAACGGCACGTCGTGCCCGGTGGCGCGGCGGTCGGCATTGGTCAGCGGCAGCACCATCGAGGCGGCGAGGGTCTGCCGCTCGATTCTGCCGTTGCCGATGGAGCGGGCGAAGCGGAACGCATTGGTGCGGATGCCTTCGATGACCTGGATCCAGCTCAGCCAGAGCTGCAAATGGAAACCGCCGCCCGGGAAGACGATGGAACGGAACTCGGCGCTCGACACCTTGATGGCCATGGCCGAAGCAGCCGGCAGCGCATCGCAGATGGCCCATTGCGCGTAGCCGAGGTAACTGGGGCCGGTGGTGCCGAGGCGGCCATCGAACCAGGGCTGCGCCTTGATCCAGTCGAGCGTGTCGAGGCCGTCATTGCGCTCGTTGCTCAGCGGGTCGAACGCGCCCTCGGACTTGCCGGTGCCCCGACAGGCCTGGACGACGGCGATGTAGCCGCGTTCGGCGTAGGCCTCGGCTGCGGTCGCGAAGCCGCCGAGGCCATAGGGGACGCGCATCAGGATGGTGGGGAAGCGGCCCTCAACGCGTGGGATGAACAGTACGGTTTCGAGCTGCACGCCGTCGCGCATCGGAATCATGAAATTCGGATGCCGGCGGGCGCGGAACAGCCGCTTGGGCAGCCTGGCTGCGCGCCGGAGAAAGAAGGTGCCAAGGCTCATCCAGATCCGCCGCGCAACTCGCCATCGTGACTGCCTCACACTTCGGCGGCGCGGTGCCGAAGGTCAACCCCCGGAACCGGCGAGGCGGCAAGGCGTTGGTTTGCGACAACCTTCCGAAGGAGGGGCAGATGGAAACCTACGATTCCCACAAGACGACGACGGAAGTCCGTCAGGGCAGCCGGACCCTCGACAATTTCTGGGTGCTGGTGATCTCGATGGTCGCGGTGATCGCCATCTTCGCCATCATCTATTTTGTGTTCTTCGCAACGACGCCGCCGAGCGCGATCTCGCCGTAACAATGCCCAGACTGAAGACTGTCAAACGCGACGACCTCATCGTGCGCCGCGTCCGTCACGGGCGCGGCCACGCGTATTTCGACGCGGAGGGAAAGCCCTGGCCGCGGGGCGAGCTGCGCGAGCGGGCGCTGCATCTGGGTATCCCGCCGGCGTGGACGGAGGTGCGCGTCGCGCCCGATCCGCACATGCACATCCAGGCCTGCGGCGTCGATGCCGCGGGCCGCGTGCAATACATCTACCATCCGGATTGGGAGGCGCGGCGCACGCGCAAGAAGCAGCGGCAACTGGCGCTGCTGACGGCGGCGCTGCCGCGCATCCGCCGGCACGTGCACGACGACCTCGCGGCGGAGGCCGGCAGCAAGACGCTGGCGCTGGCGATCGGGGTGGCGCTGATCGACCGGACCGCGATGCGGATCGGACGCGAGCGTTATCTCGATGCGCGCGGGACACGCGGTGCCGGCACGCTGTTCACGCGCGACGTAACGGTAAATGGCGATGCGTTGACGCTGCATTTTCCGGCCAAGAGCGGGAAGGTTGCGAGCTACACGTTGACGGATGAGCGGCTGGCCAAAGCCATCGCGCGGGTGAAGACGATCCCCGGCAAGCGGCTGCTGATGTATCGCGATGACGACGGCGCGCCGAAGCCGATCCGCAGCGAGGAGATCAACGCCTATCTGCGTCAGATTGCCGGCGAGCGGGTGAGCGCGAAGGATTTCCGCACGCTGCATGCGAGCGCGCTGGCGGCGGAGCAACTGGCCCGGCTCGAGCCCGGACCGTCGGCGTCGGCGCGTAAGCGGCAGGCAGCGGGCGTCGCCAAGTCGGTGGCGGCGTTCCTGCGCAACACCCCGGCGATCACGCGCAAGAGCTACATCGCGCCGTGCCTGTTCGCGATGTTCGAAAATGCCAGGCTCGGCGAGCTCTGGGCGATGGCGACGGAGCAGCGGCGCGACGGGCTCAAGGCGCGCGAAGCGCGGCTGGCGGTGGTGCTGGAGGCCGCCGGATAGGTCTCAGGCAGCCTTCTTGATTTCGTCGAAGACCTTGAAGGTATTGCGCCCGGATTCCTTGGCGTCATAGAGCGCGAAATCGGCGCGCGAGACGAGTTCCTTGCGCTCGTCGGTGACGGCGGTCGCGATGCCGACGCTGACCCCGATGTCGGCGACGTCGCGGCCGAGGAAGAACGGCTCGCCGAGGCTTTCGACGATGTTCGCGGCAAGGGCCTCGACGCGGACGACATCGAGGCCGCCCGACAGCAGGATCATGAATTCGTCGCCGCCGAGGCGGGCGACCAGGTCGGTGTTGCCGACCAGCGGGATCAGGCGACCGGCGACCTGCTTCAGCAGCTCATCGCCGGCCTCGTGGCCGAGCGTGTCGTTGACGGCCTTGAACCGGTCGAGGTCGAGCGCCAGCAGGGTCAGCGGCAAGGGCGAGCGCTCGAGGCGTTCGTTGAACAGCGCGCGGTTGGCAAGGCCGGTGAGCGGATCGTGCGTGGCACGATGCAGTGCGTCGGCGCGGGCCTTTTCGAGCGCCCGGGTCGAGCGCGCGAGGAAGTAGAGCAGCAACGCGATGACGAGGCCGACGACGCCGAGCAGGCCGAGGCTCGCGGGCAGGGTTTCGCTCAACAGCGCCTGGCCGGGGCGGTCGGGCTGCCACTTGAAGTAGGCGACGAAGCGGCCGGCGGCGTTGGCGATGGGGATCATCGTCTCATTCGGCGAGGTGGCCGCGTCGGTGTCGAAGTGCACGCCTTCGAGCAGGTACTGGTTCATCAGGTCGGCGGCGAGGTCCTTGCCGACGAACTGCAGCGCCACATGGTAGAAATAGTGCCCCGGCTGCTGCATCTGGTCGTCGAAGTTGGAGACGATCGGCAGCACGCTCACCAGCGCGACACGGCCGTCGATGGCGACGAAATCGGTCACCTGCGGCGGGAACTCAATGTTGCCGTTCTGGTACGAGGCGATCTGTGCCTGCATGTCGGGGGCGCGCAGGCGCACGGCGAGCGGATCGATCACGGCACGATCGCTGTCGTAGGTCTTGGGATCGGCCTTTTGCCCGACACGGGCGGCATAAATGGCGTCGAGGTCGGCATCGAGCACGTAGACGCGCTCGTGACCATAAGTGCCGTACTCGTCCTGGCCGAAGTAATTGTCGATGGCGGCCGGCGCCGGCTGGCCCTTGAGGAAGATCTCGACATCGTCCCAGCGTAGCACCTCGTCGGTCTGGGTGGTGGCGAAGTCCTGCTTCGCCGTGTCGATCATCTTGGCGGCCATCGCCTGCTGCCGGACCAGCGAGCGGTCGTCGGTGCGACCGGCGGACCAGACAATGAAGCCGGCGGCGAGCGCGACGGTGACCGCCACCGCGGCGATCACCGGCAGCAGCACGGCAAGCGAGAATTTCCAGCCGGAATCTCCGACGCGCATGACCCGAGCCCCGAGGCAGAACACTCCGCGGTGCAGGATAGGCAGAGCCGGTTGGAACGCGGTTTCAGCCCGGGCGAAATCGGAGCGGTTGGTTAACCGGCGGTTAACGCTACTCCGCCGGCCGTCCGAGCAGGCGCGGCACGGTGCGGATGACCCGCCAGCTCAGCGGAATGGCCAGCGCCGTGATCAGCGCGAACGACCAGTAGAGCCAGCGGGCGGCCTGTTCGACCCCACCGATCTCGGTCGCGAGCGGCAGGCCGGCGGCATTGACGATGACGCCGCCGATCGCCGCGCCGGCGCCGGAGGCAAAGAGCTGCACCATGCCGAGCGCAGCCGAGGTGCGGTCGTTGTCGGCCTCGGTGCCGGAGGCGAGGACGCTGGTCGACAGATGCTGGAAGGCCAGGCCGATGCCGAAGCCCATGGCGAACAGCGAGGCACCGATGACCGCGAGGCCGACGGCGCCGACCGTCGAATCGCCCAGCCACAGGGCGAGGCCGATGGTGCCGCAGAGGATGAGCACCGGCCCGCCGGTGATGGCGCGCCGGACGCCGGCGTTGCGGAAGTTGGCCGTGACGATGGCCGCGATGACCCAGCCGGTCGCGAGCAACGCGGTCATGTAGCCGGCCCAGACCGGCGGCAGCCCATGGACCTTCTGCAGGAAGAACGGCGCGAAGATGTCGCTCGAGATCGAGATGCCGAAAATCAGGATGGTGAGGAAGAGCGTGCCGACGACAGTGGAGGGTGCCAGGGCGCCGTTGGGCAGCAATTGCGTCTTGGCGCGTGCCTCGATGGCGCCCAGCAGCACGATATCGACGCCGGTCGCGGCGAGCAGCAGGCCGGCCAGCAACGGATTGTCGGTGATGAGGCTGCTGATCGAGATGAGCAGAATGGCGATCACGACGAGGCCGATCTGCAGGACGGGCGCGCCGGCCCTCGCCGGTGTCGTCTCGCGGGCGGGCAGGATGGTCACGGCGCCGGCCGCAAGGATGCCGGCGATGGGCACGACGATGAGGAAGGCCCAGCGCCAGAGATCGTATTGCGCAAACATGCCGCCGATGGCAGGGCCGAGCAGCGTCGCGACGCCCCAGACGACGGCGTTGAGCGCCATCGCCCGCGACCATAGATGCTCGGGGAAGGCGATACGGATCATCGCCAGCGAGGCGGACACCAGCAGCCCGGCGCCGAAGCCCTGTACGGTGCGGCCGGCGAGCAGGACCGGCATGCTGGGGGCAAGGCCGCAGATCAGGCTGCCCAAGCCGAAGCAGCAGGCGGCGAAGACGTAAACGCCGCGCGGGCCGATGCCGCCGGGCCTGACGGCTGCGAAGATCGTCGCGAGGATCGAGGCGACAATGAACAGCGTCGTCGTCCAGGCGAAAAAGTCGAGCCCGCCGATGTCGTGGACGACCGTGGGCAGCATGGCGGTGCTGATGAAGGCTTCGAGCGCCTGCAAGGTGGTGCCGCCGATGAAGATGACGACGGCGATGCCACCGCTCATGAACAGGGCACGCCAGGAGGTATCGCGCGTATCGGAACTGGTGGAACTAGCGGTCATGGCCGGCGACTCGTCAAACGGAACGGCGCAACGCGTACAACCTCAACAATGGTTGAGGTAAAGCGGGAATTTTTCGGGAAAAATCCGGCGGTCGCGGCCGCGCCAAGAGTTACGTCGCCGGCTCAGCGACCGCAAGGGCCGGGCGAGCGACGGCGAAAAGCCGTGCGGCGGCCGCAGGAGGATGCGGCCGCCGCGGCAGAGAGCGCGAGAGAAGGGATCGCGCTGATTGCCTCGCCCGGGAGATGGCGGGGCAATTTCCGCTGGAGACGCATGCGCCTCGGGAAAGTGCGGGGAGGGCGTTGGGAATGCCGTGACGGTCGCCCACCGTCCAAGCACGCCGCTCCCCGCGGCACCTCAAGTCTGGGGGACCTCAGGTGCCAACTGCATCGAGCTGCTGGGCGCGGACCCAGTAACTGACGATATTTGCCGCTTCGCCGCGGTAGGAATTGAGCTCGGCATGCCGCTCGAAGACGGCAGCCGCGCCGGCGTCGAGAAGCTGGTTACGGGTGTCGCGGTCGAGCGACGGCGCCATGGCGACGACGAGGAGATCCGGACACGCGTGCAGCAACCGCTCGATGAAATCGCGTGAGGCGGTCGAGGACGATTTGAGATCGACCAGCACCATCAGCCGCGTGGCGGTCAGAGGCAGGGCGGCCAGCTTCAGAACGGAGTCGAAGGCCTTTTCCGGATCGCCGCCCAGCCAATCGACAAGCGGGGCGTCGTGAGCCGCCAGCATGCGCAGCATCAACCGGGCCGAATGAAAGTCGTCGTCAACCAGCGCGATCGCCGGTTGGCGAATTATTGCAGAAGTCATCGCGTGTCCTTCCCCGCGCCGCGCGGGAGGATGGGTCGTGCTCGAAAATAACTGGCCGCGTGCCCTGGGAGCGCGACGACGGGCGGAGGGAGGAGAACCGCTGCCTACCGATCAGGCTGAATGACGTGCCTCAACCGGCCGCGCTGTGCTGCGAACGGGGCCGCATATGCCGATTTTCGTCCACCCCGCCAAGGTTGCACGGGGTAAAGTCCGGGTAAGTCCATTGCGTTTTACATGTAAAACGCACAGACTCCGGGGTGGCGGAGGAGGGGGAATCCACCGTGCCGGAACTGGCGCCGAGCCCGGATCAGGTGCGCGCCGCGTTGGACGAACTCCTTGGTTGGCCAGGGATTTCCCGTTCGCCGCAGCTTACCGAGCTGTTGCGCTACGTGGTCGAAAAGACGCTCGGCGGCGAAGAGGGCTCGATCAAGGCGTACTCGATCGCGGTCGATGTTTTCGGGCGGCCGCAGAGCTTCGATCCGCAGGCTGATCCGATCGTGCGGGTGCAGGCCCGCCGGCTGCGAACGCTGCTTGAGCAGTTCTACGACACCGGCAATTCGGACTCGGCAGTCCAGATTCGGCTGCCGCTGGGCCGCTATGTGCCGGAATTCGGTTTCGCCACGCCGAAGGGCGGGGAGGCCCCGGACGCCCCGCAGGTGGACGTCGCGGCGCACCGCAGGCCGATGGTCGGCGTGCCGGTGTGGCCGTCCGGCCGGTTCTTCTTCAACGCGCTGCTGGGGCTGTGCTTCACGCTGGTCGGCGTGGGTCTGGCGGTCGGCCTTGTCCGCTGGTCGCTGCCGGCGAGGCCATCGGCGGCGGCCACGGTGCCGGACTTCCCCTCGGTAACAGTGGGCAGTTTCGACAATCTGACGGGCGAACCGGGACTCGACGCGACGATTGCGCAATTCGGTCCGCAGCTCTCCGCCGCACTCGCGAAGTTCGACACGGTCAAGGTCACGCCCGATGCGGCGACGATGGTGGTGCACGGCTCGATCGAGGAGAAGGACGGCAAGTTCACCGTGAAGGCACTGCTGTCGGGAGGCGGCACGACCGGGATCGTGTGGAGTACGGAGATTGCACCGCCCTCGCTCGATGCCGGACCGGCCCTCAGCGGCGCGGTCGTGACGCTCGCGGCGCGGCTCGGCAACGCCAGCGGGCCGCTGCACGCACCGGGCCGCGCCTGGCTCGCCGAGCAGACCTCAACCACCGTCCTGCCGACGCTCTATCTTTGCGATCTGCGCTATATGACCTGGCGGGACAACCGGCGGATGAGCGACGCCACGACGGCGATCGGCTGTTACGACCGGCTGATCGCCACCGACCCCGATAATGCGACGGCGCTGGCGGCGGTTTCGGGGATCAAAGCGTGGCGCGACCACTACACGGCCGATCCGAAGACCGACCTGACGAAGGTCATGGCGGAAGAGACGACCGCCGCGGCCCGCGCGGTGTCGTTGCAGCCGGCGGACGCTTTTGTCTACGAACAGCAGGGGCTGGTCCTGGCGCGCCAGGGCTCGCTCGATGCGGCACTCGGGGCGCTGGGCAAGGCGGTCGAGCTCAATCCCGCGAGCATGGATGCGCTTGCGGCCAACGGTCTCGTGCTCTGGCTCACGCAGCATTATGACGACGGCAACGCGCTCGCCGAGCGCACGCTTTCGACGATCTCCTCACCGCCGCCGTGGTACTACATGACACGGGCGTTCGAAGCGCTGCGTGAGCGCCGCTACTATGACGCGATCGTTGCGGCGCAGGCCCTGGCCGCTGGCGATGAGGAATATGGTCCGACGGTGGCGCTGGCGGCGGCGCCGGTGATCGGGCGCAGCGACATCGTCGACCGCTACAAGCCCGAGGTCCTGCAGAACCCGGTTTTCCAGTCGAACGGGATCCTGCCTCGGCTCGGCCTGATGATGAAACCGCAGGTGTTGCTGGACCGGATGCATGACGGGCTGGTGCTGGCGGGAATTCCGCCGGCCGACCTGACGGGGCCGTTCAGCGCCGACGGAACGCCGCGCCCGTAGCGCTATTGGCCGAACAGCTCGCCGGCGATACGGACGAAAGCGCGGCCGCGCTCCTCGAAGCTGTTGAAGGCCAGCCCAGGTCTTTCGAGCTGGCCGTAGCTCGGTGCGCCGGGCGACAGGATGAGGGTGTCGAACTTGTCGCGGCGATCGCGCAACGCCTCCATGCCGGCCTGCAGCGAGGCGGCTTCGACGATCTCGATGCCGGGGGAGGCATCGGAGGTGGCGGTGGCAAGGCGCGCGCCGGTCACCGGCAGGGCGAGGAGCACGGTGACGCCGCGCGGCGCGAGGAGCGAGGCGAGTTCGGTGTAATCCTGCTGGCGCTCGTGGCCGCCGGCGATCAGCGCGATGCGGCGGCCGGGATAGGCGGCGAGCGCCGCCTTGGTCGCCTCCGGCGTCGTCGAGATCGAGTCGTTGACGATGGCGATGCCGCCGATGGTGTGCTCCTCGAGCCGATGCGGCAGCGGCTCGAAGGCCTGGATGCCGCGCACGATGCCTTCGAGTCCGGCACCGGCGGCGAGCGCGATCTGCGCGGCGAGGCGGGCGTTGTCGAGGTTGTGCTCGCCCTTGAGCTTGCTGCGCTTCACGGCAGCAACGAGGCGGTCGTCGATGAAGGGGGCGATCGGCGGCAACAGGCGCGAACGGTCGCGCAGGGCTTCGAGGACCAGCGGATTGTCGCGCGCGCCCTTGCCCAGAGCGACGGGAAAGGCCGTGTCGCGATCGATGAGGTTGAGCTTGTCGGCGTAGTAGCGCTCGGTGGTGCGATGCCAGTCGGTGTGCTCGGGCGTGAGGTTGGTGACCGCGGCGATATCGGGCGAAAATGCCATGTCGGCGGTCTGGTAGCTCGACAGCTCGAACACCACGATCCTGTGCTTGTCGGCGATTTCCAGCGGGGCGAGGCCGACGTTGCCGGCAAGGCCGGCATCGAGCCGCGCATTGACCAGCATCAGGTGCGTGAGGGTCGCGGTGGTCGACTTGCCCTTGGTGCCGGTGATGGCGATGACGCTGCGGCCCGCGCGATAGTGCTCGCCCCACAGATTGAGATTGGAGGTGACGGCGATGCCGGCTTCGCGCGCCGTGAGGAAGATCGGCTTGTAGCGCGACACGCCCGGCGATTTGACGATGGTTGCGAAGCGGCGCTGCTCGATGGCGGCCTGGAGGTCGGTGGGGGCAATGAACTCGGCGTCGTCGATGTCGGCGGCGCCGCTGTCGACGGTGACATAGACCTTGAGGTCCGGCGCGCGCGACTTGAGGAAGGTGCGGGTCGAGCGGCCCTCGCGGCCGGCGCCGTAGAGGAGGACGGGAGCGTCAAGCCGCATCGCGGGCGATCCTTTCG
>Ga0207667_10002225_pt1 | contig 24349 bp, 17 predicted proteins | sample KBSCornC52_FD_184301 | JGI IMG/M metagenome (GOLD analysis project Ga0207667, IMG submission 184301) | Corn rhizosphere microbial communities from Kellogg Biological Station, Michigan, USA - KBS Corn C5-2 (SPAdes) (version 2) | ecosystem: Host-associated > Plants > Roots > Rhizosphere > Soil ...
GAATCTGCGGTGTTCCGGGCCGGAAGTGTCAGCTCAAGATTCCCAACCGGATGGATAGCGAAGCGGTTCCTTGCCTTCCATGGCCAAGGGGGGCGGAATCGCGGTTTACCAAACGTGGGCTTCCGCAGCCACCCGGAAGCAACCCTTCAACTTGGCGCCTACTCAAAGATAACCGCGAGCTGTACCACCAGCCGCTGCAATTAAAAAAACTCAGTGATAAATCGTTTTGGGTCTTCTGCTCGGGGTTACTTTGAACTGCAAGGGCGACCACCGATGGTATACGGCTTCATTTACCCGTTGTGAGAGCAGCCAATCCGTTCCGGCGGTTCACCGTCCGGAATAGCAACCCAAACAATGCAAGATTCAACTTTTGGAGGCAGAACATGCAATTGTTCAAGAGCAAATGGCTCTTGCTCGCGTTTCTGCTGTTTGCATTTGTCCGAATTTATGCGCAGCAGAATTCCGAAATTACCGGTCTGGTCACAGATCCGTCGGGCAACATCATTCCCGGCGCCCAGGTGACCATAACCGAAAACAGCACAGCCTTTACCCGGACAGCAACGACCGACAACGCCGGGCTCTTTACCTTCCCCAACCTCAACATCGGAACCTACTCTTTACAAGTCACGGCACCTGGATTTCAGAACTACAGCGCGAAAAACCTGGTTCTGAACGTGTCTCGAACCCTCCGCAATGACGTGCAGATGAAGGTGGGTACGGCCGCTGAAACAGTGACGGTGCAGGCCGATGCGCTTACCGTACAGACTGACTCGAACGTCGTCAGCAGCCTCATCAGTTCCGAACAGATTACCCACATCGCGACAGAGAACCGCAATTTTGCAGCGCTTGCCGCTCTGGGCATGGGTGTGAGTTCGGCACTGCCTGACAACAATACCCCCACTTCAGTGGCGGCCAACTTCACAATCAGCATCAACGGTTTGCGCCAGAGCCACAACATATGGCTGATCGACGGAACAGAGGCTGACGACCGCGGAGGCGCGGGCGGCATGGACATCATGCCATCGCAGGATGCGATTGCTGAGTTCCAGACGCTGACCAGCAATTATCCCCCTGACTACGGTATCTCCTCCGGTGCGACAATCACGCTGGCGTTCAAGGCGGGCACGCAGCACTATCATGGCGAACTCTTTGAGTTCAACCGGAACACCGTATTCGACGCCAACAACTGGTTCAACAAGAACGTGGCGCCGGGAGACAAGGTCACTCCGCGCCAAAAGCTGAATTACAACATATTTGGCGGGAATATCGGCGGACCGATCCTTCCCTGGCAGCACCCCAGGAGGACGTTCTTCTTCTGGAATGAAGAGTGGCGGAAGCTGATCCAAGGCAGCACGCCCACGCTGGTCAATACACTCCCGGCAGCGGACTTCCCGACCGCTGGACAGGACCTGCAATACGTGGCTCCTGCTTTCGCATCCGATACGGTGCTGAGGGTTCCTTCGGTCAACGATCCTGCCTTCAATGCCAAGCTAGCATCTCTCGGACTGACACCGGGCGGCTCCTTCCCCAACAACACAATTCCAGCTGCCTTATTCGATCCGAACGCGGTGCTGTACTTCGACAGCGGCGTCATCCCACATCCGTCCAATGCGAACGATCAGGTCGTTTCTCAGGCAGAGACACCGATCAACGTTCGCGACGACATTGTGCGCATTGACCATCAGCTGACTTCCAAGTGGCAGATCATGGGCCACTACGAGCACAACTCCGTGACTCAGGGTAACGCGGCACCGATGCTGGGCTGGCTCTGGGCCAGCTACAACACAGTGACCAGTACTCTGTCGAACCCTGCGAATTCCGCAGCCATCAAGCTCAGCGGAACCATCAACCCCAACCTGCTGATCGAAGCCAGCATGAACTACGATGGCAACACCATCAACATCACCAACAGCAAGAACTCATTGCTGCCGAGCGGATGGAGCGTCAACGGCTTTTTCCAGAACGGTTCTAGTTCACTGCCCGGCATTACCGGATTTGGAAATCCCTATAACACCGCGGAAGACATGGGCTCTGCCCCATGGCACAACGCGGCACAGGACTACGATCCAAAGGTCGATATCTCGTGGACGCGGGGAGTGCACGCGTTCAAGTTTGGGTTCGGCTACAACCGTTACACCAAGAACCAGCAATTGTTTGGTGACCCGGAAGGGAACTTCAGCTTCGGCAACCTTTCGCGCGACGGAATGATGGATTTTTTGATGGGATTGGCAAGCAGCTACTCACAATTCCAACAGTTGCCCATCCGCCATTACGTCAACCAGACGTATTCGTTCTATGCCAATGACAACTGGCATGTCGGGAAAAATCTTAGTTTGCAGCTGGGCTTCCGCTATGACGCCCTGCCGCATGCTTGGGAGCGCAGCAACGACGTAGCCAACTTCAACCCATCGGCATACTCGGCGAGTGCGGCACCGGTGTGGGATTGCTCCATCGCCGGCAGCACTGCGGTGACTCCATGTGCCGGAGATACGTCAAACGGAACTCTCGATCCAAACGGGCCGGGATTCGCTCAGGTCAACAACACACCGTTCTACCTGAACGGCATGCAGTTGGCTGGTCAGGGCGGGACGGGGCGCGGACTGGTAAAGAATTACTGGTCAACGTGGCAGCCTCGTGTTGGCTTCTCATGGGACATTCACGGCAACGGCAGGACGGTACTCCGCGGCGGCGCAGGCACCTTCTATGAGCGCATGCAAGGGAATGACATCTACAACGCCGCCACGAACCCGCCGTTCGCCTACAACCCGAAAGCCTCGAACGTATACCTCTCAGATCCGCACACAAGCTGGGTAACAGGTGCTGCGGCAAGTACTCCATTCTTCCCGACGTCAATCACCAACCTCGACCCGAACTACCCTGCGCCCGCGGTGGCCCAGTACAGCCTTGGATTGCAGCAGCAGCTTGCACCCTCGGTTATCTGGGTTATCCAGTACGTTGGCAATTCGGCGTGGCACCAGAACATCGAGCGCCCCATCAACAATTACCCGCTCAGCACGCCAATGAACATCCGCAAAAACGCTGGCGATCCGAACAATAACAGCGGAACCAATCCGGGCGGGACAAACCTCTCGAACCCTGACTTCTATCGCACGTTCCAGGGATACTCGTCCATAACGCAGGAAGAGAACACCACCAATGGAAACTACAGCGGATTCCAGACGGGACTTCGCGCACAGGGCAAACATGGCCTGACGGGCGAAATTGACTACACGTGGTCGCATGAGATCGACATCACGACATACGACCTTGGCACGGTCAGCAATCCATTCGACCTGAAGTATGACAAGGGGTCCGGAGCGCTTGACCGGCGCCACATTCTCAGCGCGAACTACGTATACAGTCTGCCCATCTTTGCACATAGCAAGGGCTTTGTCGGCTCGGTGCTTGGCGGTTGGCAGATTGCAGGCGTAGCCACAGCTGAATCCGGAACGATCATCGCCAACCAGGGGCCGGGGCTCTCGTTGAACTATGACCCGATCGGCCTCGGCGGTGGCTACACCAATCGTCCGGATGTATCCGGCAAGCCACGCTACATGAAGAAGCCCACCGAATGGTTCGATACGTCGGTTTTCTCGGCTCCGGTGCCTGCGTGGGCTGGTGGCGCCAACAACGGCTTTGGCAACGCGCGCAAGGACATCGTCATTGGTCCGGGACGTTTCAACTTCGATACTTCGTTGTATAAGACGTTCAAGATCCATGAGAGCACCAACTTCGAATTTCGCGCGGAATCGTTCAACACGTTCAACCACACGGAGTTCAACAACATCGGCTCGAGCTTCGGCAACAGCACATTTGGACAGGCCACGACCACGTGGGATCCACGGGTGCTGCAGTTCGGAGGCAAGCTGAACTTCTAACTGATGTAAGAAAAACGGGCGCGGCGGAATCCATTCCGCCGCGCTTTTGTTTTGCCTCTTTCACGGAGTACCGGAGATCAAGTCACTTTGGCGCACTGGCCTGAGTTCATCAAGGGCTGGCCCGCACGGATCGCAATGGAGATCAGGTGGGATTTGTTAGCATCCACTCGAGGGCGCGGGCAGCGCCCAATTGGGGAGGAACACTGCGGCTGGATGGGCGCGAGAAAGCAAAGTCGAATCGTACGCAATAGCGTGCTGTACTCAACGGCTCTCCTGTGCCTGGCGATGACGATCGCCGGTTGCCGTTCCACCCGGAGGCCGAACTTGACGCTCTCCGTAGCAGCCAGCCTCCAGGACTCCATTACGGAAATCGAAGCTGCGTACCAGCGCGACCATCCGATGGAGTTTCGCAACAACTTCGGAGCATCGGGAACCCTCGCGCGAGAGATAGAGCAGGGGGCACCAGGTGACGCGTTTATCTCCGCGGGCGTCAGACCGATGAATCAGCTCGAGACGGAAGGTCTATTACTGGCAGGATCGCGTGTGGACCTGCTTCGCAATTCGCTGGTGCTGATCGCGCCGACCGGATCTGGTTTAAGGGGATTCGATGGGTTGACCGAGAAGCAGGTCCGGCTCATCGCTCTCGGCGATCCCGCAAGCGTGCCGGCCGGACAGTATGGGAGGCAGACACTGGATACTCTGCACCTGTATGACAAGCTAAAGTCGAAAATCGTACTGGGCAAGGACGTCCGCCAGGTGCTCACCTACGTGGAAACCGGCAATGCGGATGCCGGCCTGGTCTACGCAACCGATGCGCAGCTTTCAGATCGTGTCAGGGTTGTGGCAATAGCACCGGAGAACTCGCACGATCCCATCGTCTATCCCTTTGCTGTGATCAAAACCTCAAAAAGCCAATCGGCGGCTCGCCAATTCATGGCTTTTTTGCGATCCCCAACGGCTCGCGCCATCTTTGAGCGGCACGGATTTAGAATGGCCTAACCGTGCACCTCCCGTTCGACCTATCTCCGCTTATCATCTCGATTGCAACTACATGCACTGCGACAATCGCCACATTCTTCCTGGGATTGCTTGCGGCACGGACGATGTACGAGGTGCGGGGACCGCTGCGGGCATGGATTGACGGTGTGCTGACGTTGCCACTCGTCCTTCCGCCGACAGTGGTCGGATTCTTCCTCCTGCTGATCTTCGGCCGCAGAAGCTTCACCGGGGAAATGCTGGAGAAAATCGGGGTCACGATTGTTTTCTCGTGGACGGCGACCGTGATCGCCGCGACGGTTGTGGCTTTCCCACTGATGTACAGGACCTCGCTGGGTGCGCTCGAGCAGGTCAATCCTACGCTGTTACAGGCGGCCCGGACCCTCGGCGCTTCGGAGTGGGTAGTCTTCCGAAAGGTTCAACTGCCGCTTGCCGGGCCGGGCGTGCTTGCCGGAACTGTGCTGGCTTTCGCGCGGGCCATGGGTGAGTTTGGAGCAACGCTGATGCTGGCGGGCAATATTCCGGGCCGCACGCAGACTATGCCCATTGCCATCTTCTCCGCCGCGGAGAGCGGAGATATGCGCGGAGCGATGATCTGGGTAGGACTGATTGTTGCGTTATCGCTGGCGATCGTTCGGCTGTTGCATTACGAGCGCAAGATGCGGCCGGCATTACCCGCCGAGCCGGTTGGAGCGGATACTGCGCAGGGCATCGTCATTCCGCCTGCGCGGTCGGCGGGCAGTGTGCCGGGCACATTCAGGCTTGAGGTGAATGCCGAGCGGAGGCTTGAAACTTTCACGCTCAAGGTCTCGTTCGAGACCTCACAAGGAGCGGTTGGCCTTCTCGGTCCGTCAGGTGCTGGAAAGTCCATGAGCCTCAGGATGATTGCGGGTGTCACCACGCCGGATCGAGGACGCATCGTGCTGAACGATCGAGTGCTGTTCGATAGCGACACGAAGCAAAATTTGCCGGCCGCGAAGAGACGTATCGGCGTGGTTTTCCAGGACTACGCGCTCTTTCCGCATTTGACGGTGGCAGAAAACGTCGGCTTCGGCCTGCGCCAGCTTCCCGAGCGGGAGCGCCAGACGCGCATCGATGAAAATCTCGCGTCGATGCAGATTGCGGATCTGACGAACCGCTTTCCGCGGGAGATCTCGGGCGGACAACGACAGCGTGTTGCGATCGCGCGCTGCATGGCGATCAATCCTGACGCCCTTCTGCTGGATGAGCCGTTTGCCGCACTCGATCCGCACCTTCGCAGACAAACGGAGGAGCAGCTTCGAAAGACCCTTTCCGGTTTTAAGGGCCCGGTGGTGTTCGTAACGCATGACATGGAAGAGGCGTTCCGATTCTGTACAAACCTGCTGGTGCTCGATCGCGGCATCGTCATTGCTGCAGGACCCAAACACCAGCTCTTTGAAGATCCGGGAACAGTGGCAGCCGCGCGTCTGACAGGATGTAAGAACATTATGGCTGCCGTCCCGGCTGGACCGAATCGAGTCTCAATTCCTGCATGGGATTGCGAACTGGAGACGGCTCAGCCGGTCGGCAGTACGGTCACGCATATCGGCTACCGTTCGCATCAGATCCGGTTTGTAGACGAGGAATCCGCAGAGAATGTGCTGCCCTGCTGGCTTGTGGGTACCAACGAGGCGCCGCACGAGATGACTTTGTATCTGCGGCTTCGAACCCGGCCGGAAGGGGGAGAGCAGGCGCATCTTCAGGCAGACGTTCCGAAGGACTTTTGGAGGACCCTCAGTTCCAAGCCGCAACCCTGGAACATCATCCTAGACCCGGCGCGTTTGCTCCTGCTCCATTGAATGATCCGTCTCTGAGGAGTGAACCCGGGCGCTGTCGTTTGAGAATGCTATGGTGAATGGGAAGCCGAGATCTCGGCACGTATTGGAGCATCAAACTGAGTTTCGTGCGGTCAGTCTCGTGGAACTACCTGGGGTACTTTTTTGAATTTGTCTCAGGGTTGCTCCTGATGGCCTATGTGGTTCGCCGGATTTCCGTGCACGAGTACGGGATCTATCTGCTGGCACAAGCGGTGGCGGCTTTCCTCTACCTTCTCGAATTTGGAATGGGGAACGTACTTGTCCCGCTCTACATCTCTACCTTTGCAAGGAGTGGTATTGCAGAGGTAAGCAGGTTGGCAAGCACCGGCTTTCTGGCATTACTAGGGTTGGGTGCGGCAGGGGCCGTGGTACTCTCGCTGGCTGCCCTGTTTATTCCGAGGTGGATTGGTCTGCCATCTGCAGACACAGCGCTCGCTGTTCGAGTCCTCATCGTGATGTCAGTGGCTGTAGGACTCGCGTTATCTCAGATGATGCTGGAGCAATTGTGCCAGGCATTCCACCGCTTTGATCGGGTAAACCAGGTGCAGATCGCGGTGGTCGCTTTGCGCGTCGCGCTTACGATTGCAGTTCTGATGACGGGCAGAGGCATCGTGGCACTCGCGACGGTGCAGGTCGCTGTTTCCGGCCTGCGGCTCGCCGGGTTGTGGGCCGTTGCTTCAACTTCGATCAACGGGTTGACACTACGATTTCGATTTGACCGCGAACTCCTGCTCCAGGCCATGCACATGAGCAAGTGGGCTTTCGGAGATGACATCTCGCATCGCATTGCCTTGAATGTGGAGTCGGTAATTCTGGCAGCGCTCGGATCATTCGAGCAGTTGGCGCTGTTCGGGGTCGGCAGCAGGCTACCTGCGCACCTGTATCAGTTCGCATCCCGTGGGATGTCTGTGCTCTTGCCCACTCTGTCCAAGCATCATGCCGAGGCAGACAAGGCGCAATTGCGCGCAACCTTGAGCGCGGTGTATCGCGTGTGCCTCACCGGCCTTGTGCCACTTGCGAGCTTCGCAGCGATCTGTGGGCCTGCGTTGATGAAGATCTGGGCGGGGCAGGCATACGCCGGAGCCGCACCGGTGTTGGCTTGGCTGCTGATGTCTTCTCTTTCGATGGTGATGGCGCTGGCAAGCGATATGGTGCTGTACTCGCATGATCAGATCCGGAAAGCAGCACTCTTCAGCATCTTGCAAACATTAGGAAAAATCGCTTTGGCATTGGCGCTCGCCAGGCAATACGGCGCACTGGGGGTGGCCGTCGGAATCGCAGTCTGGCACTGGAGTGTCAATCTATTCTTCTTCCTGCCGGCAGCGTGCAAGGTGGCGGAACTGAGCCAATGGGAGTTGTGGCGAGTTGCGCTGACCGGGCATAGCCGGGAAGATGGGAGGCAGGGCGCAGGTGATCGGAGAGGCAATCTGATCCAGGGTGGAGCATTCGTCCTCTGCGCAGTTGCTCTCGGCTCAGGCATGAAGGTTCTGGGAACGCTTGAGATGTTCGTCGCGTGTATTCTGACTTCCTTGTTGTATGCGGGGATCTGGGCAAACTGCACTGCTCTGCCCATGTGGAGACGCGCGCGGACGGAGGCATCGGCAGCGCTGTGAGCAAGAGTGATACGACGCCCTCTGAATTGTCGATCAGCGTGGTGATTCCAACGTTCAGGCGAGCCGCTAGCCTGCGTATGACTCTGGATTCGGTGGCAGAGGACGCACGGGCCTCGAATATCGGTTCAGTGCAGGTTTTGGTCGTGTGTGACGGCGAGGATGAAGGCACCCGCGCACTATCGGCGAGCTATGTTGCAGCCGGATTGGAAATCGCATGGGTGTTCCACGATGAAAATCTCGGGTTGCCTTCAGCCCGAAACTCGGGCGCGAAAAGAGCGACGGGCGATCTGGTGCTGTTTCTCGATGATGACGTGGAGGCCGCGCCAGGTCTGCTTCGCGAGCATATAACAACGCACACGTCGGCCGAGCGCCAGGAGCCGGGCTTCAGGTACGTTGCCTGCGGAAGGATTGTCGAAGCTCCCCACGCCAGCCAAAGCAGCCGCGCTGGTGAGTTCCTGGAGCAGTCTTGGATACAGACGCTTGCCCGTTACGATGAGGCGCTGCGCATCGGTGAAACGGACCCCAGCCTGGCGGATGCGCTTGAGCTCTCGTGTTTCGGGCTGAACTGTTCGATGCGTCGGGAGCTTTTTGCTGCAACGGGCGGATTCGAACCTCAGTTGCGGTGGATGGATGAAGAACTGGAGTACGGGGTTCGACTTTACATGCGGGGAGTGCGCTTCCTCAGCACCTCCGCCACGGTGCATCACCGCAATACCAAAGAAATGGTCGCGTACTTCAGCACTTGCTGGGGTCTTGGTGGGACCTGCGACACGCTAAGAGCGATGCGCTTAGGGCAGCACAATGCGCAGACGAGGAACCTCCTGAAGCTGGATACTGGTCCGGTTCTGGAGCAGCTGACGAATCGAGCGTTCTGGTATGGCCACCATGAAGCTCCTACCATCGCAGGCGGGCTGCGATGGCTGACGGAACGTACTGGGTCACGGTTTGCTTTTCGCTTGTGGCATGACGTGGAGAGGCTTTCGCGGTACTGGGCCGCTGTGCAGGACTGCGGCGTCGAACGTGAAGACCTCCGCAAGTTCGCAGGAGAACCGATTCGTGTTTTGATGCTGCACACCATCGGAAATCCTCGAAATGCGGAGGAAGCCTCGTACTACTTGTCGCCTAGGCGATTCGACCGGTTGCTAGAGGAGATTCGGTCGGCCGGATACGAGTTCGCAGATCCAAAGAAGCTTGAGGATCCGAATGCCGAATGGGGTCCACACGATCTAGTACTCACCTTTGATGATGGCTACGAGGATTTCTATACCGAAGTCTTCCCCCGAATGGCGGAGTATGGATTGAAGGCGTTGGTATTCCTGGTTGCGGAACGGATCGGCCAGTCGAATCTCTGGGATCAGCAGAGAGGCATGCAGAAGAGGAATCTGCTGCAAATCGACCAGATTCGAGAGCTGCAGCGGCACGGTGTTTGCTTCGGATCACACACTCTTACGCATCCTTCTCTGGCGACCATCAACGCGGCAGATTTGCGCCGCGAGGTCGCGGACTCGAAGCATCGCCTCGAGGACCTGCTCGGCAAAGAGGTAAACACATTCGCCTACCCATACGGAGAAGCGGATCGCCGGGTTCGTGCGGCGGTGATTGAGGCAGGTTACAAGCTCGCGTTCACGACAGCCGAAGGATTAAACGTGTGGCAGGATCCCTTTGCAATGCGGCGAATCGACATAAATGAACAGACTGCACCATGGACTTATCGATGGAGGCTGAAGTCTGGCGTGGCCCCTCGGACAAGCATGAAACAAGAGCTCTTGCCGTTGCTGCGGATACTTCCTCGTGAACTGCGCAGGCCACTGGAGAATGCGTGGAGAAATCGGCATCGTTAGCCCACAGCTATTGATTCGCGAAGCTTCGGCGAAGCCTGCGCCCAACCCTAAATAAGAAGTCCATAGCAGGGTGCCTATAACGTAAGGTCTGGGTCCGCCACAGGCGCCAAACCTCATCGGAGATGACGCCGTGAGCTCGAAAATAGCCCTGGGCCCATTCAAAATAGGCGCGACGGCCCAACTCCGCAACCCCGGTCCGCTCTCCAGTCGCCCACAATGAATCGGCATGGATGCGGTAGCGATCCCAGCAACGATTGGACACATATATCGGCGCTGCAAGATGCAGTTTCGTGAGGAAGGCTATGTCCTCATAGTGGGATTGGAAACGATCAAAGGATTCCTCAAACCCGCCCAGCGAAGAAAGAAGCTCCTTTCGGATGAGCAGATCCGAAGGACATGGTGCTCCAAATTGCCCAAGCGGATAGGTGAGCCTCAGGAGTTCAGGCGGTTCATAGAGGCAGTCTCCCGGCGCAAGGGGAGGAATGTGGTCTTTCGCCTGATCCTGCGGGTCGCCACTCCAACTGTGCCAATACTCACTCCTGCCATAGACCATGCCAGCATTCGGGAACTGCTGCGCGATGGATACTTGCTCGCTTAGCTTCGCAGGACACCACACGTCATCAGCATCCAGAATGGCAATGTACTCGCCGCGTGCACGTGAAAGCGCTAGATTGCGGGAAGCGCACAGCCCTCGATTTGCTCCGCCAGTGTGTTGAATGCATTGAATTCGCGAATCGCCGAGGGCGGCTTGACGGGCAATGCTCGCGGTGGCGTCGGTTGAGCCGTCGTTGACAATCCAATATTCCCAGTGGGGATAATCCTGCGTGAGGACCGCAGAAATCGTCTCGGAAAGGAACTTCTCGCCGTTATAAACCGCAGTAAGAATGGAGACGAGAGGCCGATCAGGCATTTGATTTGCCTTGGTCAGTTGCGGCTTTAATGGCGCGGACAGTTATGGTCAGCGGGTAGTCCGGGTCGTTGTAAGCCAACTCTTCAGCAGTGAGCTCAGCGGCGACGAGGCCGTGAAGGAATCCGGTGGCGGCGAGCACGTTTCCATGGCTCTCGACGGTTACGTTCTCGGTCCCAAAGGCATCTGCAAAGAGGCGCTCCGCCGAGGACCGCGTGAAACGCCAGAACTCTCCGCCCTCGGCCATCATTGTAGGCGGAGCGATCTGGCTGATACCCGCGACCGTGACGAGGGCAACTCCGCCCGGACACAGAATTCTGAAGATTGTCTGCACGGCGGATCGGACGTCGTAGATGCACATGAGCACTTGAGTGCAGATGATACAGTCGTAGGAGTTGGAAGGGATCGCGGGGGCATCGGTCAGATCGGCCGAGATTGTAACGCCAGGGCGTGAAATTACGTCGAGAACATCCGCCTTCGTGATTTGGCTTGCGCCAAAACGATCCATGTATTGGTTCTCCCCGATCTCGATACAGCGCCCGCGGATATCCGTTGCATTGCGCGAGAGAAATTGCTCGATGTAGACCCTGTCGATGCACTTGCCGCGGAACCAGCCAAATGCAGGACGGTATGGCTTGACGCGCCGCAGCTGCGAAAAGTCTGTGAGTCGATCGAGGGGGAACATGAAGCGGCGAGCTTTCAACTTCTGCGCGGAAAGCCAGTGCCTGATGGGACGCGGAAGAAATCTTTTTAGGAGAGAAATCACTGATTAAGTATCAGAATTTTGGCACAGCGCGCAGGCAAACACAAGCGCACCCGCCACGTAATGGAAAAGGACCAGGGCAAACCCGTTGACAGTTCCAGTCTCAATTGTCATCCCGACAGTGAATCGCCGCGATTCCGTTTTACGGACAGTTAGATCAGCGCTGCAGCAGGCGTTTGCGGCATCAGGCTACGAGATAGTGGTGGTGATCGACGGAGCGGACGATGGCACGGCAGCGGCTCTGCGCAGCCTCGACGCTGGTTCTCGGTTGCGCGTGGTCGACCTCGAAAAAAATCAGGGTCCCGCAGCAGCACGGAATGCAGGCTGGCGCGCGGCGACGGGCCCTTTGGTGATCTTTCTGGATGACGACATGATCTGCACTCCCGAGTTGGTTGGTGCTCACGTCGCGTTCCACGCCGAAGTCGCAGATCGCTGCAAAGTTGTGGGCATGGGTGGGGTTTATGCACCCCCTGAGCAACGACCGGGTCTGGCCGCGGAGACATTCCTTGAGGGGCTTGGCGCAGTCTACGAGCAGCACCGTAGCCATCCTAACGAACCCTGGCCGACCGACGTGTGGAGCTTCGCGAACACCTCATTGGCACGCGTCATATTGGAACGAGCCGGGGGCTTTGATGAGCGGTTTCGGAAGCGAGAGGACGCAGAACTTGGAGTGCGGCTTCTGAAGATGGGCGTGCAGCAGCGGTTCGTGACCGGCGCGGTGGCGTACCAGTCATCGGAGAAGGACGTGCAGCAGCTGATTCACGACGCTGAAGTCTCCGGCGATTGCGATTTTCTTTTTATGCAGATGCATCCTGGGTGCATCCCGCACGACTTTATCACACACCTTCGCGAGGAGGGTTTATGGAAGCGGCGGGCGCGACAACTGCTTTCAACAAACCTCTGGTTCGCCGATCTCCTGCTGGCCCCGTTGTGCGCGATGGGTGAATGGCGGCGGATGCCCGGACCTCTCCGAAGGATCGGCGTGCGATCACTGTTATTCCTTTGCGGCTTGCACTGGTATCACAGATTCACCGGCCGATCTCGGAACATACCCGAAAATTTGCCGTAGAGCTATCGCCTGTCATCTCATCCATTTGTGGCGCACGGCTGGCAGGACGCCGATCATGCAAACAGAGGTGATTGCCACCAGCATTCGAAATGTTGTCGTGTACTCCGGGTCTGCAAGGGTGATGTAGTGCGGAAGCGGGAGAAGGACCAGCAAAACGCCGAAACCCGCCGCGTGCGGCAGCCGTGCGAAGCGCCCCCGAATCACTCCCCACCAGAAGCTGAGTGCCGCAAGTAAGATGAGCCCGCTGCTCACAACGACAAGTGATTTGTGCAGTGCTGAACGCTGCCACCAGCGTGTCGAATTGCTGGGCGCCCAGTGATCGGTAAGGTCAGTGAGCCATACCACGTACGCCCGCACACCGATCCGGTAAGCGGTCTGCAGCGGATGTGCGCGAACGTAAGAAGCCGCAAGGCTCAAGCAATATCTCGAATACCGGATTTCGCCCATCTGTTGGTAGAGCCGGTACTGGTTGGCGTCAGTTGCCGGGTGCGGAGCATTTACCGGTTCGCGAATACACTCAATCGCGTTATTGCCCTGGAAGATTTCGTATCCTGCATTGGACCGGAGCGGCACAAAAGCGTGGAAGACCATGCTGTTGCGAACCAACCACGGCGCGATCACTACAGCGAAGCATAGCCCTGCCGTCAATGCTGGCCGGTAGTCACGACGAGGCGAACTCAATCCCACCATCGTCATCAGGATGACCGCAGCCGGAACCGGCGTCACGCTGATGAGTGCGAGAACGCCTCCACAGATTCCCGCGATAGCAGCTCTGCGATGATTGGACTGCTCCCGCCACAACAGCAGTGCGAACAAGAGTAAGGCAAGGAAGGCCTCTTGCCATACGTAGTACCACAGATCTACTGTCTCCACGACAGACTCGGGCCAGATGCAAACGAGCACTGCGACCACTGGAGATACCCAGACGGCAATCCGGCCTGCATTGCGGTGCACGAGCCGTCGAACGACGAGCCAGTAAAGCCAGGCGCCGAAGCCGCCGATCACCGCCTGGATGTAAAGCACAGTGGCGGCAGCGCGCATACTCGCGCCACCGCAGGCCTTCATTACCAAGCTAAAGAAGTACGGAACGAGCGGGGATTCCCAGGCTGTTGGCTGAGAGCCCATCCCAAATGGAGAACTGAATCCTCGATTCGCCGCGAGGTTCGTTGCAATGCGTCCCATCTCACCGGCTGCGAACGGATGGCTGTCGTTAAAAACCGCTCCGTTCGTGCAGCAGTATGCGACCCACAGAATTCGTATGGCGATAGCCGCCGTCAGAACAATGAGGACCCTGGATCGGCTCGGGCGTTTTCGATCCTCTGCGCTTCCCACAGGCGAGCCTTCGGTCCCCGTGCGGATCTGCAGCCTCATCCGCAGATTCTAATTCAACACTGGTAGGCCGCTATTACGGATTCGCGCCCCGCGATCCGCTCCCGTTCAACGCCGAACGTTCCAGCCATTCCTTTAAGTTGAATGCAATCGCTAGAACGAAGACGACTGAAAGCAGACTGAAATTCCGGTATTCATTCGGAGAGCAGAACAGTACATAGAGCGGGAAATTGATCGCAGCCGCTATCGTTCCGTGAAGTCGGACCATTCCGGGCATCTGTGTCCAGGTTCGCGCCATCACCAAGATGAGAAAGAGGGTCGGAAACAGGGTAGAAACACGCAGGAACCGGAACCCGTAAACCTCGTCTGTCGACGTGAAAAGCAGGAAGGGGTCGAAGAACGAAGAGAGGCGATCCCACAGAGCGAATTCGACAGGGGTTCCTGGACTGTTCGCGAACCGCGCCCGCGTGTAGATGTAGACGAGTCCGCAAACTGAAGTGAGGATCGCCACGCCGGTCGCCGCGATGCGGGCTGACGCACGCTGCCTCAAAAACGGATACAGACTAGGAACGAAGAAGAAGAAGGATTCCTTATTCCACGCGCCGAGTGCCGCGACGGGGAGCAGCCACCACCATTCGAACCGGAGAGCAATCCAAGTGGCTGCCATTAGGAAGGCGAGCTCCGAATAGTCGTATGGGTAGATATAAAAATATGGCGCCAGCAGAATCGTAATCATCGGCGCCACGACGCAGACTGGCAAAGGCATTCCGATTGTCTTGCAGACCAGGTACATAGCAGTCACAGCGAACGCGGCGCTGACGAATGTCAGCAGGTATAGTATGAGGGCCGGGAAGAACCAGGCTCTCCTGACAGACTCTGGCGCATCTGCCAATGCACCGAACTTTGGCCCACCTCTTGCCCTGGTGGACGGAAATACCGATTCGAATAGCGCATCCTGCCGCTTGCGAGGAGTCACTCTTTCAGCGAAGTTCGCAAGGTCGGGGAGCAGATGTCGATAGACGTAGGGCCGCTCCAGAGTACCCTTCAGCATGAGAATCTCATAGGGTTCGGTGGATCCCTCGGCGATAGCTGTCGTCCAGAACGGCCATCGTTCGTAATAGCCGCTGACTGAGGCTGCCGCACTTACAAAAAGAACAATTGCGCAGCAGATCCGAAAGAACCATTTTCGGGAACCACCGAAACAGCGCATGAGCTTTCGCATACCGGAGATCAACTTTCAACAATTATTGGGTCTGCCGCATCCTCAGCCAGAGTCATTTTGTCTTTGACGCCGGATGCACTCGCGGATCATAGCTGCGGCAATTGCTGCAGATTTCCGGCACTCTGCGCCCGGTCTGCCAATTAGAGCGAATGCGCGCAAGCTCCTCCCCGTTCCACATCTCGGTTAATGTATTCTCCTGGACGGAACCGAGAATGAGTTCACTGCTCGCTTCGAAATCACGGCAGGCGCATGCCCCCACTTTCCCGTTTGAAAAGATCTGAACGCCCTCGAACAGCCGATAGCAGGGACGATGCTCGCGGGGCCATAGTGGCAGTGGGCGCAGATATTCGGGCAGCTTCACCGCGCCGCCCCAGTCGCAGACGAAGAAATCTTCGCGCATCACCATCGCCGCAAGGTCCTGATCTGTGAGCGACTGCACGAGCCGAAAATCCGGATGATCGATAATCTGGCGGCGCGGTTCAGGCGTGGGCTTGATGCCGATCTCGATCACCATGGGCTTGCCGCGCAGGTTATTTTCCCGCAGAAGCGCAAGCAGGTTGTTGAGCATCAAGTCGTACTTGTCCACGCCGAAGAATTCGTGGTAGGTTTCTGGCCCGGACAGTGTCGTGGAGACATGTACCCACGTAAAGCCGCACGCGAAAAACTGATCCATGTCGAACAGGTGCAGCCACTGAAGCGTGGAACTGAAGCCCATGTCCCGGATCTGCGCAAACGATCGCACATAGCGCGCGCGCTCCAGCAGAAGCGGATCGAGCAGCGGATCGCCGATGGTCACAAAGAAATCGTAGTGGCTGACTCCCATTCGGATCGATTCGTCTACGGTTTTCTTGAGCACATCCATCCCCATCTTCTGCCTGGGCCGTTCCATGGCACCATTCGGGCAGAACACGCACCGTGAGTTGCAAACGCTGGTCGTCTCAATCGAGAGGGCGGGAGCAGCCGGTGCAATTGAGGCGTTTCGCGCAAATGAACGTTGCAAATAGTGTTTGCCGAAACGGAGGACGTGCCGCAGAAACGGCAGAGGGTTCTTCCATTTTTGCGGGACCGGGAAAGTCATGAGATTCACAGAGCGGCAGGCGTCGATCGAACAAGTGGACCCGCGACTATGAATAGTCTAGCAAGGTGCTGGATTCAGGTTCGAAAGGCGGCCGGTCGCCGGGTTCAGTGTGCCGGTCCCGGCATCGCAGGAAGCGCCCACGCGAAGAGCAAGCCTCCGCTGCTGGTCACGATGTACTGGCGGCCATCAAGTTCATAGCTGATGGGAGAGCTCTGGATTGGCGAGCCTGTACCCGCGTGCCACAGTGTCTTTCCATTGCCGGTGTCCAGAACGAGCATGTTGCCGTGTGCATCCCCAGTTACGGTCAGGCCGGACGCAGTGGTCATGACTCCTGCGCCCGAGCCACCTTCGCCTAACTCATGGCTCCATCGAATTTTGCCCGTCTGGTAGTCAATGGCCTCAATCACGCCCTTGCCCCAAAGGCCATAATCGGCTCCGGCCCACCCGTATGCTCCGTCGGCGGGCTTAGCGAAATAGAGGCTCCAACTCGGATGTGCGTCGACAATGAACAAGCCGGTCTTTGGATCGAAGCTGGGCGCGCGGTAGTTGGTGAGTCCGCCTTCGTCAGGCGCAATCAGGCGACCGTCAGGCGCGGGCTCTTTCGCTGGGTTCGGAATCGGATGCCCTTCCTTGTCGATGCCGAGCGTCCAGTTCACCGGGCCGTACGGGACCGTGAGCAAGCTCTTTCCGTTCGTGCGATCCAGAACGAAAAAGTAGCCATTCCGCGAAGTCTGCATCAGCATCTTGCGGGGATGGCCATGAAAGTTGCCGTCGACCAGGACGGGGGTTTCGACCGCATCCCAATCATGGGTGTCATGAGGCGAAGCAGAAAAGCCCCACGTGAGCTTGCCGGTGTCGGGATTGAGTGCAACGATGCTGCAGGTATAGAGATTGTCGCCGGGACGAGGGTGTCCGTTGAGCACTGGAGTGGGATTGCCGGTGCCCCAGTAGAGCAGGTTGAGTTCGGGATCGTAGGTGCCGGTCATCCACGTCATGCCGCCGGTTGTCGCGTTGGGCGTCCCTGCAGGCGGCGTAGCATTCCACTGCCACTGAATCGAGCCCGATTCCGGATCGAACGAGCGCAGATACCCCGTGAGGTTATCGAAGTCACCCGAGACGCCCACGATGACATGCCCTTTCACCACGAGCGGGGCCATAGTGGTCCAGTAGCCCTTGTCGACCTCGGCAATGAGCTTGTCCCAGCGCACCTTGCCGTCCTTCGCGTCGAGAGAGATGAGATGGCAATCCGGCGTGGCGAAAAAGAGCGATCCCTTATACATCGCAACACCGCGCTGTCCGATGTGATCGCCCTTGGTCGATGGCCGGTGGTAGTGCCAGATCAGGTGACCGGAGCGTGCATCGACGGCCCAGATGTTGTCCGGAACCGTGAAGTAGAGCACCCCATCAACGAGTAGCGGTGACGACTTAATCTGCGCCTGCTGATTGGTCTGGAAGATCCATGCAAGCGAGAGATTCCCCACATTCTGCGGCGTGATTTGCGTGAATGGGACGTGACGGCGACCCGAGTAATCGCCGTGGTACGTCGGCCACGAATCCGGCGGGGGATGGAGCAATTGAGTGTTTTCGAGATTTTGGGCACACACCTTCGTCGTCGCAAGGGCACAGACGAGTAATCCAAGAAGCAACAAAAGCAATCGATCGTTCACCGACTTCATCAATAGGAACCTCGAAAACTGCGGCGCGATCAGCGCAGGGTCTGCAGATACGCCATCAGATTATGGATATCGTCGTCCGTGTACTTGCTGAAGAGATCCACGTGTGCCTCAACCGGAGCTTCCACTGTGTAGTGAACCCTGCTCGTGGGCCAGGAGCGATAGACGTCTTGAGCGTCCCGCAGTGCGACCGTAAATTCGTCGCGATAGGCGAGAATGCCTGATATCTTTTCGCCGGAGGCAAGCGTAACGGACACGTGATTCTTCACTTTTTCGGGATAGAGCATACGCTCTTCCAACTCGAGTCCTTCGAAGCGTGAAGCGATGCCGGCCAGATCGCCTTTTGGCGAGTGGCACTTTGCGCATCCGCCGGCACCCTCGAAATAGCGCTTCCCTGCCTCGGCGTTTCCGGTTTGGAGATCCTCGACGGATACGCCGCGCCGGCCGCCCGGATGTGCGACAGCCTCAGCTTCACGCTCGCGAATAAACGCGATGACGCTTCGAGTCTCCTGCGTGGAGAAGTTGAATGGCGGCATCTTGTTGTCGGGTCGGCCCTCGCGGATGACCTTGGCGATTTCATCACCGGTGCGATCTTTGCGAACGAGCTTTGACTGCGTAAGGTCCGGCCCCGTTTCACCGCCCATGGCATCACGGCCGTGACAGAACGCGCAATTCTGTTGAAAGAGCGCCTCGCCGGCTTTCGACAAGCTTGCGCCCGACGCCGACGATTCTGCCGTAGTTTGAGCATTTTCCGCGGTGGTCAGAAACTGCAGCAGTGCGCTCAGCTCGCCGTCCTTCAAGCCGGGGAAACCGGGCATGCGACCTTTGCCGGCGTGAATCAGGTCAGCGATTTTCTCGTTCGACAAGCGGTGTGAAACTCCGACAAGCGGCGGGAATCCGGGAAGGTTACCCTCGCGCTGATCGCCGTGACAGATGGCACAATGCTGCGCGTACGATTCCGCGCCTGCTTCCTTCGAAGGTGGCGTAGGAGGCTGCAATTGTTTTTCAAGGTGATTCGCAGCGCTCGCAGTTGTGCCCACCGCGGATATCAGTGAAACTCCCGCGACAACAGCAGTGATACAAAGAGCGGCTCGAAAAGCTTCCAACTTGTTCAATGGGTAATACCCCGGATCATTTTTGATGACATGAGTTCTTCACTGGGCGATGACACTCGGTCGCTAGGTCGCATATTTGACGAGTTGCATGAACCCGTAGTCCATGTGCAATTGCTGGTGGCAGTGCCATAAGGTGTCGCCCGGATTGTCGGCTACAAAATCCACTTCCACCGTATCCAGGGGCATTACGTTGATGACGTCTTTCTTGAGCCCACTGAGGCGCTTGTTTCCGATCCGGGTGACCTCGAATGAGTGGCGGTGGAGATGAAGTGGATGCTGGTCTCCGCTTCCGTTACGGAAAATGAGACGATAGCGTTTGCCGGAATGCACGGTAAGCGGCTCAACGTCAGGCCACGATTTGTTATTGATCGTCCACGTGTCGAACTGCGACCCCTTCTGCGGACCGATATCCCGGAACGTCAATTCAAATGATCCATCGGGCTCGGGCGTATTCGCCGTGTTCCCGAATTGCGTGTAGTCCCACTCTGCCGGGACGGGGTCTTTCCATGCCGGCGCACCCGACTGGCCGGCGTATTCGATCACGATGCCGAGGCCCATCTTGCGCGATTTCTCGAGGGTCGAACCCAGGATCCACACCCCCGGAGTGTTCATTTCCACTATGGCATCCACGCGCTCAGCCACTGCGAGCGAAAGCACTTCGACGCTGGTAGGCTTCGGGACCGGATTTCCATCCATTGCAAGAACCGTGAAGCGATGCCCGGGTAGGGCGAGGATCACGTTTTCGGTTGCACTTGCATTCAGCAGCCGCATCAGCACGCGCTGGCCCTTTTTCACTCGGATGGGCTCGCCCGCACCGAGCATGCGGTCATTGATGGTTGCATATCTATAGCCCACGTCTGACCCGGAGGTAAGCGGCGCATTCGCGGACTCCACGCGCATGGTCTCCACCATCGGCACGAACGACGGCTCCCAGTGATGAATCGCCAGATTCACCTCCATGTCGTACTGCGGCAAGGATTGGTTGCCCTCGATCAGAAGAAAACCGAATTGGCCGGTGTAGGTGCCCATGGCGAGATTGCCGTACGCACCTGCATGGGTGTGATACCAGCGCGTTCCCGCGGGCTTCGGCGTGAAGGTGTACCGATGCGTCTGGCCGGCTCCGATCATCGGCGAGCCTTCTTCCATTGCGCCATCATTCAGTGAATCGATCGCCAGCCCGTGCCAGTGAACAATGTCGGCCTCGGAGGCGGCGTTCGTCACATCGATGTTGACGGGAACTCCCTCGCGCAGCCGAAGCAGCGGACCCGGGACCTTCCCGTTGTAAGCGAGGGTTTTTACCGTGACGCCCGGGCCGATCTCGAGTTTGCATGGCTCGATGCGAAGTGTGTGGTCGGCCTTGTTCGCAGTTTTCCCTTGTGCGGAAAGCTTACGGCCAATCGAGTGACTCGCAACGAGCATTCCGGCCGAAGCGAGAAAATCTCTGCGGCTAATTTGAAATGGGGAAGATTCCAATGTGTTTTCCGGTTGTCGTTAGCCCCGCCACCATGCGGCAGCCGTGCGAAGTGGGACGTCATTCATTCTCTTAGGACGAAGCCACAGATGTAAACGGCCGCGTCCCAAAAAAGAATGACCCATTGGGTTTTCGAGTGGAGTCAAAGAGCGCTCATCAATGGGTTGCCGCTGGTCGCGGATGGCTGGCGGTGCTGCCATCTGTCATCCAGAGCGCCCATTTGATGGCTTCGAAATACATTTTACGAACGTCAGGATCCTCCCACGATTCTTCGGTGTGTCCCAGGGTGGAATAGAAGACGCGACCCTTCCCGTACATTTTGCTCCATGCGACGGCAAAATCGTGATCGCTGCGATGCACGCGGGGGTTGTTCGCATAATTCAGCTTGGTGGGATCAAGGCTGAGCAGCACATTTACCTTGTCACGGGACCAGTCTTTGGGCTGGTAGATTTCGTCGTACTTCACAAATGATTTTGGAAAGTGTCGGACGGCCGGAAAATCCGGATCCTCGTTGATGATTGGGGCATTGAAGGTCATCCACGGATGCTGATCGAACCAGCCGCCGATCATCTCGCCGTATTCAGGCCATTGATAGTTCGTGTCGAGAGCGGCATGGATGCCGACGAAGCCCTTGCCGTCGTCGTGTACAAACGAGAGGAAATCCTGCTTCTGGCTGGCATCGAGGTCGAGTTCACCTGTCGTGCTGGCAAAGACGACCACATCAAAGTAGCTGAGATTCTTCGCGTTCCGGCCGAGGTCCTTCTTGGTCAGTAACTCGGTATCGGTGCGCATGATCGTATCCCATAGGCCGCTTTCCTTGCCCATGTTGTAGACAGCGGCCATCGCATTAGAGATTGAATCGTGCTCGAAGCCTTTGGTCTGCCCGACGACGAGGACGTGCTTGAGGTGAATCTGCTTGGCGTGAGGAGGACGCGGCATCTCCGCCGAAGCCTGTGCTGCAGCCCCCTTGGTTTGGGTGAACGAAAGAGCTGCAAGCAGCCAGCAGGAAAAGATCAGCACAGTCCGTCCAAGGCGCAAGGTGTCTCCTTTTTGAAGCTTCGTTTCTGAATGTTTTCGCACGTGGGGGTTTCCAAATGCCTCTGGAGCATCCGTGTTTTTGAGCTCGAGGGGCTCGAGGGCTGGACGACGAAGGCGCGATGTTCCCTTGAATTCGCCCGAGTTGGAGGATCAGCGGTTTGAAGGCGACCGGGGCGATGATCGATTTCGATCAGATCCATTGAAGCCTGAATCCTCTGCTCCGGAATTCTACATTGCCGGAGCGCGATTACCTCCTTTTTTGGCCCAGACTTCCCACCGGTTCATCTCGGCTCCGAATGCTCCTGTAGCCTGGATCGGAGGTACGCACGTGAAGTCTGCCCGCAATTGGCTGACTACTCTTAACTCGACCTTAGATTCTGCTCCTGATTGAAGCCCAAAGTTATCATGGAGCGCGGACCCGGAAACTGAATGGTCAACGGGACGGCAGCTACTTTGTTCCATTTCGAAACAAAGGATTTAGCATCCACGCATGTTGATCAAGGCAATCAATCGTCAAATGGAGGCATCTGAGATATGAATGAAGCCGTTTGAGCGCGGTCTTCTTTGTTGCCTTGCTCTGACGGTTCCATTGCAACACGTTATGGGCGTACCCTTTCGTGTTCCTGTTGATTGCGGCGGTCGTTGGCAGCGCGTTGTACAGTTCACGACACAACTAAAGAAATTTCCCCGATAGACGATATTACAGATATGCACTTGTTTTTAACATCGCTGCTCAATTACGCACTGCTTGGTGCTGCGCTGTTCCCAGCCTTCATGCTCCTGGATAGACACTCGTTCACTCACGTGCTCGAAACCACAGGGGAAGTAGTCACGCTTCTAGTTTGCTGGATCTTCTTGTGGCCAGCTATCGGCTTCTTTGTTTTGCGCAATCACTTGCTCGCACATTCTGCGAGGGGACACGGTCATGGGAAGCTGAAGGTTCGATAAGCCAGTGAAAGCTGATGATCGTTGAGTGCGAAAGAAAGTATACGATCAGCAAGGGTCAGCAAGTTGTGACGCCAGGAGATAATTACTCAAAAATAGGGAGCGCTAGTTCCTGCTGGGCAAGGCGCGAATAGCTTACTGCTCGCTCAACACCCGTTGGTCGCTGCGATTCACATCTGCGCGTGCTCATTTTCCCGAGGTTCAGCAAGGACCTGGCCTTCTCGGCCAAGAAGCCAGTCAATCCTGACAATGGCCGTAACCTATCGATCACGTCGGTGCTCTTTTCCTATATTCGCGATTCTTCTCGGGTGTTCCTCCTGCAGCTCATGATGCAACTCGTCGATCTTAGCTCTGGCTTTCTCCAGCGCCCTTTTGCCAGCCGCCGTGATCCGGTAGATGCGGCGTCTTCGGCCGGTCAGGTTTTGTAGATCCGATTTCAGCAGACCGCCGCGTTCCATACCGTGAAGGAGCGGGTAGAGCGTACCTGGCCCAATGCGGTAGCCATGGTGTTCAAGCTCGTCCATCATGGCGAGGCCGAAGATGGGCTCATGCGACGCATGAACTAGCACGTGAATGCGAATGAGACCGGTAAAGAGCTCCCGCTGTTGTCTCGGATCAACCAAAGCACCCCTCTACATTCGGACTAAAATCATACTATCGAACTTCGATGATATGATTCGAGGCAATCGGAAAGAACATCTTTCGAGGTCGGAGTTGCTTTTCCCCAATGCGTAAATCAACTTCAATGCTCTTTAGCGCGGTAGGCTCACTCTGCTTCGCGTCAACGATGCTGTCTCCCGTCGTTTTTGCCCAGGCATCAGATTCGAGTGGACCCAAAGTATTGACGCTTGAGCAGGTGATCGAAACAGCAGATGCCAACTATCCGGCAATCAAAGAGGCAAAGGCAAAGCAAAAAGCAGCCCAGGCAGGAATTGCAGTCGCAAAAACGGCGTACCTGCCCCGAACAGATGTGCTTTGGCAAACGGATCGGGCGACCGCGAATAACATCCTGGGGCTTCTGCTTCCCCAGTCAACGATTCCAAGCGTCACGGGCTCCGTTATTGCTCCCGACCCAACTCGCAGTGCCTGGAACAGTGCGGGAGGGGCCGTGCTTAGCTGGCAGCCGTTTGACTTTGGGGCGCGTGCGGCAAAGGTGGAAGTCTCCCGCCAAGGCGGCGAAGCCGCCAAACAAGCCGCAGCTCTGACGAGATTGGAAATCAGTGCGAGCGCCGGCAATGCGTTCTTCGATCTTGCCGCTGCGGAACGGCTGGTCACCGTCGCACAGGCCAATGTCCAGCGTTACGAGTCGTTCGATAAGGCTGTTCATGTGCTCGTGGACAATACTCTTCGTGCGGGCGCCGACGCCTCGCAGGCAGATGCGCAACTGGCGCTCGCACGAAACCAGCTCATTCAAATACAGACGCAAGTGGCGTTAAAGCGGTCAGCGCTGGCCGAATACCTCCAGATCGCACAGGCGAATACCGCCATCGACGCATCCGAGATCCTCTCCGCATTGCCTCCGAGCGATCTTCAAACTGCAGTAGCTACCAACCACCCTGCGATCCTCGAAGAG
>Ga0207667_10002226_pt1 | contig 24349 bp, 33 predicted proteins | sample KBSCornC52_FD_184301 | JGI IMG/M metagenome (GOLD analysis project Ga0207667, IMG submission 184301) | Corn rhizosphere microbial communities from Kellogg Biological Station, Michigan, USA - KBS Corn C5-2 (SPAdes) (version 2) | ecosystem: Host-associated > Plants > Roots > Rhizosphere > Soil ...
GGTCGGTTCCTTTACGGCCAGCGGACCTCGGGCGGCATCGAGCTCAGGATCGCCTCGACATTGCCGCCGGTCTTGAGGCCGAAAGTGGTGCCGCGGTCGTAGAGCAGGTTGAACTCGACGTAGCGGCCGCGGCGGATGAGCTGCTCGTCGCGATCGGCCTCGCTCCACGGCGTGTTGAAGTTGCGGCGGACCAGCCTGGGATAGACGTCGACGAAGGCGCGGCCGACGTCCTGGGTGAACGCGAAGTCACGGTCCCAGTCGCCCGAGCTCAACTGGTCGTAGAAGATGCCGCCGATGCCGCGCGGCTCGCTGCGATGCTTGAGCCAGAAATATTCGTCGCACCAGGCCTTGTAGTGCGGATAGTCGACGCCCGGATGCCTGGCGCAGGCCGCTTTCATCGCGGCGTGGAAGTCGATGCTGTCGGGATCGGCCTGCGTCCGCCGGCGATCGAGGACTGGCGTGAGGTCGCCGCCGCCGCCGAACCAGTAGTTTCCGGTGACGATCATGCGCGTATTCATATGCGCAGCCGGCACGTGCGGGCTCCAGGGGTGGACGATGACCGAGACGCCGGCGCTCCAGAACTCGGCTCCAGCTTCGGTATGAGGCATCTGCCGGGCAAATTCCTCGGTGAAGCGGCCGTGCACCACCGAGATATGGACGCCGGCCTTCTCGAAGACGCGGCCGTGCAGCAGGCCGATCTCGCCGCCGCCACCGTCGGAGCGGGTCCAGGGTCTGATCTCGAACCGTCCGGGAGGATGGGTGCGGTCATCGACACCGCCCTCGACCTCGAGGGCTTCGAGGCGGGCGCAGAGATCGCCGCGGACCTGCCGAAACCAGTCGGCGGCCATCCGCTTCTTGAGGTCGATATCGTCGGGCAGCGTCATGTGAGACTCGCGAAAGCATCAGTTTGGCGCATTGCCTCGCCCAAAATAAGGGCGGCAGCGACGGCAACGTTGATGGAGCGCAAGCCCGGCCGCATGGGAATGCGCACGCTGAGGTCTGCGCTGGCCGCGACGTCGGCGGGCACGCCGGCGCTCTCGCGGCCGAGCATCAGGATGTCGTTGTCGCCGTAGCGGGCAGCATACGCCGAATCGGAGGATTTGGTGGTGAGCAGCACCAGCCGGCGCGCTGAGTCTCGGCGCCAGTGATCGAAATGGGCGTAGCTGTCGTGCTCCACGAGCTCGGCCAGGTCGAGATAGTCGAGCCCGCCGCGCTTGAGCTCGCGTTTCGAGAAGGCAAAGCCGGTCGGATGGATGACGTGGACGACGATGCCGAGACACGCTCCGAGCCGCAGCAAGGTGCCGGTATTCTGGGCGATGTCGGGCTGGTAGAGGGCGAGTTCGACGGGCACGCCGTTCTCCTCTTCGGCAGGGCGCGGGCAAGCCAGTGGGTATAGTGTCGCAGACGCCTTTTCGCCCGGCCGTCCCGGCTGGACAAGCGCGGAGGAGAGTGCAAAAAGACACCCAAATCACGCGCCCCCGAGGCGGGTGACAGGCATTGTCGCGCGCGGTGCGGGGGCTCCGTAAAGTGGCGCGAAATCAGGCAATAGGGCGGGGATTTTCGATCTTGTCGACTGACTCGAATTTGGCGCACGACGATACCCCCGACACAGGCAAGCGCGATTTCCTCTACATCGCCAGCGCCGCGGTCGGTGTGGTGGCGGTCGGCGGCGTGGTGTGGCCGCTCATCAACCAGATGAATCCCGATGCCTCGGTGCTCGCCCTGGCCTCCATCGAATACGATCTCAGCAAGATCCAGACCGGGCAGGCCGTGACCATCAAGTGGCGCGGCATGCCGGTGTTCGTGCGCAACCGCACGCAGAAGGAAATCGACGCGGCGCGTGCCGTGCCGATGGATCAGCTCAAGGATCCGCAGCTCGACCAGGACCGCGTCATGAAGGGCCACGACAACTGGCTGATCATGATTGCGCTGTGCACCCATCTGGGCTGCATCCCGATCGGGGAGTCGGGCGACTATGGCGGCTGGCTCTGCCCATGCCATGGGTCGCAATACGACACCTCGGGCCGCATCCGGAAGGGCCCCGCGCCCAAGAACCTGGTGATCCCACCCTACAAGTTCCTTACGGACACCAAGATTCAGATCGGTTGAGGGGAAGCATCTAGATGTCCGCGCACGAGACCACGAAGTACGTTCCCTCGCATCCGGTCGCGAGATGGTTTGAAGACCGACTGCCGCTCATGGGGTTCTCCAAGGAGCTCCTCGACTACCCCACGCCGAAGAACCTCAACTACTGGTGGACGTTCGGCGGCATCCTCGCCTTCATGCTGGGCGTGCAGATCGTCACCGGCATCGTGCTGGCGATGCACTATACGCCCAACGCCGGCCTGGCCTTCGATTCGGTCGAGATGATCAAGCGCGACGTCAATGGCGGGCGCCTGATCCAGGCGGTGCACTCGACCGGCGCGTCGATGTTCTTTTTTGCCGTCTATATCCACATCTTCCGCGGCCTGTACTTCGGTTCGTACAAGGCCCCGCGCGAGGTGCTGTGGATCCTCGGCGTCATCATCTACCTGCTGATGATGGCGACGGCCTTCATGGGCTATGTGCTGCCGTGGGGCCAGATGAGCTTCTGGGCCGCGGCGGTGATCACCAACATCTTCTCGGCGATCCCGATCGTCGGCGATCCGATCCTGCAGCTGCTGCGCGGCGGCTTCGCGGTCGACAATCCGACTCTCAACCGCTTCTTCTCGCTGCACTACCTGTTGCCGTTCATCATCGCGGCAGTGGTCGTGCTCCACATCTGGGCGCTGCACGTGCCGGGCAATAACAACCCGATCGGCGTCGAGGTGAAGGACAAGCGCGACACGGTGGCCTTCCATCCGTTCTACACGATGAAGGACCTGTTCGCGATCGTGGTGTTCTGCATTCCGTTCGCCTGGTTCGCGTTCTTTGCGCCGGACATCTTCGCACACTCCGACAACTACATCATGGCGAACCCGCTGGTGACGCCGGCGCACATCGTGCCGGAATGGTACTTCCTGCCGTTCTACGCGATCCTGCGTGCCATCGACTTCAACTTCATCCTCGACAGCAAGCTGCTCGGCGTCATCTTCTTCGGCGGCTCGATCCTGATCCTGTTCTTCGTGCCGTGGCTCGATACCAGCAAGGTCCGTTCGGGCAACTACCGGCCGGCGTTCCGCTGGTTCTACGGGCTGTTCGTGCTGAACTTCCTGCTGCTGATGTGGTACGGCGCGCAGGAACCGGCGACCCACATCATCGGGCCGTTCACGGTGGCCGACACCAGCAAGCTCTCGGTCGTCTACTACTTTGCGTACTTCCTCGTGATCCTGCCGCTGCTCGGCCGGTATGAGAAGCCGCGGCCGCTGCCCAATTCGATCTCGGAGGCGGTGCTGACCGAGCCCCGCGCCGTGAGCGGCGCCGACCCCGCCATGCCGACCGCCCACTGATCTCCGGGACCCGCACACAATGATCAAAGCAAAGACCATCTTCGCTGCTGCCCTCATGGGGCTCAGCCTGATGTCGACCTCGGCGATCGCGCAGGACGCGCAGAAGACGATCAACCTCGGCACGCAGGACGTCGAGAAGCAGCACTGGAGCTTCGCGGGGCCGTTCGGCACCTTCGATCGCAACCAGTTGCAGCGCGGCTTCCAGGTGTTCAAGGAAGTCTGCTCGAACTGCCATTCGGCGCACCTGCTGGCGTTCCGCAACCTCAGCGAGCCGGGTGGGCCGGAGTTCACCGCCGCGCAGGTCAAGGCGCTGGCGGCGAGCTATACCGTCACCGATCCCGACGCCGATGGCGGCAAGCGTCCCGGCCTGCCGTCGGACAACTGGCCCGGCCCCGACCAGAGCCAGGCCGACCTCAAGGCTTCGTTCGGCGTGGTCCCGCCGGACATGAGCGTGCTGGCCAAGGCGCGCAGCGTCGAAGACGGGTTCCCCAACTGGTTCTTCAACTATTTCACCACCTATGCCGAAGGCGGTCCGGACTACATTCACGCAATCCTCAACGGCTATCTGGACAGCGCGCCTGCGGGCATCACGGACGCGCAGGGCAACGCCTTCAAGCTGCCCGACGGCAAGTATTACAACGTCTACTTCCCCGGCCACGCAATCGGCATGCCGCCGCCGCTGACCGATGGGCAGGTCAAATATATTCCGGGGCCGGATGGCAGCACGGTGCCGCTCACGGTAGATCAGTATTCCAAAGACGTCGGGGCATACCTGATGTGGATGGCCGAGCCACACCTCGACCAGAACAAGGCGGCGGGCTTCCGCGTCCTGGCCTTCCTGCTGCTGTTCGCGGTGATGATGTGGATGGTCAAGCAGCGGCTGTGGCGCAAGGTGCACTGAGGCCGATTGCGCCAAGGCCAAGCGAAAGGGCGCTGTGGCGCCCTTTTTGTTGCGCGGCGCGGTGGGAGCGCTAGAGTGCGCGCAAACCGGTCGCGAGGATCGCTATGCCCTTCATCCGCACTGCCGCCACCATCGTGGGTGTCGCCATTGCCGTTGCGCGCCACCCGACCGTCCGTGCCGCGGTGCGCTCGGCGCCGCTGCTGATCACCCCGAGAATGCGCCAGGCCGCCACCGAGGCGACGCTCGATACCGCCTTCCGCGCCGGCATGATTGCCCGCAAGATCGTCCGCCGGAGCTGAGATGCTCGATCTCAAATCGCTGATCCGATCCATCCCCGACTATCCCAAGCCGGGCATCCTGTTTCGCGACATCACCACGCTGATTGAGCACCCACAGGGCTTCAAGGAAAGCGTCGAGCGGCTGGCCGATGCGCACAGGGGCCTCGGCATCACGCATGTGGCGGGCATCGAGGCGCGCGGCTTCATCTTCGGCGCCGGCGTCGCCATCGAGATGGGCGTGGGGTTCGTGCCGATCCGCAAGCGCGGCAAGCTGCCGGGCGCGACGATCGGGCAGAACTACACGCTGGAATATGGCGTCGATACGATCGAGATCCATGCCGACGTGCTGAGCAGCGTGCACAAGGTGCTGCTGATCGACGATTTGATCGCGACCGGCGGAACGGCGCTTGCCGCAGTCGGTCTGCTGCGGCGCACTGGCGCGGTGGTCGAGCATGCGGGATTCGTCATCGACCTGTTCGATTTGGGCGGCGCCGACCGGCTGCGCGAGCTCGGGGTCCGGATCGAGAGCCTGGTCCCGTTCGCGGGGCACTAGCTGAGACGCAGCACGATCACCCCAGCCGCAATGATCAAGGCGGCCGCGATGCGCAGCGTGGTGACCTTTTCCTTGAGCACGACGATCGCGATGAGGGTGCCGAAGACGATCGAGGTTTCGCGCAGGGCGGCCACCAGCGGGATCGGCGCTTCGGTCATGGCGAAGAGCACGAGGCCGTAGGAGCCGAGCGTGCCGAGGCCGCCGACGACGCCGTAGAGCCAGTTGCGGCCGGCATAGGCGACGATCTGCGGCCGGCGCAGCAGCGCCCAGGCGACCAGCGGCGCGCCGGTTAGAACGAATATCCACATGGTATAGGCGATGGACGAGCCGGCAACGCGGACGCCGAGGCCGTCGGTCAGTGTATAGCTCGCGATCACCAGCGCATTGAGTAGCGCAAAGCCCAGCCCCTTGCGGTCGCCATGGTGGCCGCGCAAACCGAGCAGCATGGTGAGGATGCCGGCCGAGATCAGCGCGACGCCGGCCCATTGCAGTGGCGCGAGGCTGGTGCCGAGCAGGGCCACGGAGACGATCGCCACCAGGAGTGGCGGGATGCCGCGCATCAGCGGATAGGCATGGCTCATGTCGGCGTGGCGGTAGGCGAAGGCGATGAGTGCGTAATAGACGATCTCGAGCACCCCCGAGATGCACAGGTACGTCCACGCGCCGGGCGCCACCGGCGTCAGGAACGGCAGCGTCACGACGCCGATGAGGCCGCCGAAGCCCGCAACGAGAATGGTGGTCAGCAGCGTGTCGCTGGCGCCCTTGACGACGGCGTTCCACAGCGCGTGCAGCGCGGCGGCGGCAAGGACGATGCCGAAGATGGTGAGCGACACGGGAAAGTGCGTCCAGGCGGGGAAGCTGGCTCGAGCTTTAGCCTCAGCGCGGCGTGCAGGCCAGTACCGGCTTGTCGGCCGTGTAAAGGGTCAACAGGTCGTTGCCGGTCTGGTCGGTGGTGACGAGGCCGTAGGTGATCCCGACCGTGGTCAGATTGCCGTTGAGGAATTTGAGGCCGTCCGAGCCCATCTGAGCGTCGCCGGTGCCGGAGGCGCTCGAGCCGAAGGTGGCCGAGGCGTAGCCGTAAGAGCCCTGGAACACCGTGAGCAGGCCGGCCTTGGAATTGTCGACCAGGGCAATGCAGCCCCAATTGCCTTCGGCCGGGCTGACGGTCACGGGCTGCGCAGCCTGCGACGGCGGTGCCACGGTATCGTCCTGCGCCAGTGCCGGCGCGGCGGCGGCAAAGGCGAGCATCAGGGCGGTGAGAAACGGCGCGGCAGCGTGGAACGGGCGCATGGGATCGCTTTTACTGGAAACGCGCCGCCAACTTCCCCAAAAGCGGGAGTCGCGTCAACGCCATGAGCAAACGCACGCTTAGCGGCATTTTGTAGTCGCGCAGCTTGGAGAAGCCGACCAATTCGGCGTGATAGACGAGCTCGCCGCGCTGGTTGGTGGCCTCGAGCGTGTTGAACAGCAGCCCCCAGCCCGGAATGGAGTTCGACGGACGCTTGCTGGTGACGACGAGCGTGTAGGTGACGGTGTCCCCGGGCCGGACCGGCACCTTGAACTCCATCTTGTTGACGCCGGGGGAGGGACCGGAGACGCCGGGCTCCTTGCCGAGGGCGCGCAGCCGTTCTTCTTCGGCAAAGAGCGCATCGACCATATGGCGATGGCCGACGGTGACCGTGTGCCAGCCGGAGGCGACGAGGCCGCCGAAATGGCTGAACTTCGCGGCATCGGGATCGACGTGGAAATATTGCGGGTCGTACAGCCGGCCAAAGCGGATGATCTCCTCTTCGGTGAAGTCATGGCTGCCGAGGGGGAACACCTCGTCGATGACGATGTCCTCGAACCAGCGGGTCATGGACGCCTCATGGGTTTTCGCCCTCGATCAGCGGCACGGACGGATCGCGCAGCTCGATGAGGTTGGCGAGCCGCATGCTCATCACCGGCTCGCCCGCCTGGTTGCGGACGTCGAAATCCAGCGTGACGATGCCGCGCTCCGGGTGGTGGCGCGAACGGCGCAGGCCGGCGATCGTCGCCGTGCCGCCGATGGTGTCGCCGACCATCACCGGCTTTTTCCATTTGAGGTCGGAGAAACCTAGCCCGCCCATCGAGGCGATGGTGTTGAGGAAGCTGTCGCCGAGCATTCTGAGGCTCAGCGCTGCCGTCTGCCAGCCCGAGGAGGCGAGGCCGCCGAGCAGGGAAGCCTTGGCCGCCGCTTCGTCGAGATGGAAGGGGAACGGGTCGAACTCACGCGCGAAGGAGACGATCATCTCCTTGCTCACCGTGGTGTGCCCGATGTCGATCACCTCGCCGACGGCAAGGTCCTCGTAGTGCCGGCGGTTCTGGGTGATCGGGTTCATGGCGGTTGACGTATACGTCAACCCGGAGGCGGGCTCAACTGGGCGATTGCGGAGTCAGCGGTCCCTTATGGTACTGCGGACGGCCAGATGGAGTGCGCATGTCCGACACAGCCCCAACCCCGCCCGCCTTCGGCGCGGCCCACGCCGGCAGCTACGTCCAGGGACCGCCGCGGCAGGTGCCGGGGTTCGACGGCCTGCACCGGATGATGTCGCTGCTGCTGGCCGAGCGGGTACCCGCCGACGGCCGCATTCTGGTGCTTGGCGCCGGCGGTGGGCTCGAAATCAAGTCGCTGGCCGATGCGCATCCTGGCTGGTCGTTCGACGGCGTCGATCCCTCGGCCGACATGCTGGGTATTGCCGAAAGCACGGTCAAACCGCACCGGGCACGGGTAAGACTCCACGAAGGCTACATCGATGCTGCGCCGGAGGGCCCGTTCGACGGCGCAACCTGCCTGCTGACGCTGCATTTCGTGCCGCGCGACCAGCGGCTCGAGACGCTGCGGCAGGTGCACCGGCGGCTGAGGCCGGGCGCACCGTTCGTCCTCGCCCACATCAGCTTCGCGCAAACCGAGCCCGAACGTAGCCAGTGGATCGCCCGTCACGTCACCTATGGCGGGGTCGATCCGGCGCAGGCCGAAAGCGCAAAACGCGCCATCGCGACAAGGCTCACGATCCTGTCGCCGGAGGAGGACGAGGCGATGCTGCGCGAAGCCGGCTTCGGCGGCGTAAGCCTGTTCTATGCCGGCCTCAGCTTCCGCGGCTGGGTTGCCTATGCCTGATCGCCGAGCTCGAGCACGGTGCTGCCCGACACCGGGTCGGTGACGCCGAGGCCGCTGCCGAGGTCCTCGAGCAGGTCGCGGATCTTGTCGAGGCTCCCGATCATCTGCGCACGCGCCGCGACGATGTCGTCGAACTTGTCCCATTTGCCGATGAGGCAGTAGGTCCGCTCGCCCGTCTTGATCAGCGCGAGATCGCGGAGGCCCTTGACGTCGTTCAAGGAGGCGCGCTGCCGATTGATGAATTCGTTGTCCAGTCCAGGCTTCACCCGGAAACGCACTACATTGTAGGCGGTCATTCCAGTCTCCCTGGGGAAAATTACCCTCACGCAAGACAGGTTAGACCCGTCAACCGGCCGGGGCAATCGTCCCGGGCTGCGGGATCAGGTGTTGAACCGGAACAGCATGACGTCGCCGTCCTTGACGACGTAGTCCTTGCCTTCGTCGCGCGCCTTGCCGGCCTCCTTGGCGGGGACTTCGCCGCCGAGGGCCACATAGTCGTCATAGGCAATGGTCTGGGCGCGGATGAAGCCGCGCTCGAAGTCGGTGTGGATCACGCCGGCGGCCTGCGGGGCGCGGTCGCCCTTGTGGATGGTCCAGGCCCGCGCTTCCTTCGGTCCGGCGGTGAAATAGGTTTGCAGGCCAAGCAGTTGGTAGGCTTCGCGGATCAATCGGTTCAGGCCGGGTTCGTGGAGGCCAAGGGAGTCGAGGTACTCTGCCTGCTCGGCGTCGGGCAACTGCGCGAGCTGGCTTTCGATTTCGGCGGAGATGACGATCACGGCGGCGTTGTGCTGCCTGGCATAGGCCTCGACCTGCTTGGTCATGGCGTTGCCCGTGGCGGCGGATGCCTCGTCGACATTGCAGACGTAGAGCGCCGGTTTAGAGGTGAGGAGCTGCAGCTCGCGGAACGGCTTCTCCTCGTCGGCGCTGCGCTCGACCAGCCGCGCCGACTTGCCGTCGCGGAGCAGGGTGAGGCTGCGGTCGATGAGGTCGAGCGTGAGCTTACTGTCCTTGTCGCCCTGCTTGGCCTTTTTCTCGACCCCGGTGCGGCGTTTTTCGAGGCTCTCGAGGTCGGCGAGCATCAGCTCGGTCTCGACCACTTCGGCATCGGCGATCGGGTCGACCTTGTTCGCCACGTGGATGATGTTGCTGTCCTCGAAGCACCGCAGCACATAGGCGATGGCGTCGCATTCGCGGATGTTGGCGAGGAACTGGTTGCCCAGCCCTTCGCCTTTGCTGGCGCCCTTCACCAGCCCGGCGATATCGACGAAGCTCATGCGCGCCGGGATGATCTGCGCCGATTTGGCGATCGCCGCGAGCTTGTCGAGGCGCGCATCGGGCACCGCCACCTCGCCGGTATTGGGCTCGATGGTGCAGAACGGGAAATTCGCCGCCTGCGCATTGGCGGTGCGGGTGAGGGCGTTGAAGAGCGTCGACTTGCCGACATTGGGCAAGCCGACAATGCCCATCTTGAAGGCCATGTCGGTGATCTCGTTCCAGGTGCTGGCGGCAGCAAATGGGTCGGAACGCCGCCCGTGTCAATGCCGGTGGAGAGACGCAGCCGCGGAGCCGCAGATTGCGAAGAAATTGCCATGATCGCGCCATAGCGTCGCCACGTCGCGGCACGGTCAGGCTCACGGGTTGCGACACACAACCAGCAAGAAACGCATTGGAGACCATGCAATGACTGAGGGTAAGCTTTCCCGCCGTGACAGCCTCAAGGGCCTCGCGCTCCTGGGCGCCGGCGCGGTGACCGCCACTGCCGTGACCAGCCTGACGACCGAGGCGGAGGCGGCGCAGATCCACATGGACATCGCGCTCGGAACGCTCAATACCGCGCTGCACCAGTTGCAGGATGCGATCCCGGACAAGGGCGGCCATCGCATCAAGGCGATCGGGCTCGTCAAAGCCGCGATCGACGAAGTGCAGCGGGGCATTCGCGCCGGCCGCTAGGCGCTTTCGGTGCCGGCGTGCGCGCCGGCACCACTACTCGGGCTTCTTGCCCAGCACTTTCCGCAACATCGCCGCCATCGGTCCCTCGTCGGGCAGGTTCGCCTGGAGCGGCTTCTGCCGCGCCGCGCGGACATGGCTTTGGGGCTGCGGCGCTTTCTTGCGCGCCGGGTCGGCGGTTTCCGGACGTTCCGGGCGATCGGCGGCATCGCCCTGCACCGCGATGGCAAGCTTGTTCATCAGCGTGTTGTCGTCACCCTTGACCAGAAGGTCCGCGTTGTCGGCGAGCGTGCCGAGGAGCGGTTCGAGCCAGACCAGGTCGGCCTTGCTGAAATCGCCGAGCACCCAAGGCATGACCCGGTCCTTGTGGCCGGGGTGCCCGATGCCCAGGCGCACGCGCCGGTAGTCGGTCCCGATGCGCGGATCGATCGATCTGAGGCCGTTGTGGCCGCCATTGCCGCCGCCGCGCTTGATGCGGGCCTTGCCCGGTACGAGGTCGAGCTCGTCGTAGACGACGGTGATGTCGGCGGGCGTGAGCTTGTAGAATTGCGCAACCGCCTCAACGCTTTCGCCGGAGGCGTTCATGAAGGTCTGCGGCTTCAGGATCAGCACGCGCTCGCCGGCGATGCTGGCTTCGCTGAGCAGGCCTTTGAACTTCTCGCGGAAGGGCGGGAAACCGTTGCGTTTGGCGATTTCCTCGACGGCGAGGAAGCCGATATTGTGCCGGTTCTTTGCGTATTTGTCCCCGGGATTGCCGAGGCCGACGATCAGATGCATCGCCTCCCTCCGGGTGAGATGAGAAGGGAAAGGGCGGCCGAAGCCGCCCCGTCCGAAGCCTTACTTCTTGGCGGGCTGGTTGCCGGCTGGAGCCGCGCCCTTGGCGGGAGCAGCAGCACCGGCAGCCGGAGCCGCGGCACCTGCGGCCGGAGCCGCGGCAGCGCCTTCCGCCGGAGCGGCGGCAGCGGCTTCGTCGGACTTGAGGGCCGACGGCGCAGCGATGGTGGCGATGGTGAGGTCGGTCTCGTGGGTCCGCACCGAGGCGCCCTTGGGGAGCTCGATCGACGACAGGTGGATCGGATCGCCGATGTCCTTGCCGGTGAGATCGACGGTCAGCGACTCCGGAATGGAATCGGCCGGGACCTGCAGCTCGAGGGTGTGGTGCACGATGTTGAGCACGCCGCCCTTCTTGATGCCCGGGCTCTGCTCCTGGTTGACGAAGTGGACGGCCACCTGGACGTTGAGCTTGGTGTGCGCACCGACCCGCAGGAAGTCGACATGCATCGCCTTGTCGCTGACGACGTCGAGCTGATAGTCGCGCGGAATGACGCGGTGCTTGGCGCCCTCGACGTCGAGCGTGATGACGTGGCTCAGAAAGCCGCCGGAATAGATCGACTTCATCGCCTCGTTGAACGAGATCGAGATGGGGGTAGGGTCTTTCTTGTCGCCGTAGATGACGGCGGGAATCCAGCCTTCACGACGCAGTGCACGAGCGGCCCCCTTGCCCACCCCGCTCCGCGACTTGGCCTTCAGCTCTTTGACTGCAGTAGCCATGGAACAAGTCCTTGGGTTGGTGCGATGCCCGGCCTTTTCGATGGCCCAAAACATCGCGCGCCCGTCCTCCAGGGGTGACGAGCGCTTCATGCGGCGGGTCTATAGTGGAAACGGCGCGGACGGGCAAGGGCGGCCGAAATCGGCGTGTCGGCCGGCAAAACTGCTATGATCGGCGGCAGGAGGACCATCATGCCGACATTGCCGACGCGCCCGCAGCCCATCGATCTCGATCTTGGCCGCACGGCGGTGATCGTCGTCGACATGCAGAACGCCTTTGCCAGTCCGGGCGGCATGTTCGACCTCGCCGGCCACGATCTTTCCGGCGCGGCACCCGCGGTGGCGGCCACCGGCCGCCTGCTCGCGGCGGCGCGTGCCGCCGGCGTCCCGGTCATCTACCTGCAGATGGGCTTCAAACCGGATCTCAGCGATGCCGGCGATACGGAGTCCCCAGCCTGGCACAAGGAACTGGCGCTGATCCTGATGCGGCAGCGCCCGGAGCTCGCCGGCACGCTGCTGGTCGAGGGCACCTGGGACTGGCAGATCGTCGAGCCGCTCACGCCGCAGCCGGGCGACACGGTGATCCGCAAGACCCGCTACGACGGCTTCACCCGAACCAGGCTTGACGCGCATCTCAAGTCCCTCGGTGTGCGCAACCTGCTGTTCTGCGGCATCGCGACGAACATCTGCGTCGAGAGCACGGCGCGCCACGCCTTCTTCCTCGAGTACTGGCCGGTCCTGGTCGAAGACGCGGTCAACCACGCGGGCCCGGACGGCAATCGCGACGCCACGCTGTGGGCGTTCGAGAACGTCTTCGGCTGGGTGACCAATGCCGACGCCGCGATCGCCGTGCTGGCGGGCGCCCGCCGCGTCGCAGCGGAGTGAGGCCTACGAGTAGCAGGCCTCGAGCTTGGACTGCAGGTACGTCCGCACCGCCTCGTCGGTGGTGAGCCCGATGGCGACGGTGAAGGCTTCGGCGGCCTCGGTGGGTCGATCGGCCCGGGCGAGGAGGTGGCCGCGGGCCGCCCAGTAAGGCTGGTAGCTCAGCATGCGCTTGTCGTCGGCGATGGGAGCAAGGTCGGCCAGCGCGGCGTCCGGGCCATCGGCCTCGGCTCGCGCGACGGCTCGGTTGAGCACGACCACCGGCGAGCGGGTGAGCACGAGCAGATGATCGTAGAGCTGGACGATCACCGGCCAGTTGTTCAGGCCGCCGAGGCGCCGGGCGGTGTGCGCCGACTGAATCGCCGCTTCAATCTGGTAGCGGCCGGTCGGCCCGCCGAGATTGGCGTCGCGCAGCAATTGCTCGGCATGGGCGATCAGTGAATCGTCCCAGAGGCTTGTGTCCTGTTCTTCGAGCGGCACATAGGCGCCGGCGGCGCTGCGGCGGGCCGGACGGCGCGCCTCGGCATAGAGCATGAGGGCGAGCATGCCCTTGGCCTCCGGCTCATCGGGCAACAGCGAGACGACGAGGCGCCCGAGCCAGATGGCTTCCTCGGCGATCTCCGGCACGCCGGTATCGCCGATCTCGTTCCAGCCCTTCGAATAGGCGGCGTAGATCGCATCGAGCACGGCGCCCAGCCGCTCGCCGAGCTCTTCGGTCCCGGGAATCGAGAACGGGATTCCGGCGTCGCGGATACGCGTCTTGGCGCGGACCAGGCGCTGACCCATCGTCGCCGGCGGAATGAGGAAGGCGGCGGCGATGTCCTCGGCGGTCATGCCGAGGGTGGTCTGCAGGATCAGCGGCGCGCGCATGCCCCGCTCGATCGCCGGATGGGCGCAGGCGAACATCAGCGCCAGGCGGCGGTCGGGGATGGGGCCGGCCTCTGCGGCTGCGGCATCGAGCTCGTCGGCGATGAGGCTCAAGTGCTCCTCTCCGGCGCTGCGGGTCTGCCGGCGGCGGAGCTGGTCCGTCTGCCGCCGGCGGGCGACGGTGAGCAGCCAGGCGTCCGGATTGTCCGGCACGCCGTCGACCGGCCACAGGCGGAGCGCGGCGGCGAAGGCTTCGCTGAGCGCATCCTCGGCGCCCGCCACGTCGCGCGTGCGCGCGGCGAGGAAGGCGAGGAGGCGTCCGTAGCTTTCGCGCGCCACACGCTCCGCGGCGCGGCCGGCCGCTTCGGCATGGCTCACTTCCGATTGCCCGGCGCCACGAACACCGGCCGGATTTCGATCGCGCCATGCTTGCTCGAGGGGCAGCGCTTGGCCCAGGCGATGGCCCCGTCGAGGTCGTCGGCCTCGACGAAGAAATAGCCGGCGAACTGCTCCTTGGTGTCGGCATAAGGGCCGTCGAGCACGTCGGTCTTGCCGTCCTCCTGGCGCACCGTCGTTGCAGCCGAACTCGGCTGCAGGCGCTCGCCGGTCTGCGAGCCCGCGGCCTTGCCGAGGGCTTCGTTGAACGCGGCGTACTCGGCCCACAGTTCCTTCTGCGGTGCGGCGGCCATGGCAGCCTCGTCGTGGTGGATCAGCATCATGTAACGCATGTCATTGTCTCCTTGGGTGCCCGGAGCAACTGCCCCGATGCACCAATGACGGTCCGGCTCGTCCGATTTCGACCGGGCCGGACAAGAATCGGCGACCGCCCGGCCTCAGAGCTCGAACATCGGCCGGACGTCGATGGTCCCGAACTTTGCCGCGGGGCAGCGCGTGGCCCACGAGACGGCTTCGTCGAGGTTCGGCACGTCGATCATGTAATAGCCGCCGAGCTGTTCCTTGGCATCGGCATAAGGGCCGTCGAGCACGACCGATTTGCCGTCGCGGACGCGCACCCGGGCGCCGTGTCTTGTGGCCTTGAGGCGATTGCCCTCCACCCACACGCCCGCCTTCTTCATGGCCTCGTTGTAGGCTTCGTATTCGGGGCTCATCTTCGGCGCACCGGGCTCGGGCTCGCGGTTGAAGGTTGTCTCGTCGCCGTTGAGCAGCAGCATGAACTTCATCGTCGTCTCCTCGAAACCCCGGGACACCATGCCCCGGCTGCTACGATGACGAAAGCGCGGCGGAAACTTCTACATTTCGCCCATGCGAATTTTCAGTTGTCGCTGTAGGTGACCTCACGGACCTCGATATGGCCCCAGATGGCACCGGGACACCTCGCCGCCCAGCGCTGCGCTTCGGGCAGGTCCTTGGCCCGGATCAGGTAGTAGCCGCCGAGCTGTTCCTTGGTCTCGGCGAAAGGGCCGTTGTGGACTTGCATCTCGCCGCCCTGGTCGAGGCTGACGATGGTGGCGGAGGTGGACGGTCCGAGCGCTCCGTGAGCGATGTGCGCGCCGGCCTTGTCGAGTGCGTCCTTGTAGGCGTTCATCTTGGCCATCCAGCCCGCCATGATGTCCGGCGGCAGGGCCATGCCGGCTTTTTCGTCGGCGTGCAGCAAGAGCATGTAATTGGGCATCGCGTTGGTCTCCGACGGGCACCATAGGCCCTCGGCACAATGTCGCGCGAGATCGGCGGATTTCGACAGGGGGAAGGGAAATTCGGCGAGGCCGAGCGCGACCCTCGCGGCCTGCTGTTCGTTTACAGCAAGACGACCATTCGGCTGGGTCCGCGGGTCAGGCCCGCGGATGACGGGACTGAGAGAGTGGTGGTTCAGCTCAGTCCAGCAGGCTCGACACGCTCTGCTCGCTCGCCGTGCGGGCGATGGCTTCGCCGATCAGCGGCGCGATGGTGATGCGGCGGATGTTCCTGGCCGCTTTGGTCTGACCGGTCTCGCCGATCGAGTCGGTGATGACGAGTTCCTTGAGCTGGCTGTTGGCGATGCGCTCGGCAGCGCCGTTGGAAAGGACGCCGTGGCTGACATAGGCGGAGCACGAGGTGGCGCCGGCCTTGAGCAGGGCGGCGGCGGCGTTGACCAGCGTGCCGCCCGAATCGGCGATGTCGTCGATGAGGATGCACTGCTTGCCGGACACGTCGCCGATGATGTTCATCACCTCCGAGACACCCGCTTTCGGGCGGCGCTTGTCGACGATGGCGAGATCGGCGCCGATGCGCTGCGCGGTGGCGCGGGCGCGGGCGACGCCGCCGACGTCGGGCGACACGATCATGACGCTTCCGGCGGTGTAGTGCTCCTGGATGTCGCGGACCATGACCGGCGCGGCATACAGGTTGTCGGTCGGGATATCGAAGAACCCCTGGATCTGCGCGGCGTGCAGGTCGAGCGTGATGACGCGGTTGATGCCGGCGGTGGTGATGAGGTTGGCGACGAGCTTGGCCGAGATCGGCGTGCGCGAGGCCGACTTGCGATCCTGGCGGGCGTAGCCGAAATAGGGCAGCACGGCGCTGATGCGGCGCGCCGACGAGCGGTGCAGCGCATCGGCGATGATGAGCAGCTCCATCAGATTGTCGTTGGCCGGGTACGAGGTCGACTGCAGGATGAACACGTCCTCGCCGCGGACGTTTTCATGGATTTCGACGAAAACCTCGTTGTCGTTGAAGCGCTTCACCGTGCAGTCGGTGAGCGGCAGCTCCAGATAGTCGGAGACGGCCGAGGCCAGGGCGGGGTTCGAGTTGCCGGTGACCAGTTTCATGGTGCGCGCCCCCGCTAGAGTTGGCGGCTGTTTATCGCCCGGAGCCGATCAAGGCAATGCGCCTTGTGACGGAGTGATGAATGGTTAGCGAAGCCCGATTACCGCGATCTGGCGGCCGGTCCTGATGCCGTGGTGCGTGGCATAGCGGTGCGAGAAGAACCGCTCGGGACTAGCATAGGTGCACAGGCTGACATCGGCGACGAGGCCGACACCGGCGTCGAAGAGTTGCTCCATCAGCGCGCCGGGGATGTCGAAATGTTCGCGGGTCTTGCCGGCGGGCGTGGTGACGTGGCGCGCGGACTGGCCGTCCTGCGCGGCGATTTCGGCGGCGAGCTCGGGGCCGATCTCGTAATTGGGCCCGGAAATGGTGGGGCCGATGGCGGCGCGGATGCGGTCTGTTTTCGCGCCGAGCGCCACCATCGCCTTGACCGTGTTGTCGACGATGCGGCCGGCGGTGCCCTTCCAGCCGGCATGCGCGGCGGCGACGATGCCGGCCTCGGGGTCGGCGAAGAGCACCGGCGCGCAGTCGGCGGTCAGAATGCCGAGCAGGAGGTCCGGGCGGTTGGTGACCATGGCGTCGGCTTCGATAACGCCTTGCGGCCGCTCGGTGAGGGTCGCGACGCGGGTCGAGTGGATCTGCTTGAAGACGACGAGGTCGCGGATGCCGTGGCCGCCTAGGGCGTAGGCCGCGCTCGAGCGGTTGGAGACGACGAGGTCGGGATTGTCGCCGACGCTGATCGACATGTTGTTGCCGGCAAGCTCGCCCTGCGAGCGGCCGCCCTGCCGGCCGTAAAAGCCGTGCACGATGCGGCCGTGGTCGAGCACGCTGCTGACGGTGTAGGGCGCGCTCATGCCAAGCCTGCCGGACGAAGGCCGGGGGAGTGGGCGCAGAGCACCTTGAACAGGGTGCCCATCTGCTTGGGCGAGGTCAGCCGCTCGACGGCGCGGGCGATGTTGCCGGCTTCCGACGGATTGGCGCGGGCGAGGGCCTTGGCGCGCTCGCCAATGCCAAGGCGCAGCAGCCACTCGCCCTGATGCGCGAGCGGCGCGACGGCGAGGCCTGTCGCCCTGGCGGCGTCGGCCAGGACCCCGAAGTTCACATGCGCGGAGATATCCGCTTCGCCCGGCGCGTCGAGCACGTCGGCGAAGGCGTGCGACTGCACCGCCTGCAGGGTCTCGCCGGTCTGGGTGCGCTCGTAGCCGTAGTCGATCGCAAGGATGGCGCCGCCCTGCAGCGCGACCTTGCGGCTCAGCCGCTGCATGGCGTCGATCGCCGCGGTCGACAGCTCGAGCACTTCGCCGGCATAGGCGCCGCGGACCTCGGCCGGGGCCGCCGACTCCGAGATCGGCGTGGGCGACAGGCCGAAGGCGCGGGCGCCGTCGCGCAGGCCGACCAGCCGCTCGTGCCAGCCGTCGTCGGTGCGGATGAACTGCTTGATCGGCAGGGCGTCGAAGAACTCGTTGGCGACCACGAAGATCGGGTCTTCGCCGAAGGCGTCGAGATCGCTCGCCCAGTAGGGAGAGTATTTGCCGAGGCGCTTTTCCTGCTCGCCCTTTAGAAGAGCGTTCTGCTCGAAAAGCTGGAGATGCAATGCGTTTTCGAATCCGTCGGCGCGGCTCGCCGCGCGGAGCGCGTCCTGCATCAGCGTGCCGCGGCCGGGCCCGAGCTCGAGCAGGGTGAAGCTCTTGGGCTCGCCCATCTGCTGCCAGAGATTGACGATGAAGAAGCCGACGAGCTCGCCGAACATCTGGCTGATCTCGGGAGCGGTGATGAAATCGCCGGCGCTGCCGAGCGGGCGGCCCATGGTGTAGTAGCCGTGGCGTGGGTGGCCGAGCGCGAGGCCCATATAGGTCGCGATCGACATCGGGCCGGTCTCGCGGATCTGCGCGTCGATCTGCTGGCTCAGGGTCAGCGGCGTCTTCGGTACCCTAGGCACGGGGACGCACCATGGCGTAGGCGATGAAGCCGAGGCCGGCGACGAGCACCGGCAGGCTCAGCACCTGGCCCATGGTCAGCCAGCCGGTGCCGAGGAGGTAGCCGAGCTGCGCGTCCGGCAGGCGGACGAACTCGACGAGGATGCGGCTCACGGCGTAGCCGACGCCGAAGACGCCGCCGGTGAGGCCGGGGCGCTTGAGCCAGCCGAACCAGCGGGTGCCGACCAAGATGATGGCGAACAGCACGACGCCTTCGAGGCCGGCTTCGTAGAGCTCGCTGGGATGGCGCGGCAGGCCCTGCGGGTCGGTGGGGAACACCACGGCCCAGGGCAGATTGGTCGGCGCGCCGTAGAGCTCGCCGTTGATGAAGTTGGCGATGCGGCCGAGGAACAGGCCGATGGTGCCGATGGCGCCGAGCAGGTCGAAGCTCGACAGGATGTTGCCGCCCTTGCTCCGCGTGAACAGCGCCATGGCGACGAGGATGCCGACGAGCCCGCCATGGAAGCTCATGCCGCCGTCCCACAGGGCGACGATGTCCTGCGGGTTCGCCGCATAATAGGGCAGGTTGTAGAACAGCACGTAGCCGGTGCGGCCGCCGATGACGATGCCGATCACCGCCCAGAAGGCGAAATCCCAGATGGCGCCCGGCTCGAACGGCGGCTTGTCGTTGGCCCACAGCGTCTTCCGCCGGAGCAGGGTCGTTGCATACCAGGCGCCGAGGAAGACCCCCGCCAGATAGGCCAGCGCGTACCAGCGGATGGCGATCGGCCCGAGCTGCAGCGCGATCGGATTGATATTGGGAAACGGCACCCGGCGGCTCCTGGCGAACGGTTGCGACCTTGTAGTCTGCCCGATGGACTGGTCAAGCCGGGCACATCCGCCTAAATAGGGGCCGAAACTTGATACGGAGGCGCGAAATGGCCCAGGCCAGCAGCCGGTTGTTCGACAATGTCGGGCGGATGATGAACGACGCCGCGGGGGTCGCCGACGGAATGCGCCGCGAGGTCGAGAGCATGGTCCGCGCCCAGGCCGAGCGCTTCATCATGGATATGAACCTGGTCAAGCGCGAGGACTACGACGCGCTGCGCGAACTGGTGCAGACGCAAGGCGCGGAGCTGCGGGCGCTCAAGGCCGACGTTGCGGCCCTCAAGGCCGGCGGGCCCGCTCCGGCCGGAGACACTCCGCCGAAGCCGTGAAGGTCGCCGTCATCTCGGATGTCCACGGCAACCGCCTGGCTTTGGAGGCGGTTCTGGACGACATTGCCCGGGAAAGCGTCGACGGCACGCTCTGCCTCGGCGATCTGGTGAGCGGCCCGCTCGAGCCCAACTGGACCGCCGATATCCTGCTCGATCTCGATTTGCCGACGGTGCGCGGCAATCACGAGCGGCTGCTGATCGACAATCCGCCCGACAAGCTGGGGCCGATCGACCGCTTTGCGCAGGAGCAGATGGAGCGGCGGCACCGCATCTGGATCAACGACATGCCGCCGACCATGTCGCTGCTCGACGACGTCTTCCTCTGCCACGGCACGCCGACCTCCGACGAGGACACCTGGCTCGACAATTTCTGGGACGGCCGCACCAGCGTCTCGCCCGACGAGGTGACGGTCGCCGCGAAGGCCGAGGGTTTCGACTATCCGGTGCTGCTGTGCGGGCACACCCACCTCCCCCGCGCCGTGCGGCTGCGCGACGGCCGGCTGATCGTCAATCCGGGAAGCGTGGGACTGCAGCTCAACCACGGCTCGCCCGATGCGCGCTATGCGACGATCGAGCGGCGCAACGGCAAATACTATCCCTCGTTCCACGCGGTGCCGTACGACCATTTCGCCGCCGCCCGGCAGGCCGAGGCGAACGGCTTCCCGCAATGGCGTGAGGCGCTGGTCACCGGCTGGGCGAGCGCCGAGGGACTTTTCTAGCCGCTCCATTCCACTGCCCCATTGTGACGCAAGATGACGGGAAAACATGGCCCCGAAGGGCCTATGTTTAAGAGGTTGTTAACAGTACGGGTCTGATCATCCACAGGAGAAAGCCGCGATCCGAGGCGAGGGGGATTCCCCTGAATCGGCACACTGCCTAGGTTGCACCCAAGGCACGATTCGTAGGCGATCTGCGTGCGGTAAGTTCCTTTGAGTACAGCGTTTTTCTCTCACGCTCACAGCGGGAACCCTATGGCCCACCTCCTCGAATTCGAGCCCGATCGCACCGTCCATCCCGTCGATATCATCGAGCATATCGCGGCCATCAACGACTGGAATTTCGAGCGCCAGGACACCGACGAAATCTCGATTTCCGTCCGCGGCTCGTGGAGCGATTACCACGTGTCGTTCAACTGGATGCAGGACCTCGAAAGCCTGCATATCGCCTCGGCGTTCGACCTCAAGGTGCCGGAGGCGCGCCGGCCGGAGGTGAAGCAGCTCATCTCGTCGATCAACGAGCAGCTATGGATCGGCCATTTCGACATCTGGAACCACGAGGGCGTGATCCTTTTCCGCAATTCGCACCTGCTCAGCGGGGGCGCCGACGTGACGCCACAGCAATGCGAGGCGCTGCTGCGCTCGGCGACCGAAAGCTGCGACCTCTACTATCAGGCCTTCCAGTTCGTGGTGTGGGCCGGCAAGAGCGCGCCCGAAGCGCTCGAGAGTGTGTTGTTCGAGACCGTGGGCGAGGCGTGAGCCCGCGTCCGTTTCGTGGCTGACGCTTCACTCAACGATATCGGTCCTGTCGTCCTCGTCGGCGCCGGCAAGATGGGGCTGGCACTGGCCCGCGGCTGGATCGCCGGCGGGTTGCCGCCGGCAAGCCTCGTGCTCGTCGATCCGTTTGCGGGCGATGCGGCCAGGTCCTTCGCCGAACAGCATGGGGTGCGCCTGCTCAAGCGCATCGACAATGTGCTGACCCATGTGCTGGTGCTGGCGGTAAAACCGCAATCGATGGCCGAGGCGCTGCAGGAGGTGCAGCCGTCCGTGGGCATGCACACGCTGGTGGTGTCGATCGCGGCGGGGATCTCGCTGAAGACGCTGAGCGGCGGCCTCGACACCGAACGGGTCGTGCGCTGCATGCCGAACACGCCGGCGCAGGTGGGCAAGGGCATCACCGGCGCGGTGGGGCTCAATATCTCGGATGCGGATCGCGGCGTCGTCGGCGCGCTGCTGGGCGCGGCGGGCGAGGTGGTGTGGTTCAGCGAAGAGAGCAAGCTCGACGCGGTGACGGCGGTGTCGGGATCGGGGCCGGCCTATGTGTTCTATCTGGTCGAGGCGCTGGCGGTGGCCGGCATGCGGCAAGGTCTCGAGCCGGGGCAGGCGATGCAGCTCGCACGGCAGACGGTGATCGGTGCCGCAGCGCTGATGGAAGCCGACACGCAATCGGTATCGATCCTGCGTGAGAACGTCACCTCGCCCAAGGGCACGACGGCGGCCGCCCTCGGCGTCCTCATGGCGCCTGATGGACTCGAGGCGCTGCTCGATCGCGCCGTGCTCGCGGCGCGGCTGCGCTCGGAAGAACTGGGACGCGGCTGAAGCAATGGCGGCGCAGGTGAGCTACGACGATTTCGTCGCGGTCGACATCCGCGTCGGCACCGTGATCGAGGCGCGGCCGTTTCCGGAGGCGCGCAAGCCGGCGATCATCCTGATCATCGACTTCGGGCCGGAGATCGGCATCAAGAAATCGTCGGCGCAGATCACCGTGCATTACACCCCGGAGAGCCTCGTCGGGCGGCAGGTGCTGGGCGTGGTGAACTTTCCGCCGCGGCAGATCGGGCCGCTCCGCTCGGAGGTGCTGACGCTGGGTTTCGAGGACGAAGCCGGCGCGATCGTGCTGGCCGCCGTGGAACGGCCGGTGCCGAACGGCAAGAAGCTGATGTGAAAGAGGGAATAGCGAATAGCGAATAGACCGATATTCTACTCGCTACTCGCTACTCGCTACTCGCTACTCGCCAGCCTAAATATCTTCCGTCAGCTTCAGCCGATCCAGCGTCGGGCGATCTCCCGGCTCGACCATGCCGACGAAGAATTTGAGCACGGTGCGCTTGCCATCGGGCGGCAGGGCGGCGATGGCGGCATCGATGCGGCTGGTCTGCGTGCTGGAGAGGACCTCGAAGAACTTGCGCCCCTTGTCGGTGGCATAGAGCAGGCGCTGGCGGCGATCGGCTTCACCGGTGCGCTGCTCGACATAGCCGTTGTCGATGAGCTGCCGGAGCACACGGGCCAGGCTCTGCTTGGTGATCTTCAGGATGTCGAGAAGATCGGCCACCGGCATGCCGGGCTTGAGGTTCACGAAATAGAGAACGCGGTGGTGGGCGCGGCCAAATCCCTGACGGACAAGCAGGGCATCGGCGTCCCCGACAAAGTCGCGATAGGCGAAATAAAACAAGCCCATGACATCGAGCGGCATGACCTCGGTGCCGGCACCACCGGGATTTATGTCAGCAGTGTTGACATTTATTTTGCCGGGTGCCATTGTCAGCCTGTCGATGATGCGTACCCGGGGTTATCCCAAAGCGGTCGTGGTTTGCCAAGGCCGGGTGAGGGGTGCAAGATCGGGCGCGCGGGATGGGCGGCCTTGCAAGGCCGATAGGGACAGGCGGAGAGGTGATCATGGCTATTCCCATGGACCAGCGCGATGGCTGGATCTGGTTCGACGGCGAGCTCAAACCCTGGAAGGACGCCAAGATCCACGTGCTGACGCACGGACTGCACTATGCCAGCACGGTGTTCGAGGGCGAGCGCGCCTATGCCGGCGAAATCTTCAAGTCGCGCGAGCACACCGAGCGCCTGATCCGGTCGGGCAAGCAGCTCGATTTCGCTATTCCCTATTCGATCGAGGAGATCGAGGCGGCCAAACGCCTGGTGCTCGAAAAGAACGGGCTGACCGATGCCTATGTCCGGCCGGTCGCCTGGCGCGGTTCGGAGGAGCTGTCGGTTCCCGGCCGCAACAACAAGGTGCACCTCGCCATCGCGAGCTGGGTGTGGCCGAGCTATTTCTCGGTCGAGGAAAAGCTCAAGGGTATCCGGCTCGAGTGGAGCAAGTGGAAGCGCCCGAGCCCGGAGACCATCCCGTCGCATGCCAAGGCCGCCGGCCTCTATATGATCTGCACGCTCAGCAAGGACGCGGCGATGGCCAACGGCTTTGCCGATGCGCTGATGCTCGACTATCGCGGCTATGTGGCCGAAGCGACGGGCGCCAACGTGTTCTTCATCAAGGGCGACCAGATCGTCACGCCGTTGCCCGACTGCTTCCTCAATGGCATCACCCGGCAGACGGTGATCGGCCTCGCCAAGGAAAAGGGCTTCACGGTCACCGAGCGCCACATGAAGCCGGAAGAGCTCGCGAACTACGACGAGTGCTTCCTGACCGGCACCGCGGCCGAGATCACCCCGGTGTCGCTGGTGGGCGACTACAAATTCAAGCCGGCCAAGGGCTGCGAGACGCTGATCAACGCGTTCAACGCCGCCGTGCAGCCGAAGCGCGCGGCCGCCGAGTAAACCGCGCTCATCGCTGACGACCGCAACCCCGCCCCAGTGGCGGGGTTTGCTTTTCGCGATCAGCGTTCTAGAAAATAGGCGCCACAGCCACCAGGTCATTCCCGCGAAAGCGGGAACCTCCGTTTCGTAGACGGCATCATGGTTGAAATCGAACAGAGGTCCCCGCTTTCGCGGGGATGACTCCGTGGTGGGATTCAAATCATGCCCTAGCGGCGCCAGCGTGACTTCGCCGCACCGTCCGCGGCATTGTGCTCGACCCAGTGCTCGCCGGTCGAGCCGGTTTCCTTCTTCCAGAAGGGGGCGTCGGTCTTGAGGTGGTCCATCAGGAACTCGGCGGCCTCGAAGGCGGCCTGCCGGTGCGGGGCGAGGGTCATCACCTGGACGATCGGCTCGCCGGGCCTGAGCGCGCCATAGCGGTGGATGACGGTGGAGCGCAGCAGGCCGAAGCGGGCGACGGCCTCGGCTTCGAGCGCGGTGATCTGGCTGATCGCCATCTCCTTGTAGGTCTCGAGCGTCAGTGTGGTGAGCGCTGCGTTCGGGTCGGCGCGGACGAGGCCGGTGAAGGTCACCGCGGCGCCGGCGCCCTGCGAGGACTGCAGGAACAGGTTGGTCTCCGCGCCTGGGTCGAAC
>Ga0207667_10002229_pt1 | contig 24337 bp, 28 predicted proteins | sample KBSCornC52_FD_184301 | JGI IMG/M metagenome (GOLD analysis project Ga0207667, IMG submission 184301) | Corn rhizosphere microbial communities from Kellogg Biological Station, Michigan, USA - KBS Corn C5-2 (SPAdes) (version 2) | ecosystem: Host-associated > Plants > Roots > Rhizosphere > Soil ...
TAAGGCGGTCTGTCATAGATTGAGTATGTAAAAGAGCTTTCTGCGATCAAACCACAACTTCCTCTGGTTGAACTTCGGCAAGGACATGAGTATGTAAAAGAGCTTTCTGCGATCAAACCACAACGGCGCTGTGGTATATTCGGAATGGCGCCTCAGTATGTAAAAGAGCTTTCTGCGATCAAACCACAACTTACCAATTCCTTCACCCTGTATTGCTGGGAGTATGTAAAAGAGCTTTCTGCGATCAAACCACAACTGACGTCGAATCGCCGCTGATAAGAACAGTATGTGAAAGAGCATTTCCCAATCAACCGTCAACTTCCGTGGCAAACAGGGTCTTAGCACTGATAGTATGTGAAAGAGCTTGTCACAAACAAATACACATGATAATAATCCTCTTTTTTTACGAGGTCGAGTATGAAAAAAATCTCTAGCAACCGGAGACCTCTCTAATCACTCTACAGCACATCAATAAGCTAATTTACAGCAAAAATCATTAATTATTTAAACCTGCTAACCTCTGATATCTATTAATTCAATTGCAGCAACCACTTAAATTCGAATATTGGATGTGATTTTAACGGGATAATGGCACTTAGATTTATCGCTTTTCCACCCGTTTCTCGACCATCTTCTCCACATCCTCATATTTATACAGGAATATGCCGCCAATCCGCGAATAAGGCAAAATGCCCTTAGCCCTTAGCCGGTGCAGGGTCCCGGCCGATATTTTCAATAACTTGCGTACCTCGTAGCTTTTCAGCCAACGCTCGAAAGTATCCGGCCGCTTCATCATCCTTGCCAGATCAGTCAATAATGTCACTCGAAAATTATCTAATTCTTCCTTCGTCACAAGTTCCACCCTCATACACTTCAAAATTAACTATGACAAATGCATTAAGCCATACAACTGCACATTAAATTTCACTTATCGGGAAAAAAGGACTAGCAGGATCATCTGTGGGCAGTCTCCGCCCCCGCCACATAAAACCACGCCAGGTGCCGCACACAACGCCCACGCTACCGTACCTGTCATGGTTTTGCCAGCCCTTCGCTCCGCTGCCCTCCGCGGCTTCCCCTGCCGGGCGGAGCCAACCCCAAAAACAGCAGAGCCCATACCGCCCGGCAGCGCCGCTCCTCCATATATGTCCGCCACCTGCCGTGCGGCTGGCCGCTTGTCTAATGATTCGCCTTCGCTGCGCTACGGCTATACAACCAAGGTCGGACCGCGGGTAGCTGCCCCCCGGCCTAAACACCCGGGCAAGATCCCTGTTAGGTAAGTCCCCGAGTGCCGGGTGTAAAGGCCTCCCGGTGCAGCACGGCCAGCCGCGTGGCGTAGGTGGCGGCGCCTGGAAGGACTTCGGTAAAGGACATTGCGCTGAAAAGACCGAAAGCTCCGGACGAATAAGCGCCCCTCTTTTTGATTGGGAAATGACATCCGTCATTTCCGGCCCCGGCTCACCGGGGCAAGGCAAGGAAGGCAAGGAATGTAAATCATCAATAGACATCCTACGCCTATAAGATCGGGATCGTACATGCTGCCGCCGGCGATCACCTGCAGTCCATTTCCAGGCGATAGTAACGCCGTTGGCGCCACTGCGCTCCGCGATGAAAGCCCGCAAATTGCTGTATGTTCAAACCCCCAAATGGGCTTTCATTGCTTCGCACAGTGGATGTTTATCCTTTCCGCTATACCTCCATTCACTCCAACAGTGGTAAGAGTACACTGGATTTTTCACGCGCATTATAAGATGGCCGGTATCCAATATAACCGTACTCATGCAATTCCCGTAAAGACTTGTATAAGGATCCCAATCCTCCTATCTTGGCGATCGACATCAATTCTTTTCCGCTCACCCTTGCGGGTCCCTCTCCGCCTTGTATCAGCCAACAATAGAATATTGCCAAATACAAGCTTAGATGCATCGGTCCCAGCCGCGAATCTTTCTCAGCCCGCTCCACAAAATTCTTTATCGCCAATGCCGTTTCCATAAAACCATCCGTACGTTTTAAAGGCAATTCAAAATTGAGCAATCCAAACGGATAAAAAATAAGAGGCAATATTGCCTCTATTGATTTTCCTCTGAAACCCGCGTCCAGACTGTACGAAGAATTTGAGCCTTTCCTGGAAGATGGTCTTTATAGGATATTGCTTGGGACGAATCTGGTCGAATTCCCTGAATACGTCTATCAGATTTTCACATCTTTTTTCGGGGATTTCCTATTGGGCAAAATGATCTCCCGCACATCAATCTCCAGAAAATCAGCAATCGCATACAGTTTCTCCCAAGTTGGCTGTTTGACATTCGTGCACCAGGTCGAGACTGTATTTGGCAAGACTCCAATGCCTTCCGCCAATTCTTTATTTGTCTTGCCGCACTCGGCCAAGACGACTTTTAGACGATTGTAATGAACAGGCTTCATTGACATAAAAGTATCACTCAAACACGCCGACAACTGCCTTTAACATTCTATTAACATCTTTAATAGTTCTTATAGAATGTTTTTTAGTTCTAATGTCGTATATTTGAATGTAGTTAAATTTTTGAATAGTCCGCACCTTCCGCACCCTATGACTTTTTATTCCTCCAATTCAAATATAATATGTCTTTCGATCATCCGACCGTGAAACCTGCACTGCGTACCCTTACCGTCTGCCCATCCTGCCGTGGTCTCCCGCGCATAGTGCTTTCCGGTGAATGGGTTCGTGAGTGGGGGTTCGAAATCGGAGACGCCCTTCTCGCCTACTACACTGGCCCCGGTGCTCTACTTTTAAAAATCGACAACACCGAAAATGGCAGAAGCTTTCCTGCATCCAACTTGCCGGCAACACCATACCCCGTTTCCAAGATGGATGCAATAAAATTAAGGCTGCATCCCACACAAGTTCGGACGCCCGATGGACGACTGCCAAAGATAACGATCATCGGCGCCTGGCTACATGAATGGAAGATAAGCGTCGGCAACCGTGTTTCTGTGACCAGAACCGAAGACGGCGACATCCGCATCCAGGTTCAAACGGTCGTCCCTCAAGTTCGGGAGATCAAAGAGAAAAGCAGACTCCAGGACGAAGTAGCGCACGCCAACGCGCTGCTGGACTCCCACAAAGCCGCTCACCCGGAATTATATCCGGACCTGCCGGAGAACCTGAAGATCGCTTACCTAAGGAAAAACCTGATCGATAGTCTAAAAAATACTAAACCCGACGTACTGCCTATACTCTTCAAGTGTGCGGTCCTCACCTCAGCGCAGATATTTATACACGCCTCTGAGGAGGCTTATCAAGCATTTCTGAAGACATGGGCTGCCGACTCGCTGGACTCAAAGACGGAATACAAGATAGCATTAAGGACTAACTCGGGGCAGCTAACAACCATTGTCCCCATGACCGGCGATGCCAAAGACGCCATCCGGGACGATCTAATGTTCATCCTGGGAATCTCGGTCCTCGGCATCGCTGACAACATCATCCTCGCGCGCAATCAACCCGACGGGCCACCCCAACCCCACGAAGACGACATTACCTTCGCGCGACTGCTCAAAGAACGGGTCGGGCCTCTCGGTGTCCCGTTGTGGGATTTTCTGATCATCACCTCAGACGGGTACTACTCCTTCGCCGACAAGGGTCAGCTGTAGGACGGATTCTTCTCGCGCTCGCACCCCCGTTAGTCCTTTTTGTGGTACCAGCATTGGTGCCCTGATTGAGCATCGTTGCGACGCATTTCGTTCATCAGCAGTACTACTATTGAGCGAGTCTGAAAGACGCTCCGCGAATCGCCATGCACGTTGCCAGCCCACATCACCCTCCCTTCACGTGCCTGTCGCATCGCTCCGCTTTAACCTCCTGCAGCCACTATCGGCCCGATGGCAACAGTCGACCCATGATCCGCGCATCCCTATTTCGATCCAGCTCTCCCCTGCGGACATGGGATCGACCCTTGCCTGCCCGCCCTTCCAACCGGCGCCGGCCGACAATGCGAAGGAACGTCCGGCGCCAAGGACTTCAATAAAAGACTATTCCTACAAGAAGCCATGCCCGCCCACCACCCCACTCTAAAAGACTTATCATTTTGTAATCTTCTTCACCTGTCCACACACTCTCTGCCCAAGACCTTTCAAGGATCTTTGCCCGCACCTTACCCAATCCACCCCAAGATCCAGTCGAGCGCTACACCTATACAGAATACGCCTAAGTGTTGCAAGACTGTGAATCTCGCTCTACCTTCACAAGGTGAAGATGAAAATTGTGTAGTATGGAACGTATCTCCGTTGAACAGCTGAGCCGGATCGGCCTGATTGACTTTTTCTCCTCCATTTGCAGTCAGCCGAAAAAAAGCAAAACACCTCTCCTTTCAGCGCCGGAAGCCGTGGTACCAAACGAATCAAATGTGGACACTACCGCTACCCTTCCCATCACCATTGAGCAGGCCCTTCTTATCCGTACTGGATGCCTCAACAACTATTTTTGGGTACGCGGAATATTTCCAAATGTGACACGCACCTGCCATTCCGAAGTTTGGTACCGGCGTGACAAAAGCCGATATAACGCCCTGCCCTGTTCGAATAACTGCGAGGGGTCAAATCAAATTTACCGGAATCATCGTTTCACACGTCCAATCATGCAATCCTACCTTCATGGGCGATCAATTGCAGACATTAGTTTTTTTCTGCCATGTCTTCGACATCGTGTTCTTCCATCCCATTTCTACACAACCAATTCAAAATTGCCAGATTTTTTCGCCGTCAATGCACCCGTTGCAATCCAGATTATCCGGACCGTTCTCGCCTCATATCGCAACAGACATCTTTCCTTTCACAACGATGCCGCTGGCATTGTCTTCGCCAACCAGGAAGACTACGTCCTCCACGGCTGGCATGTCCACCGGTTCCTTCATGTCCGGCATTCGACCTTCAACGACAGGATTTGCCATATTGGCACTGCTCCCGGACGCAAAACAACCTTATCTGCAACAGATGGACGAAATCTCCCGCTCGCCGTTCAAACCCTTTAAATCGCCTCAAATTACCCCAACCTACCAGCGACCGCAAGATGTGGAAATGTAGCACGGTCAAATGTGACACGGCGCTCAACCCCTTCCCTTAAAGCATCTCTTTAACCAAACAATTCTAAAGCAATATTATGGAACAACAACAGCCCAGGCGGACAAAATGGCTTACCATCAGAATGAGCGAAAAAGAACTAAGTACGGCAGAAGCACTGCGCAGACAAACTACGTGTGGATCGCTTAGCGAATACGCAAGGAAGGTTGTCCTCAGTAAGCCCGTCATCAGGCACTACCGCAACCAATCCCTTGACGACTATCTGAAAAAAATGATGCTCCTGCAAAAGGAACTCAATGCCATCGGCGCCAATTTCAACCAGTTGGTCCGTCGTCTGCACACACTGCGCAACCTTCCGGATATCCAGCAGTGGATTCTCCTCAACGAACAGGACAAAACCCGCCTTTTCCTCCAGATCGATACCATTTCCAAAACAATAAACGACGCCTATCAGCTATGGTTGCGAGAATCGACACCACCACCGACCTTTCCCGAATCCTTCGGTACAACGAGGAAAAAGTGACACAAGGGAAAGCGGAGTTTATCCACCAGAACAATTTTTTGCAGAAAAAAGAAGACATAACATACGATGAAAAATTTGAACGTTTCCAGCGGCTGAACGAACTAAACACCCGCGCCCAGGACAAAATGTTGCACGCCACGCTCAATTTTCAACCTGGAGAAAAGCTCTCCAATGGAGAACTTTCCGCCATCGCCGACCGCTATATGGAGGGACTCCGAATGCAAGATCAGCCCTATCTTGTCTACCGCCATGACGATGCCCGGCACCCGCATATCCATATCGTCAGCTCGATAGTTCGCGATGACGGCAAATGCCTCGATACCCGTCGCATCGGTGCCCGATTATCGGAACCCATCCGCAAAGCTATCGAGAAGGAATTCCAGCTCCTGCCTAACCTGCGAGTAAAAAACGCTCCAGTACTTGGCCCCGATGAGATCCAAAGGATCACTCCGAACAATGACCTTCCCATTTCCGAATCGATGAACCGGGTTATCGGATGCGTCAACAAACACTATCATTTCACCGATCTTCACGAATACAACGCCATCCTCCGCGGATATAATATCACCGCTGAAACCGGCAGCCCCGGCAGCAAAACCCATCTGCACCAAGGTATTTATTACCTCGCCCTGGACGATAAGGGCAACAAGATCAGCCCGCCGGTTATGGCCTCCGACCTACCTTGTCGGCCCACACTTGCCAGGCTGAATGAAAAATTTCATCACTCCCATGCCAACCAGCTTGACAACCAATCCTCCATCCGGCAGCGCATCGATTGGGCCCTTGACTGGCAACCAGCGAACCTTGGCGCCCTGGTCTCCCACCTTCACTCGGACGGCATCGAGATCGTCCGGCCGCCGCTTAACGGGAGGAATCCACATGACCAAATCTTCGTCGATCATACCTCCCATACCGCCGTTTCTGGTAAGACTCTCGGCCCCAATTACACTACCGACGCTTTCGATAAAACATTCGCCGAACGCCATCGCCCGGGAAAACGAAAGCAACTAACCGAAAAATCCCAGGACATCGCGCCCTTCAATGCCAACGTTCCGCAGGTCCTTTCCGGCCTCTTCAATACCGAACCAACCCGTCCGGATATCGACGTCTTCCGAAAGGATCAGCATTTGGGACAACGTCGCAATATCTAACCGGCCAAAAAATAACTTGAGGCGTGCGCAGCCCAGACGCAATAGCCAATCTTGTTAACTGCGGAAGCTGGAGCTGTTACGCCCTCCCGGCCCTAACGGCTTTAAAAGTCACCGCCTTCTTTCCAGTTAGCTTATGTTCATACCATTTGATGTTTTTTCGGGCGAGTTCATGATGGAGGATAGTAAGATGCTGGCGCAACTGCCGGCGGATAGCGGGAGAGTTCAATCCCGCTAAAGTCTCGCGATCAGCGTTCGTATATTCCAATTTGGAAGCATTATAGGCGTAGGTAAGGAAGTTCCTCCTGCCCAGGTGTGTGTACCGCTCGTAAATCTGCTTTAGAAAAATCTGTCTCCCAATAGCTTTTGGACTATAGGCCATTATCACAGTTCGCTGCAACCGATAATTCAGTTTCCAAAAATAGCGGGAAAGGCTGCTGGCTCGTATCCGGATATCTTTCCCATTGTATTCAAACCCAAGATACTGTAGCGACTTGTATAATTTCGACTCGTTCGCCACCGTCAGCTTTGCCAGCGCAGCAAGGATCGTCACCTTTTCCTTCTCCCCTATCTTTCTCCGCGTCCGTGTTGGCCTCCTGAAACCACGAATCTGCCCTTTGGAATTTTCAAAAAAATCGATCAGATCCACTTTCTTCTGTTGTATCGTGAGCTTGTATTCCTTGGAAATTTTATCGATTACGAAATTCATTAAATCGAAGGCTCGGTTCGTATCGCAGATAATCAAGATATCATCACAATAGCGGCGATAGACAAATCCTTCCACATCGCCCTTCAATTTCAGATCTCGATCAAAGTCGATCAAATAGATATTCGAGAGGACGGCACTAATCGGCGATCCTTGTGGAACTCCGGAGAGGTGATCTGTCCCCTTCATCGGCTTGTCGTTCGATACTATCAACTGATCTTTTCTTAGCCTGGCAAATTTTTCAGGCAATCCGCTGCCCGGAATGATTTCCATCAAATTCGACAACGCGACGTCATCCCGCTTCTTCCGCCCTCTGTATTTCCGCAATAACGACCCCTGAGAAATATAACTGTACTGCGTTATCATCTCAAAGATCTTATACTGATCATCCGGCAACCGTTCCCCAATAACCTTTTTCCATTTCTCCAACAATATCCCATGGTCAATGTGATCAAAATAGCCTTTGATATCCAGCGCAATAGCGGAGCACTTTCCCCGAACTCTTATAAGGTCAAATACTTCCTTTGCAAATTGAATGTTACATTTCCCGAGATCGGAACGATATGCCAACACCACATCATCAAAACCATTATCCTGGATGAACGTTTCATACCTTTTGGTCAAGGCAAAGGAATAGAACCCCAAAAGGAGACCATCCACATGGGCAGCAAAGCATATCGGCCTGATCTTCGTCTCGAGGTCATAATACCCCTCCTCCTGCTGGTACCGATACTTTGGAGTTTTGGTGAGCACCTTCAGAAAAGGGCTAAATGAATAGAATTGCTGTTTCCCCGTGTGGGGGTGCGGTACCTTGAGGCCACTACGAGCTATTTCCTTGATCTCATCATGACGATCCGGAAACCAGAACCGGTTGTCCAGGTGGACATAGCCGCGTTTGATATAGTGCTTCTTTCCGTTGTTAGTTAGGGAGTAGTTAGGCAGTTCGTTCTGCAGCCACTGTTCCCATAAGCCATCCGAGTACATTTTCGCCGATTTAATGGGACATTAGCCGGCAAACGTCCAGTGTCCTTATCCACCGGCTAATGTGTAAATGAATTTACCAGGCTCAGACTCACCTACATCTGTTAGGGACTTTCACCCTTCTTAGCCTTTGTCCTCCCATGGCAGATATGCCCTAAAGCATCTGCACTTCCCACTGTAATCGACTAAACTACGTGGCCCTGAACGTCTATCAGTTAAGCACTGGCTTAGAGCCGGGTGACGCCGGGGATCCTACCACACGCATTTGTGCTTCGGGTATTCTAAACAGTAAGCTGGAGAGCCACCGTCAAGTAGGTTAATGTAACAATAATGAAATGAACTTTGTTAAATTCATGGTTGGTCTTCTCTGGATGATACGTATATTTGCATATACGGGACCCTCTTGGACCTTACCTGCCTCCCCGGACGGGGGGACGGTGACCACGCCTTCAACGTCAGTAAACTTCTGATCATTGGCCTTTCGCCGCTGCGGGGTGCAGTCACACAAACATCACACCAAACTTTAACAAAGCATTAGAAATTGCCTTTTTGGCTGAAATTTCCTGCCACGATCCCGGGACCTATTTGCTGCATGACAAAAAGAAACTGCCGACTGCTCGGCTTATGGCAGCTTTAAACCTGCATTTTTGTCCACTACCGGATAAATAGGTCATATTAAAGGAGCTTTCGCCGGTTGTAGAGTCCGCCAGGGCGTCGCCTGCTGATTTTTCAAGTGCCAACCGGCGGCTCACGGCATCTGGACGAGTTTTCAGTTTTTCTTTTTGACTAATGGTTGGTTGTAAGTTCCGGGGAAAAGATGGCCGCGAAAAATCGGAACGTTGCCAAATAGACCTTATCACTTTTGCAATTGAAATGACCTATTTTTATCACTTTTACAGTTAGGTCATAGTTATTGTCATCTGTCAAAACTTTGCAAGAAATCTCGCAGTTCTCTGACTTGATCGTAATGCCGTGGTCCATGCGGACTAGTAGATCATACAAAAATAAGATGGGCCATAGTAATGGCCCATCTTCGAAAAACTTAACCTGCAAGCTTAATTAACCCTTCGTTAAACAGCGGCATAGCAGGGATACGTTACAAAGGTAATAAATAATAGAATAATAATTTAAATTAAATAGTAAATAATAATATAAATATTCAATTATAATAATTCTAAGTGCCTAATACTCAATTTCATACAGCCATTTCAACACCACGATACGAGCGATACCTACAGTCCTGTGGGAATCAGGATCGAGCACTTACCCTGTATCGCGCAAATATAGCCTTATCCCGACAACTTTATGGGGTAATCGGGGTTTTCGAAGTAATCCTGAGAAATTCGATTGACCGCTTCCTGATCGCCCAACAAGGAAGCGAATGGTTGGAAAATGCCGTAGCCCCTGGCGGGTACTTCGATACAAGCCCGGGGTGCGAAGACACTTTTCATTATGTTCAGGAAGCCATCCATAAGCTGGGGATCGCATATACTCACGACGCATTGATCGCAAAACTTACCTTTGGTTTCTGGACTTACATGTACGCAACCAAAGAATTCGCAGCATCCGGCAGCATTTTAATGGGCGTTTTTCCGAACCGTCCGTTTGCAACAAAACAAAAAGTCGTCTTTCAGAATCTAATCAAAATAAATGACCTGCGCAATAGGATCGCCCATCATGAACCAATTTGTTTTGAAGATAACGTGATATCAACCGCTCGAACAGCAAGAAGGTACCAGTTGATCTTGGAATTATTACAATGGCTGGGCTGTAACCCCCAACAAATACTCGACGGAATAGACGGAGTTAATAAACCAATGTTACACATTAACAAGATAGCCGGGTCATGATGGATTTACAGTGCGGACCCAATCTATTTCCTGGAATGGATTATCGCTATTTGTTTATTTTTGCAATCAAGTTCTTTGTAATGCCTTTTTCAAACGGCTATTAATCATACTGGTACCAATTCCAGTAACAATACATTAAATGTATACGTATCTGTTTGATTTAAAATAACATAACCATCGTAGTTCGAGTCCCAGCGGGATCACAACACGACCCGAGCCTTCAAGTCAACCGATTTGAAGGCTTTTTGTTTTCAGTAGTTTTTCCAGATATTGCAACGAGTTAGTTATCAGATATTGATCGATTCGAGTACCACGAGGTCAACCTTAATGGATATTCGAACCCGAAGTCTTGGAAATGTCTTATAAAATGAAAGAGTTTCTCAGTCTAGCAGAACAAAATCGCAAATTCCTTATGGGATACGACTTGGCCTTTCACAAACAAACCAAAAAAAATTGGAAGAACATCTTCGCATTATGGATATCGGCGGCTCAGCAAGGACACAAAATAGCTCAATTCTATGTGGGTACCTGCTATGATGACGGCTCGGAGTAAAAAAAGACATTGGCGAGGCCTTCAAATGGTATCTAAAAGCCGCCAGGCAAGGGCATATGGAGGGTCAATACAACATTGGTTTTTTCTTCAGAGAGGGAGACCACGTCAAGCAAGATTTCAGAACGGCAGTTAAATAGTTTAAACTTTCGGCAGCACAAGGCGATACTGAGGCACAAAGAGATCTAGGCTATTGTTACTTCTATGGCCAGGGTCTAAGGGAGAACTACAAAAAAGCCGGAATACAACTAAAAAAGCTAACTCGTATCGATGAATGATGGTAAAAAAGGTGTTCGTGGTTTGGACTACCGGTTGAAAGTGTTCAAAAATCACTTGCCTTCTTCTCTGAGTTTGCGAATCTTTTCCAATTCAACAACATCAATCTGATCTTTCGGCCGGTTTACAATTTTCTTATTCGCGATAAGGTGGTTGATGTGTAAGAATGGTACCTTGACACCCTCAAGGTCGGCAATAGATGCCATTTCCAAAGATTCGCCAAAAGGAATATGCTCCAAGCCTTTCATATTCGTCATTATATCTAGTTCGAGCCCACCGCCAACATTGAAATTTGTCCATCCAGGAATAAATTGCATGGTCTCCAAAGAGGCAAAGTCCCCATACCCTAAATCTGAAAATGCCTTTCTTAAATTCTTCCGGTTTGGAACAGTATTTTCCAGCCACATATCCAGGTCGTCGGTGCTACGATTAAACCCGTGAAATCGGGTGGCAAATCCCCCCACCATTATGTACCGAACGCCATTTTCATTAAGGGCTTTCCAAAACTTAATCAGTTCCTCCTCCAAAATGTCCATAACGACTTATTTATGGATGATTTTGGCCTTCTTAAACAAATCATTCTGTCTTAACATCCGGGTAAAAAGCTGCAGCTTTTCAATATCAGAACGATATATATCTCGCTTGAGCCGTTCCCTTTCTGCATCGGCTGGAAGCGGTATTATATTTTCGCCTGGTTCCTTCTTTTTTTCAGACATAAGACCATAATTTAAAAGCATTACGACAATGCAATTTAAGCAAAAGCCAGGCAAGACAGAAGAGAAATGTCCGAAATATTAGACACGCTAAACAATGATACCCTGCCAGTTAGACGCTGCCCGAAAGCAAAAGTCCGTTGAAATCTGAGAAAAGTTGATTCGAACTCTGTACCACCTCGTTCACAACACGACCCGAGCCTTCAAGTCAACCGATTTGAAGGCTTTTTGTTTTGCGCTCCAATGTATTCTCAGCATTGATCGGCATACCTGGTCACACTGCAAATGCGCCACACGGATGAGGGTCAATCTCCTATTGATTAACCAACTTCCATTTTCCCTCAGAGACGACATCGATAATGCCGTTGGTCACTTTAATTGCAGTCTGATCGTCAACCAGGTTAGATGGCACAGGTATCGTAGCGACCAGCTTTTCCAGGTTGGCCAGGGAATTATCCGGAAACTCTTCATAGTCCAGGTGGGGATGAAGGGCAAAATCGAGAAATCCCAGACACTTAGCAGTTTCAGCCGGTAGTGTATGGTGATCATAGGTCGTTCCAAATCGGGTCATCACCATACTTCCGGCACTCAGGCTAACATACACCACCTTTTGCAGCAGCGAGGGAAGCAGGTCTGCAAGTCCGGACCGTTGCATCCAGTAACTAAGGTACTGACAGTCGCCGCCTCCCACCAACAAGGCGTCGGTTTCCCCGAGCATGGAAACCTAAAGCTCCTGCTTAATGCTCGGCAGCGCGGTGAGCTCCAGCAACCCTTAGGACTTCCAGCCTAATTCGCGGAAAGGGTTTCCCAGAGATCCGTTAATCACTCTTCATGCAATATCGCCGCCCCGTGGCAGGGCATAAATTGCGGTGGGGATGAAAAGAGCACTTGCTTCGGAAATCGGTTTGCCCAGGAGCTCAACCAGAGCGTTTCGGATGCTTGCGTTGCTCATACCCGCAGACGTGAGATGAAGCTTCATATTTCAATATTACCATAATTATGATCATCCCTTGCGATAAATCCTTACCTTCTCCACGTTAATTATTTAAAGCGGGCATTCCCATGAAATTCATGCACGTCAACCCAATCCTCTATTCCTCTGATCTACGGCGCAGTCTTTCCTACTATACGCAGGTCCTTGCTTTCGAAAACAAATGGGAATGGGGTGAACCCCCGACATTTGGCGGCGCCTCGAAGGATGGCGTGCAAATTTTCTTTTGCGAGGGCGGTCAGGGCAATCCCGGCACCTGGCTTTCGATTTTTACCACTAACGTCGATGAATACTTTGAGACGATCCGTGCCCGCGGAGCCAGGATCATTTCGGAGCCGGCGACCATGGAATGGGGCGTTCGCGAAATGTTGGTCGAAGACCCAGACGGCCATAAGATACGGTTCGGTCATGGCGTAAGGCCGGGGCGCGATGGCAAGAGCAGCGAGCTTCCGGCCTCGGTGAGGATCGTTCCCAGGAAACCCACTTCCGGCGAATACCGGCAGCTGGCAATATCCGTTGGCTGGACACCGATCGAGGACGAAACATTAGCTAATAATGCTCTCGGCGCTGCTGTTTACGCCGTGGTTGCGGAAGATACTTTATCGGGGCATATAGTCGGCTGCGCGCTGATCCTGGGCGATCAGGCTACATATTTTTACATAAAAGATGTCATGGTACACCCTCAATGGCAGGCCCGGAGGATCGGGACGGCCCTAATGGAGGCATTGATGAGTTGGTTGGATACCTCCGCACCAGAGAATGCAATGGTCAGCCTGAGCACAGGCATGGGTCTCGCTCCATTTTACAATCAGTTCGGCTTCCAGCCGGTATTTGCTATGAAGCGCATCATCCGTCGCGCTCCGTAAGAACAAGAAATATCTCGTTCACGGTAGCGGGAGCCGCTCACGCTCACCAGGGTTATTCCTACTTTTTCGTCAATTTGTATCGCATGTGCGTTGTCAGGTCCGATGGAATTACTTCTACAATTTCAATATCATACTTGTCTTTGTCCATGCCGTCAAATAGTCGGATACCACTTCCTAAAAAAACAGGTGCAATGTGAATAAAGAATTCGTCCACAAGCCCTGCATTGAGAAATTGCTGGATAGTATTCGCACCACCTTGTATCCTGATGTCCTTTCCTTTGGCCGATCGTTTTGCCTTTTCCAATGCGCTTTGTATTCCGTCATTGATAAAATAAAAAGTCGTCGTTCCTTTTTGGACCCAGGGCTCGCGTTTTTCGTGTGTCAGCACATAAACAGCCGCTTTATACAAATCTTCTGGCCAATGGACTTCGCCTTCTTCGAACATCCGCTTTCCCATAATGTACGCACCTGTTCTGGCAAACACATCCTCGATCAATTTACTGTCTGCACCGTATTCTTCACCGCCTTCCATATTGAGGTGCTTCCAAAACGCTTTTTGTTTGAACATCCAGTTGTGAATTGCTTGGGAAACGCCGCCCATTGGGTTTCCCGGACTCCTGTTATCGCCAGCGAAATAGCCATCAAGTGATATTCCGCTGTCAAAGATAATTTTGCTCATGATTCTCTTTTATTTATAGACGCCATGCTGAATTGCAAATTATGCAAATTCGCAACAAAATTCCCCTCTAAATTTATTCAAGCGAACCCTTACGCCGAACATGTGCAATGACACATTATAGAGATATGCTATGCCAGCCGTAGGTTTTGATTGCGGGTGACCGTTAATACAAAAAAAATTTTGGAAGCCGATCGGTTGCGCATATATTTGCAATTGAACAGTTGCGGAAACAACATTTTATAAAACCAAAACTCGCTGCCGCATGAAAAAATTTCTTCTTGCCGGATGGTACTTGCTCCTTACTTTCCACGCCATCTCCCAAACCTCGTTTTCACCCTTAGTAAAAAAATTCATCGATTACGATACTCCCTTCATCACGTTCACCCATTGCAGGCTTGCCGACGTCAAAAATCTAAAGGTGCTGGAAGACCAAACCGTCATCGTACGCAACGGAATAATAACTGCCGTAGACGATAGCAAAAAACTTCCCGCCCCGGCCGGTAGCACCGTTATTGACCTTACCGGGAGATCCTTGTTGCCCGGTTTCGTCCTTATGCATGAACACATGTACTATGCAGACTACTCCGCCGACTTCAGCTATCTGCATGTCAAAGAATTGCCATACACTTTTCCAAAGCTATACCTCGCTTGCGGCGCAACGATGATCCGTACAGCCGGAAGCGTTGAGCCCTATTCCGATCTGAACCTCAAACGGGACATCGATCAGGGCAAGATCCTCGGGCCGGAAATGGACGTCACTGCGCCCTACCTGGAAGGAAAAGGCAGCATCTTCCCCGGGATGCATGAATTGAGCGGGCCGGCAGAAGCGAAAGCCTTTGTCGATTTCTGGGCCAGCCAGGGTTGCACTTCATTCAAGGGATATATGTTCGTGAATAAACCTACATTAAAAGCCGCAATAGACGAGGCCCACGCCAGGGGACTTAAAGTGACGGGGCATTTATGTGCTGTCACCTACCGCGAGGCGGCAGAAATGGGTATTGATCAGCTGGAACATGGTTTTTCCGTGTCCACGGATTTTGTTCCCGATAAAAAGGAGAATGCCTGTCCATTGTTTGCGGCGCCCATCGCATCCGCGGATTCGCCGAAAGTTAAAGACCTGATCCGTCTGCTCGTCGATAAAAGAGTAACCTTGACATCCACCCTGGCCGTCATCTTCAACATGACTACCCTGGATACTACTATCCGGCCCGAAGTACTGGAGGCGATGGCGCCCGATACCCGAAATATGTTCCTGAACGTCTATAACAAAATGCGAAGTCCCTCCGGTAACAAGGCTATGCTGGAGGAAATGAAAATGGAAAAGATGTTCTCGGATGCCGGAGGTCTGCTGACCGTGGGTACCGATCCGACCGGCGACGGCGCCACCCTGGCGGGGTATGGCTCACAGCAATCTATCGAATTGTTGACGAACGCCGGGTTCAGCCCGATAGAGGCCATCCGGATCGCTACGTATAACGGTGCGAAGGCCCTCGGACTGCAAGACAAGATCGGCTCCATCGAAGTCGGCAAGGCCGCCGATCTCGTGGTCATCGATGGTAATATTGCCCAGGATATCCGCAACATCAGGAAGATAATCTGGGTGTTCAAGCACGGGGTAGGCTTCAATTCCCAAAAGATCTTCAATTCCGTGAAAGGAGAGGTGGGAAAATACTAACGCCCTTCCACTTGCAGGCATTTATCGCCGGCTAAAAGTAAAGGGGGGTTAAGGAGTGCATAACGGTCGCTCCAGACCAGCTTGATGCCTATTTCCTGGCCCTCCCCTATCATTTTTCCAGCAACTCCTAGCTGTTCCGCTTGCTACCGGTCGCCAAAAGGACGATACCGCCGATCACCAGGAGTCCACCAGCATAGGGTGGCCAATTCACTGTTTTTTGCTTGTCGGCTGAGATATGGACGGGGCCGGCATCGACTACCTTTTCCCGTTTGGTGTAGGAGAATCCGCCATAAATGAGCATGAGTATGCCGATGACAAGCAGGGCGACGCCCAGTGTTGTTTTCATAAGTTTCCCTTTATCAAAGGACATGCCACCGGCAGGCAAACGGTCTTTTTCGTCAGCGCCGCCATTCCCATCCGGCGGTCCGCCTCCGTGCGACCCAAAAAAATACCTGGCTTCCCGCGACCCCGACGGTGTTTCCTGCGTTTTTATTCCAGTAAATTTGTAGACACACCAAATTTCTGCTATGAGGGGGCTGGGCATTAAAATGAGGGGGCTGGGCCCTAATATGAGGGGGCTGGGTATTAATTTATGGTTGTTGGTATTGGCCTCACTGCCGACGGCACTCTCCGTGCCCGCTCAGTCGCCATCCTGCCCGGTCAATAGCAATTTTTCGGACGGCACCCTGCTGCACTGGCTGGCCTACACCGGCAACAACAGCGGAGGTAACGACTCGAACGCGGTCAAGTTAGTGTACGACTCCTCGCAGCCGGCACCCTTTGGTACCATCGGCGCAACGGCGCTTCCGGAATACGAGCTGCCGGACGTTAAGGGTATCCAGGTGATCACCTATCACGGGACCGACATGTTTGGCGGTTTCGACCTGATCCCAACCATCAACGGTTACGCTTACCATTATTCCATTTTGTTGGGTTCCACGTCGGTCACCAATCACCGGCCGCCCGACCCGGCAAACGGGCAAATCATTCCCCAACCCGGGCCCCGAACCGGCGGTTATGTACGCGGAATACGTTATCTTATAAACGTGCCGTCCGGGCCGCCGGGGTCCTCCTATACGATGACCTATGCCTATGCCATGGTCCTGGAAAATGGTACGCATGCTTCGGAGGAACAGCCGATGGCCCGGGCGATCATCAGTACGCCCGCGGGGGTGATCGAATGCGCTTCACCAGCTTATTTTCTCCCGACGTTTGGGGGACAGCTCGATTCGGCGACCGCACGCGCCAACGGGTTCACCCCAAGCTCCGTGGCAACTCCAAACTCCACCTTCAATGCGCAGGGCCAGGACCTGTACCTGCAGGATGTCTGGACAAAAGGCTGGACCGAGGTGACCTTCGACCTCTCACCGTATCGGGGACAACAGGTATCGTTGACCTTCGAGGCGGACAATTGCGTGCCGGGCGGACATTTTGCCTATGCTTATTTTGCGGTAAGAGATAACTGCGACGGGCTGCGGATGAGTGGCGATACCCTGCTTTGTTCCAACGGCGACGCCTCTTATTACGTTCCTTCGCTGAATGGTGCGTCCTATGCCTGGTCAGCGCCGTACGGTTGGAATATCGATTCAGGCGGCAATGGGAATGCCGTCAGGATAAAGGCCGGTCCACAACCCGGATGGGTAGTCGCCACGGAAACGAACAGTTGTACCAGCCTGACCGACAGCCTGTTCGTACATCTTTATAAAGGAGCTCTGCCCGAGGCAGTGATCGATCCCCTTGATACTACTGTCTGTTCCGGTGGGGTCGTACCGCTACATGCTCTGGTCACTACGGGCACCGATTTTGCCTGGGCCGGCAACGGCTCGTTCAGCGGGAGAAGGAACGGCGCGATCTCATCCGTTCCCTTTGCCGCCAATGTCATCGCTTCGCCCGAGCAGACGACGGATTATATATTGACCCTGCACAATGAGGGTTGCCCTGTTGCCGTCACCGATACTTTTAAGGTAGGCGTCGTCCCTCCCATTCAGGTGAATCCCGGCGACGACACTCTGGTGGTGATCGACCAGCCACTGCATCTGCATGCGACAAGCAGCGACCTGTACAGGGACGACTACCAATGGTCTCCTTCCACGGATCTCAGTAATCCCGACATTTCCGACCCCATCGGTCTGTACGGGTCGACGATGAACAATATCACTTACCAGGTGACGGCAACGGATTCCATCGGCTGCTCCGGCACTGCCTCCCTGAAAGTAACGATAGCACACACGCTACCGGATATTTTCGTGCCCAACGCCTTCACACCGGGAGCTGGAAGCAACAACCTGTTCCGGCCCGTTTGCATGGGCATTTCCTCGCTCGAATTCTTCCACGTTTACAATCGTTGGGGGCAGCTGGTATTCGGCACGTCGCAGATCGGACAGGGATGGGACGGCAGGATACAGGGACATGCGCAGGAACCCAACACCTACCTGTGGATAGTAAAAGGAACGGATTACACCGGCAGGGTAATTTCGAAAAGAGGAACCATGGTGCTGCTCAGGTGAGCGCCCGCCGGGCAAACAGGCGTGTCAGCAACAATCCAAACAGGAAGCCCCCGATATGAGCCGCATAGGCTACATTGCCCGTCTGATCGCCTCCCATCATGCCTAATCCATCTATCAGCTGAAAGGCAAACCACAGACCGACGGCGACCAGCGCGGGTACGGGAATGATAAAAAGGAACACCCATAAATAAACCTTTTTGCCCGGGAACAGGATCATGTAGGCAGCCAGCACCCCGGAAATGGCGCCGGATGCGCCCAGACTCGGGATCAGCAGGTTCTGTCCCAGGAGCGCGGTGCTGAATACGTGACTTAAACCAGCCAGCATTCCGCACAGCAGATAAAATACGAGGTATCCCGCGTGACCCATCGCATCTTCTACGTTATCGCCGAAAATGTACAGGAATAACATGTTGCCGCCCAGGTGCAGCAATCCGCCGTGCAGGAACATGGACGTAAACAAGGTGACAAAGACCGGAATGGGCGTGACGCCGAGACCCGGCAGGACCATCTGCTGACCCGTATAAGGATCGATCAGGATCTTCGAGTGGGTAACGATATCGTGTCCCGATATGATCTCGCCCGGAACGGTGGCGTAGGCATAGGTAAGCCGCAAATCCTGTCCCCAGTGCTGCCAATAAATAAACACGAAGATGTTCAGCCCGATCAGCAGGTAGTTTATGATCGGGAAGGTCCTCCTGTCCCTATTATCGTCGCCGATGGGTAAAACCATTTCTCTAAAGTTATGGAATTGCCGGCGTTTTCTTACCTTACCGTAGAATGCCTGCAATATGAACACATACGACGCCATCGTCATCGGCAGCGGCATCAGCGGAGGCTGGGCTGCGAAGGAATTTTGCGATCGCGGGATGAACACCCTTCTCCTCGAAAGGGGCCGGCCCGTGCATCACCTCAAGGACTATCCTACCGCCACTAAAGATCCGTGGGATTTCCCGCACCGGGGGCGTCTTCCTTTGGCAGTCACCGAAGAGAATCCTGTCCTCAGCCGCTGCTACGCCTATGGCGAGGCGACAAAACATTTTTTTGTTCCCGATAAGGCCCACCCCTATATACAGGAAAAACCTTTCGACTGGATCCGCGGTTACCAGGTAGGCGGCAAATCGCTGTTGTGGGCCCGGCAGACGCAGCGCTGGAGCCCCTTCGAGTTCGAGGGCCCGGCAAGAGACGGTTTTGCGGTGCCCTGGCCCATCGGGTACGACGACCTGGCGCCCTGGTATAGTCATGTGGAGCGGTTTGCGGGTATCAGCGGAAATAAGGATGGCCTCCCCCAACTGCCGGACGGAGAATTCCTGCCGCCGTGGGAAATGAACTGCGTGGAGAAGCATATCAGCGACAAGATAATGTCGACCTTCCCCGATCGCCCCGTGATCATCGGGCGCTGCGCTCATCTTACCCAGCCGCAACCTGTGCATCTCGAACAGGGACGGGGACGATGCCAGGCCCGCAATCTGTGTGAAAGGGGCTGTCCTTTCGGTGGTTATTTCAGCAGCAATTCCGCCACTATCCCCTGGGCGATGAAAACCGGCAAGCTCACCCTCCAGCCGTTCAGTGTCGTGCATTCCATTCTGTATGACGAGAAAAAAGGCAAGGCCAGCGGTGTGCTCGTAGTGGATACGCAGACCAAAGCGACGACGGAGTATCGCGCGCGCGTCGTCTTCGTAAATGCCGCCTGTCTCAACACGAACCTCATCCTGCTCAATTCAAAGAGCCGCCGCTTCCCCAACGGGTTCGGAAACGATAACGGCATCCTCGGACATTATATCGCCTTCCACAACTACCGGGGAACGGTATACGGCGTTTTCTACGGCTATCCCGACGGTTATTATTATGGCCGCCGACCTACCGAAGTGTTCATGCCCAATTTCCGTAACCTTCGTCGCGATGAGGGACTGGGTTTTCGCCGCGGGTATATGAGCTATTTCGGTGCGATGCGTCCGAACTGGGTACAAGGCAATGACCGGGAGGGCATCGGCGCCGATTTCAAAAGCGCCCTAACGGAACCGGGCCCCTGGTGGGTATTCATGGGCATGCAGGGCGAAACCATTCCCAAATTCGAGAACCATGTCCGCCTGAGTCCCGATCTGAAGGATGAATGGGGCGTCCCGCAACTGATCACCTCGGTCGCCTACGACGGCAATGACGACCGGATGGCCACGGATTTCATGGCGCGGGGCAGCGAGATGCTGGAGGCAGCGGGCTGCAAGGAAGTGAGGAGCAATAACACCCGGCAGAACCCGGGACTGGACATCCATGAGATGGGCGGCGTGCGGATGGGAAAGGATCCGAAGACCTCATTGCTGAACGAGTGGAACCAGTTCCATACCTGTAAAAATGTCTTCGTGACAGATGGCGCCTGTATGACGTCGACGGGTAACCAGAATCCGTCGCTGACGTTTATGGCGCTGACGGCCCGCGCAGCCAACCATGCGGTGGAGGAAATGAAGAGGGGTAATTTATGAAGCCCCTGCCAGCAACAGTCCACCGCATTCATCAATGGTGCATGGCGCCTCCATCCATTTTAAAATAAGGACTCCATGTCGCCAGTCGTTTCAACAGGTTTTTACCATCTTCCAGTATTTTAGCCGTTTCCTTTTCGTTAGCGGCCATGATGATATATCCCTCTGGTCCCTTCCCGGCGCCCAGGACAGCGTTGCCGGAGTTGACAACAACCGGTCCATAATCGGAGTTGGGGTCGATACCAACGTCCGCATTCGATATGTAGGGAGCATAGAACATATAGTGCGGCATGTTCATCGTCCTGACGGTGTTGTCACCGGGCTTCCCGGTATATACCCGCATGACAGGAGCCAGCATATACGAAATCCCCTCTTTGGCCGGCGCCCTGTAAAATCCCCTCCGGATCCTGCTGATCACCGAATCTTTTACCTGGAGTGGCGTGAACCTGCCCGTAGCCCTCATGGCCGCGGCATCCCTGTACATGGGGAAGATCGTCCTGGCGCCTTCCGGATCGTAACCCATCGGGGTAATGACGTCCTTCCGGAATTCTGCCCATTCCCAATTCGTCCGGGAAATGAAACAGATGAACCCGTTCGAACCCTTCTGGCCGATATAATAACCCTTCGCCGGATCCAGGAGATAGACCGTCGCGCCGGCGCGCAGATTCGACGGCAATGCGCTCAGCGCAAAGTCCTTCTCGAGGTCAGCCGGCATCTTGTCCAGTTGCCAGCCCCCGGACTGTTGGGCCGTGCTTCGGACAGGATGGAACAGAACAACGAAACAGAAAAGACAGGTAAAAAAGGACGGCAGCAGCCCACAGCATTTCATGGAGAAGTCGCTTTGGTTTGGCATATGTAAGTATTTTGTCAGACGATGATTGCGTCCCTCCAAAATACGATGTCTGGCTCTTTGCAAAGAGGGGCATTTGCGACATAGGCAGGGTCTTTTATGCCATATGGCCCGAAAAGGCCAGGAAGCAGGTATCGACCGTTCATCCAGAGCCCCTTCCCAATCCCTATTTTTCCCTTACCTTGGTTTAATGGGACTGAGCCTTTTCAAACGGGGAAGCCGTCTCGACAGAGTGAGGAAAAATCTGCGGATGGGTATGGCGCTCGCCTGGGCTGCTTCACCTCGCTTGCTGTTACGGTATACTCTCCTCGGCATGTTCAATTCCATTATGCCGCCCATCTCGGTATACCTGGGCGCGCAACTGGTCAATAAGATCGCCAACTCGCGTTTGCATCCCACCTCCCTGAGCGATATCCTCCCGATCATCATCGGGCTTTGGATCACGATCATCGTGCAGCGATCCGCGGGATCGTATATTGGTTATGGGCGCAATCTGTTCGTACGGCGCGTGGAGTTGGAGGCGGAACGCAGGCTGCTGGCGAAGGCCGCGACCGTCGATATAGGGCATTTCGATAACTCCGACTGGTATGACCGTCTCTCCCGCGCCAAACGGGATGTCAACTGGCGCCCCGGCGATCTGACCTGGTCGGTATTGGGCCTCTCCGGGAATATCGTTACGATCGTCCTGATGGCCGGTCTCCTTGCCAGTCTCAACTGGCTGCTCGTCTTCCTCGCCCTGGCAGCATCCGTCTTTTCGCTGATCATCGAGAGCCGCATTACCTCCAAACTCTACAAATTCTTCTACAAAGAGACGCCGGAAGAACGCGAGCGTCAGTACCTGGGCGATATGTTCCCGCAACCCCGTTATATCAAGGAAATACGCGCCTTTGTTTTGGGCGACTATCTCCTGGGCAGACATCGCCGCCTGTCGGAAGACCTCTTCAGCCAACGGGAGCGCATCTACCGATCGGGCACCCGGATCTCGATGATCAGCGGCATCGTTTCAGGTACGATCCTCGGCCTGGCTTACCTGTTCGTAGCCTCCCGCGGGGTCTCGGGTTCCATCGATGCAGGCGGCGTCGTCCTGGTCATTGGCGCATTTACCGCCGTCAGCGGCACGCTGGGACAGATCACCAGCACGTTCGTTGCGGTCGACCAGCACACCACTTTCCTGGACGACTATTTTTCGTTCCTTGCCATCGGTCCGCTGATAACCGTCCCCGCACATCCAACACCCTTTCCACCCGGAACAGTCAATGATATCGTCTTCGAGAAGGTCACCTTCACCTATTCCGGTTCTGACACCCCGGCCCTGAAAGACCTCGATCTCCATATCCGGGCCGGCGAACTGATTGCGCTTGTCGGGGAAAACGGCGCGGGTAAGAGTACGCTCGTCAAATTGCTCCTTCGTTTTTATGACGTGGACAATGGCGTCATCCGCGTCGGGGGCATCGATATCAGGGAGATGGACCCCGAGGTCCTGCGAAGCAGGATCGGTATCCTGTTCCAGGACTATGCCACCTATGAGCTCTCGGTGAAAGAAAATATCGTCATCGGATGGCCTTACGGCGAGGTGGAAGAGGAACGGATCACCAAGGCGCTGAGAGATTCCCGCAGCGAATGGCTGATAAAAAAGCTGCCGAATGGACTGGACTCCAAGGTTGGAAGGCTTTTCGAAGGCGGTCACGATCTTTCGGGCGGCGAATGGCAACGGCTGGCACTGGCGCGTATCCTCTACCGGGATGCCGATATCTGGATACTCGATGAACCAACTTCTTCACTGGACCCCGAGGCCGAGGCGGGCATCTTTGCCGAGCTGAAAGAAAATCTGCGGGGGCGCATCGGTATCGTGATCTCTCACCGTTTTTCAACCGTGCGGATCGCCGATCGCATTGCCGTGATCAGCGACGGAAAGGTGAGCGAACTGGGCAGCCATGAAGAATTATTGAAGGCCGGGAATCGTTATTCCGAACTGTTCGAGCTTCAGGCCGCCGGCTATCGTTAAACAACGCTGTCAACTATGATAAGATCACTTTTGTGGGCTGCCATGCTCCTTGCCGGCGCAACAGCGACGCCCGCTCCTTCTTTCGCCCAGTCCATGGGGAACTTGCATAGCTACCGCGCGGCCGCGCCGAAGATCAACGACCTCGTGCATACGCGTCTCGATCTGCATTTCGATTACCTTCATTGCTATCTGAACGGCAGGGAATGGGTCACGGTTACCCCGCATTTTTACCCGACCGACAGCCTTCGCCTGGATGCGAGAGGCATGGATATCAGGCAGGTCGCGCTGATGCAGAACGGCCAGCCGACGCCTCTGAAATTCACCTATGACGGTTTTTCCCTGGCGATCCGGCTAAACCGTACCTGGCGACGGCATGAATCCTATACGGTCTTTATCGATTATACCGCCAAGCCGAACGAGCTGAAATTTGCAGACAACACTCTAGCCAGGTTCAACCGCGGCCTCTATTTCGTCAATCCCGA
>Ga0207667_10002236_pt1 | contig 24317 bp, 12 predicted proteins | sample KBSCornC52_FD_184301 | JGI IMG/M metagenome (GOLD analysis project Ga0207667, IMG submission 184301) | Corn rhizosphere microbial communities from Kellogg Biological Station, Michigan, USA - KBS Corn C5-2 (SPAdes) (version 2) | ecosystem: Host-associated > Plants > Roots > Rhizosphere > Soil ...
AGGTGTGCGACAGGGCGTTGTCTACGACACTCCCGTCGAGTCAATTGATCTGGTGCCAAGTATTGGTGCGATGGCGGGTTTCTCGCCTTCGCGGTCAAGCGGCAAGATCATACGGGAGTTGGTGTAGCGATGCTTCCACGCGACCTGAAGGCTGAGAACTTCGCTAAATATCCTCCGGAAGCCCGGGCAATCGTTGTGGAGCATCTGGAGGGATTGCGCCGATTGCCATTGGCGTTTGTCCCAAGCCTGCTGAGAGAAGCGATCGATTACGATTACAGGTTTCCTGTCGAGCGCTCGGTCATCAAGAAAGAACTCGAGATGCTTGGTGCGCTCACCGATGCAGAAGTGAGCGTCTGGTTTGCTGGATTCGCGGCCGTTTCGGTATCGCAAGCCCTGGAGAGCCTCGACTGGGTCAATCTTCCCGCGCAGTTTGTTGAGCAGGAGGCTGCATATCTTTGGTCTACGCATCAGCTGGATGCATTTCGGAGTGCTGCAAAGGAGTACGGCGATCGCCTGGATGCTCGAGTAAACAAGGCCGAGCCGCTTCCTCTGCAAAGACTGGGCATCGCGGTGATTGGCCAGGGTGTGTCGACATACGATGCGCCTCTAATGCGTAATCTTCGCAAGCACGGCACTTACTTTTCGAACGTCAAGCCAGATGGTGGACTTGCCACGCTGTTGGCGCTGGTGGAGAAGCGCGCAGAGAAACATCCAAAACCGTACGCACACTGGTGTATCGATGGAGGCGCGCCTTCAGAGCACAGCGATCGGATTACATCCGTCTCCTACGAAGCCCTTGCGCCTCTACGCAATTCGTTGCTCAAGCGAATGCAGACAGAGATCGACCGACCGGGGATGGGTCCGGAGGAACTCCGGACGGTGCTGGCGCGCTTGACACCTGCGGATTTCGGGATGGAGAACGTCTCCGATCCAGTGCTCAGCCGGTTTGAGTTGAAGCTGTTTACTGAAGGCTCCGGAACACAGATTTACAGTACGACCTTCGCTCAATGGACTGCTCGCGAGGTGTTGCGCCGGGCACAACCGTTGACGTTGCTGGTCAGGTTTGCTCCGCGGCAGAGGCAACGGCCGATGAACGAGTTGCTTGCAGGTGGGCACGCCGAGGCAAATGTTGATCCGAATGGCTCGCTGGTCGATGCGGAAATGGGCGCCTATTACCAGTGGATCGATCAGCAGAGACTGCCGGGCGCAGAGCAATCAGCGTTCATAGCGTGGTTTGAAGATCACGGTGACGCGGTGGTGATTGGCCCTTCGATGCCTCGAGGGACGGTATCGCAATCCGCGATTGAGATGGAGAAGCTTCTCTCGCTGGTTTCGATCTGATTCGGCCGTTCTTGGGCGGGGGTGCTGGCGGAGAGAGGGGGATTCGAACCCCCGATAGAGCTTTTGACCCTATAACGGTTTAGCAAACCGCCGCCTTCAGCCACTCGGCCATCTCTCCGGGCTCAGTCTGGATTATAGCGGAAATGCGGGTCTGTTCGTCGGCAGGAGTGAAGGCGCTTTGGGGCTCTGCCTTTCCTAGCGCTTGCCTCGAACGAAACAGCTGTTGGCGATTCGCCTTGCGCTTCGCAGGTTCCTGTTTACCGAAGGCTCTCGGTGGACTGAGCGAGTCTTTGCTTGCGTAGCGATTTGCCTTGTTTACTTCGCGACCTTCTGTTTGAGGGCGACCGGCTTGGGCTTGGCATCTTCGCTCTTCTGCTTTTCGTCTTCGAAGAACTTGGCTGCGCGGACGACGCGATCGCGCGCATAGGCGGCGTCGTGCCAACCCTTGATCTCAACCCGCTTGCCCTCGAGATCCTTATAGATGGAGAAGAAGTGGGTGATTTCTTTGAGCATGTGGGGGTAGATATCGGTGTAGTTCCAGACGTTGGTGTAGCGGGGGTTGTTTTTGCCGACGGCGAGCACCTTTTCGTCGAGGGTGCCCTGGTCGAGCATTTCGAGGAGGCCGATGGGGCGCACCTCGTGTACGCATCCGGCGAAGGTGGCGTGGGGAACGAGTACCAGCACGTCGAGTGGATCGCCGTCGTCGCTGAGGGTGGACGGGATGAAGCCGTAGTCACCGGGGTAGTGAACGGGGGAGTGCAGGTTGCGGTCGAGCTTAAAGACGTGCAGCTGCTTGTCGTACTCGAACTTGTTGGTACCGTCCTTGGGGATCTCGATGACCGCCCTGAAGACTTCAGGCGAACGATCGCCGATCGGGAGCTCCAAATAATTAACCATTCTTTTCTACATCCTCTCGGGGTTGGGTCCGGCAGGCAGATGGACCGGAATTTCTTTAGATGCGCATTGTGTGATGGTCTTTGAGTAGCGCTGGGGAAACCGGAAGGGCTCGGAGAGTGCCGAGGACCGGATATTGAGACACTTACCGGGGACCGCTGGAACTACTATAATCGCGGATAATGAAGGCGCATGTCTACGTTACATTGAAGACCTCGGTCCTGGATCCGCAGGGGCAGACCATCCACAATGCATTGCGCAAGATCGGTTTTTCCGAGGTGTCGGCGGTGCGCCAGGGCAAGTACTTCGCTCTGTCGCTTGCGGATGGGCTCAACGAGCAGGCGGCACGTACGCAGGTGGAGCGGATCGCGCGGGAAGTTCTGACCAACCCGGTAATTGAGGAGTTCACGTACCGGATTGAGGGGTAGCGGCTGGCTCTGGGAAGCTGTACCGGGCCTTGTGGCTCGTACGTTTTTTGCACGTAGTAGATTCTTCAGGGGTTAATGATCGGGTATTCGGGGGTATCCGGGTCTGAAGAGTGCGTGTGAATACCAGATCTGGGCCCGGACAGCGTCCTCAGGGGCTAGAGCCCCGCACAGAGCGCAAATCTAGTTCTCCCACAGCCTCTGAAGGCCTATGCTCCCTCCGACTCGGAGCTGCCGGAGTGGGAGATGATGTATATCTTTTGACATATTCTTCATTCCATAGCAGGTTAGGGGTAGATAGGCTGCTCCGGGGCTGAAGCCTGCGTTTGTGGTAACCAGATGTTACGTTTTTTGCACGTAATAGATATTTAAGGCGTTAACTGGACGGGTATCTGGGTGTCCGGGGCTGAAGAGTGCGCGTGAGTACCAGATCTGGGCCAAGACAGCGTCCCTCAGCGGCTAAAGCCTCGTGCACTCTGAGCAGCTTGGCGGCACGGATAAATCCGTGCCCTTTCAAAACTGTGCAGCGTGTTCAGAGGGCTGAAGGGCTCTCGTCACCGCGGGTCTCATTTGCGGATTCGGGCTGGGTTGCTGTGCTGGACGATGGGCGATTTGCATTTTTGTCCGGAGGTCAGGACGGGACAGCATTCGGCGAACATTGGGTTCTCCTGAAGAGCAGGGATCAGGGATCAGGGGTCGGTGGTCAGAAAAGCAGGGATCAGGATCAGGGGTGAGTGGTCAGTGATCTGTAATCCAGGTTTGAATCTTTTAGCGAGTTAGCGGCGCTGCGCGCCATGGCGAGTTCGCGAGTTAGCGTTACTTGGTTCCTTTCAACTGAGTTGTCGAGTTAGCGTGGCTTGGCTTTGGCCAGGTTGAGGCGGCGAGTTTGATTGATTGAGATGGAGGCTGGGTACGAATTAAGTTTGCGCTGTTGAGGGGTAATACGCTGCAAAACGGCCGATGAAAACTTCGGAGAGGAATGAGGGGTTTAGGGAAGAGGTCGGCCAGAGGGGTTTGACTTCTGAAAGTGGCGATCAGAGTTCGGGGCCAGCAGAGTAATTTCACCGACGGGCGTGTGGTCGTGAACTGGGAGGCATGGAAGATTCGGGCGACGAGTCTTTACCGAATTCTCAGTGACAGGTCGCATAAAATCAGGGCATGTGCGGAATTGTGGGGTACGTGGGAACCAAGAAGGTGGTCCCTGTCATTATTGAGGGGCTGCGGCGGCTGGAGTATCGCGGTTACGACTCGGCGGGGATTGCGGTAGGGGGGCCGAAGACCGCGCTGCTGGAGGTGTGTCGCGCTCCGGGGAAGCTGGGGAATCTTGAGGATGTGCTTCGCGAAAAGCCGCTGGAGGGCACGTTCGGGATTGGGCATACGCGGTGGGCTACGCATGGGCGGCCGACGGAGGAGAATGCGCATCCGCACAGGGACTGCTCGGGGCGGATTGTGGTGGTGCACAACGGGATTGTGGAGAACTATCTCGAGCTGAAGCGCGAGCTGACGGCAAAGGGGCACAAGTTCGTCACCGAGACGGACACGGAGATCATTGCGCACCTGATCGAGGAGATTCAAAAGAACGCGGAGAAAGACGGCGGGCCGATTTCGCTAGAGGATGCGGTGCGCAAGGCGGTGAAGCACCTGACGGGGGCGTTTGCGCTGGGGATTTTGTCGTCGGCCGAGCCGGACAAGATTATTGCGGCGCGATCGGGGCCTCCGGTAGTGATTGGGGTAGGCGACGGCGAGTATTTCGTCGCATCGGATGTGCCGGGAATTCTGCACCACACGCGGGATATCTATTTTCTGGCCGATGGCGACATGGCGATTCTGACGCTGGATGGCGTGAAGCTGACGGACTTCAACGGGAAGTCGATTGAGCGGCAGTTGCAGCGCATTCAGTGGGATCCGATCCAGGCGGAAAAGGGCGGCTACAAGCATTTCATGCTGAAGGAAATCTGGGAGCAGCCGCGTGCGATTCGGGATACGACGCTGGGGCGGGTGTCGCTGGATTCGGGAAGTATTTTTCTGGGTGAGATGGAGATTGATGACGAGGAGCTGGCGGCGGCTTCGAGCATCAATATTGCGGCGTGCGGAACGAGCTGGCACTCGGCGCTGGCGGGGAAGTACATGATCGAGCGGCTGGCAAGGCTGCCGGTGGATGTGGATTACGCGAGCGAGTACCGGTATCGCAATCCGATTCCGGACAGGAATGCGCTGGGGCTGCTGATTACGCAGTCGGGTGAGACGGCGGACACGCTGGCGGCGCAGCGCGAGATGAAGGCGCTGGGATCGAAGACGGTGGCGATTTGCAACGTGGTGGGCGCGATGGTGGCACGCGAGGCGCACGGGGCGATCTACACGCATGCGGGGCCGGAGATCGGGGTGGCGTCGACAAAGGCGTTTACGGCGCAGCTGACAGCGCTGTTTCTGCTGGCGCTGAAGCTGGGGCAACTGCGCGGGCGGCTGAACAAGGAGCGTTCTGTTCAGTTGATTGAAGAGCTGAGCCGAGTTCCAGCGAAGATTGAGGAGGTGCTGAAGTCGAGTTCGCCGCAATGCGAACAGCTTGCATCGAGTTTTGCGAATGCGAGAGATTTTTTGTACCTCGGGCGGGGAATTCATTTCCCGATTGCGCTGGAAGGTGCGCTGAAGCTGAAGGAGATTTCGTATATCCACGCCGAGGGGTATCCGGCGGGCGAGATGAAACACGGGCCGAATGCGCTGATTGATGAGACTCTGCCGGTGGTGGTGCTGGCGACGAGGGATGCGGGGGACCCTGCGTCGAAGCTGCGGTACGAGAAGACGCTATCGAACATCCAGGAAGTGACGGCGCGGTCGGGGCGGGTGATTGCGGTGGCGACGGAAGGGGATGAGACGATCGGCGGGCTGGTGGAGCACGTGATTCATGTGCCGCCGGTTTTTGAGATGCTGTCTCCGCTGATTGAGATTGTGCCGCTGCAACTGCTGGCGTATTACATCGCTGTGCGCAGGGGATGCGATGTGGATCAGCCGCGGAACCTGGCGAAGTCGGTGACGGTGGAGTAGGGAGTTGAATCGGGTGGTCGGCGGCGGCAGGCAGTGTTAGCGACTGCACTGCCGCAGATTCATATGTGCTTCTTCAGAGAGTCAGAGATCGTAAGAGCTTTGAATGAACGTACGTCCCCTGACACGCTGGTGAGGCTGCTGTTCAGGCCACGGCGGCCTGGAGCAGATCAGGCTCCTCGGCGGGTAGGAGAGCCAGTTCTTCGGCAGAAAACACCGCATTGAAGTCGAGACTGATAATGAAATCCTTGCCTCGCTGCTTGAATTTTGGTTTAGTCCGCTTTTGGCCATAGCTGCGGCTTCGTGACGCTGCTCACCGGAATTTTGCGAAGCGCCCGAGTTGAGGGGATCGGGAGTCACACCAGCGCTTTGTCCAAGCGCAGGCCCACTCTCGCTTTTGTGTTAGGTTGATTTCGCTGTCTGCGTTGTGATTTAGTGAGCCGGCGGGACCGAGTAGTTTAGCTGTTCGTTTCGCTCCTAAAACATATCCTCTCAAACGCACGAAACCCTGTCGCAGGCCGTCGACGTAAGATCGCCGAGGTGCGACAGGGCTTGTGATCACCGAAGTGTGCGACCGCACTTTTGCTATTGGACTGCGAACGAGACTGCGGCAGTTGCTGTAGCCGTGCCGCTTGTTCCCGTTACCGTGATTGTGTAGTTTCCAGGTGTTGTGGCCGTACTGCTGCCGCCGCCGGTGCTGATGGACTGAGATGTTCCTCCACAGCCGCTTGCTGCTGCAAGCAGGAATACCAATCCCACCATCCCTATCAGTGAGTGCCACCTGCGTCGGCGAATGGGCAAGAAGAACAGGAGAACAGCTGCAGCGAGTGTTTCCCCGCCGGCCGCGAAGATTTTCCTGATCGAGTGAGTTGCTGCTGTGGAGGACGCTCCAGTTGTCTTGATCGTAAGCGTCGCTGTCACCGGCGCGGAGCCTGCGATTGATGCGGATTGATCGATTGAGCAGGTAGGTGCGTTCTTTGCACCGGCTGGACTCGCCGAGACGGCACAGGCCAGCGATACAGCTCCGGTGAAGCCACCGCTCGGAGTAATGGTGATGGTCGAAGTCGACGAGCCGCCTGCCAGAATCGTCGTCAGCGCACTGCTGCTGATGGCAAAAGATGGGTTTGGCGCAGGTGCCGATTGAGCGGTATATGTCCATGTCAGTATCTTCTGACTCGCAGACAAGCCTCCGGTTCCGCCGGTGAATCCCACATATGCAGTATTTCCACCGACGATCTGCGGAATATCTATGTCTTTGGACATTGTGAATTTTGCATTGGATATAAGGTCGAGCAGGTCCATTTTCAGCGTTGTACCGTCGTAGGTAACCTGCGCTTGTATCGAGTCACCGCTATTCAACTGGATCCCGCTTGAACTTATGTCGGTGCTGGGAAGCACAGGTGGTTCGCCGTTGGTGTAAACGCCTGTTGAGTCGCCGCCTTCACTTTGGAAGTCATAGAAGTTGAATTTGATTGCAACGCTCTTCGGAATGTCCTGATAGCCGAGTCCGGCGGAGTTTCCGCCGAGTGCCGTCGGGGCCACGTTCTGAATGCAGAATGTGAAGCCGTTCGCCAGCGAGTCCCCCGAAATCTGAAACTCGAAGCTGGTGGTGAATGCTTGAATGCCGATCGGTGCGTTCCAGAAGACGCTTCCTGCCTGGTTAAGTCCGCCATTTGTTAACTGCAGGCGCGTGTCGTTATTGGCCACCGCGCTTCCATTCAGAGTCAGGCCTTGCGTGGAAGAAAAGCCCATTCCAAAGTCGATTGTGCCTGCGCCGTTCTGAATGACGTAGGCAGCCGTGGTTATGTTACTGTTCTGCAACTTGGGATCGATTGCTATCGCTTTGATGGTCTCCGACGTCGCGACCTTGATCGCGCCTGTATACGGCGTTGAAGCTGCCGTCGGCGTCGAGCCATCGGTTGTGAAATAGATCGTTGCGTTGGCATCCGTGTCCGAGAGAGTTACGGACTGCGCTGAAGCAAACGTCCCGGCAGCAGGCGCGAAAGAAACTGAAGGTGTCTGGTTGGCAAAGGTAAACGATGCGCTGCTAACTGCACTTTGTAGAAATCCCGGAGCGCTCGCAATTGCCTTCAGGGTTGTCTCGGTGCTGATCGTAATTGGTCCCGCGTAGAGGGTTGATGCGGTTGTTGGTGTAGAGCCATCGAGCGTGTAATAGATCGCCGCAGAAGCTGTGGTTGTCGACAACGTCACGCTCTGACCCGACGAAAAGCTTCCGCCGTTAGGCGTGATTACCGGCGCAGCCGCTGTTGCCTGGCCATTCAACAGACCGTAAACATCAACTTCCCCGTGTGCTACAACATATACCTTACCGTTGGTTACGACTGGTATGGAGTATCTGTTGGCGGGTCCTGCAGCGTCCCGAGTCGCGTTGCTGTCGCTTTCGTAGATCGTGTGAGTCAGATCGTTTGCATCCCAGGCGTAGAGCACCGCGGCGCCATTCGTATTGAACTGATCCGAGCGTACGGCCCAGGCGATGCCGTTTTGAGTTCCGTTTGAGGAGACTGAAAAGCTCGGGTCTGGAAATGCTGAGGTAATGGTCGATTGGCTGTCTGGTTCGACATCCATTACGCCCGTATTCATTTTGAAGAGCATCGGAACGTTGTTTTCTGCCCAGAGATACACGTTCCCATTCCAGTAGGCAGGCGTACTCCAGAAGCCCTTCGATTGTGGAGTAATCGTTGAGATATCCTGCAACGCGTTAGTGTTCGAAGAAGCACCGGCTGCATACCCGCCGAGGTTGTCGCGGTCGAGCACAATAACGCGCCCTTCCTTACCTGCCTGGACGAGCACGTGAGGATGCGTGCCCTGTTGATCTGGAACCATCAGGACCCCGCCTGCGCCGAGATCCCAATCATGATTGTTAAGGATCTGATAATTGAATGGCGTAAATGCATCGATCGGTTTGAGGCCGCCGTTTGCAAGGCTGAGCGCGATGACACTTTCGCCGTATTCACTGTTTGCGTCGAATGGAGGAATTGTGGATCGAGTGCCATTTCCAGTGACCAGAAACATTCGTCCGCCCGGTGCGCCGTCATCGATGGGGAAACCTGCGCCGGATGCCCAAATGCCGGCCCCCGATCCGTTGGGAGAAAGACATAACACCGCGCTCTGCGCGAGGGTACTGGCGTTATACGCGAACAGCCATCCGTGCCAGGGTCCGTTATCGCCATGCGCACCGTAGCCGATGTATACATAGCCGTTATACAAAGTAATAGCCGGTCGCTGGTTCTCCCAGAGCGGGCTGAACGCCAGTTGCCCACCGGAGCTGCCGTTTCCTGTGCCAGGAACCGTTGCAGTGATATTGACGGGGCTGTTCGCTTTTTCCGCGCCCGTGATGATGTCGATCGCGTGAAGCCGGGAAAAGTAGACGCCGTTCTCTTTCGTCGATCCAACCACGTACATCGTGTTCGTCGCCTGGTCAATTGCCGGAGTGCCGGTGATTCCGATGGTTGGCGCTACATCGGGCGAACCGGTGTCTTGCCACGGAATAGCAGTAGCTCCCGCTCCTGCGCCGTGATCGGTGCTGGCAAGACTGATTTTCCAGATTGGATTTGCGTTTGATCCCCCATTCGAATCTGCGTCAAAGGCATAGATACTATCGTTCGAGGTCTCGATAAAGAGCACGTTGTGTGTCTGGCCGTCGCTCATCTTCAGATTCGGGACGTACAGAGGCTGGGGATAAACGGTGCTATCGACCTTCACTTTAAACAATTTCCCGAACGAATCCGGGTTCACATTAGACGTCGTGAGCGCTGTCTCGCTCGTGTTCTGTCCCGCGTGAGTCTGATCGTAACGCCAGGTCAGAACTGGAACCGCGGTTGGAGATTGAGCTAACACAGGCCTGGCAGGCAGACAAAATATTGCCAGAACAAAGGCGCAGAACACTCCAATCCGCACCGAGGTTTTCTTACGAGTGAACGCTGAACAACCGGCCGAAAACGCAAAAGAACAATTATCTTCAGACATGCGCAAGCACCTGCACCAAGGACAAGAAGGATGAAATACGTTGTCAACCGAAGAAGCACAGAGCAGAGCAAGACAGCAAAGCGACGTTGATCACGTCGCTAGAGTGCCAGAGAGGATTTCGAGCGGGCCTGCATGTCGCTTCCCGACAGGGTCCTGACCAGCGAAAAAGATGGGGGACCGACTCAGATTTTCTAATCCTGCACTAGGGAATCCTGCACCAGGAATTGACGCGTGCCATTCAGACACAAACGTCGGAAAGACTCTACGGTTGACACACTGCCTTCGATGACTTCAAGCACAGCTTCGGTTGCTTAACTCTCAGGGAATCGACTTTCAGAGGGCCAGTGCGGCAAAATAGGGCAGCTATGGTAGCCAAGCCGATGTGCAATGCAGCTTGCCGAATCTACAGGAGATTCGTTGTTTCGCATGCCAGAGGCACGCGTATCAATTTCGCCCTGCAGTGTTTACTTGCGACTGCACTGCTTGTTTCACCGCTGAGGCTTGGCGCTCAGCACCCCGAGCAGACGTCATTCGGAATTGCCTGGCGCGTAATTGGGCCGTGGCATGTAGACGGCGGCAACACCTCAATTTCAGAAGGGGATGCACTTGTTCCCGGGTCTCTTTTGCAGCCTGGAGAAGGCGCGCATGATCATTCAATCACCGTCCTATTGCCGGATGGTCAGCGGATCCTCTACGAATGCTTTACACCGCAGGATTGTGTGCGCGGCTTCCGTGTGCCTTCACTGTATCGGAAGCCCTTGTCGATTGCCGTCGACCTGCTCGATCGTGTGAATGCGGTTTCGCAACGGAAACAGAGCGGTGTTGAGACCGGCAAACAGCAAGCAGAATCACGTGTGTCGCATGACGAGGCTGTAGCTGTGATCGGCCCCGGCAACAAGATCCAGATTGCCGGATTAGCTGCAGCATTATCCAACGGAACGTATTCGTACGTGGTTGAACCTGTTTCTCACGTTTCCGAAAAGCAGCAGCCTCGCGATTTTGAAAAGCGCGCGGGTTCGATTACGCTGATTGTCCCATCCGAAGGACTCTTCAATATCTTGATTTCGGATCACCTGAATACGCCGCGTATCGAGCTTCTTGTTGCTGCGGTGCGCCAGCCGCGCGCCGCCAGGCTGCTCAAATCATTTCAGGATGTTAAGGCGCTTCTGAAGGATTGGAACGAGGATTACCAGGGGTGGCCGATTCACGATTTCCAAAGGTATTATCTTCGTTCACTGATGCTCGGCATCCATGCGCGCCCTCTGCCCCAGCGGAGTGCCTCTTCTGTTGCAAAGCGATCTCATCTCGATGAGGTCACTTCTGAACCGAGCTTTTCTCCAATTCCGGGTGTATTTCAAAAGGATACAGAGGTTTCGTTAAACTGCAGTACCGCTGGCGCAATCATGCATTACACGGTCGATGGCTCCCAACCAGTCAGCGAGTCAACTGTTTATCACGCACCGATTATGGTGAAGGGGACGGAGTTGACGATTAAAGCTTTTGCGAGCGCCACGGGCAAGAAAGACAGCCCTGTCGTGACAGGAATTTTCAGGATAGGGGACTGATTCCCGCCATCGATGCGCAATTTTTGAATTGATCCAGACATCTCAGTTCCTGACATTCTGAATCTAATTACCATGCCCTTGGAGTCGGTGGATTCGTCGAACCTGCCGCGAAGCACTGAGTCTCATACTTTCATCTCATCTCATTCCATAAACTTTTCCAGTAGCCCTGCAGTGAAGTGCGTAGAGAACTGCGCTCTTCTCACAGCGGGAAAACTGTCCCGGGCGCTTCGGTAGAGCGACAGACGGGGAAAGGCTTTCCTGTGCCGCAGCAATTCCGCAATCTTCGCCGATTCGTGTCCCTTGCATTCTGGGCTCTTGCTTCTTTGGTTTTCGCAGTCGGGTGCGGTGGCGTCATCGGCAAGGTAACCGAAGCTAAAGCCTCAGTAAGTATCTCAGCCAACCCGACGACAGTTGCCGCGGGCGGCGCTTCGACTCTATCCGTAACCGCGGCCAATGCCACAACGGTGACCATTACCGGATCTGACGGCACCTCTTACAAGATGCCCGAGGCAGGCGGAAGTCAAACCGTGAACCCTACCGCGACCACAACCTACACAGCCACTGCTACCGGTCGCGCCGGATCGGCAACGGCGACCTCCACGATTACCGTGTCGTCTGTAGGCTCGACCACTCCGACGGTCACGATCGCGGCGACGCCGACGTCGATTACCGCAGGTGGTTCGTCCATCCTCACCATTACTGCCACGAATGCGACACAAGTTAGCGTGAGCGGTTCAGACGGAAGAACATACACCATCGGTGCAACGGGAGGCACGCAACCGGTCAGTCCGTCGGCGACGACCACATATACAGCCACAGCGACCGGCAGCGGCACAACCGCAAGTGCAACAGTGACTGTCACCGTAACAGCGAATCCTGCGCCCACGGTGCAGATCGTGGCGAATCCCACCTCCATTGATGCAGGCGGAAGCTCTACGTTGACGGTTACGGCCGTGAACGCAACTCAGGTCACGTTGGCGGGAAGTGATGGCACCACCTACACGCTGACGAATGAGGCTGGTGGCACACAGCAGGTGAGTCCCACAGCGACTACGACGTATATAGCGACAGCCACCGGTCCGGGAGGTAACGCATCAGCGTCGGCCACCGTCACGGTTACCGCGAATCCAGCGCCAACCGTCACCATTACGGCGAATCCTACCACCATCACTGCGGGCAATCCCTCCACTCTGACTGTCGTAGCGACCAACGCAACGCAAGTGAGTGTGACTGGATCTGACGGGAGCAATTACGATCTGCAAGCGGCAGGCGGAACTCAGGCTGTCACGCCGTCCGCCACCACTGCATACAAAGCCACTGCAACCGGAGCGGGCGGCACGGCGACTGCTTCAGCGTCAGTAACCGTAACCGCCGCCGGAAGCCTGCAATCCATCGATCATGTCATCTTTATGCTTCAGGAGAACCACTCCTTCGATAACTACTTCGGCATGCTCAATCCGTACAGGTCGTCAAAGGGGTGGAACGTGGGCGATGACGGAGTCACTTACACGGTGGATGGGATCGATGACAAGTTGACCACGGTCAGCAATCTCGACGACGCAGGAACAGCATTTCCGCTATTCAAATTGAAGAGTGCCTGCGTAGATGACGAATCCTCTGACTGGCTCTCCAGCTACGGAGACGTCAACCGTTATGACTTCCTCGATGCCCGTCCCATACAGATGAGTGGTTTTGTGCACACTGCAGCTGGCTTTGCAAACAGCTGTGCCACAAGCGGAACTTGCTCGGGCCAATTCACTGATCTTACGGGCCAGCGAGCGATGGGATATTACGATCAGGATTTCCTGAACTACTACTACTACATGGCCTCTCAGTTCGCCATTTCCGATCGGTGGTTCTCGCCTATTGCCAGTAAGAGTGTTCCCAATAGGCTTGCGACGTTCACAGGAGGCACAACGCAGGGATTAGTCAAAGATCCGGGAGGAAACGATCACCTGCCGCAATTAAATATCGCGAACATTTTCCAGGAACTGGATCAGGCTAAAGTTTCGTGGAAGATCTACTACACCGTCACTGAGGGACTCTGCCAGACTGATGATGACTGTCTCGGCACCGGCGGAAGTGTTTATCCAGCTACTCACTTTTCTAATCTGACCTATTCATATCGCTACATCAATGGGAATCCAACCGGTACATGCACCCCCCCAACGCAACCATCCAGTGTTGTGGGCGACTCGAAGAATTCCTTCTGCATCGATCCTACGCATATCGCGCCTCTCATACCGACCTACGCCAACGATCTGAAGAACGGGACATTACCCAGTTTCGTCTTCATTGAGGCAGGTTACGGGCACACCGATGAACATCCAGGATCTACCCAATCGATCCTGAATGGCCAGGCTCAGGTCGCCAACATCGTTGGTGAACTCATGGCGAGTTCGTCGTGGAAGGACTCGGTCTTCTTCCTCAGTTATGACGAGGGTGGCGGCCCTTACGATCACGTGCCTCCCGTTCCGGGACATTCAAACGATTTCACCGCTGCTACTCTCGGGACCATTCCGGATATCGCGCAGATCGCAGTCAACCCCGACGCGTACTACCCATGCGCGCCGACCGATGGCATACCGACGCTGCACTGCGATCTCAAGGCTACCGATCCTGGAGCAAATCCTGCGGACGCACCCGCACTCCAGGGATTCGCCGCTCAGATTGGCTTCCGCGTGCCAAACATTGTGATCTCGCCGTTCACCCGTAAACACTATGTTTCGCACATCCCCATGGATCACACCGCGATTATCAAGTTTGTCGAGAATCGCTTCATTGGTCCTTCGGCGCACCTTACCCCGCGGGATGCAGCTCAACCAGATCTGCTGGACTTCTTCGACTTCAACGCTGTCCCGTGGGCGACACCACCGTCGCCGCCGACACCTGCAAGCGCCCAATCGCTGGGATACGACCCATGCACACCGGCGAATTTTGCGCCATGAGTTCAAATCAGTCGACAAGTCGTTGATGGCCTAGTTTGCCGGCTTGAGCACCTTTACGTCGTGCGAGTTGCTCTGCAGCAGAACGGGCATCCCTCCGCTAATCGGCGAACTCTCGACTCGCGAAAGACGTGCGCCGACCACATCGTCGAAGATCACCGCTGGTCGGCTCTCGCCTGGAGTGGCTTTGAAAGTCACGTCGTTGAGATTCAAATCGCGAACGTGCCGCACATACAATGCAGATGCCGGCAACATGCCGAACATCCGCGCTTCAGGGTAGCCGGTGTCCTTCTCCGGCACAACGCGACTCGCCCACTCCGGGCGGCCTTGCATCACGTCTTCAAGGCTTATGTGCGATAACGTCACGCCGTGTACTTCCATTCCGTGGAGTCCGGTGATCGAACTCGCCAGCAGCGCTCCCGTTGCTTGCAAATTGTCGATGTTTACGTTGCGCAATCCGTGTTGCGGATAATCGTGAACCTGCTTGCGATTTCCAAGGCGAATGAAAATCGGAGTACGCGCCCTCTGCACCTGGATGTTCTTCACGACAACACCGTCGATCCAACCGCCATCCACAACCTCCAGGGCAATGGCGGCAATGACGCGCTCCTTGTAAGGCACATCGTTGTTGTAGACGACGGAATCAGAGAACGTGATGTTTTCAAATCCCCCCTCCGTCTCCGTGCCGATCTTGAATCCGTTGCAGCACGTTGAGAGGTGGCAATTCGTAACACTGATGTTCTTTACAAGACGCGGTTCTGGGCCAAAGGGATTTACGCTCTTCAGGACAATGGCATCATCCCCCGTATCGATCGTGCAATTGTCGATGTTCACGTTTTGGCATCCCGTAATGTCGAGTCCGTCGGTGTTCGGGCCGTTCACAGGGTTCTTGATAGATACTCCGTGGATGTCCACACCGTCGCAATTGATCGCGTGCAATGTCCAGCCAGGCGAGTTCTGAATGTAGACATCCTGAACAGTGAGGCGGTGGCAGTTGACGAACTGTATCAACGGGCTGACACGTCCGCCCTTCTTTGGAGTGAGGTCGTGCGAAGCTACCGCGTTCCACTGCTGGTCTTCGGGCAAAGGAGGAGTTCCGGATGGCTCCCAAAAGCTCTGGCCCTGGCCGTCGATGCGTCCAGCGCCTGAGATCGTCACGTTCTCCGCGTCCATGGCGAAGATCAGATGCCGCGGATTTGGGCCTCCATGCGCGAAGGCAGGGGAGTCGGACTTGTAGTCGTCCATCGACGTGCTGCCGAGCAGCGTGCTTCCCTCAGCGAGGTTCAGAGTGACGCCGCTCTTCAACTCGATCAAGCCCGTGAGGAAGTTGCCCGCGGGCACGTTGACCGTGCCTCCACCCGACTGAGCTACGGCATCGATGGCGCGCTGGATCGGCTTGCTATTTAGTGTCCTGCCGTCGGGCTTTGCGCCATATTCCAGGATGCTCTTTGAAGTGGCAGCTGCATTGGCGTAACGGAGACCGACCATCATCATGCCCGCCACAGTCGGAAGGGTGGAGAGAAAGTCTCTTCTTTGCATGGAAAGCCTCGTACTGTTTGATGCTGGCTGGGAGCACTCCGCGAACCCACGACTCGGCCGGGTGCTCAGCCCATTGAGGCGGAGCCTTCCTGTCAGGCCGGGAAGAGCAACAAATCCTAAATAAACCGATTTATTACTTGTGCTTTCATCAATCCGGTTTGTATAGTCGAGTGTTTGGAGAAAGAGCATGTCAAGAATCAACCCGTACGTAATCTTGCTCACCCTGATTGCCACATTGGGCGGCCTGCTTTTTGGATATGACACAGCCGTAATCAACGGCGCGGTCGGCAGCCTGAAGGCCTATTTCGTCGATCCAAGGTTTACCGACCTGGCCAACCCGGCCCAAGCAAACGCGGCAAACTCGCTTCTGGGTTTTGTCGTATCAAGCGCGCTGATTGGCTGCATCATCGGCGGGCTGCTCGGCGGTTGGGTGAGCACCAACATTGGCCGCAAGCGCGGATTGGTGATTGCCGCGGTGCTGTTTCTGCTCTCTGCGCTCGGTGCTTCGGCGCCCGAATTTCCTTTCGCCGCCATTGGGCATGGCGGCCCCGGTTACATGGCCAACTTTGTCTTCTACCGTATTCTTGGCGGCATCGGCGTGGGGTTGGCCTCTATGTTGTCGCCCATGTACATCGCCGAGATCGCGCCACCTAAAATTCGCGGAAATCTGGTGGCATGGAATCAATTCGCCATTATCTTTGGAATGCTGGTCATTTATTTCGTGAACTACGGAATTTCGAGAGCAGGCAGCGGCGACGTCTGGCTCAATTCCATTGGCTGGCGATATATGTTTCTCTCCGGCAGTATTCCAGCGGGTCTGTTCCTGCTCCTCCTGCTTTTAGTGCCTGAGACGCCCCGGTATCTGATGCTACGAGGAAACGAGCAAGGCGCGCGCGAGGTACTCGGCAAGCTGGTGACCAAGGAAGAAAGCGAAAAGGAGATTGCAGAAATTCGTGCCTCGCTCAGCGAGCACCACTCAGGCAAGCTTCTTTCCTTCGGCGGTCTTGTCATTTTCATCGGTCTCATGCTGTCGGTGTTTCAGCAATTCGTCGGAATCAACGTTGTGCTCTACTATGCGACGGACATCTTCCAGGGCATGGGCATGAGCACTAACGCTTCTTTGCTGCAGACGATCATTGTCGGCGCGGTCAACCTTACCTTTACAGTAGTCGCCATTCTGACCGTGGATCGATTCGGTCGCAGACCGCTCCAGATCATTGGAGCGCTGATCATGGCAGTGAGCATGATGTCTCTAGGTGCAGCCTTCTGGGTCGGCGGCAAAGGCATGCTCGCTCTGGTAAGTATGTTGGTTTACACGGCAGGTTTTGCCGTTTCCTGGGGACCTGTCACGTGGGTGCTTCTCAGTGAGATATTCCCCAACCAGATTCGCGGCAAGGCTATGGCGTTAGCGGTCGCCGCACAGTGGATCGCCAATTATCTCGTTAGCTGGACGTTTCCGATTCTCGACAAAAATCCTTACCTGATCAGCCGCTTTCATCACGGCTTCGCTTATTGGATCTATGGCGTGATGAGCATCGTGGCAGCATTGTTCATGTGGAAGATGGTTCCGGAAACGAAAGGCCGCACGCTGGAGCAAATGGAAGCCCTCTGGAAGGAACATCGCATTTAACCTCGGGTCGCGAAGTCACCTGATTGGCTGGGCAGGCTCTGGTGAACTGTTCCGCTACCAACCCGTTGCGCTAACGAGAAGCACGCTTCCCGTTAGCGCTAGATTTCCGAATTTGGTCAGCTAGCAACTCGTATTGGTCGGAGGCGATGTAGTCGGCACCTGCCTCCACAGCGGCTCGCCATCGCTCTTGTGCTGCGGCGAGGTTCCCGAAATTGTAGCTATGAAACCACCCGTGACAGCTAAGTTCGTCTTCTGTAGCGCCATCGAGCGTATAGAAACGGATCCAAAGACCGTTGGCGTGTGCGCGTTCTACAAGCGCCTGCAGACGGTGCATTTTCTCCGGTGTCCACGCGCCTGCATGCTGCTGCCCTCCCGGCTCCACGACGCGCCAGGGGTTATTCCACCAGCGACGATAGTTGGTCGCCCTCTCTGAATCAATCACATCAGGAGCGGCGTGATAGTCCTTGCCTTCGCTATGTACGGCGCCGAAGGCAAGCACGGGATCGTCTGGGCCGAGTTGATCGTAAAACACTTTCTGCTGCGCATCGGGCTCTCCTGTGAGAACAAGAATTGGTCGGACCAGCAGCGGCTGAATAGCGTTCGGGTCTTTGCCCTTCGATGCTTCCGAAATCCACGCCCGATACTTCAGCAGCAACGCACGTACATCGGCGAGATGCTCCGGTTTGTTGTCTTTGAAATCGAGATTGAGGGTGATGAGCGGCCAGTTCCCGTGATTACCATCGCGCAAGGCTCGCTCAACGATCGGGCGCACTTTATCGAAGAAGTAATGCTCCATCACCGGTTCGCGGCCAGTGATGGGATCACCGTGCGTAACCACAGACCAGCTTCGTCCCGTTTTCGGGTCGGTGTACCAGCCAAGGTCTTGCTCAATTGCGACCGGAGTGCCTGCTGAAAGAGCACGATCTATCCGGCTGCTCCACCATTCAGAGTACGGATAGCAATTGTGCGCATCCATAACGGAGCGGGCACCGGGATACGCAGCACCTGAACCTTGTTGAGATTGAACGATAGGAACTGTCAGTGACGTCAACACAAGAAAGCTGAGAATTCGTCCGGCGCAACAACGCATGCGATCTCCTATCTACTGAATCGAATTGCGAACTGGATCACTCTCGGATCCGTTGTCGTGCTGGTGATGCTGCCGAATGAAGCAGAACCGAAACTACCATTCGGCTGGCCGAAAGCCGGGGTGTTGGCGATATTGAACATCTCTGCGCGAAACTCGACTCCCGTTTCATGGCTGATGCTGATGTGTTTCACCAATGCCAGATCAATATCGCGATATGCCGGTCCGCGCACCGGGTTGCGGGATGCAGACCCTATCGTGAATTGCGGAGCAGTCGCAAACGCGTTTGTATTGAAAAAACGAGCCGGCGTCCTCTCAGCAGGCGATAGCGATGGTTTGCTAATCAGGTTTGGGCGCTGAATCGAAAAACCAGCGAAAGAATTGAAGTTCGTTGCCTGCGTAATCGTCACCGGCATACCCGACTGCAATGAAATGGTGGCGTTGAGTTGCCACCCGCCCAGAATTGCACTTGCGGCGCCTCTCGGGACGAAGCGATTTCCGCGACCGGCGGGCAGATCATAGGTGCCGCTGAATGACAACACATTCGGCATGTCTCCGCTGGATGAGTCTCTCTCGAGCCAGGGTCGGTAAGTGTCTGCGGCGATCAAGCTGCTTGAATTGGGCGATGAGAGCACCGTTGTCGAGAATACTGCCGACGCATCGTCAATGAGTTTCGAACGGGTGAAGGAAAACAAGAATGAAACACCGCGGGCGAGCCGCTCTTCCAACTTCGCTTCAAGGGCATTGTAGTTGCTTTGCCCAGTATTGTGACGATACAACGCCACATTCAGGAATCGAGGATAGGGCTTCATCAGTTGCGCTGCCGTGACCGTTGTCCCGCCGATCGAGCTCGACGGTGGAATCTGCCCGTAGTATGGATTACCCACTTTATCGAGCAGTGCCGGGCCTTGCGCCAGTTGTTCGGTCGTGAGCTGGTTGAGGTTAGAGTCTGGTATTCCAACGTGCACAATATGTGATCCCACATAAGCGATTTCAGCTGAGAGGTTCTTTCCAATGGTTCGCTGCACCGCGACATTCCATTGCTGCACGTACCCTGATCCTGCCTTGCGGTCGGCCGTGTAGACACTCTGGCCAAGCCCCGCATTCGGTGTAAGCGGGATAGGAGCGACCGATGGCCCCTGCGCGAGAACGAACGCGGGTCGCAGATTGTCCTGAGTCCGCTGCTGCACATTCTGAATGTAAGGGAATTGCGGAGTGGTAAACGGCGTGGTGATTCCAGATTGATCGATGAACACAATGCCCAATCCGGAGCGCAAAACGGTGGTTGGAGTCAGCGTGTAAGCGAGGCCAACTCGTGGAGCGATGTTTCCGTAGTGCAGTTCGCGCGCACTGCGAGGGAATCCATTTTTGCCAAGATAGTCCAACTGCTGGGATGACAGGTTGAAGACTGCGCCCTGGTCATTCTTTTCTGTCGACGGATAATGCAACGTGTAGCGAGCTCCCATATTGAGGGTGAGGCGGCCGTTCAGCTTCCAGTCGTCCTGCGCGAAGAACTCGAAGATATGGTCACGGGGGCAAATTTTACTCTCCTGAAGATCGATTTGAAATGTATCAACCTGCCCCAGCAGAAAACTCGCAATCGAATTGCCGCTGTTTGTGACCCCCTGCTGATTCGTACCGGTGGTTGTGAACGAGAAGGACCCTGTTGGATTCGGAGGCGCCACAGCATTGAGCTGATACCAGCGAAAATCGAGACCGATCTTCAACTGATGCGGACCTCTTGTATAGGCGATCGAGTTAACCGTTTGCCATACAGAAGTTTGGTATTGAGAAAAGGTGCTAGGAGAAGGACCGATCTGCTGAAATCCTGAGAAGGTTAACAGTGGGAGCGCATTGTCGAATGCCGCATTGGTCGGAATGCCCGGAATGGCGAGAGCTGCCGACGCTGTGTCGCCGAGCGTAACGCCGCTGATGTTATCTCCCCGGCGTGTGTAGCCCAAGCGCATATCGGCGAGCAGATGCGGCGAAAAGGTGTGTGTCTCGTTGGCGACGGCCTGCTGTCCCAGTACGTTTGAGAGCCCCGCCACTCCACCCGTACCCAGCACAGAGCCGGAGATTGCGCCGCTGCCGTCCGGCAATGGAGTGACCGGCTGCTCAATGTCGTGAAAGTACGAGTAGCGAACGAAGCCCGAACCATGCGTAGCTGGTGATGCATCGACTCGCAAGTCAAACTGGTTTTGATGGTCAGCATCATTCGCAGTTCGCGAGTAGTTATTGGCTCTTGCCGCGGGATTCGTTGGACTCGGAAAACGGGCCAGCAGTGCCTGTGCAACCGGATCGAACGGGATATTGATCACATCGTTTGGAAACTCATTGCGAACTGTAACGCCATTCACAATGTTGGTCGAGTCAGGGTCAAATATATGCGCTTCGCCGGTGAAAATGCCCTGCCGCTCCGCTAACGTAGGCACAGTTGAGATTCTCGTCACCCCGATCAGCTGCTTCACTCCCTGGTAATCAGCGAAATAGAACAAGTGATTGGGGATTACGGGGCCGCCCAGCGTTCCTCCGTAGAGATTCCGCCGGTACTCAGGTTTTCTTGTATCGGGGGGAGCGAAGTAATTGCGCGCGTTCAAATTTTCGTGGCGAAAGAAATCAAAAAAGCTTCCATGCAGATCATTGGAGCCGGAGCGTGTGGCCACGTTAACCACTCCTCCATTGAAGCGCCCGAATTCCGCGGGAACGTTGTTCGTTTCAACGGTGAACGCTTGAATATCGTCGAGAACCGGAAAGAAGACCACCTGCCCCGGTTCCGGTTGAAGGGCCGAGATGCCGTCGTAAAGGTACTCGTTCGTCCTCGGCCGTCCTCCATTGATGCGAGGCAGCAGAGTTCCTGGTGGCAGTTCAACCCCCGGCGCCAGGGTTGCGAGTTGAACGAAATTTCGGGTGTTCAGCGGCATCGCAAGAACTGTGGAACCTGCGATATTGGTTTGAACATTGCTCGTTTGAGACTGCAGAAGCGGCGCATCTGCGGTTACTCTCACCGTCTGCTGGCTTCCTCCGAGTGTCAGCCTGAGGTTCACATTTACAGTCTGGCCGACGATTGCTTCGATTCCGAATCGAGTCAGGTGCACAAATCCGGGCACAGTCACATCCAGCCGATAGGCGCCCGGAGTGAGATTCGTGAATGAATAATCTCCAGAGCGAGAACTGCGCGTGGAGAGATGGAGGTTGGTCTCGGAGCGGGTCAACTCGATGGCTGCATTCGCCACCGCAGACCCCGATGGATCGAGCACTCTGCCTCGCAGGTCCGCGGCCATCTGGGCATTCGCGCCGAGCCCACACGCTGCCGCGATGATTGTCGCAGTCAGAATATGCCTGAACATGGAGCGCGCTTCTTTTCTTGAAATTTGGACAAGCCGGCCCCTTGTTGCTCGCTGAGGATAAGCATGCGATGTGTCGAACTGAGGGGAGGGCCGCTCGCCGGGATGGTTTCCGGCATGTATCGAATTTATATGGTCCTAATCGTTACAGTCAAACTGGAACTATGGCGAATCAATCTGTTTTGTCGTCCAGTCGCTCAACCATCACATCTGTCGACTTGATGAGGGCGGCTGCCGTATCACCCTTCTTCAAGCGCAGCTCTCGAGCTGCTTCTGCCGTGATGATTGCGGTGACGTGAGCGTCTCCAATTGCCAGGATGATTTCTGCCATAAGGCCCTCAATCCGCACGCTGACAACTCGTCCGGCGAGTTGATTGCGTCCACTTACGCGCCTGTAGCGTTCTCGTGACTCAATCTCCGACTTCGTTCGATCTTTCTGCAGGAATGGACGGAGGCTGGCCGCCGACAGCCGGTGATGGCCGCCCGGAGTGCGGACAGTTTTCAACTTCCCATCGAGTATCCACTTCTTAATAGCGGGATAGCTGATCCCAAGCATGCGTGATGCTTCACGAGGAGTAAGAAGCTGTTCTTGCGGACTCATGTCCTAACTTGTAGCACCTCAGAGCCGGACAGTGCGTTCATTTTCAACATCGCATCGTCGCGCCACATGTATTTCGGACGATGGAAGTATCTTTTTGATTGGATTTGTATGTGCGCTGCTGGATCTGAAAACAAATCGGGCGATAGCCAACTGGCTATCGCCCGACAAAGTACAGCGGTTGCAACTTAGAACATCATCTTGAGCGCGAGCTGAATGATGCGCGAGTCCGCTGTGGTCGCCACGTTGCCAGTAGCTGTGCCGATTGTCGAACGCGTGCTGCCGAAAGCGGAGTTCGAGAAGTTTACGTTCGGATCAGACCACTGCGGGTGGTTCAACAGGTTGAATAGCTCCGCGCGGAACTGGAAGCTTAGCCTCTCATGCGAGGGCATGGGATAGAAATTCTTGATGAGTCCCATGTCCACATTCCAGAGAGTCGGTCCGCGCCAGGTTCCTTTGCCGACGTTGCCGTAGGTTCCCACAGCCGGCTTTGCAAAGAGCGCCGGGTCGAGCCACGCAAAGCAGTGAGCCACTCCAGTGCACCCACCGCGGCTGCTTGACGGCGACTTGCCAAACTGACCTGAAGGCCCGACGTAATCTGCGCGGTCGATGTTGTTGCCTGTTTTGGATTGATCTGTTCCGGCCAGGATGGTGAGCGGATCGCCGGTGGTGATCGAGTAGATGCCGGTCCATTGCCACCCACCCGCAACGTTGCGGACGAGCCCATTGGAACCGTTGAGTTTGGGCAGGTTCCACACGTACGAGGCTACGAAATGATGTCTGTGGTCGTATGTCGCCGGTCCGGTTTCGAATGCGTGCTGCCGTGGATCGTAGAACGACATGCCGGATCCGATGCTGGACCCGATATCGGTGATGCCGCCGTTTTCTGACAGTCCATAATCGTTCGCGTGCGAGTAGGTGTAGTTGGCGAGCAAGGTGATCTGATTCAGAATGCCTGTTCCGCTTCCTGATGCTCGTTTTTCCAGGTCGAGTTGGAGGCCGTTGTATCCATTGGCGCCGTTGTTCCGGTTCTGATAGATGACGCCAAACGGCTGATAGGGGCGCCGCGCCTGCAGCGATGCGGTACTGCCAGGCGTGTAGATGCCAGGGTTCAGGTTCACGTCCTGCCGGAGATGTACGCCACGCGTGCCCACGTAGGAGGCGTGCATTACCGTGTCGGCGCGCAACTGATGTTCGAAAGTGACGTTCCAGTCGTAGATTTCTGGTGTCACCCACTTCACGCCGGGCTGCAGGCCGAAAACCGTCGGGTTCGCTACGAAGGCAGCGTCCTTCGGAGCATTCTTGAGTGTATAGCGTTGTGGGAAGCCGCTGGTGAAGGTGGGATAAGCTGCCAGCGGGTCAGAGAGCGAACCAATCTGCGATGCGCCGGTAGTTGAGTCGTTTAGGTCGATGCGCAGGCTGAACGGCGCCGAGATCGCGGCGTCGTTGAGGAAGAGTCCAGGCAGCCTGGAGTAATAGAAGAGGCCACCGCCGCCGCGGATGACCGTCGTTCCCCGTCCGCTCATGTCCCATGCGAATCCCACGCGTGGACCGAAGTTGTTGAAGTCGCCGGTTTCTCCACGTTCGGGTACGCCCACGCCGTTGTATTTGTCGCCGACGAAGAACAGACCGGCGGGTGCTGAGGGGATCACACTGGATTGAACTCCCGCGGCGTATGCATCGGGGCGGAACTGCTCGATTCGTCCCCAGATCTCTTTCATGACCTGCTGAGGTTCCCAACGCAGTCCATAGTTCAGCGTGAGGCGCGGGGAAACCTTCCACTTGTCGCTTGCGAAGACGCCGATGGGGTTCTCGCGCGAGTCAGAGTAGTCGCCTGAGGTCTGGCTGAATGTGTGTTGATAGCCGAGCAGGAAGCTGGCCAAGGCGAGGCCGGTGACGTCGTTGGTGAAGTTGAAGCTGCCG
>Ga0207667_10002237_pt1 | contig 24315 bp, 18 predicted proteins | sample KBSCornC52_FD_184301 | JGI IMG/M metagenome (GOLD analysis project Ga0207667, IMG submission 184301) | Corn rhizosphere microbial communities from Kellogg Biological Station, Michigan, USA - KBS Corn C5-2 (SPAdes) (version 2) | ecosystem: Host-associated > Plants > Roots > Rhizosphere > Soil ...
CGCTGGCTGCGCTCTCCCTACGAAAAGGTGCTGAGCACGGCCATGAAGAACAAGACCATCAGCGTCCTGTTGGTGGTGGCGATGTTTGCTGTTTCGCTTGGCCTGTTCCCGTTTCTGGGCACCTCGTTTATTCCTGAAATGCAGGAGGGAACGCTGGGTCCCAATGCCGATCGTGTTCCCAACATCTCACTCGATGAATCCATCAAAATGGAATTACAGATGCAGCGCCTGATGGATACCATTCCAGGTATTGAGAACGTCGTCTCCCGCCTCGGCCGGGGTGAATCACCGGCCGATCCTGCCGGCCCAAATGAAGCCGACGTGATTGCAACGCTCAAGCCAATTGAAGATCGTCCGCGCGATCTGACGCAGCCAAAGATCGCAGATATGATGCGTGACCGCCTTGCGCGGATTCCTGGCATCAACCTCGTGATGTCGCAACCGATTTCCGATCGAGTGGACGAGATGGTGACTGGGGTGCGAGCCGACGTGGCTGTCAAAATCTTCGGCGATGATCTCGATACTCTGATAGAAAAAGCGCGTGCAGTGGCACAGGTAGCCACCACCATTCCGGGCACCCAGGATACGCGCGTCGACCGCGTCGGCGGCCAGCAGTATCTTGTCATCGACATTGATCGATCCGCGATTGCCCGCTACGGACTTAACGCATCCGACGTGAACGACACTATCGAGATGGCGATCGCCGGCAAGAGCGCAACAGAAGTGTACGAAGGAGAGCGCAGGTTTCAGGCCATCGTCCGCTTGCCTGCGAACGATCGCAGCAAGATCGAAGACATCAAGCAAATCATGGTCTCATCGCCGAATGGCCCCCGTGTTCCGCTTGAAGACCTTGCCAGTATCCGCGTGCAGGAGGGTCCCGCTCAGATCAATCGCGATATGGCCAGGCGGCGCATTGTGGTGGGCATCAATGTTGAGGGAAGAGATCTCGGTGGGTATGTTGCCGAGTTGCAGCGGACGGTCGGCCAGAAAGTGCCACTGCCATCGGGCTACTACATTCAGTGGGGCGGCCAGTTCCAGAACATGCAGCGCGCCATGCACCACCTGATGATTATCGTTCCCGTAACCATCGGCGCCATCTTCTTTCTGCTGTTTCTGCTGTTTCACTCAGTGCGTTTTGCCGCACTCATCATCACCGTGCTTCCGCTGGCATCCATCGGCGGAGTCTTTGGGCTCTTCATCACGGGCGAGTATCTTTCTGTGCCTGCATCTGTCGGCTTCATCGCACTCTGGGGCATCGCTGTGCTCAACGGCGTTGTGCTGGTGTCCTATATCCGCAAGCTTAGGATCGATGGCCGTTCTCAGTCCGAGGCTATCCGGCAGGGCACGCGGCTGCGCTTCCGGCCCGTGATGATGACCGCCACTGTTGCAGCCCTTGGCCTTGTTCCGTTCCTCTTTGCGCGCGGCCCCGGATCTGAGATTCAGCGGCCGCTGGCGATCGTAGTTATCGGCGGACTGGTCAGTTCCACCCTTCTTACGCTGATTATTGTGCCCTGCCTGTACGCACTGTTCGAAGGAAAGCCGCAGGACATTGAAGATAAGGAAATGGAACACCACATCCTCAGCTAAAAAGAGGATGTGGATTCCTGAACCACGCTCTGCCGGCGGCCCGCGCTAGCCTTTCACCCACATAATGACCAGGGTCACGGCTGCGGAGAATATCACCAACGTCGTGATGGATCCACAGATGTTCGCAAGCCGCCCATTGACGTGATCACCCATAATCGATCGGTTATTGGTCATAAACAAGATCAGCAGCATTAATGGCGGAGTGGAAATACCCTGCACAATTCCGGCGACAACAAGCCCTCGCATTGGATTGATACCCAGGAAATTCAGCGCTGTCGCGAATGCAGTGACGATTGCAATCGTGACATAGAATCCCTTCGCATCAGCGGGCTTGCGATATAAACCGTTTTTCCACCCCAATGATTGGCTCACGTCGTAGGCGGCTCCAGTTGTCATCACGGGGATTGCCAGGAATCCCACTCCAACAAGTCCGATCGTGAATAGCAATCCTGCAGCGGGGCCGGCAAGCGGAGTCAAGGATTGCGCGGCATCCATCGCGGTTTCGATCTTGTGGTGGCCGGCAACGAACAAGGTTGCGGCCGTCGCCAGAATGGTGAAATACATAACAACGTTCGAAAAGAACATTCCGAAGATCACATCCCATAAGCTGGTTCTCAATTGTGCAACCGTGGTGCCACGTCGTTCCAGTAACTTATGCTTGCCTGCGGCCACCTTCTCTTCCACTTCCTCATTGGACTGCCAGGTATAGATATACGCAGAAAGCGAAGTACCAATAATGGCCACAAGAATCGAAAGCGATTCTTTATCGAGGTGCAGCGAGGGCAGAAACGTTCCGCGAATCACCTCCCCCATGTTGGGATGTGCCATGAAGGCAGAGGCGACGTACGCCAGAAGGGACAGAGCCAGAAAGCGGAACACATTCCGAATCAGTCCGTAGGAACCCCAGATTTGCAGGATAAGCGTGATAGCGCCGATGCCCAGTACCGATAACCAATGCGGCAGGCGGACCAAGTCACCTACCGCAGTCGCTATGCCTCCAATGTCCGCGCCGGCTTCAATTGTGTTGCCGATAACCACACACAAAAGCACCGGATATATGAACCATCGCGGATAGTGGCGGCGCAGTATGCTGAATAGTCCCTGGCCAGTGACCTGGCCCAATTTGCCGGACAAATACACGACCGCCACCATCATGGGAAAAGTCGCCGGCGCTGCCCACAATATCTGATAACCGAATTGAGCTCCAGCTTGTGCGAAAGTGCCAATCGCCGAGCAATCGTCATCGGCCGCTCCGGTAATGAGCCCCAGGCCTAGCGATCGAAGGACTGTCTGTTTTTCCTTTGGAGTTTGGTCATTGCTCACAGCGACTGTGATGCCCGAACTCTCAGTCGAGCCGTTCCAGGAGCTTCATCATCGGCTGGAGGCCTTCATGATCCTCAAGTGAAGCATCGCGGACCTGGCGCGAGATCGAGTAAATGCGAAGACGTCGAGTTGGGGAGTACCGCCGCATCTCCTTGAGAGGTATGGGAGAAACCCGCTCGTGAGCAACCGTCTCATTTACAATTGCATCTAGGCGAGTGTCGCGCAAAAAATGTTTCCGGGCACGATCGAGGTGTGTTTAACACCCTTTACGAAACATTCAGCACACTCAATCACCGAACATTAACCGGACTCGACGGAGCCTCTCAGTGGAGTCTTCCCCGCTCCTGTTTCGTGCGCTTTATATGGACCCGCACGGGACTTCGATATTCACGACGTTCTCCACTCCAGGGAACGAGATACGTGGACTTTCGTTTTTCGTACTGGCCATCACGGGCGGGATCTTTCTCGTCGTCTCTGCTCTGCTGATTCATGTGCTCGTTCGCTATCGAGCACGCCCCGATGACGATTCAGAGCCGCCACAGGTATTCGGCAGTCTGCAAATTGAGTTGTCATGGACGATCATTCCAATCCTCATCATTGTGGTGCTGTTTCTAAGTACTGCGCGCGTGCTTTTTTCCGTTCAGGATGCCCCCAAACCGAAAACCGCACTTGACGTTGTAGTGATTGGGCACCAGTTCTGGTGGGAGTTCCGCTACCCGCAGTTTGGAGTGGTGACAGCCAACGAACTGCATCTTCCGCTGAGCACGCGTGAAGCGCCGCGCCCGGCCTTCATCAAGCTGACATCGGCCGACGTGATGCACAGTTTTTGGATTCCGGAATTGAGCGGCAAAACAGATGTGCTGCCGAACCGCGTGAATGAAATGTGGATTGACCCGCAAAGTCTTGGCCTGTTTCGTGGCCAGTGCGCGCAATTCTGCGGGACAGAGCATGCCAGGATGCTTTTGCGCGTTTATGTGGATACACCGGAACAATTTCAGCAATGGATTGCAAATCAGCAGCGATCTCAGCCGGAACTCAATGGAAATGGAGCCGGCTTCGGCAACGAGAACAGTGCCTCCGGGGCCGTGCGTCCGGTTGCTGCTGTTTCATCTGCCCCCAACAAAGTGGCTGGCAATACGAGCGGAAATCAGAACGAACCGAAGTACGGGCAGTTTGTTTTTGAGCACCAGGCGTGTATTAACTGTCATACCGTGTCCGGGACAGTCGCGAGCGGACGCTATGGCCCCGATCTCACACACCTGATGAGCCGCGAGACGCTGGCCGCGGGCGCAGCCGAAAACAATCCGCAAAACCTGGAGAAGTGGATTGCAGATCCAGACAACTTCAAACCCGGATCGTTGATGCCGGCAATGCACCTGAGCGATCGCGATAACGCCGCAATAGCGGCTTATCTTGAGACGCTCAAGTAACGGAAGGATTCATGGGCGGAGAGAGCATACCGGTCGGACGTGGAATCGAGGTGGGCGTTGAAAGGCCCGCGCGACCCACATATCTTGAAGTCGTCCACAGTTGGATCGTTACTGTCGATCACAAGAAGCTCGGCATTCTCTACATCTGCAACGGTCTCATTTTTCTGCTGGTGGCCGGCGTTGAAGCGATGATGATGCGCATTCAACTTTTCTTTCCGAACAATACATTTCTCTCCCCGTTTACTTACAACCGGATGTTTACGATGCACGGCACCACGATGGTGTTCCTGGTGGGCATGCCATTGCTCTTCGGTTTCGGCAATTACCTGGTGCCTCTGATGATCGGCGCACGTGACATGGCGTTTCCGCGGCTGAATGCTTTCAGCTTCTGGATAAGCGCATTCGCGGGCCTGTTGCTCTATTACAGTTTTATTGGCGGAGTGGGACTGTCGGGTACGGGATCAGCTCCGGATGTGGCGTGGTTTGCATATGCCCCGCTCAGCGAACGCGCCTTTTCACCGGGCCACACAGTCGATTACTGGACGGTGTCATTGTTGTTGAGCGGCATAGGCAGCATTGGCACGGCAATCAATATCCTGGCAACCGTTTTTTGCATGCGATGCAAGGGGATGACGCTGGGGAAAATTCCGCTGCTGCCATGGCTTTACGCAACGCTTTCATTCCTGATCCTGGTCGCCGTGAGTCCGCTGACCGCATGCCAGATGATGCTGATGGTCGACCGCTATCTCGGCGGCCACTTCTTTGATACGCAAGCGGGCGGATCGGCAATCCTCTGGGCGCACTTCTTCTGGATCTTTGGCCACCCGGAAGTCTACGTACTGGTCCTGCCGGCCTTCGCCGCCGCCAATGAAATCATCCCTGTCTTTTCGCGCAAAGCGATTTTTGGCTATCCCGCAATGGTTGCAGCTTCCGTTGGTATCGGCTTCATCAGCCTCGGTGTGTGGGCACACCACATGTTCACGATCGGAATGACTTCATTCGGCAACGCCTTCTTCACCTTGTCTACCATGCTGGTCTCCATTCCAACGGGCATCAAGACCTTTAACTGGCTGGCCACGATGTGGGGTGGAAAAATACGGTTCGAGTTACCGATGCTGTTCTCGATTGCGTTTCTGTTTCAGTGGGTCATTGCTGGCTTGACCGGCATCATGCTCTCAGTGTCTGCATGGAATTGGCAGTTGCATAATTCCTATTTTGTCGTCGCGCATTTTCATTACGTACTGGTAGGCGCCATCGTGTTTATGATCTTCGCGTCGTTTTACTACTGGTACCCCAAGATGACGGGACGCATGCTGGACGATCGTCTCGGCAAATTGCATTTCTGGCTGATGGTCATCGGCTTTCACATGACCTTCGATGTGATGCATTTTCCAGGTTTGCTTGGCATGCCGCGACAGATCTACACCTACGAACCCGATCGCGGATGGACATTGCTGAATCAGATCGTCACCGTCGGGGCACTGATTCAAGCGGTTGCCATACTGATTTTTGTCTATAACCTGGTGCACTCATTCTTCCGCGGCGAAGAGGCCGGACCCGATCCCTGGGATGCATGGACTCTGGAGTGGGCTACGTCTTCGCCTCCGCCTGCTTACAATTTCGCCATCGACCCCGAGGTCGCCAGCCGCCGTCCGCTGTGGGACTTGAAACATCCTGAAGATCCTGATTCCGCATTCGAGTAAGCTACGAGGAGAAAATGGCAACTATTCCGCTGGAACACAGCAATCGTGAGGTCCCCTGGAGGCTACCTACTCGCGGCATGGTGGCGATGACTTGCCTTATCACAGCGGAGTCATCCATATTTACAATCTTTGTAGTTGCGTATCTCTATTACCTCGGCCGCGATGTGCAGGGACCAACGCCCAGGCAGGTTCTTGAAGTCCCCATCTTCTACACCGTTTGCCTGCTCTCATCCAGCTTCTTCATCTGGCTCGCTGAACATGCTATCGAACACTCCAAGATGACAGCGTTCTGCTTGTGGTGGTCAATCACTATTCTGCTCGGCCTGACCTTTCTGTTCGGCACCGGAATGGAGTGGTACAAACTCATCGTGCACGACCACCTGACAATCCGGACAAACTTATTTGGGACAACCTATTACTCATTAGTCGGACTGCATGCTTCGCACGTAGTGGTCGGACTCCTGTTGATGTGCTTCACGCTTATCTTCGCTGTTTCAGGTGGAGTGGGGCCGCAGCATGCTTATCGAATCAAAACGCTGGCTCTTTACTGGCATTTTGTCGACGCAGTCTGGGTTGTCGTGTTCACCGTTGTTTACGTGGTAGGCAGATGAACGATTCGCACAACGTCAACGAACATGGGAATGAATTGCGCCCGGGCACCGTCCATTTGCCGGCCCCTACCGCATGGCCATTTCTAATGGCTCTCGGGTTGACTCTGGTAGGGCTGTCGCTGCTCACGAGTATCTGGATGATCTGGCTCGGCCTCCTTCTGTTCATTATTTCTGCCGTTGGATGGTTCCGGGACGTACTGCCGCACGAAGCACATGAGGATGTACCGGTGCTCGAGGAGTTCTTCTCCTTCATCCCGACGTATGAAAAAGTTGCGCGTATCCAGATAGACGAAACGCACCGCGCGCAGTTGCCGCTTCGAACGTTTCCTGTCTCAAGCGGGATCAAGGGTGGCATTGCGGGTGGTATCGCCATGCTGATCCCTGCAGAGATCTACGGCATCGTTCGTTATCACAGCATCTGGTACGTGGTGAACCTGCTTGGCGGCGCCGGCGTAGGCACGTGGACCAATCCCACGGTTGCGCAAATGAGCCACTTCCGCCTGAGCGCCTTTATCACGGCCAATATCATTCAGGGCGCGACCACGCTCCTGGTCGGAATTCTATATGGAGCAATGTTGCCTATTTGGCCCCGAAGGCCGATTCTTCTCGGCGGCATTCTCGCGCCGATTGCATGGACCGGGCTGCTGTATAGCGTTCTTGATCTCGTAAATCCGTTCTTCGCCGAGCACATCGACTGGTGGTCGTTCGCAGCTTCGCAAGTACTCTTCGGGCTTGTGGCCGGATACGTTGTCTCAAGGTCCGGTAACCTCAAGGAACTTCGACAGGTTCCTCTATCCATGCGATTGGGCGTGGAGGCGCCCGGTCTGTTTCCGCCGCACGACCGGGATGATGGAGAAGAACACAAGCAATGACTGCCAACTCCATAGTTGCTTGTCTCGCCGTACCTCTGGTGATTGCTGTGGCAGGATGCAATCTGCCCGGACGACCTGGACCCGAACCGGAAGTGCCTCGGCCTGAAGCAGTGATGTCCTTCGATAAACTCTACGGCGAGAACTGTGCGGGATGCCACGGGGCAAATGGCCGTGACGGCGCGGCCACAGATCTTGCGAATCCGGAATATCAGGCGCTCGTGGACGACGCCACATTGCACGATATTATCGCTAACGGCGAAAAAGGGACGCTCATGCCCAGTTTCAAAGCGGGTGGCGAATTGACTGATGCGCAGATCGATGCTTTGATACGCGGAATGCGCGCTCGCTGGCGTAAAGAGAATCCGTTTGGCGGCAGCACGCCGCCACCTTACAAAGCCACGCGCGCAGGTGATGCTACAAAAGGCCAGCAGGTGTACACGGCCGCTTGCGCTAGCTGTCACGGCGAATCTGCGCAGAAGCCCGGCAAAGACGGATCAATCCTCGATGGGTCTTTCCTTGCGCTGCTGGACGAGCAAACGGTGCGCACCACGATCATTGCGGGCCGGCCTGACATAGGTCAGCCCGATTGGCGCAATCACATTCAAAACCATCCTCTCAGTGATGACGAGATCACGAATGTGACTGCATGGTTGATTTCGCAGCGGCCCACGGAGCCCGGCCAGCCATACCCGAACACGAAGCCGACGTCAGAGAAGCCGGGAGAAGGCCAGCCGCTCGCGAACTCGAAGCGATGACAAGCAATCGGAGCATTAGTAATGGATGAAAAACTTGGACCCCCAAACCCGCAGGAAAAAGAAGAAAGACTTCGCCAGGAGCGCGTCTCGCGGCGTACATTCCTGATGAAAGTAGGTATTGCGCTGAATGCCATTGTGGGCGTGGTCGTTGCTGTCCCTGCGGTCGCGTACATTTTCGGCCCGGTAATTCGCCGCAAGGAATACCTGCAGTGGGTAGCGGTAGGGGACGTATCCGAATTCCCCCAGGGCGAAACCCGGCTGATCACATTCCGCAATCCTTTCTCCGATCCCTGGGATGGCGCGACAGCGAATGTGCCTGCGTATGTGCGTTGCTCAGCGCCCGGCAAATTCACTGTGTTTGCAATTAACTGCGCTCATCTTAATTGCCCTGTACGCTGGTTCGCTGAATCGCAATTGTTCATGTGCCCATGTCACGGTGGCGTTTACTATGCTGACGGCAGCCGCGCCTCTGGACCGCCGGAGAGAGGCCTTTTCACCTATGAGGTAAAGACCGAGGGCGGCAAACTCATGATCAACGCGGGGCAAATGCCCACGCTGCAAAATCGCGCTGCCATGGAACCCGGCCCGGGCTCCACCAATTTCAATTCACCATCACTCGTTGCGAGGATTGACCCATGTCCGAATACCAGCGGCCCTGGTACAAAAGCGTCTACGACTGGCTAGAACGACGCATACAAATCGAAGGGCCGGTGAAAGATGCCGTGTTACACCCGGTGCCGAGGAACACCGCAAGCTGGTGGTACGTATTCGGCAGCGCCAGTCTCACGCTGCTCATCTTGCAAGTGGTTACCGGCATTCTTCTCGCACTGGTCTACACACCGTCTGCTGCACACGCCTGGGATTCGCTACAGCTTCTGAACCATCAGCTTCCTCTCGGTTGGTTCCTGCGCGCGATGCACGGCTGGGGATCGAACTTCATGGTTGCCGTCGTGCTGATCCACATGACGCAGGTGTTTCTCTTCGGCGCATACAAGTTCCCACGCGAACTCACCTGGATTGTCGGCGTGTTCATGTTGCTGATGACTTTGGGAATGGCATTCACCGGCCAGGTGCTGCGCTTCGATCAGGATGCGTACTGGGGTCTAGGCATCGGTGCTTCCATTATGGGTAGGGTTCCGTTCGTTGGCGGCCAACTTGTCCATTTCATGCTCGGCGGACCCATTATCAGCGGCGCAACGCTCACCCGCTTTTTCGCATTGCATGTCTTCGTCATTCCTGGAATTCTGCTGGCGCTTACCGGGTTGCATGTGTGGATGGTGCTCAAGCTCGGCATTAATGAATGGCCGATGCCTGGGCGCCTCGTGCACCGCAGCACCTATATTCAGGAGTACAACCATCTCGCTCACACCGATGGCATTCCATTTGTTCCCGGCGCAGTGTGGAAGGATCTCGTCTTCTCTGCGGCCATCATTTTCGCAGTCGTTTTCTGCGCTGCGGTTTTCGGCCCGTATGGCCCAAAAGGCATTCCTGATCCGACTATCATCAATACGGTTCCGAAGCCTGATTTCTTCTTTCTCTGGATCTATTCGGTGCTCTCCTTCTTGCCCGCAGGCATGGAAACGCCTTTCATATTGATTGCGCCAGTTGTTGCCATAGTCATCCTGGTGGGGCTGCCGTTTGTCGCCGGTGTGGGCGAAAAGAGCTGGAGGCGCAGACCGGTTGCCGTTTTCACCGTAATGTTTCTTGCCATCTGCTGGGGTGAGCTCACGCACCTGGGCACCTATACGCCGTGGAGCCCGCAGATGACCGCCTGGAGCGGTGCTGTTATTCCTGTCGATTTGCTCAAGAACCGAACTCCGCTCGAGCGCCGTGGGGCTCTGGTGTTTCAAAACAAGCAATGCCGGAATTGCCATTCACTGGGCGGGCTCGGAGGCCTGCGCGGTCCAGCGCTCGACGACATTGCCACGCGCCTGACCGAGGATCAGCTTTATCGACAGGTTCTGCTTGGCGGCGGAAACATGCCGGCCTACGGCAGCGCGCTCTCGCCTGCCGAGGCTACAGCGCTCGTGCAATTCCTTGAAACGCTCCATCCCACCAACGAACCTGCTGCATCGGACGCGTCCCGCGCTGTGGCAGGCCAGGGCGGGCCGCCGCCCAACACGACCGTACAACGCGGCGGCACACAAGTCGGTCCACACTAATGCCAAGTGGTGGACGAGAGTGATGGTTGACCTGAATGGTTCTTTGCATTGCCCAATTCGAAGCAGACCCCCTGCCGGCCAATCTGTTGACTGCGTGGTCATTTCCGGTTGGGCCTTTCATTGGCCTCGCAGTGGCAACGCTGGTCTACATTCGCGGCTGGAGTGCCGCTCATAAAAGCAGGCCAACTGAACTACCGAGTTGGCGAGCTGCGTGCTTTATTGCCGGAATTCTTTCGCTCTGGATCGCCCTGGCTTCTCCAATCGACGCGCTCGATGACTACCTGCTTGCGTCGCATATGATTCAGCACTTCATCCTGATGTCCGTTGCGCCGCCTTTAATTGCGCTTGGAGCGCCTACTGTTCCGTTTCTGCGCGGATTACCGCGATTTATAATCCGCATTCTGTCGCGTCCCGTTTTCCAAGCACGCTGGCTCCGTTCAACGTTCCATGTCGTCACGCACCCTGCTTTCGCATGGTTGGCCATGAACATCGCTTATCTTGGCTGGCATGTGCCGATGATGTTCGAACTGACCTTCCGGTCGGAGCGCATCCATGATCTGGAACACGTGACGTTCTTTCTCACCTCGCTTGTCTTCTGGTGGGTCGTGCTTGCGCCGTGGCCTTCACGCATGCCCTGGCAGCGCTGGACCATGATCCCCTATCTGCTGAGCGCCGACATTCTGAACACGGTGCTCTCCGGCGTCCTTTGCTTCTCCGGGCGCGTGTTGTACCCGACATACGCGGTGGCCGAAAGGGTGAGCAGTCTCACTCCGCTGCAGGATCAGGTTGCCGCAGGTGCCGAGATGTGGGTGTTAAACTCGGCTGTATTCCTTGTTCCCGCAGTCTTGATCGTTATGCAATTGCTGTCGCCGCGCGCACTGGCAGATCAAGCGACGCTGCAACGGAACATCAAGCGTCACCCGCGCGTCCCAGCCTGACTCCCTCAAGCGAACACGCAATTCAACACATAAGACAGTTTTGGCGAACCCGCGGCCAGGCCTTGCTTTGCAGAAGATTGGCACGCGAGCATGATCGAGTAAAACTCGGGAGATGCATTCGAAATCGATTCTAATGCCGCAAAGATGTTCCTTGCACCGGGTGGGTTTCGTGAGGATAATACGTGCACCCGCGTTCTTCCCAAATCCACGTACTGCTATGAAAGGAGGTCGTTAATGCCAGAAATCAACAATTCTCATCCGAACCGTCGCAGCATTCTCAAATCATCCATGGCAATGCTCGCCTGGAGCGCACTCGCGCGAAAAGTGGATGCACAGGAGCCTGCGATGAAGCACGTGAATCATGCGTCAAGTCCATCGACGCTGAAGATCACGGATATGCGCTTTGCGGTGGTAGTAAAGCCGGGTCCGAGCCCGTGCGTGCTCATCCGCATTGACACAAATCAGGATGTTTACGGCCTGGGTGAAGTGCGCGACATCGCCGGGCCGCAATATGCGATGGTTCTCAAGAGCCGTTTACTCGGCGAGAATCCTTTGAACATCGATTATCTCTTTCAGAAGATCGCCCAGTTTGGCGGGAATGCGCGGCAGGCAGGCGGAGTTTGTGCAGTTGAGATGGCGTTGTGGGATATCGCGGGAAAGGTGTACAACATCCCTGTTTATCAGATGCTCGGTGGTAAATGGCGAGATCAGGTGCGCGTATATGCCGATACTACGGAATCGATGGATCCGAAAGAGTATGGGGCCCGCGCGAAAGAGCGCAAGGCGATGGGTCTGACATGGATGAAGATGGATCTGGGCATCAATGTGCTGGAAGGGATTCCTGGCACAGTGATGGAGCCCGCCGGACAAAGCAAATGGGAGATGCGCAACCAGCCTCATCCTTTCATGGCTACGGAGGTGACCGACAAAGGCATCGACCGGCTTTGCGAATATGTAGCGGCAGTGCGCGACAACATTGGCTACGACATGCCTCTTTCAATGGACCATCTCGGCCATATCGGTGTGAAGTCTGTCATTCGTCTCGGCAAGGCATACGAAAAGTTCAATCTGGAATGGATGGAAGACGTAGTTCCCTGGTACTACACAGACTTGTTGAAGGAGATCAGAGAAGCCAATCCCACGCCCATCATTACGGGTGAGGACATCTACCGGATTGCCGACTTTGAGACGCTCTGCCGGGAGCATGCCGTAGACAAGATCCATCCGGATCTCGCCACTTCCGGAGGGATTCTGCAGACGCACCGCATCGGAGACATGGCGTTTGAATACGGCGTGCCAATGGCGATGCACTTTGCGGGAACTCCGGTCAGTTGCATGGCCAATGTTCACTGTGCGGCCGCCACACGCAATTTCCTTGCTCTTGAGAATCACTCCCTCGATGTGCCATTCTGGCAGGATCTGGTGACGGGCATTGAAAAACCGATTGTGGACAAAGGCTTCATCAAAGTTCCAGATAAACCCGGTTTGGGAATCACGCTGAACGACGAAGAAGTGAAGCGCCACCTGAAACTGGGCACGGGATACTTTGAGCCAACACCGACATGGAACGAAGCGCAGTCCTGGGACGACGCCATATTCAGCTAGCATGAAGCACGACCTGATCCAACGGGCACGCTGCAGTGAATCGATGGAGAATCGGATCACCATGAAGAAAGCAATTGTTGCGATTCTTGTGCTTTGCGCGGCCGTATTGGCTGCGCCTGTATTCGGTCAGGTAAAAATGTCGCGAGAGAAGATGCTCCTTTACACCTCCGACTGGAAGGGTGATCGCTTTCCAGACGGCAGGCCTAAACTCCCCGACTCTCTGCTAACTCGCGCGGTCAATATGACTGTCGAGGACATTTGGGAATTCCTGCGCAGCAAGGGCTACAACAACCAGTTTGAATCCGGCTGGCAGGCGCTTCATATCGATAAACCGTTTGCAGGACGAGCGCTGACGGCGCAATACATGCCGACGCGGCCAGACATGGCGAAAGCGATTGCCGCCGAAGGCAAGTCGGAAGGCCGCTTGCTCGGAGGCGGCTCAGGAACAAATAGCTGGCCGATCGCCGAATTGCAGGTTGGCGACGTGTATGTGGCGGATGGCTTTGGCAAGGTCATCGATGGAACGCTGATCGGATCGAATCTCGGCAATGCCGTCGCGGCGCGCACACACACGGGCTTTGTATTTGACGGCGGCATACGGGACCAGGAAGAGAATCGCGAAATACCCAACTTCAACGGGTTTTATCGCGGATACGATCCCTCCGCGTGGGCGGACATGGAGTTGACCGCGATTAATGCCCCGGTACGAATCGGGCGTGCTGTTGTGCTGCCCGGAGATCTTGTTCTTTGCAAGCCGGAAGGCGTCATCTTCATTCCTGCGATCCTGGCCGAAGATGCGGTGAGCCATGCGGAGTTCACTTCACTCAAGGACGATTACAACTTCGAATTAAACCGCCAGGGAAAGAATGGCGCACAATTTGAAGGTGGCTGGACACCAGAAAAGTACGACGGGTTCGCAAAGTGGATCGAGTCTCATCCGGAGAAGCTGAAGATGCCGAAGGCGGAGTTTGATGCCTTGCTTGAAAAGGCAAAAGCGCCGCGTTCGCCACGATAGCCATCTCCTGCTGCACAAGTTCGCTAGGAAGATAATGAAGAAGCGCTGCTGTTCGCTCTTGAATTCTGCTTGAATGGGGCGGCTTTTGCCGCCTCTGCGATCCAAAGCCGACCTGACGATTCCAAAGTCATCTACCTCGAAGCACCTGTCGCGAACGCGCATAATTCCGCCGCATCACGCCCTCTTCGCGGCGCGTCTGCGCTGAAGCTCAGGTCTGCCTCCTGTTCAACGAGCATCTTGCTTTTCAAATCGACCAAAGCGCAGTGCCAACGTGGGCAGAACCAACAGGTTAAGCGCAGTCGATGTAACCAGTCCGCCGAGAATAACGATGGCCAGGGGCCCTTCGATTTCCTGTCCGGGCGAATTACTCCGAAGCGCTAACGGCAGCAATCCGAGTGCCGTAACCAGAGCCGTCATCAAAATCGGTGCCAGTCGCTCTGAAGCGCCGTCGATTGCCGTCTGGTAGCCCCACTGCCTGCCTTCAACCGAAACAAGATGCTCGTAATGCGAGATCAGCATGATGGAATTGCGAATGGTGATGCCGAAGAGTGTTACGAATCCAATCATCGCGCCAAGAGAGAGCATGCCTCCCCTCGCGAAGACCGCAAGCACGCCTCCCACCAATGCGAAAGGGAGATTGGCGAGAACCAGCAGAAGATTGCGTCCGTTCATCAGCACAACCCACAGCAGCAGCACGATACCCAGGGCCGCCAGGAGCGAATGCACCACAAGATCCCTGCGCGCCTGCGCCTCAGCCTCTGCCGTTCCTGTGAATTGAAGATAGTCACCCGGTGCGAGCTTCACTTTGGAGGCGATTTGCTGCTGGGCATTGCGCACAAATGCGCCGACATTATTTCCGGCTACATTCAGTGTGACGGTTTGTACTCGGCGTGCGCCTTCATGCAACACGGAGTATCGTCCAGGTGCTTCATACACATTCGCAAGCTGTCCGAGAGGCACGTAGATGCCTTCGGGATTGCGGAGCCGTAGTTGGGAAACGCTGTCCTCGCGCTTGCGCATAGAGGGAGGCAGGATGACATCGACGTCGAACACGCGATTGCCCTCGTAAACATCTCCCACCTGCTCGCCTTCGTACGCGGTGTGAATGTCTTGCAACACGCTCACTGGATCGAAACCCCAGTGCTGGAGTTCCGGGATGTTCAGGTCCACTGCAATTTCCGGAGTGCCCGGCGGTGCCTGCATTTGCACATCGCGCGCTCCGGGAATGCTGCTCAACACGCGCCTCACCTGTTCAGCCTCCTCATCCAATTGGCCCAGGTCGGTCCCATAGATATTCGCCACCACCGATGCCGTATAGCCTGAGATCGTCTCCTGAATGCGTTCCGTGAGAAAAGTCTCAATGGAAAACGAAAGCCCGGAGAGGTGCGCCAGTGTCTTACGAATCTCCGCTTGCGCAGCCTCCTCCTCCTTGCCGCTGAGTGGCTTCAGATCCACTTCCATTTCGCTATAAAACGGACCCCATGTATCGTCAGCTAACTCGGCGCGCCCAACGCGCTGGCCTACCGCGCGCACGAAGGGCAGCTTAGCCAGCGCGGCAGTCACTTGTCGCCCCCTCTGCAGCGATTCGTCAAGTGAAGTTCCAGGAACAGAAATCATGTGTACGATGTAGTGGCCCTCATGCAGCTCAGGCAAAAAGCTGGTGCTGAAAAGTGGCACGGTTGCGAGCCCGCAGATGGTGGCCACAACGGCAAATCCAATCACCAGACCTGGCATCCGCTCTATCTGTTCCAAAATCGAGATGTAATGTCTTTTCATCCAGTGGATGAGTGCGGGCTCCTGTTCGCGAAGCCGCCTCTGGCTCAGCAAAATCATCGAGAGTGCCGGAGTTACGGTGAGTGCGACGACGAGGGAAGCCAGAATGGAAAGAATATAAGCGATACCCAGCGGCGCGAAGATGCGACCTGCAAGGCCTGAAAGCGTGAGGATCGGTACGAAGATGAGAGCCACAGCAAACGTTGCATAAACCACCGCACTCCGAACTTCGAGCGATGCGGAGAGCACAACGTCGAAAGCCGGGCGCGGATTTTCATCCGCAGCGTTCTGCCGCAAACGGCGCAGGATGTTTTCCACGTCGATGACGGCATCGTCGACCACTTCGCCAATTGCAATTGCTAGACCGCCGAGTGTCATGGTGTTCACGGCGAAGCCCATCTTGTCCATGATGGTGATGGCCGCCAGCAACGAGAGCGGAATCGCCGTGCAGGAGATGGCGGCGGTGCGCAGGTCGAAGAGAAACAAAGAAAGGACCACGACCACTAAAACAGCACCGAACAAGAGAGAATTCCGGATGTTGTGAATCGACGTATTGATAAAGTTGGCCGGTCTGAAAAGATCAGGCTCCATTTCGATACCTTCCCGCTGCAAGGCGGGATTCAGATCACGGAGCGCCTGCTCAACCTGCCGATTCACTTCAATGATGTTGGACCCGTATTGTGCGTTGATGTTGAGAATGACACCCGTCTTGCCTTGAATCAGTGCGGCGCCGAACGGAGGAGCCGCTCCTTCGCGCACGTCGGCCACTTGGCCAAGCGTCACGTTAGCGCCGTTCTGCCGAACGAGAACAGTAGATGCTATCTGTTCCGGTGATATCGGCTGGCCTTCGGGACGAAGAATCAGGCGCTGATTTCCGTTTTCGACAAAGCCCGCGCCCAAAACCGCGGTAGCTTTCTTTGCAGCGGCCACGACCTCATCAAGTGAAAGGTTGTAACGCACCAGTTGTTCGGGGAGAAACTGCACCTGCAGCTGTTTTACTTCACCTCCAAAAATGGAGACGCTTGCAACGCCAGGCACGGCAAGCAGTCGCGGCTGCAAGGTCCAGTCTGCGACGGTTCGCAACTCGATGAGCGATTGACGATCAGAGGTCAACCCGATGACCAGCACCTCTCCTGTTGTCGATTTGAGGGGCACCATGATGGGTGGGTGAACGCTTTGCGGTAGCTGGCCCGCGACGGTTGAAAGCCGCTCAGTGACAAGTTGGCGGTCGAGGTAGACGTCGCTGTCATTGCGGAACACCACCGTGATCACCGAAAGGCCCTGAATCGAACTTGAGCGTAACGACTCGATTCCCGTGACCCCATTCACGGCGTTTTCCACGGGCTGGGTGACCAGCAATTCCACCTGCTCGGGAGAAAGGCCCGGAGCCTCAGTTTGAATGGTCACGAAGGGCGGAGCGAACTCCGGAAACACGCTAAAGCTGGCGTGTGAGAGCGAGTAGATGCCATACGCCAGAAATGCCAGAGCGATGGCAAGCACTGGACCGCGGAAACGAAGCGAGAAGCGGACGATCGCATTCAGCATTTGTATTTGCCCTCGGGCCTAGTCTTCGTCACTTTGAATCTGCGAGCGAAATTCTTCAGAAAACAGCGTTTGAGCGCCCGACGTAACTACTCGCGTGCCGGGCGGAATCCGCTCGGTTATGAACCATCCATTCGGCTCCGGAGTCGAAGTGAGAACTTGCTCGCGCGCAAACTTACCCGGCGATTTTTCGATGTAGCACCAGGCCCTCCCCTGCCACCAGACGGCCGCGCTGTATGGCACAACAACGCCGCTTCGCGAAGGCCCGGATGGCAGAAAAACAGAAAGGTTCATTCCCGGCACAATGCCAGGATGCGCCGACACGGAATAAAGAAAGCTTGGTGCTTGCAAGCGCGCATCGAGTAGAGGAAGCGCAGAGATCAGATGTGCTGAAGCATGGTTGCCGCCGGGCAATTGCACCATCACCTCAGTCGGAGCACTCGCGATATTTCTGGTTGAGGAATTAACTTGCGAGGGAACCCCGCTCAAAGCTGTCACCTGCAAAAGAAAGGAGCGCTGCTCAAAGAGCGCATCGAGCTGTGGTGAGCTTTGCTTTAGCCAGGTGGCCAGCACATTCCCCCAGCGCAGCTTGGTCGATCCATCAAGCACTACTACCGATTGCTCCGCGTTCTTGAGCACTGCCTGGTCGCTTTCGGATATGGCGCGTGCGGTCTCCACCGCCTTCTGCGAAACATTCGGTCCGCCCTGGTTCAACTGCTGCAGCCGCCTGTATTCCTCATCTGACGCTCGTGCACTAGCGCGTGCCTTGGCAATGTTCATCACCGCCGTGTCGTAACTTGCTTTCAGATCGAGAAGCGGCTGCAGTTGCAAAACGATTCCGGTGGCTTGCTCCTCGGGAGTGTGCCTGTCTGCCGCGAGCGCGGAAACCACAATGCTATTGGCCCGTTGTGCCGCCTCATCAAAGCTGAGGAATGTCTGGCCGCCCTGGGACGAAGTGCGCGGTGGCGCTTCGATGGCAGCATCGCCCTCGGCCTCGGCCGCCTGCTCGGAACGTCCCGCGAGGAATCCCCAAACCAATGCGCCAGAAACGCCGAGGACGACTAAACAGAACAAGAGAATGCGTAAAGCTGATTTCATCGAAACTCTCCTAGCGTGGGGACTTCTTGGGTAGTGCGGGCGTGCTTGCGGGATCGACCGGCCTCTGCAACGCGTCTTCGAGTGATCCCAGGGCTAGTTGAACCTGCTGAATTGCCTGCAGTCGCGCGCGTTCCGCCACCTCGGCCTGGATATCGGCCGAAATTGCGGTCAGTTGGTCTGCTTCTCCAGATTTGAGCCATTGATTCGCGGTCTGCCGTTGCTGCTCCGCTTGCGTAGTGGAGCGCCGTGCTTCCTCCAGAACTGAAAATGCGGCGTTGTATTGTGCCAGCGCTTTATCGCTGTCAGCAATGACCGTGCTTTGCGTTGAGAGCAATTGCACGCCGGCAGCCTTGCGCTGCGCCTCCGCTTCCGCAATGGGGCCTTCATTACGATTGCGCAGTGGCAATACCGCCCCCAATTGCAACGAGATCAGGTGAGCGCCTTCTTCGAATGCATATCCCGGACCAAGATGAATGTCCGGATGACGTCGTGCTAATTCAAGTTGAAGCCTCGATTGAGCCGCCTCAAATTGCGCCAGCGATCGCTTAACATCGAGCCGATTCTCGATTGCAGCTGCGCGGATTTCAGGCGCGGCAAGCGTGCCCGGATTCGGCGGCTGGTCAATCGCGGACCAGTTGAGATTCTTGCCTCTCAGACTGCTGTCAGGAATGCCAATGGCAGCAGCGACGGCGGAGTGCGCCGTCCCCACCTGGCCCTCGGCGGTACGGAGCGCCTGGCGCAGGTTGGTCAAATCGATACGAGCCGAAGTCACATCAGGCAGCGGAATCTCTCCTGCGCGGAATCGAGCCACAAGCAATTCCACATACTTGCTCTGTTCGGCTTCCTGCTTCTGCAACAGTGCGGCTAGCTCCTCGGCGAGAACGAAGTTCACCATGGCTGCGCGAACGTGGCTGCGCACAGCCCATGCAGTCGCAGCAACCTGAATCCGGCCGGCCGCACTCAGGTGCTGCGCCTCAGCAATGCGATACCCCCGTTTGCCCGCCGTCTCGATTGGCAGCGAGAAATCGAACATCAGCAGATAGGGACTCTCCAGCGCAGTTTCGTATCCCGATCCAAAACTGATCGATGGATTGGGCTTCATGGCTGCGGTGATGATCGCCGCATCGGAAACTGCTGCGTTGGCGCGCGCCACGTCCATTTCCGGATTGAAATAATAGGCAGCAAGCGTCAGTTCGGACAGATCCCAATTTGTCAGGGGCCAGGATGCTGGTTGCACTCCGGCCGAAGTCGTCATCCATTGCCGAAGCTGTGGATCATCCAGACTGCGCGCCTCAAGAGCTTTCGCCTGGGATGCCGCCAATGCCTGCCCCTGAGGGGTTGATAGAACTGCTTGCTTGTGGACGGCACATCCACCGATCGCCATGAACGACACGCAAGCGCACAAGAACCATCGCCTGTACATAACGACTCCCGAATAAATGGTGGTCATCCAGACCATTGGCCTGATGGAGAAGGTTTGGGAATCCGGCGGGAGAATTCGGAGACGGGAGACTAGACCCGAAGAGGCGGCGGCGATGAATGAAGCGCGTGCAAATGGAGGTTGCTTGCCGTCAGTGGAGGCGGACTCTGTTGCTCATCCGGGGGCCTCGCAACTAGTCGAATAAGCGCAAAGACCAACGCCAACAGCCCGGCCAGGATCAGCACAAAGATCATGCAAGAGAGCGCGTCAACTGTGTGCAAGAGGGCATCGTGGTCCAAAGCAGGAGGATCGTTGAAGCAATCGTAGATCTGCAGCAGCGGTCCGCAGATGAGGACCAGCAGCATCAGCACTATCCCGAGTTTTTTAAGATTGCTCACGAGTTGGGCTACAAATCGAGTATCCACGCCGCGCCCGCTTTTCGCAAATTGCACGGTTGATCGCGTCAAACCTCGCCTCCGTCTGCTATCCATCCGCGGAGTGGGAACCGTGTTGCTCTTGCGTTCAAGCCCCATGTGTCAAAACCATAGCTACAGCCCCGACCTGGTTCGACCCGGAATTCGACCAAAATTGCTCAGAGAATCCGGCTGCTTAAGGGGATTCCGTCCCTCGGACGCATGAGTGTGTAGCGGGTGAGAAGACTTGATCCGCGATCATCTTGGATCATTTCGGGGGAAGCCGTTTTCAACAAGATGTGTTGTCTCGCGCAAAAGGAGTGAGAAAGATAGCGTGCTGCTCGCAGGAAAACCTAACCAGAACAAGAGCTTCGACGATTTTCTGGACTGGTCAATTTTCTGGACTGGATGACACGCGTAAACAGAGGAGTGGTGGCCAGGGACGGGATTGAACCGCCGACGCCGGCCTTTTCAGGGCCGCGCTCTACCACTGAGCTACCTGGCCTCAGTGAAGACTTTCAGTTGCAATTCCTGCGCGGATTCCGGCACGGCCGGAAAAGATGGGCTGGTCCACGTACAGTGCGCTGCAACGACTGTGACAGTATATCAACTCCGATTCTGACAAGCCAACCGGAGCGACCGGACCCGGATCGCGCGCCCGCAGTTCTGCACACTGCACATGGATCCGACCTGCTATTTCCGCTTCGGTTTTCACGCGGCTGCACTACACTGGGAAGCAATATCATGCGATCCCATTCATCTCTAACGGTTCCTATTTTTGCGTCGATTATTGCCCTGTTTGCCCTTTCCTGCTCCGCCGGCGCGCAGACGCCTCGTTCGGCTGCCCAGCAAGACTTGAGGGCTGCCAGCGAATTCGCTTCAGCACAGAAGCAGGGGCCGCTCGCCCTGCGGGCGTTCCTCGACCAGTTCCCGAAGGGCGCCGACTTGCACGTCCATCTCTCGGGAGCCGTTTATGCAGAGACGTTTATCCGCGATGCGGGGGAGGATGGGCTATGTGTGGATGTAGCCGCACTCAGATTTGAGAAAGCTCCCTGCCAAGCAAACCAACTTCCCGCCTCTGATTTCTCGGGGAATATGACTGCTGCCAATCAGGATATCTACGACCGATTGATCGACTCATTTTCCATGCGCAGCTTTGTCCCGGTTACAGCGTTGAGCGGGCACGACCAGTTCTTTGCTACCTTCGACCGCTTTGGCGGGCTGGACCAAAGACACGAGGGGGAATGGGTGGATGAGATTGCCGTCCGCTCCGCTTCGCAGAATCAGCAGTACCTGGAATTGATGGAAACTCCGCCTTTTAGGAAATCGGCACAGATTGCTCATGACGTCGGCTGGAATCCGAACTTCGCCAAGTTCCGGCAGCTGCTGCTCGACAAGGGCCTGCGCGACGAAGTAGCAGTAGACCGGGAGCATATTAAATCGGCAGAAGCTCGGCGAGAGGAAATTGAACACTGCGGGACCCAGCAGCCCGCACCAGCCTGCCAGGTCCAAGTCCGGTACATCTACCAGGTGCTGCGCGGGTTTGCTCCAGAACAGGTGTTCGCGCAGGCGCTGCTGGGCTTTGAAACCGTGCAGGCCAGCATGGATGCGCACGAAGATACCTGGGTAGGTATCAATTTCGTCCAGCCTGAAGACGGCTTCGTTTCAATGCGCGATTACACCTTGCAGATGAAGATGCTCGACTATCTGCATTCGATCTACCCGAAAGTTCACATTACCCTTCACGCCGGTGAACTCGCGCCCGGACTAGTACCGCCCGAGGGCCTGCGATTCCACATCCGGCAAGCGATCGAGCTCGGCCACGCTGAGCGCATCGGGCACGGCGTTGACGTAATGTATGAAAACGATGCTCCAAATCTGCTCAAGGTGATGGCGCAAAGGCATGTGATGGTCGAGATTAACCTGAGTTCGAATCAGGGAATCCTCGGAGTTGCGGGAAACCAGCATCCGTTCACGAATTACAGGCTGGCGCATGTGCCGGTGGCGCTCTCAACGGATGATGAGGGCGTGAGCCGGATCGATATCACGAACGAGTACGTACGCGCCGCCATGGAATACCACCTCAGCTACGCCGATCTGAAGAAGCTTGCGCGTACGGGGATGGAACACAGCTTTTTGCCCGGTGAGAGCCTATGGGCCGAGCCAGACGTGTTCACCAAACCTGCAAGCTCGTGTGCCGCCGATGTTCTGGGCAGTAAGAAACCGTCCAGTCGATGCAAATCTCTCCTCGACGGCAGCCAGAAAGCCGCGGCGCAATGGGAACAGGAACGCCGCTTCAAAGCTTTCGAAACGGCGTTCTGAATACGCGAATAAGCGCCTGCTTTTCTCTAACTCGAGGTTGCCCGCTTTCGTGCAACCTCGATGATTGACTGAGCGATATCCCATGCCAGTTGAGCTGACACGATGACGCACAAAATCAGGATCAGAGTGTGAATGCCCTGGTTGGCGCCCTGGACCGTTGCTCCGTAGGACGCTGAGTCGATGTCGGGCCGCTTGAGAAGCAGATAGACCCGATCATGCGCGTTCGCCAAAATCAAAAGCGGTACCAGGCCAACCGCTTTGAAGACGATGTGCTGAGCAAGATCAGGCCTTTGCCACGTTCCGCGAAGAAGATCCAGACAACGCCACGTCAATTGAACCGCGTTCAATCCAACGATCCACCAGTAGGCCGTCATCCACACGGGAGCCAGCAAATAGGGCGATGCGTTCAGGTAGGCCACCCCGGGGCCGAACATCAAATAGGGGTTCTGTGGAACCAGCAACAGCCAGCCCAAGACTACAAATCCAAATGCGGCTTCAGCCATGGCCTGCGCGTAGGTGCGCCGCTTGCCGTTTGGAGTTTCGATCGGTTGAAGAGGCGGCAAATCGCGCGGAGACCATTTCGCATGGAAGCCGCCGATGTTTGGGCATTTGTCAGGAAAGTGAGCGGCCGTAAACTCGATCCCGGCGAAAACAAGTGTGACCCACGCGGCTACCTCGACGAGCACGAACGGCAGGTTGAAAATGACGCTCGCCACAGCAGCGCCGTGCAGCGTTGTCCCTGTAAACAGGTTGATCGCGTTTACCAGCAGATATAAAACAGCTGCCCAAGTAGACGCAAGGCGAAGGACATGAAGATAAGAGGGAAACACTGTCGGACCGATGAGGTATCTCTGCGGCTGATAGTGTGAAGCCATTTGCATCGGCGAGCCAAGCTTCATGATCCATGTCTCAGCTTCAGCAGGCGTCATCGGACGGCCAAGCTCATCCTGTTTCTCATCGAGCTGCGATTCGAGATTGGTGCGAAGTTCGGCAATGATGTCTTCCTGCCGCTTCCACGGTAGGTGCTTTCTTACGGCTTGGAGATATCGATCGAGGAGTTCCATATTCTGGTTTCCTTAGAGAATGCTGGAAATGGAGCCGTTAATTGCCCGCCACTCCTCGAGCAGAAGGCCAATCAATTGCTCGCCGTCACTCGAGAGGCGGTAGAACCTTTTGTTCCGCTTGTCTTCTTCTCTCCACTCGCTCACCAGCAAGCCCTGATTCTCAAGCCGCCGGAGCAACGGGTAAAGTGTGCTTTCGTCGATCACCAGACCGTGCTCAGCCAGATCCTTTCGGAGCGTATAGCCATAGTGCTCGCGCCGGAGTTGAACCAGCACGGCCAAGGTGAGGCAGCCACGTCGGAGTTCGAGCCGGAGATTCTCAAAGGTGCTGTCGGGGAGCGTCATACTGTTCCTCGTACACTGTATTACACATACTGTATCTAATACAGTGTATGACGTCAAGTATTCCAGCGAAAGGAGTTTAACTTTTTTAAAACGCGAATTTGCGCCACAAGAACTCGCTTGCTTCGCTGCCGTCCGGCTTAGACTTTCTTCCATGGATAACGAACGCATTCGCGAGATCTGCCTGTCGCTTCCCTTTGCAGCAGAAACGCTGAACTGGGGTCACCACCTTGTTTATTGGGTCGGTGATCGCGAGATTGGCGGAAAGATGTTTGCCATGACCGACGTGGACGGCACCGGGCGCGGTGTGCTGTGGTTCCACTGCGGAGCGGAGCGGTTTTAC
>Ga0207667_10002238_pt1 | contig 24314 bp, 17 predicted proteins | sample KBSCornC52_FD_184301 | JGI IMG/M metagenome (GOLD analysis project Ga0207667, IMG submission 184301) | Corn rhizosphere microbial communities from Kellogg Biological Station, Michigan, USA - KBS Corn C5-2 (SPAdes) (version 2) | ecosystem: Host-associated > Plants > Roots > Rhizosphere > Soil ...
TGGCTCCGACCCGCTCGCCAGCCACGGGCATACCAAGCCCGACGCGAAACGGATCAAGGAGCTGGTAGAGACGTATCAGGCGGCGTTTGCGAGGAATCCGACGCAATAGGGCGGCAAAAAACATGAAAGACCGGCGCGCCCCTCAGTCTATGGCAGAAGGTTTGGATTTTCTTCTCTACGACATTTGCGTTGAGATGGGGTTTTGCCTTTCGGCAGCGGACAACGCGCGAATTTGCGCTGCGGAGTCATGGGACGCTGAAACATTTGCACAGGAAATCGTCCAAATTGAAGGATTAAATCCTGAAGAGTGCATTGCGTGGAAGCGAAGAATGCGCAATAAGTTTATTGAGATGTTTGGCTCTAATAGTGTCAGTATCGACAGTTTCGAACGGAAGCAGATGCGACTTGGGTAAAATAGGAGCAACTCCTCTAGGCATCCAATCGCCCGTATTTCCGGATCTGCGGAAAAATCAGCGTAATGGCCGCAACCACCCCGATGGTTCCGAAGCCTCCGAGCACTACCGAGAGCACAGTTCCCAGCGCCACGCTGTTTCCAATCATCGGTCCAAGCAATTGAGCCACGATTCCGGATTCAAATTCTCCAAGTTCGTTGGACGTGCCGATGAACAAGTTGTTCACGGCGGAGACGCGGCCTCGCTTTTCATCCGGCGTCAGTAATTGGACCAGTGTGTGCCGAATCACCACGCTTACATTGTCGACCAAGCCGCAAATAAACAACATCACAAATGACAGCCAGAACCATCGGGAAAGTCCGAAGCCGATCGTGGCCACGCCGAACGCCGTCACAGCCCACAGCAAGGAGTGACCGGCTTTTTGAATGGGTGGCCGGTGCGCGAGGATGAAGCTGCATACCAGGGAGCCGATGGGCAGGGCGTCCTGCAAAAATCCCAGGCCGAGCGGGCCCACATTCAGAATCAGAGCCGCGTAAACCGGCAACAGAGCCGTCGCGCCGCCGAGCAACACGGCAAACATGTCCAATGAAATGATTCCCAGGATGATTTTGTTTTGGAATACGAACTCAAATCCGGTGAGCAGCGTTTTGAAGGACATTTTTTCCCGATTCGCCACCACGTGATGCGTGTGGATTTGGGTCATCATGAAACAGAAAATCAATTGGCCGCACATGTTGATCGCATAAATGGGAAACGCGCGATGCCCCGCCCAAAGAATGATCCCGCCCGCCGCGGCGGGGCCAATGATGGAGGCCAATTGAAAGGTGGTTGCGCTCCAATTCACCGCGCGCGAAAGATCCTTGCGATCCACCAGGGATGGCAGGAAGGAAGCGCTTGCCGCCGTTTGGAAGGTCCGCGTCGCGCCGTTGATGAACAGGCAGACGTACATCAAAAACACTGGCGCCTGTGTGTACGAAATCAAAGTCAGCCCGAGGCTCGAGGTCGCCATGACCAGCGTCATGAGCGTAATGATTTTTTTACGACTGAAATTGTCCGCAAGGTGTCCTGCCGGCAACGTCAGCAAAATCATGGGCGTGACTTGCGCCAGCCCGACGAATGCCAGCATCAGGACCGATTGCGTGCGGTGAAATAGTTCCCAACCGACGGCCATCGCAAGCATTTGCTGGCCGATGATGGCAATGAGCCGTCCGGAAAGGTACAGGCGCAAATCGCGGTTCCGCAAAATCGCATACGCGCGATTTTTGACGGTCAACTCGCGTTCGCCGGCTGTTTCAGAGGAAAAATCATCGGTGTTCATCGATTGGACAGGCGGAAGTTAATCGAAATTCGCAGAACGTCGAGTTTGCTTAGTGGCACGGGCATCCTGCCCGAGCGAACGAAATCACGGGCGAGACGCCCGTGCCGCTATTCCGCCAACACCCATTCACCTTCAGGCAACGTTTTCCGCGCTGCGCCGTAAACCGAAATGCGATTTTTGCCGTCCGACTTGCTTCGAAACAGGCAATCATCCGCGGCGGCGAGCAGTTCGCGTTTGTCCTGGGCATCATGCGGAAAGGTGGCAAGGCCAAAGGACGCGGTCACGTGAGCATTGATTTTTTCCTTCTGCAGAAAAGGCGTGTTCACGATGGCGCTTCGCATTCGTTGGACAGTGCTGAGCGCCTGGCTTTTGCCTTGGCGCGGGAGGATGACCACGAATTCATCGCCACCATAGCGCACGATGCGATCGTCCTGGTGGATCTCTTTGCTGATGGCCTGAGCAACTTCCTTCAAAATTTTGCTGCCCAGCAAATGCCCGTGTGTGTCCACCACGCGTTTGAAATTATCCAGATCAAAAAATACCAATGACAGTTCCTGCTCGCGGGCGTCCGGCGCGCTCATGAAACGATCGAGATAGCGATGCAGGTAGCGCGTGTTGTTGAAACCGGACACGTCGTCAGTCACGGAAAGTTTGAGGACGCGATCGTGTTCCTTCTTCAATTCGAGTGAAAGACGGTGCAAGCGCAGCAGGTTGGCAACGCGCGCACGCAACTCCGTTTCGTCCATCGGGCGCATAATCAAATCATCCACGAGTTTGCCGAGGTGCCGCGTGCTCGTCCACTCGCGCCTTTCAAAGCATAATACCAAACTCGGCCATGATTTCCGCTGAATGCTCTCCGGCCTGCGGCACCTGCCGCCACGTTCCATTGCGCTGGTTATTGAAGAACACGGGCCCTTTGGGGGAACGATATTTTCCGGCCGTCGGATGGTCAACTTCCTCAACGATCCCATTCCATACGACTTGCGGGTGTTTGGCGACTTCTCCCACCGTTAGGACTGGAGCATAGGGAATGTCATTCTCTGCAAACAGGCGGCACCATTCATCGGTCGTTCTTGACGAAAGGCTGGTGCGCACCACATAACTATACTCTTTGAGATTTCGCATTCGCTCGCTTACGGGCGAGAAGCGCGGATCCAAATAGAGTTCTGGTTTGCCGATCAGCTTTGTGAAGTGGTGCCAAGCAGATTCCTGGTGTGGGCTGACAACCATATACCCATCCGCCGTCTTACAGACAAAATCGGCGTCAGCGACGGCGATGCCTGGCTCAACACCCCCTCCGATAAAAGTATCGTTTATCATCCCGTCCGGCCACATCCACCAAACCATCGCGTCGAGCATGGAGTAATCGATATTGCAGCCCTTCCCGGTCTGCCCCCGTTGAAATAGCGCAGCGCAAATTGCCTGCGCGACAATCGGGCTAGTAGTTTTATCGACTAGTAATGTACGCATCATATGTGGGCGGCCATCAGCGTCCCGTTGCACCGATGCCATCCCCACCATTGCTTGCACCATTGTGTCGAAGGCCCTTTCGCCGGATTTGGGCCCGGTTCGGCCATATCCCGAAATCGACACATAAATCAGGCGTGGCAATTCCGCGCAGATCTGCGCGGCACCAAAACCGAGTCGCTCCACGACACCGGGCCTTTGATTTTGAATAAAGACATCGGCAACTGAGATGAGTTTGCGCAATGCGGCAGCGTGAGACGGTTGCTTTAGATCGAGCGTAATCGATCGCTTGTTGCGATTGGCCGCCATAAATGACGCCGAGAACCCACCTCGCCGCGTACCACCTCGCCGGTATTCATCGCCGCCCGGGGACTCGACTTTAATTACATCAGCACCTTGGTCGCCAAGAATGGTTGCCGCCATAGGACCAGTATGCCAACCGCAAAGTTCAACAACGCGCACACCCGACAAAGGACCTTGAACCATCTTACCCCACCGCCCTCTCACCAATATGGTTGTACTATCGACCACTCCAGACGGGCTGTCGTTTTTCAAAGAAGGCTTTGGGTCCTTCCTGGGCATCTTCTGTACTAAATACCTCATGTGCGCACTGGTTCTCGATCTGAAAGGCCTCAGCCAAACTGCTCGCAGCTAGCCCGAGCAGCGCGCTTTTCTTTGTGCCCTGCACGGCGAGCGGCGCATTTTTTGTAATTTCCGTTGCCCAGCGGTAAGCGGCATCGAGAAGTTCATGCGGCTCAACCACCTCATTCACCAACCCAATTTGGAACGCGCGCTGAGCGGTTGTGTTGCCGGCCACAAGAAGCATCTCCATAGCCGCAGGCCAGGCAAGTTGACGCGGCAAGCGGGCCGTGGTCCCTCCCCCAGCGAAAAGACCTCTGCGCGGTTCTGTAATTGAGAAGATCGCTTCCGTGCTGGCAATCCTAATGTCTGTTCCGCCCAGAAGCTCCATTCCTCCTGCCATGCAGTAACCATTTACGGCGGCAATGATTGGCTTGAATATGTTCATTCCTTTAAGGGTTATGGACCCTCTGCCATAGCCGTTCATTGCTTTTTCCGTTTCGGACGAGCCCGTCTCCGCAAGTTCCTGGGCGATCTGCCCCATCACTTTCAGATCGCCACCGGCGCAAAAGACGTTCTTCACGCCGGTTACGATTGCAACCCACGCATCGGGGTCATCCCGAAATCTGATCCAGCAATCAATCATCTGCGAGCCGTGTTCGACATCGAACGAATTACGGCGCTCATAACGATCAATCGTAATCAGAACAATGTGATCTTCTTTCTTGTAGTGGATGGGCATGACAGGGGATCCCAATTTAAATGCTGCAGAAACGGGGCGGGGGCCTGTCGCTTGCATCGTCTCCTTGCATAAGCAGAGCAAAATTGCCACGCCGCGCGCTCTTGCGACCTTCATCACCCAGGTCACTCAGCGCAAGCCATATGGTTAAACAAAGGGGTTCGCTCTTCTGTTTTAGGATATGACCGTGCAGTTATACGAAACTCTCTTCTGGACATCGAATCCAACCGACTATCAAACGATGCTATACCCTAAAAGGTGAAGCGGCCCGCCATAGGGCTAGTCGCTATCGCTGGTAGTCGTTGAGAAAAATTCAACGTGCGTGGAAAACACCTCTCTTGCCCAAGACGCTTATTTTAACTTTTCTTGCGTCGCAGCAAGGGTAGAGCGTTCTTTCGGGCTGCGGCCCGGGACACGCTTTCACGTTTGAGTGATGCCGATATAAATCTTGGTCGCGATAGCTTTATCCGACCTAAACGGGGGAGAACCATGCAGAAATCATCAAGCCTTTCGTTTGCCTGGCTTTTGGCGGGCACCATTCTGGCCACCGGCACGCCGGTTTTGGCCCAATCGACCGCACAGGCGCCGATTGAAGATATTATCGTCACGGCGCGTAAGCGCGATGAAACGTCGCTGTCCGTGCCGGTGGCTATCACCGCGGTGAGTTCGACGCAGATGGAGCGTCGGGCCATTAATAGCATGGATAGCCTGGCGCAGCTTGTTCCAGGGCTGATCATCGGCGAAGGCGGCGGCGCAGTTCAAGGCGGCGAGGTCGCGTTCCGAGGTATTGGCGCGGTTGACTCTAATCCCCTGAGCGACAGCGCGGTCGCCTTTAACATCGACGGCGTTCAGGTGGCTTTGGCGTCCGTCCGGCGGGTGGCGGAAATGGACCTGGAACAAGCTGAAGTGCTGGAAGGTCCGCAGGCCTTGTACTACGGCAAGAATAGCCCGGGCGGCATTATCTCCATGCGGTCCAAAGATCCGACCGACCACTTCCAGGCCGGCTTGAATGTCGGCTACGAATTCGTCGGTCGTGAAACCCGAGGCGAGGGCTACATCTCGGGCCCGATTACGGATTCACTCGGTGGGCGCATCGCGGTCTACGGCTCATCGCTTAAGGGCTATTTCGTAAATACCGTCCCTTCGGGTCTGATTACCTCGCCTTCACACCAGCGCTATCCGTACCATAATGAATACGCGATTCGCGGCACGCTTAAATACGAGCCCAACGATACCTTTAACGCACGTCTGAAGGTCGCCTATAACGAAGTTACCGGGTCTTCTATGACGTCGTCGATACAATTGATCAATTGCCCCACGGGCGTCGCGCAAACCGGTGGTAACGATAACTGCAAACCCGACAACACCGTGTCTACAGGCGATGTGGGACCCAATTTCGGATTGACCTATCCCGGCTTCGGCAATGGCCAGCCGTATTATCATCAAAATCAGATGCTGGCCGGCTTGGAGATGAACTACAAGCTGCCCGATAACCTGACGGTTACTTCGGTGTCGGGTTTCTATAAGACCCATCTTCGGAACATGTCGAACTATAATTATTCCTACGTTCCGACGACAATCTTTGCCTCCGCAAATCGTTACGACACACATTTTTACAGCGAAGAACTGCGGCTTACGAGCAGCTTTACCGGTCCCCTCAACTTCATGGTGGGCGGGCATTATCAGGATTCGCGCGGTCAGACCGGTTCGAACACGGTGCTGAACGCCGTCACCCCGGCGCTTATCAACAACTACGACCTCACCCAGACCGGAACCGCGGTATCGGTCTTTGGTCAAGCCATGTGGAAAATCATCCCCACCGTCGAACTTTCCGGCGGCGGTCGTTACTCCCATGAGTCCAAGGAATTGCCGCTCGTGACCACGTCGAGCGTGTATGGTGGCCCGCGCTTACCGATTACGCCCTTCGCTAGCAAAGCAAGCTGGAACAATTTCTCGCCGGAAGTGACCCTGACATGGCGCCCCACCAACACGCTTACCGTGTTCGGTTCATATAAACAGGGATTCCTGTCAGGCGGGTTCAACGCCGGCGCATCCAGCTTTTCCAACGGCACGCAACTGCAATATAACCAGGAAGTCGTCAAAGGCGGAGAAATCGGCGTCAAGGCGTTGGTTCTGGATGGCCGCCTCCGGACCAACTTCACACTCTACACATATAAAATCACTGGCCTTCAGGTTGCGAGTTCAATTCAGCAGGGCCTCGCGATTGTTCAGGTACTGACCAATGCCGGTGGCGTCACAACCCGAGGCGGAGAACTCAGTGTCACCTATGCACCGGTAACCGGCCTGACGCTGAACGGCGCCCTGGCTTATGACCAGGGGCGTTACGATTCATACTTCGCGCCCTGCTATCGCGGTCTGACTCAGCCTGCTTGCAGAATCCAACCGAACCAGTTCGGCGTGAACGCCTTGCTGGAGAACCTGGCCGGCACACAATTACTGCGTGCGCCAAGCTGGACCGGCAACGCCGGCTTCGACTACGAGACGCCTATCTCCTCGAACCTCAAAGTCGGCTTCAACGGTAACGTCACCTATAGCTCCAGCTTCTTCGCCGATGCATCGTCCAATCCGGCCGGACGCGAACCCTCTTTCGCGTTGCTTGACGCCTCGGTCCGCGTGGGACGGGAAGATGACCGCTGGCAAGTGATGTTCTTGGGCAAGAACCTGACCAATAAGTATCACTGGGTCCGCGTCGCAAACGTTCCGCTTACAGGCTCGGCACCGGGCGCTGCTGCCGGATCGCCGTCGGTTCTTGGTGACACCTACGCTCCCATCGACCGCGGTCGCGAGCTCTGGCTGCGCGTGAGCACCAAATTTGACTGATCGATAAAAAAGACACACTTGGGCGCCGGCGGACGTAACAGTCCGCCGGCACTTTTTTCTCCGCCCCGGTAACAAGTGTTGCGCCTCTCCCCGAAGCACGAGAGGCGCTGATACAAAGAGCCTAGGTCAATGAATTACTGCGGTACGAATTGGCTTGGAGCGCCCGCAGCGCAGGCATTTCGACGATCTTTAGGACGGATGCCATATCGTTTGCGATACACGTCACTGAAATGTGCAGCGCTTGTAAAACCCGACATCGAAGCAATCTCGGAAATGGCAAAGCCCGAAAACTTGGAATCCCCTAGCCATCTGTGAGCACGCGCCAAGCGCAAGCCCCACATATAATCGGAGAAGGTCGTTTCGTTCCGTTTCATCAGCTGAAATATGTAGCGCTCAGAAATGCCGCATGCTTTAGCCACAGTTTTTGCCGTGAGGCATTTTTCGGAAACGTGCTTCTCGATATAGTGCTGGACTCGTGAGAAATGCGACTCTTTTGCATTAACGTGCGCTGTGGCGACCGATGAATGTCCTTGGTTAGCAACGTCAGTCACCAATTCCAAAGCCGACAAGGCAAGCTTGGCCGCAGATTTTTTGGGAAGTTTTCCAGCCTCGCTTATGATCGCCAGAAATATGTCCTTCGCAATTAGTCCCGCACCCGAACTTGCGCCGAATGGGAGACCACAGATATCGTCAATATTCGGAGCTTGATCACGGAGTAATTGCGAGGGTACCCATACTTGGAGACCCGCATTCACTGATTGAGGTGTTGCAGGCCGTACATGGAAGGGACGATCGCCGCAGAAAATAGAAAAATTGCCGACATCAACTTCCAAATCATGGCGCGCATCCTGAGAGATTAGAACTGCGCCACGCAATGGAAAGAATATACAATAGAGTTGGCAAGATCGTTTACGAATATGACGCCATTGACGCCAAATGCCGACAGTCGACCTCGTAATATGTGATACAGAAATTAGGCCGACGTTGAGACTCTCAAATTGCAAAATTGGAGCGTGCACCAAGCGACCCGCGTGATAAGGCTCCGCATCCGACAGGACTGCATTAACGACTGTGCGATACTGATCCAAGCGCGATGTTTTTTCTCCTGCGAACATACTGCCTCCCTCCCCAAGACTGGGTTAACTGCATGCTACCTGTGAATATAAAACTGCAGTCTTGGTCCGGACCGACCACTTGCTCCAGAATCGATGGATTTGACCACGGGGTCAAGGAATAGCGTCTGTACCGGTCCGCACGAGTGAAAATGCGGCGAGATTGTCCAGGGGAATCAACGCATGCGTGATTTGCCTACCAATCCGTTCCAATATTAATGCCGATCCGGCTGAAGATAAAAACGATCCTTTGACTACCGAGCCAAAAAGGGAGAGCCATGAAAGCACTTGTTGTACGGGAGTGGTCTGAACCGCAGACATTTCATTTAGAGGAAATGCCGATTCCCGAGCCGGGGCCCGAAGAGGTGCTGGTCAAAATCCATACGGCCGCAATCAACTTCGGCGACACCCTGATTGCCAGTGGACGCTATCAAGTGCAACCGGACCGGCCGTTCACGCCCGGAGCTGAATGTTCAGGTGTTGTCGAGGCCGTCGGCATGAAAGTTCAGGGCTACAAACCTGGCGATCCCGTAGCCGCAATCGGATTTGCAGGCAGGGCACGCATCGATCGCCGCGTCATCGGTTCGTGCCGGGAATATGCCGCGATTCCTCAGCGCAATGTGCTGCGTCTACCGCCAGGCACGGACCTCGAGCGGGCGGCACTTTTTCGCTCGAATTATGAAACAAGCTATTACTGCTTGCAGGAAGGCCATCTGAAGCCCGGGGAAACGCTCTTGGTCTTGGGCGCCGGCGGTGGAACCGGCCAAGCCGCGGTGACGCTCGGGAAGATCATGGGTGCCCGTGTGCTCGCCTCCGCCTCTTCACCGGAGAAACGCACGATAGCGCTCGAGGCCGGCGCGGACGCCGCCATCGACGGACGCAGTACGGACTGGCGGAAACAAGTTGAGGCCTTTGCCGGCGCAGGCGGCATCGATGTTATCTTTGACCCTGTAGGCGGCGATCAATCCGAATTGGCGTTCCGGACATTGGGGTATCATGGACGTTTCCTCGTCGTGGGATTTGCCGCCGGCACGATACCCCGGTTGCCTTTGAATCTGCCGTTAATGAAGGCGGCGTCAGTAGTAGGAGCCAACATGCTGGTGGGCTGGGAAGCCGAACCGGAGCGGATTTCTCAGAACGCGAAATACCTGGTCACCTTACTCGCTGAGGGAAAAGTGAAACTGCCGCCGGTCAGCCGCCGCTATCCTCTTGCCCAAGCCAGCGACGCCTTTAAAGCCGTGGCATCGGGCGAGATCGCCGGGCGCGTCGTCATTACGATCGGATGATTAGCGATACGATATGAGCACTTCCTCCCTTTAAGAGAGTGTCGTCTTAAGAGAGTGTCGTCGCTCTCGGCGCCCACTCTGCATTTCAGCTTCATTCCGCCGTACGGATCAGTGCAGGCGCCCTATCTCTCGTACCGGTTGTAATAAAGTGGTAGAATCGCCGCCAATACCTGTGCGGAGTATCAAAGGTGAGACTGAAGCGCGCCCCAGTTGATCGGCATCGGTTAGCCGCCGCGCTGTTCTGCGCCAGCTTTCTCGTTATCGCTCTCACATATCTTGGGCGAACACCCGCATCGGCATCTTTCACCATCTACGACACCGCGACCTACGACCTCGATAGTCTCGAGGTACCCAAGTTCGTCAGCCGAAATTACATCGACCTGGGAAAGATCACGCAAATCTCGAAATTTCGGTCGCACAACGGCCATGATTATTCCGACAGCACGCAATACGGCACCGCCTACGCATACACAGACCTGATCACAGGCAAAATCGAAAGTTGCCGGTCCATGAAGCATTATTTCATGTCGCCGGATGCCTCGGCCAAGATTTACGCACCGGTCTCAGGGATTGTGTCGCGCATGTTCGACGAGGAGATCGGTGGTACGCAAATCCAAATCACCTCCGACGCCCAGCCTGCTTTCACCTTTGTTATATTTCACGTAGTCCTTACCGCGCCGCTCGTGGTGGGTGATCGCGTCAACGAGGGCCAAATCCTAGGCCATCATGTTGGATTGCAAACGTGGTCCGACATCGCTGTCGAAGTTCATACGCCGCGTGGTTACCACTTGGTTTCCTACTTCGAAACCCTCACCGAAGAAGCCTTCGCCCCATTCAAAGCCAGAGGCATTGGCGCACCCAATGATGTCGCTATCACAAAAGCTTTCCGCGATGCCCATCCTGCGTTTGGCTGCGCGGGGTTATCGGTGCAATCGCCGGACTCTGAGAATGTCACGCTAACGGGAGGTGCGGTTCATCAGTCTATTTCTATTTCTGCCGCCGCGCTCCCAAGCGCTGTGCATGTGGGCGATGCGCCGACGCCACTCTCTGCTGCGGCGACGTCGGGGCTACCTGTAACCATCACAGCACTGCAGCCCAAGGTATGTGCGTTTACTGGAACAACCGTGACATGGCGCAGGCCGGGGATGTGCAACATCATCTTCAGTCAGCCAGGCGATGACAACACCTATGCAGCGCAGCCGTTGCAATTTGTATCTACCGTTCTCCCGACCGACGTTTCGGAGTTTGCACTCGACGCCCGCTTGCCCCGTTTAGGCGGCATTTTTCCGCCTTCTTCTACCGGCACTCAGTCCTATTTGCGCTTCCATAATCTCGGCAGCAGCCCAACGACAGCGACCGTCAGCCTCGTCGATGGGGATACCGGACTACCGGTCGCCAAATGGACAAGCTCAGCGCTTCCACCACGCGCAACCGCACAGTTCTCGATCACGGACCTTGAAAAGGCTGCGCCGCCGGGGTTTGTCCGTCCTCGTATCTATGGGCTTAAGGTCGAGAATGAAAACAACCTCACCGGTTACCTTCAGCATGTTTATTACAACCCAGCCGTCGGCGGGCTTACAAACGCGAGTTCGTGCAGCATGGGCGCGACAAGCAATCCCACCACTCTTATCTACACATATTCGTCGCTGCTTCCTTCCTTCCCCAGCTCCATCCATTTTGTAAATCCGACGTCATCTCTTGCCGGCCTCGCGCTTTCAGCCAACGTTGGGCCGACGGGAGTGGCGGCCGGAACCACTCCCTACTACCCCACGCTCGGCAACAAAACCAGCGTTCCCGCCAACGCCGAACTGGTCTTGCCGATGGCGCAGATTGAAACCGCATTTCATTTTGTGCCCGAGCCTAACAGTTCTTATTTTTCGGTCGATAATTACAGCCCGAGTTACTTGCGTGGCTATTTACAGCATCTTGTGACCAGCAAGGTCGCGAATGTAATTGCCGACATGACAAATGTGTGCGCGATGAATGGCGCGCTATCGTCCTCCGTTCCATCACCCCTCACAACCGGCGGAATTTATTCAAGCACCAATCCGGAGGCGCAATCATTCCTGCGCTTCTATAATTTTGGTGCTGCGCCTGGACCAGTTACCGTGACGCTTTTCGATACCGACACCGGCACTGCTCGGGGTCATTGGACAAGCGACAGTATTCCGGTCGGCGCAATGTCGCAGTACAGTATTGCAACGATTGAGAACGCAATCGGCCTTCCTAATAAGGACAAATACACGATGACGGTCCAGACCGACATCGACGGATATTTTCAGCACGTTATTTGGCGCGCGCCCGATGGAGCCTTATCTGATCTTAGTACCTGCTCCGGCTCGGGCGGTACTGATGGAACCACCGTAATTGGCGTCCATTCATCCCTACAAGGCGCAGCCGGATACCCAAGCACAGTGATCGTCAACAATACGGGAACTGTAAGTAATACGCTTCTGCTGGGCGTCTATGATGCCCGCAATGGAGTCAGGCTTGGCGGATATCTCAGTCCGTCCATTCCACCCGACGGCCAATTAATGCTGGACGCCGCGACGATTGAGGCGGGCGCTAGCTTTAAGCCCGCATCAGCCATCGTTTACTACAACCTAAAAATAGAGTCTGCGTTCACCGGTTTTCTCCAGCACCTGTTCACCAATCAAGCCGCCGGAGTGATTACTGATCTCACGCCCGTGTGCGCCATGTGACGTGCTGGCTGCGCACGCCGCGCAGCGACTTAGGGCGATCCGCACAATCGGTTTAAGGCACAGACAACGGCATCCGCGTCAGCCAAGCAGCAGCGTGGGCGCCAAGTAATACCAATAGCCAAAAAATCACGCTGAGGGCAGCGAGGTGCACGAGTCCATCTGCCCGGCGCAGTTCCATGAAGAACCAATAGACCAGCGCCGCCTTAGCCACGGCAATGCCGAGGTTGAGGACGACATTGAATGGACCTAGACCGACGAATGCCGAACCCGTTGTCAGGGCCACCAGTCCAAGAAGGCCCACGTACGCGATCGAAAGCTGAAGTAGCTCGCGCTTCATGAACCTGTCCTTCCGAGATAAAGGACGGGATAGAGGAATATCCAGATCACATCGACGAAGTGCCAATAGAGGCCGGCCAGATGGACATGGCTGTTTAGCGGTCGCTTGCTGCGCCCAACCGCGACCGTAGGGCAAACCGAACCGCATCGCCGACCGGGCGATGCGTTTACTCGTGCCTGAATGAAAGCGCATAACGATGTCGCAAATCCGAGCCGATCGCGGTGACCGCGACCCGAAGGCAAAAAAGCCAAATAAATCAAAACGATTTTAGGTAGTGTTGCCCGGAGCCGGTCTCACATTCTGCTAATTTTGCGTCTGCGATTCGATCTGCCGACAAGCAAAAGACATGGCTACCGATGGATATGGCGTATACTTATCAACTAACCTATCCACGGAAGGGAAATGCGTAAGAATACCTGGAGGGGGGGGTCTTAGCGCGTCCATCCAATAAGCTGCGTCGTTCGAGGGGAAATACGAGGATGGACGCAGATCGGCGCGAATACAGCCGGCCATTTCTGGGCTGGCGCATGGTGGCCATTGCCTTCCTTTCCTATAATTGCGCAATGGGGCTAACCAGCGGATCGTTCGGAACCCTGCTGCCAACGCTCCAAAACGACCTGCACACCAGCCGCGCCGCGGCTTCATCCGCCTATGGGTTCATGCTGCTTTCGACTGGCCTGCTATCGCCGGTCGTCGGCAACCTGACGCGTTTCTTCCGCCTACGCACATTAATGATCACGGGCGCCGCATTTAACGCGCTCGGCTTCCTGCTCCTGGCCTATGCCGACAACCTTACCGAGGTGCTTCTGATATACGGCGGCGTCGTGGGGAGCGCCGGTTGCCTGATGGGGGTTATTCCCTCACCGACCCTCGTTGGCCGCTGGTTTGAACAGGGCACCCGCGGTAAGGCCCTGGGCCTGACGATGATGCCGATGTTCATCTTTATCGCGCCGCCTATCGCGGCGTTTATGATCGAGCACGGTGGCCGCCATTTGCTATTTCTGTTCATGGCTGCGGTGTTCGCGGCTGTCATTCCGGTGTTGACGCTGGTTGTCGAACAGCCCGCGGATGTCGGGCAGACTTCGCTCCGTCCGGTCGCGGCTGCCGAACGCGGGAGAAAGCCTGAAGTGACCGTGCCGATCAAGTCCACGTTCGAAATTTTCACCGATACGCGCTTTTGGCTAATCAGCATCGCAATCGGCATATTGACGGCGTCGGGAATTGCCTTTGTTGCTCAGGGTGTCGGGATAGCCATCGAGACGGGTGCCGGCCTGACGGCGGCGTCGACGGTATTGTCGGCCTACGGCGCGGGGACGTTGGCAGGCGCGCTTGTCTATGGCTGGCTGATGGACCGCCTCGGCCCCTTCCTTACGCTGATCATTTGCATGTCCGTCGATGTGGCGGCGTGGTTCGCTTTCACGGGCATATCCAGTTTAGCGCCGATGCAACTCTTAGCGGGCCTGATCGGTGCGGCGGCGGGCGCCACCGTTGCGCTACATAGCGCGGTGATGCCCGAGATATTTGGCACCAACAACTTCAGCCGTGCTATCGGCTACAGCTACTTGATCAAAGTGCCGTTCCTGTTCGGCGCGGCACCCCTGAGCGGCTATTTGTATGACCGTTCCCACAATTATGGGTCAACGTTCCTGTTTTTCGCCTGCGCGCTATGTGTGGCGACCGCAGTCTCCATATTGCTGGCTTTCGATCAGCGCCGCCGATACAGGCCAGCATGATATCCAGTCCGGATTGATTCACGCGGAGGGTTGGGCTGTTATGACACGCCATCTCTATTGGCTTTTGTCGCAAATTTTTTAGAGCGCTGCCCCGAGGGCATTCTTGTCGCACCTAAAATAAGTCACCGATTATTTTGCGCGATTGAAGAGGAATGGTGCCCAGGGCCGAGCCGCAATAAGCGCAATAGATCAATCACTTAGTTCATGGACACGACATATAGGGTGCCACGCTTTCATTAGTTTTCATACCGGCGAATGTCGCAAAAATTCAAACAGCACGGCGAATTCGTCACGTAGAAGTGGAGAAATTCGTCGGCGCGTCGGGTTCTCCCACGGGCGGCTCCGCAGCATAGAATTCGACGAACATTCGCATCGACCCTAGGGCCTGCACTTCATGCGGCTGCTGAGGCAATACAATGCCAGGTCTCTCCGGAGTTAGAATGTGCTCGCTTGGCGGCACGAGTATCCGATAGAGCAACCTGCCTTCAAGTACGTGGATCATACCCCATACACCCGCCTTGGTGCGGTGCTCACGCCGCAATCCAGCGGGGAGGGTGTCCTGATCGAATACGGCCGTTCGCTTGTAGGCTGTTAGACCTGTCGGCAACCCATCCGCCACTACGTCTCTCCAGGGATAAGTCGCGCTTCTATGGTGGCCCTGCGGGTTGAAAATAGCGCCTGAAACATAAATACCGCGAAGCAGACCACACCGACGCTGAAAACTAGGTCACCGGGCACCCGTGCCCAAACCAACGCCTCCATCATGGGACTGTGAATGAACGCGGCGCTTCGCGCATACGCATAGCCGTGCGTGAAACTGGCGTGGGCCTGGAGCAATCCTTGCGGAAGCAGCGCCAGGAATACCATCATTCCCAAGCCAATATTTAGGCACCAGAAGCTGACACCCAGGAGTCTATTGTTCCAGAGACCCGGGTCCGTCAGGCCGCGCAGGCAAAACAGCATGAGGCCTAAGCCAAGCATGCCATAGACCCCGAAGAGAGCGGCATGCGCGTGAGTAGCGGTCGTGTTGAGGCCCTGCATATAATAAAGCGCAAGCGGCGGATTTATCAGGAAGCCGAAAAGGCCGGCACCAATCAAGTTCCAAGCCAGCACTGCAGCAAAAAACATAAACGGCCAGTGGTATACTTTCTCCCACTCCGAAACGGCGGCGTGTTGAGAGCGGTTATAGGCCTCGAATCCGATCACGACTAATGGCACCACCTCGAGCGCAGAGAACACGCTTCCAAGCGCGATAACGCCGGTGGGCGTACCGCTGAAATACAGATGATGGAATGTCCCCAAAACGCCGCCGCCAAGGAAGATCAATGTGGCAAGCAGCACGGACGTGGTGGCAACTGAGATGCGCACCAATCCCATACGGACAAAAAGGGCCGAGACGATCGCCGTAGCGAAGACTTCAAACACACCCTCGACCCACAAGTGTACAACCCACCATCGCCAATATTCCATGATCGAGATGTGTGTATGCTGGCCATACATAAGACCCGCACCGAACAGCAGACCGATAGAGACGGTAGCTAGTACGACCAAATAGAGGAGTGATTTCGTTGCATTCTCTTTTAGGGCGGGCCAGATGGCGCGCAGCACCAAAACAACCCACAACAGCAGGCCTATAAAGAGATATATCTGCCAAAAGCGTCCGAGATCTACGTATTCATAGCCTTGCGTTCCGAACCAAAAATTCATTTTCAGATCGGGCATTAGGCGATTAATCGCCAACCACTCACCAGCGAATGAGCCTACAACGATAATCAGCAAGCTGCTCCAAAGGAAATTCACACCGGCGGCCTGCCATTTGGGATCGCGCCCTCCAAGAAGTGGTGCAACATAAAGTCCGGTCGCCAGCCATGCCGTGGCAATCCAGAGGACCGAGAGCTGCGTGTGCCAAGTACGGGTAACACCGTAGGGAAAGAACTTTGCCATTGGCAGGCCATAAAGTCCCTGCCCCTCAACAGCATAGTGCGCAGTGACGATACCGAGTCCGATCTGAGCCAGGAACATCGCCACCACAACAACGAAGTACTTCGTCGTCGCGCGCATCGACGGCGTGATGACTGCACGTTCCATGAAATCGACTGTAGCGTAACCCGTTTCCGGGACACCGTCGCGCCGCCAAATATCGAATTGCTTCGCGTAATACCAAACCAGACCGCCGACGCCCCCCAGAAGCACAAAGATTGAAATAAACGTCCACATGAAGACATCGCCAGTCGGCCCGTTGCCGACCAGCGGTTCATGAGGCCAGTTGCTGGTGTATGTGAAGGTCTCGCCCGGACGGTCGGTGGTCGCCGCCCATGCTGTCCAGAAGAAGAAGGCGCTGACCGCCTGAGCTTCTTCAGCGGACAGCACAGCATCGACCGGCATGGCATACTGCCGACGTAGCGTTTGGGCCTCTGGCGACCCTGCGCGGAATAGGTCGGAAAAGTGATCCTCCACGATTTCTATCGCTTCGGCACGCGCGTCACTGACCGTGACAGTGCCGGTTTGCTGGTCAAAAGTATTTGTGCGCATTTCCTGGCGCAACATCGCCTGTAGGCGCGCTTGTTCAGCTTCTGAGAGATCAGCGTAAGGGCCGCCAGTTCCAGCGCGCGCTAGAACGTCGAGTAACGCAATCGCCTCGCGATGCAGCCAATCGGCGCTCCAGTCCGGAGCGACATAGCTGCCATGACCCCAGATCGAGCCTTGCTGCATGCCGCCCATGGACTGCCATACGTTTTGCCCATGTTCGATCTGTGCGTGCGTGTAGATGCTTCGGCCGGAATTTGTCGCAACCAAGTCCGGGATTGGCGGCTTAGCCTGGTAAATCTGCTGGCCAAAATAAATCAGCGTACCGAACATCAATATCATCGTGGTGGCGAAAATCAGCCACAAGCGACGGATCGAAAATTGCGCGCTATATGTGGTCATAGCACTCCCAAATGCTTTGAGTTGCAGGCTCGCGTCGTTTCACAATACGTGAAGCTCTGATGCCCCAACGCTACCGTTATGAGGCGACTTAATTTTGTGATGAGAGAAACCGGGCGACACTCTGTGAACGACTTACGTCGCCATGTCCAAGGGAAACCACACAATCAACCCCGCAGATGCTTCAAAAGACTGATTTGGCTCGGATTTCGGGGCAGGGCCTTGATCTGAGTCAATGTGCCTACCCCGAAACATAGTCTACGTTCCCGACAGAAAGCATTGAAGGAGGCGGAAATGAGCACTTTGTTGGAACGCATCGGCGGTGAAGCGGCCGTCAAGGCCGTTATCGAATCGTTCTATGACAAGGTCTTTACCGATCCCTTTCTGGCGACCTTCTTCGCTAACACAGATTTTGCGAAAACAGCGCCAACGCCCAGGTCAATTTCTAATCCAATTCATGAGTGGGAGAGCACTGTCAGCGCATACGTACATGCGCAATGCGCACAAGAAATTCGTCATGAAATGGGCCCAATCGACCAGCACTTTGATGCGGTCGCCGGCCATTTAGTTAAAACGCTTCAGGAATTCAAAGTGCCCGAGGACTTGATTGCTGAGACCGCGGCTGCCGTGACCAATCTGCGCGATTATGTTCTTGACCGAGGCGCGATGGTCGCGGCCTAAGCCGCGCGAACGAGACTGCTGGAACCTCGAGTCATAAATGGGCGACGAAGGCAGGTATTTCTGATCCTTTGTGCGAATTAAGGCCTTTCATCTGCGAATGAAAACAAACGAGATGAAGTTCCCTCGCCTCGAGAGAATGTGGCGCTAACATAGACGATGTCACGATTGCTCGCGTCGTTCATGTGGTCGCGGTCGTCCTCTGGATCGGTGGCGTAGCGATGGTTACTACGGTCCTCTTACCTACGATCCGCAATTTTAAGAGCGCAGACGAACGCGTTGCTTTTTTTGAAATACTTGAGAGACGCTTTGCCTGGCAAGCCAGAGCAACAACCCTGATAACCGGGGCCAGCGGTTTTTACATGGCGCACCGCTTAGGCTCATGGTCGGAGTTCCGATCCGCTCAATACTGGTGGCTTGGCGCGATGGTCGCGGTATGGCTCATCTTCACGACGATGCTATTCATTCTTGAGCCCCTGTTTCTTGACCGCTGGTTCGCAGAACGGGCGCGTCGGATGCCGGAAAAAACTTTCGCACTCGTATCGAGGCTGCACTGGGTTCTTCTCGCCATAAGCCTCATTACGATTGTCGGCGCTGTCGCCGGTGGTCACGGGATGTTTTTCCTCAGCTAACTCATAAGCAAATTAGCCTTCATCGCCTTTCTTGTAGAGAAACTGTTTAGCTCAGACTCATTGACGATACCCGGCCGCGGAATCTCATCCTCGCTGAAATCCCACGTATTGTTGCTGACTTGAGACAATTTGAACGCGCGGCGCAACATTCCGCGCTTTGATTTTATTGGTGTTTTGGAGAATAGTGCCCAGGGCCGAAGTGCAGCAAGTAAGCTACATCAACGACTGAGAGGAAGATGCGCCATTCTTTCTTCCCATAGCTTCATTAGAACCGTCAACGTGCTGCGAAAGCCGTTAAATCCAAGCCGCACAATGCACGAAGGCAGCCTAATCGCTCTTCCTGCAGGTAAAATTGGCTGCGTCATTGATATCGCCGGAACCTTGATACTTGGCGACCTGGGGGTACGGACAAAGCGGCCGTGTCCGGACCACGTTGCCGTCCTTGACCTTTGCGGCCACGATCGGCTTGGGTTCTTCGCCCTTTTCGACCCAGTCCTGAAGCGTCGGCAGCATATTGAACACATCTGGACCATCACCACCGAAGCAATGGCCCATGCCCGGAACGAGATAATAGCGTATGAATTCGTCGGTTTTCGCCTGGCCCAGCGTTCCCACCACATCCTTGTAATAGGCAGTGCTAACGACCGGCGAGTTCAAACCATCCGCCTCGCCATGGTAGGTGAGGAGCTTGCCGCCCGCGCGTTGGAATGGTGAAAGATCGGGGTCCTCATAGCTCAGGATCCATCCCAACTTCTTCTTCGCGAACGCCTGCCCCTCTTCGATGTTCAGCGACTTGCCGGGATCGAACGTCGGATCCTCGTAGACGAAGCCCGACCAGAACTGCGCGACCGAGGCCAGAGGCGTTTTCATGTCTGGCTTGAATTCATCCGTGCCGTAGAACATCCACATTGATTCCGATCCGGGTAAATAGGGATCGGCAATCTGCTGCCCGTGGCGGCCGACGATGCCGGTATACAGTTCCTTCACCGCCTCGACCTGTCCCTTCGTCAGGCAGCTATCCGATTCGGCGCCCTTGCATAACAGCTTGCTCGGGTCGAACTTGCACTGGCGCGCCGATTGGATGAGCCCATCGGTGAGACCATCGACAGCGTCGCACTGGTCCAGCACCGCCTTGTGCAGCATGGCGCGCTTGCTCTCCGGCAGACGGCTGGCCGGGTCGCGGACTTGGCGAAGGGCATAGGCGCTCGACGACACCAGATTGCGAATCCAGTCCCGCGCCGGATCGCCGGCGATGATGCCATTATAGTCCGTATACCAGCGCTGGGCATTGACCATGCCCATCGCGCCGCCGCGCGAGCAACCGTCCCAGTACGCGTAGTTTGGCTGCTTGCCATAGAATGCCGCGGTGATCTTCTTGGCGCCGACGGTCGACGCGTGGACCGCGCGGAAGCCGAAGTCGGCCAGCTGCGCCGGCTTATGTACCGCCCACATCAGGTTCATACCCGGCGATTTATGACCGTAATCGGTAGCCATTGCGGCATAGCCTTTTTCGACCGCACCAGCGAGCCCACCCTGGGCGAACGTCGGAGGTGCGTTATAGAGTACACCGCCGCCGAACCCGCCCGTCCCGACGCCGAAGAAACGGCCGTTCCAGTCGGAAGCGAGCGGCAGCCAGACTTCGTAGTTGATCTCCGACTGGTCCGGCTTCGCTGTTACTTCAACGCGGCAGAAGGACTTGGATACCGCGCGGCCGGGCATGGACATGCCCATATCCGAGGGCGGGGTGACGAACTGGGCCGGCATCAGCGTCGCCTGCGTTATTGTAGTGTCGCTATCGACAACGAATTTCTGCAGTGCAGAACACCGCGCGGCGTCGGAGTCACCCTTTGCCTTAGAAACCGCTGCGTACGCGCTGCCAACGGTCAATCCGGCGCCTAGCATGGCTAAAGCCGCGATGCTACCAGTGCGTTTCAACATTTGGGCCGCTCCAATTTGTAGATGGGAATGTCAACCCGCAAACGTCTTCGCCGGCGGGTTAACTCACGAAGATCAGAATTCGTATTTCATTTCGAGGAACCACATGCGCGGGTCGCCCAATTGGGCCTGCACGGTGCCCGTGAGAGAGAACGACTCAGTGCCGCTGATAATATAGGTCTTGTCGAAGACGTTTGTGACAGATGCCGCCAGGCTTGCCCGGCTTCCGAAGATATGACGCCAGTCAATCCTAAGATCGGTGAGCGTATAGGCAGGATGGAGGAACGGATCGGTTACGGGGCCTAGGAATGACTGGACCGTGTGTGGCGTTATCTGGGCCAGAAGAGAATAGTTGCTGCCGATGTTCGACCCGATAAAGCTGGACTTATAGTAAATATTCGCCGTTAGAGAAACGTCCTCATCATGCAGCCATTCCTTGAACAGGAACGTGGGCTGGATCGACCACATGATTTTCGACGTATCGCCATATCTATCGGGCTTAAAGTTTGTCGTTACGCCATTGATAGTCAAGACGCCATGAGCATGGTCGATATGCACCGGCGCCGTCCCGGGCAGCGTCGCGCATTGCGAATAGTAATAGGTCAGGGCGCAGGTCGTGTCCTCGGGATATTTGGTAAATTTCGGATCAGTGAAAGCAAAGTTGCCGGCCAACTGGAACCATGACGTGGGATAGATGGTGCCGTCGAACTCTATGCCTTTGATTGTCGCATCGGCGTTATTGGTCGTGACTGTGTTCCCGCCGCCGTTGGGCAGCGGCACATTCTGCTGAATGTTGGTATACCAGTCATAGTAAAGCGCGAGGTTGGTGCGGGCACGTACGCCGCCAACATCCCAATCGGCCTTGGCCCCGATTTCCACGTCTTTAACGCGCTCGGGTCCATAGACCCGCCGCGGGTCATTCACCGGAGCCACGCCATTGATGCCACCGCCTTTATAACCGGTGCGGTGCGCAAGATAGAACAGCGTGTCGCTGTTGACCTGCCAGTCCGCAGTAAGCGTATAGGTATCTGCTTGACCCGGAGGTGTCGCGGTTGTCGAGATCGTCGCACCGGGCAGCGGCGACCGCCCGGTAACCGAAAAGGGAATTCGAATTCCCTGAAACGTCGCGAAATACGTCGAGGTAGCTGTGGTATCGGTATGGCTGTTATCCCAGGTATGACGATAGCCGCCCGTCAGGTGGATTGCATTGGTGAGCGCATAGGTAACCTGGCCATAGGCCGCATAGCTGGTCGATTCGGTCCGTTGCAGCGTGCTGCACGGCGACGCGGCGTTAAGGCTGGCGCAGAGCGCGGGAGATGCCGGATCGGCAACGGGGGTGCCAAACGCGACGAGAAATCCTTGGTTAGGAGTCCATGCGCGGGACGCAATCTCACGATAATAGAACCCGGCTTGCCAATCCAGTTTGTCATCAAACGACTTTCCTTGGATCTGCACTTCATCGCGCCACGAGCGGGCTGGCCAGCCCCCAGTCGCTTGAAACGGCGTGGAATTAACATTGGTCGTCCCGGGTGCATAACGACCCTTGACATCGAGAAGAGGAAGATCGGTTGAATCGATATCGCCACCAGTTCCCGCCGCTTTGGTCCAAAACAGTCCGTAAATATTCTTGATGGCGACCTTGTCGGTGATTTCCCAGCGAGTCTGGTTGATAATCCCCGTGAAGTCGCTCTTCGTATGGCGATTGAAATTATAATAGTTCACACGGCCGCCGGCGGCAGTTTGCCGCACGAGTTCCGCATCCGCTAGTTGCGCATATGTTTGACCGGCGGGCGGTGCATATCCGGTATAGAACTGGAATGGTATAGCCGTGAACGGAAAGGTCGCCGGCGCGAAATTCGCCGCCGCGGGATTCATGAACCGGGAATCGACATACAGCAGCGGCGTATTGAAACCATTGGAGCGGTCGTGGCTTCCCGCGTAAATCGTATAGTTCTCGATCGACTCCGTAGGTTTCCAGATCACTGAAAAGCGCCATTGGCTTCGATCGATGTTGTCAAATTTCGTAGGCGGAGCGCCATAGGATGAGATAGCGGTCGTGTATCCATCGCGTCGCCGGAATTGTCCGGCCGCGCGGACCATCAACTTATCCTCGACGATGGCGCCACCGACGGCTCCCTCAATCTGCGCATAATTGGCGCCGCCGCCCTGGACGTCGACATATCCGCCAAAGGCGTTGGTTGGTTTTTTTGGCCCAAACAGAATGACGCCGGCGGTAGCCGTTTCGCCGAAAAGCGTTCCCTGCGGCCCTTTGACGACCTGAAGACTGTCGAGATCGTAATACGACGGTTCAAACCCGGGCACTTCGGCAAAATAGCCGATGACCGAAGCCTGCCCAGTGAATTTCGTCCCCTGACCGCGAAGCGACGGCTCGAAGCAATTCCGCCCATAATTACAGGCGGCATTCGCGAGTCCCGAAATCTTATTCAAGTCATCCGAATTGTGAAATTGCAGGCGGTCCAGTTTCTCACCGCTAAGAGCCGTGACGGCAACGGGGACTTTTTGGATATCTTCTTCATGACGCCGTGCCGCCGTCACCGTAACTTCCTCGATGTCGGCTCTTGCAGCATAGGATGCAGACGAACCGGTATTCGCGCCGTGGGTGGAGTTGCCCCCTTCAGTGGGGGCTGACACCGGGGGGCTTGAGGGCGGCTCCTTGACCGAATTCGCGCCCGGGTTCTGCGCCTGCGTTGCACTAACGACGACGGTGTTCGGACCGGCGGCCTTATAGGTGAGACCGCTCGTGGAAAGGATATGAGTGAGCGCGGCATCGCGGTCATACCGCCCATTGACCGCAGGCGCCTGCTTTTGAGCAACGTCGGATTCGCTGAACAGTATTTCCGCCCCGGACGTGGCGGCAAATTGTTTTAGGGATGCGCCGAGTGGCTGCGCGTCTATGTGATAGACGTGCTGCAACTCCTGGGCGGTAGCCGAGACCACGACCATATTTGCAGCGCCCAACGCGGTTCCCACCACCAGCATCAGGCGAAAATGAGAAATGTTCATGTCCTCCCCCCTCGGAAAAAAGCACCCATAATGGGGGCGCCAATAGAGTTGACGGACTAGGATTCAAAACCCGCACCGGCATGCATCATTATTTTTCGCTGACGCTGGGGTTGACATCACAATCTTATCACTGGCAGCCTAGCCGCCTTCGGGGGAAGGAAGTTTTCGTGGAAAGCATGCGGACGACCCATACGATGGTCGGCGGCGTGGTCAAGGAGCAAGGATCCTGTTCCGTTGACGTTGCCCTACTTTCCAGAGGCATTTACCAGCGCCTATGGCGATTTGTGCAACGACGGCTGCGCTCCAAAGAAGAGACGGCGGACGTGGTACACGATGCTTATATCCGCCTTATCGCGACATCGAAATGCACGAACATACATAATCCCCCGGCCTTTTTGCACACCACCGCGCTTAATTTGATTCGCGACCGCGAGCGGGCGGCGATCGTACGGGGCACCACGACCGCGGCCGCTGAAGAAATAAGCTGCCACAGCCCTTCGCCCGAACAGACGCTGTCGGACCGCGAACAAATAAAGGTTCTGGAAAGCGCACTGCTGGAACTGGGGATCAAGCAACGAACCGCGCTCATCCTT
>Ga0207667_10002241_pt1 | contig 24301 bp, 23 predicted proteins | sample KBSCornC52_FD_184301 | JGI IMG/M metagenome (GOLD analysis project Ga0207667, IMG submission 184301) | Corn rhizosphere microbial communities from Kellogg Biological Station, Michigan, USA - KBS Corn C5-2 (SPAdes) (version 2) | ecosystem: Host-associated > Plants > Roots > Rhizosphere > Soil ...
AACAAGCAAACCCTCGTATTCGAGCCATTCGTGCAGCTCGATCGTGGGCTGACACGCACCACCGAGGGTACGGGTCTGGGTCTGGCTATCAGCCGTGGGCTCGCGCGGGGCATGGGCGGCGACATCGAGTTGCGCAGCGAGGTCGACGTCGGATCAACGTTCACGGTTACGATCCCCCTCTCTCCACGAGACTGAACGCCATCTGACAACGATAGGAGTGACTCGCAAGGTCCTGCTAAAGACGTCGGGAGGCCTTTCGTCGATTCACCCTCGCTCAGGTAACCAAAGGTCCTCAATCACGTGGGTTTCTGCTGTGATTCTTGCAGTGTTCCCTCGTCGTAAGAGTAGCTTCTCCAGCGCGTTACGGTTGACTTAAGCGTCGGAATTCTCTTCTCCTCATTCCCTTCTTGCCCAACCAACAGGCATTGACGAGCCCCGTCCGGCTCGCTGCGCTCCACAATACGGGCCTCCTCGATACACCTGCAGAAGATCGGCTGGATGCCTTCACGCGTCTGGCCGCTCAATTCCTGGGCGTTTCCACCGTTCTGATCTCGCTCGTTGACGTCAACCGCCAGTACATCAAAAGCGTTGCAAGCAAGAACGGCGCGCCGTCGGTAGGGTGGCATCCGCTCGATCTCTCACTGTGTCAGGATGTGGTTTGCACGGGAGTCCCTGTCGTCATCTCGGATGTCCAAGCGGACCCCGCGTTCGCTGACCGGAACGCCAGAGGCAGAGCGTACGCCGGGGTACCTCTCACGACCGATGAGGGATACGTGCTTGGTTCCCTGTGCGCCTACGACGACGCACCTCGGGAATGGACCGAGCGCGACATCAGCGCGCTGACCGCGCTTTCGGCAGCAGTGATGGCTGAAATCCAGCGCCGCGTGGCATGCCGCGCCGTTCACGACGCACAACTGCGATTGATCGCCGAGAGGACGCTCGCCCACGCGGTTCAGCAGCAGATGCCGGTCGGTGTCGTCGTGGCCGAGGTTCCGTCGGGGAGGCTGATCTCGGTGAACGCGCAGATGACCGAAATATTCCGCACGGCGTTCACACCGTCCCCGAATTTGAATAGCTACAACGAGTGGGTGGGGTTTCGCGAGAGCGGCACACCGCTCGCCGCCCTCGAATGGCCGTTGGCGCGCACAGTGATAACAGGCGAAGCCGTGCGCGGAGAGGAGATTCGGATTCTCCGCGGTGATGGTACGGATGGCTACGTTCGCATGAGCTCAGCACCTGTGCAGGATGCCACTGGAGCCGTGGTCGCCGCGGTGGGTATTGTCGTCGACGTAACGGACCAGAGAAAGGCGGAACGGGCAGTCCGGTCCACCGACGAGCGCTTTCAATTCGTCGCCAGGGCCACGAACGACGTCATCTGGGATTGGGACATCAAAACGAACGCCTTGGTCTGGAACGACTCCGTCGAACACGTTTTCGGCCACCGTCAGAACAAGATTTTTCCGGAGATTCAGTGGTGGTATGATCACATTCACTCGGAAGACCGCGAGAGAGTGGTCGCCGGACTTCACGGAGTCCTCGACCACGGCGGCACGAGCTGGAGCGATTCGTACCGCTATCGGCGCGGCGATAGCACTTATGCCAACGTCGTGGATCGCGGCTACATCGCGCGTGACAGCGCGGGGACCGCGACTCGAATGATCGGCGCGATGACGGATGTAACCGAGCGTTCGCGCTCGGAAGCAGCTATCCGGTTCCAGGCGCAGCTACTGAACGCGGTGCAACAGGCGGTCGTGGCCACGGATCCGGAAGGGATCGTGATCTTCTGGAACGCGTTCGCCGAAAATCTCTACGGGTGGGCCGCGGAAGAAGCGGTCGGCAAGCCGATACACGAGCTGACGCCATCCCCATTTCTTCGGGATCACGGCGGCGAGATCGGCCAGCGCGGCGTCGGTGGTGAAAGCTGGACTGGCGAGTATCTCGTTCAGGGAAAAACCGGGAAGGCGTTCCCGGCGCTTCTCACTACGGCTCCAGTACGCGACGCGCGAGGAGTTGTAGTTGGTTACGTTCGAGTGTCGATCGATCTGACCGAGCGGCGCAATCTGGAGGAACAGTTCCGCCAGTCGCAAAAAATGGATGCGGTTGGACGTCTCGCCGGAGGCATCGCGCACGATTTCAACAACTTGCTCACCGTGATCAGGCTGAACACCGAGATCATCATGGAGGCGTTCGATCCTGACGATCCGCGCAGTGACGATGTCAAGCAGATCAGGAGCGCCGCCGAGCGCGCATCGACACTCACCAAGCAACTCCTGGCATTCAGCCGCAAGCAGATTCTGCAGCCGAGAGTGCTCGACATGAACACCGTTGTAGCCACTGTCGAGCCCATGCTCAGACGACTGATCGGCGAGGACATCCTTATTGCGTCGAGCTGCGGAGCGCGCGGTTACCTTGTCGCGGACCCCGGTCAGCTCGAGCAGATCCTCGTGAATCTCGTCGTGAACGCGCGCGACGCGATGTCGCAGGGTGGCACGATCACCATCGAAACAAAGAACGTCGATCTCGACGAGGCCTACACGAGCGAGCACGCCCCAGTCGTACCCGGGCGCTACGTAATGCTTTCGGTGACAGATACCGGCGTCGGAATGAGCGCGGACACCAGAGAGCACGCGTTCGATCCTTTCTTCACGACCAAGGAAGCGGGAAAGGGGACCGGACTTGGTCTTTCCACGGTTTACGGAATCGTGAAGCAGTCGGGCGGATACGTCTGGATCTACAGCGAGGCAGGACACGGGACTTCGGTCAAGCTCTATTTTCCGGAGGTCAGTGCCGCCGCGGCTTTTCAGCCCTCCGAATACAAGCCAGCGACCAAGGAAGCCGCGCGAGGATCGGAGACGATCCTCCTCGTTGAGGATGAAGCAGCGGTGCGCGGACTCGCATCACGCATTCTTGAGAAGCAAGGCTATCGCGTGCTGTCGGCACAGCATGGACGTGAGGCGATGGACATCGCTTCGAACGAGACGGGCAAGATCGATCTGGTGTTGACCGATGTCGTTATGCCGGGAATGAACGGTCGAGGTCTCGTGGAGCGTCTGTCTGGAATTCGTCCAACGATGAAGTCCCTCTACATGTCTGGCTACACCGACGATGACATCATTCGGCGTGGATTCATCGAGCCTTCGAAGAGTTTCCTGCAAAAGCCTTTCACGTCTGAAACCCTCCTGCAAACCGTAAGAAAGGTGCTGGACGAAGGCTAGAAGCCGGTTGAGCAGGCCTGCGCCGCCCGCTATATAGGAGCATGAACTTACGCGCTCTTATCAGCGTTGCGACGGCGTGTAGCATTGCCGTCCATCCTAATGGCGCATCAGCTCAGGATACCGCAGCGACGCGTCTCGCGCCGGTAGTGGTGGAAGTCGGGCGCGGGGTGCACAGGTCGCCGCTCGAGTTGCCATTCGCTGTCACGGTCCAGATTCCGGATTCTCTGCGTCCGGGACAACGGCATCTCTCGCTGGACGACGCGTTGTGGCTGATTCCGGGGCTCTCGGTCTCCAACCGCAACAATCCATCGCAGGACCCCAGAATCTCCATTCGCGGCTTTGGCGCGCGCTCGGCGTTTGGCGTGCGAGGGATTCGAGTGCTCCGGGACGGGATTCCGTTGACTCTTCCAGACGGCCAGACCCCCGTTGACTATCTCGACCTCGAATCCGTCGGTCGCGTCGAAGTGATGCGCGGCAGTTCGTCTTCCCTCTATGGAAATGCCGGAGGTGGGGTCGTCGACATTCGGACCGCCGACCCACCCCCGGTTCCTGTCTCCGGTGGACTGCGCGTGTCGGACGGAGCGTTTGACACTCGTCGATTGGCAGGAAAGGCGGGAGGAATGACCGACGGATTCGCATATCAGGCGAACGTCGCCCGAACTGAAAGCGACGGGTATCGCAACTATTCACGCCAACGAATGACGAACGGTTTTGCCAGGATCTCTCGTGACGATTCGGCCAGCTCGTACGCTCTGGAATGGCTCGGAGTCAATACCCCGGTCGCGCAGAACCCCGGCGCGATCACCCGGGCACAATTCGAAACCGACCCCCGGCTGGCAGACCCTCTCTCGGTAAGAAAGCAGGCGCGGAAGGCAGTGACACAGTCCCAGCTTGGCCTGACTGGACGCCACAACGTTGCTAGCGGAAAGTTCGAGGCATCGGCTTACGTCGGAACGCGGACACTCCACAATCCGCTGACTTTTGCCGTGGTCGATGTCGGGCGTTCGATTTCCGGCGGAAATCTGCGTGCAACCCTTCCTTTTTCCCTGCTCGGGCTCGAGCAGCGGTTCACCGCCGGTACAGAACTGCAGCGGCAAAACGACCTGCGTCTGAATTACACCAACTGCAATGACGTTCCCACTCCGACAGTTCCAACACCCACTTGCCCGAATCCTGGAGTCGAACGCGGCTCGGTGACGCTCAATCAGCGCGAACTAATTTCATCGTGGGGCTCCTATCTGCGGGACGAGCTGGATTTCATGGACCGCTACACACTCACTGCATCGGCGCGCACGGATGCCGTACGATTTCGCGTGAAGGACAGGCTCATCGCCGCGACAAACCCGGACGACTCGGGTGAACGCCTGCTCGATGCCGTGAGTCCGATGGTCGGGATTCTCGCCCGGCTTTCTCCATCGCACAGCGCCTACGCCAACGTCTCGTCGGCGTTCGAGACGCCCACCGCCACAGAGCTCGGAAATCAGCCGAGCGGTGCCGCAGGAATCAATCGCGACCTGAAGCCGCAACGGTCGCTGACATATGAAGCCGGCCTCAAGGGCATCGGCACCAACGGACTGCAGTACAACACCGCTTTGTTCGCGACCAGCGTTCACGACGAGCTGATTCCATTCGACATTCCCGGCGGCAATGGGCGGCGATACTTCCGGAATGCCGGCCGCACGTCGCGCCGCGGACTCGAGCTGGGACTCGGCACAACGGTCAAGCAGGTGGAGCTCGGCGGCGCTTATACCTACGCGAATTATCGCTTCGTCGATTTTACCGTGGACACCGCGCACTACGCGGGCAACCGCATACCCGGCATTCCGCGTCAAACCCTCGAGGCCAGCGCCGCTGTACGCACGCGGTTCGGAACGCTCGTGACCGAGTCGACGCTCGCCGACAGGATGTTCGTCAATGACAGGAATTCAGAGAGCTCTCCCGGCTACGCGATCTTCAACGCGCGGGTGGTGTCGAGCGCGATATGGAATGGATCTGGAGTGGAGGTTACGCTCGGAGCGCAAAACCTTTTCAACACGCGATACGTCTCTTCCGTCAGCGTCAATGCAGCCGCGGGCAAGTTCTACGAGCCGGGCTCCCAGCGCTCGGTTTACATTGGCGTCAGTCTGCTTGCCGCGACGAGAGCGGGACCCAGCAACGACAAGACGAGCGCGCGAACGCCGAGCATCGCTTGTTCGCGCCGCAACGATCTTCTCTCGGATTCACGCAGCCAGTGCGCGAAAATGGCGAGCGCCGCCGCGATGTAGGCGAGACTTCCCGGTATCCACATGATCAATCCGCCGAGCTGTTGGTCTTCGAGCGGAGTGATTCCCCACCTCGCGGCTGTGGCCGCGTATGCCGGATACCAGAGTGTCGGGCTAAAGGTCAGCAAGGCACCGAGAGCGCCAGTTTGCAGCAACGTCGCGAACAGATAGAACACCGCTGCGCCCCGACGAACCTGGCCACCGCGCGCATTGAAAATCGTCCACCAGAAGAGGATCGCGGTCAACAGGAAGCACGTGTGTTGAAGCGCGTGAATCAGCTCGCTCGTCAATGTCGCCTGATAGAGCCGCGGCATGTGCCATGTCCAGAGCGCCAGGGCGTGCAGTGCGAATGCGACTGCTGGGGTGCCGCTCCTTCGCCAGAGTGTGTTGACGACTCTGCTCCGCGACCATCCACCCGCTGTTCGACGCCAGTCCAACGGCAACGCCCACAGAAATGGAATGAGGGGTCGTCCGAGAATGAGTAGTGGCGCGCTAACGGAAATCAGCAACTCGTGCTGAACCATGTGCGCGGAGAAGAGCTCGTCGCCCAGCTCGTGAAGCGGCGATACCAGTGCGATGACGAGAACGATCCACCCCGACGCAAAGCTGCCTGCCTCCCACGTTCCAACACCGGCTCCCAGAGTCGATGCGCGCCACAGTCTCGCCGTGCCCTTGATGTAAAACCACGCCGAGAGTGCCAGGCAAATCAGCACCATCGGATGCCAGCTCCAGCCCGGAGCAAGCATCACGATCCCTGACACGCGCCGATGAAGAACACGGGAATCCATTGCATGAGGATCGCGACGATAGAGATCGCGCTCGTCAGAAGGCCGACCGTCGCCATGAAGCGGCTGCGGGCCAACATCCCGCCGGCGTCGTCCGACCAGTTGCCCGCGCGTGTACGAAACAACCACGAAGTCGCGCCGGCGATCACCGCGAGCAGAAAGAACGTGCCCATGAAAACATGGATCGCAATCGAGCTTCGGGCGATACATGCGCGATCCACTACCAGATAACTGAGCGCGACATTGAGAAACGCAGCGGTAGGGCCTCCGAGCATCCCAAACCACAAGGCGAGCGACGCGGCGGTGTGCGAACCATCGCGGGCTCCGCGATTGCCATGAGCCGTGGCCGTCATAGGAATCTCGGAAGCAGGAATATGACGGTGTACAACGCGACCCAGGATAGAGCTACGAAATACCAGTAGACCGCGTTCACGGTTATGTCGACGTAATGCTTCTCTTCGATGGGACCAACGAACATCAGAATTCCGATTATCAGGGTCTCGAGCGTAGCAGCGAGGATGTGCGCGAAATGAATCCCGAGGATCGACCAGACGATCGATCCGTAAGCATTCGTGTCCCACCGCGTGTGGACGGCCTTGAACTCGAAGATCCGGAGCACCGCCGCCACGACCCCGAACACCACGCAGAGGAGCAGCAGGCCACCGATTGTCCTCGGCTTGTCGTGTTTGAGAGCGAGTTTCGCGACGTACCACATCGGCAGAATACTCACGACCAGAATTGCGACATTGAGCGTCGGTATCGGAAGAGCGGGAAGCTCCGTCCTCGCCGGCGGCCAGGTATCGAAGTTGTGGCGGATGTAGAAATAGGTCGCCACGAGAATCGCGAATCCCGCGCCTTCGATCATCATCATCAGCGTGTTGCCCCACCAGATCGGGGCGTGATGACTGAATCCCTGATCGGGAAGCGCGGCCGCGTCGAAAGCTGGACGTCGCTTCACGGCATTTCCCTCGGGTGCCGGCGGGGTGTATCGTGGTCGGGAGATATCGTCGGCCAGAACCAACAAAAGAGAATCAGAAGCGTCAGCGCAGCGCCGATTGTAACGCCCCAAGGGGTGAAAATCGCCACGATGATAGATCCCCCGCCCGCGAGAGCGAGAATCAGGGGCAGGATCGTCGGCTGCTTGAACTCATACCGGTGCTCCGGCTCGGCATCCATCAGGCTCGTGATGAGGCCCTCGTGTCGGTCCGTCCGCAATCCTGTAACGACGGGTAATTCGCCCGGTGGATTGGTCCACAATGGCTCGCGTCCATTCACGATCGGTATGAAGAGATGGTTGTAGATCGGAGCTGGAGAAGGAGTCGCCCACTCGAGCGTGCTTGCACCCCAAGGATTGTCTCCGGACGGAGTTCCGCCCCGGAGACTGACCACCACGTTACCGACGAAAACGATAGCGCTCGCCACGATTACTACCGCGCCAATGCTTGAAACGAGATTCAGATTGCCCCAACCCATCTCGGGTAGATAAGTGTAGACGCGCCGGGGCATCCCCATCAGACCCAGGAAATGCATGGGGAAGAAGGTCAGGTTCACTCCTGCAAAGAACAGCCAGAAGTTCCACTTCCCTGCTCTCTCGCTCAATAGCCTGCCCGTCATTTTGGGAAACCAGTAATAGAAGGCTCCCCAGAGCGGGAACACGGCCCCGCCTATCAGCACGTAGTGAAAGTGCGCGACGACGAAGAACGTGTCATGCACCTGTAGATCATAGGGAATCGACGAGATCATGACGCCGCTCAGTCCGCCGAGAACGAAAAGCAGGACGAATCCGATCACGAACATGAACGCTGTCGTGTACCGCGGCCGCCCAGACCAGATCGTCGCCATCCAGCAGAATATCTGAATACCGGTTGGAATTGCGATTGCTGCGCTCGCGGCGGTGAAAAGACTCTGGCCCAGCTGCGGCAACGGCGTGGCGAACATGTGGTGGACCCACAGGCTGAAGCCCAGAAACGCAGTGCTTATCAACGACAGCACCATTGCCGGATACCCAAAGATGCTGCGCCGAGTGAACGTCGTGACAATTGACGAGATCATCCCCAGCGCGGGAATGAGGATGATGTAGACCTCGGGATGCCCGAAGAACCAGAAGAGATGTTGCCACAGCAGCGCGTCGCCGCCCTCTGCCGGATTGAAGAAATGCGTATCGACCAATCGGTCGGCGGCAAGGGCTCCGCTCGCGATGACGATTGCAGGTAGGGCGAAGATGATCATGAACGACATGATCACCTCTGACCAGACGAAGAGCGGGATGCGATTGAGCGACATTCCCGGCGCGCGCTGCTTGAAGACGGTTGTGATGATCTCGACCGCTCCGATCAGACCCGCGATCTCCGTGAACGTGATCATCTGCGCCCAGATGTCGATCCGTTTGCCGGGCGAGTAGGCGGGTCCGGCCAGCGGCACGTACGCGAACCATCCCGCATCAGGGCCGGTATTCGAGAAGAACGCGACGTACAGCAGCACTCCGCCGATCAGATACATCCAGTATCCGAGCGCGTTGAGACGCGGAAAGGCGACATTCCTCGTGCCGATCATGATCGGCACCATGTAGAGCCCGATCGCTTCCATCACCGGTACGGCGAACAGGAACATCATGGTGCTGCCGTGCACGGTGAATATCTGATTGTACAGATCGGGCCCGACGAAATGGTTTTCGGGTCTCGACAACTGCACCCGCATCACAGCCGCCTCGATTCCGCCGAGCGCGAAGAACACGAGGGCGGTGACGATATACCGTTTTGCAATCGACTTGTGACTGGTCGACGTCAGCCAGGCGTAGAGACCCGAGCCTTCCTCCCAGGACTGCTCGAGACGTGTCCGCACATCCTGCTCTTCCGCCTCTGAAATGAATCCTCGACGATCGTCAGGCTCGTTGGGCGACGGTAGTGCGTATGCGTGGGCCACTTATTTCAGCTCTTGGAGATAGGCGACCAGCGCGCGCAACGACTGGGGGTCGATCCGATTCGCCGGCATTTTCGCACCTGGCTTGATCATCTGGGGATCGAGAATCCAGCTCTCCAGATTTGCCGCGGTGTTGGGAAGAGTCCCGGCGGCGATCGTCCGTCGACTGGCGAGATGGGTGAGGTCGGGCCCGTTGTTGCTCCCAGCTCCGGTTCCAGCAATGCTGTGGCACATCGCGCAGCTGCTCGACAGAAACACACGCTCGCCCCCCTGCGCCAACGAATCACCGGGAGTCGATGCCTCCGCTCTTTGCTGAGCAAGCCACCGCTCGAACTCGATCCGGGGCTCGGCCACAACGTAAAACGCCATCTTCGCGTGCTCGTAGCCGCAAAACTCAGCGCATTGGCCGCGGTATACACCGACCGTATCGGCGCGAAACCAGGTGACTGTCTCATGGCCAGGAATCAGATCCTTCTTGCCGTCGAGATTGGGCGCCCAGAAACTGTGGATCACATCGCCGGACTTCATTTTGATGAGAACGGCTCGCCCGACGGGCACGTGGATCTCGTTCGCCGTCTCGATGTCGTTTTGAGGATCGTTGGGGTCCGGGTATTTCACTTCCCACCACCATTGATGTCCGACGACATCGATCCGGAGAGGTGCCGCGCCTCCTACCGTCGACAATGAACGCGCCGTCGAGAGATCGACGAATACGAAACCGATCAGGATGATCGTGGTCATCACGGTAGCGGACACAACCCATGTCTTCATACCGCCGTGGTGCTCTGTGACTTCGGTGCCGAGTTTCGGATCGAGATCCACCGGTGACTGCGATCCGCGGCGAAGAACCCAGACAAGCATTGCGACGACGACCACATAGACGACGGCCGCCGTCCCGACAAGGAACCATGTGAGATGAAGGACTCCCGCCGCCTTCGGGCCTTTTGGATCGAGCGCTGACTGAATGCCTGAGCACCCACTCAGCGCGATCGCCAGCGCGATGACCGAGTGCCGAACACTCGATTCGCATGGGATGCGAGGCCGTGCGCAGGTCATTTGCTCGGAACGAACGTCGGCGACGGATGGCCCTTGTTGCGAGCCTGTTCCGATTCCTTGTACATCATATGGTCGTCACGCGTCGTCCGAATCGCCTTTCCCTGAAGTCCACCCAGCGCCCGGACGTACGCAGTCAACTCCCATATCTGCTGGGGAGGGATTCGGCCGCGAAATGACGGCATCCCATTGGGCCGTCCTTCCGTGATCGTGGCGAAGATGTTCTGCGGATCGCTGCCGTATATCCAGTCATCGTCTGTGAGCGGAGGTCCGATTCCTCCGCCACCATGAGAATGACATCCAGAGCAATTCATCTGATCGAATAGCCGCTTTCCCTCGGCTACAGCGTAGGCGTTGTCGTCGTACGAATTCTGGACGGCGCTGTGAATCACAGCGGGCCCAGGTTGGAGCTCGCTCATTATGATCCCGTTGTCAGAAGCCGTTGGTCGGGACATATCGCTGAACCGCCGCTGCTCGCGTTTGCAGCCGAGGAGGACGAGCGCGACTAACAAAGTCGCGGCAGCTACGCGTTCCGGATTTCCGCGCGTCATGAGGCAGATCCCCCCGGCGCGGGCGCCGCGCGGGGCACGCCGTACTGATCGAGGATGCGATCGATCTCGGTTTTTCTCCGAAGTATCACCGCGTTGAGCTCGTCCCGCAGAGCGTCGTCCCCGCGTCGCACGCCCATCGAGATGTCGAACACGAATGGCAGGAAGGGCAGATCTATTTGTGGAGACACCGGAGTGATTTCGAGTGGCGCTGCCTCATGCTGCGCGAAGTAGCCAGCCAATGGTCCCCACGCTACTGCCACGTCCACATCGCCGTTCGCTACGGCATCTATGACGCGAGCAGGCGGATTTGGCTGACGATAATCTCCGTACACGCTGTAGCCGCGTACGTTGGAGATTATCTGACGCTTGGATAGCGCATGGGCCGGAGGAGTGTTGGTAAAATCATCTCCCACCATCTGGACGCCGATTCTGAGGCGCCGGAGCGCGGGATCGTCGAACGATTTTATCCGGAGGTGACGGTCGCGCCGCGTCACGAACACGTAGGTCGATCGATAATACGGAATGGTCGTCCGCGCCCTCTCGAAGCTCGACGGAACCCCCATCAGGACGTCGCACTGATTCTGGTTGAGTGTGTTCCGCACGAACCCGCGCCGCTGGGCCGACCACGTGTAAGTCAGCTTCGCGTGTAAGTCCCTCGCGACGACCTCGGCAATCCGATTCTCGAACCCTTCCTCTTTGCCGTCTGAGAATGGCAGGTTGTTTGGATCCGCGCAGACCCTGAGCTCGCGCACGCCCGCCGCCGCGTTCGCGGCGCGACAGGCTCCGATGCAGGAGACTACCAGCAGGAGCGCAGCGCCGCTTCGCTCAGGGAAGCGCAAAGACATAGAGGGTTCCACCCTTGTTGGTCGCACCGGGCAAATCCGTCATGGCGTTGACGAAGCCGGCCGCTGCAGAGGAGTCCCGCGCATCGATTCCGCCGACAACGATGGCGCCGGACCACCCGCCCACGCCGCTGAGAATCGCGACGTACTGTTTGCCGTCGGGTCCACGGTAGCTGATTGGCTGCCCGATGATTCCCGAACCGGTCTTGAACTTCCACAGCTCCTGGCCTGTCTGTGCGTCGACCGCCTTGAACCACCCTTCCATGGTTCCATAGAAGACGACGTTGCCCGCCGTGACGAGAGCGCCGCTCCAGACGGGAAAGTTCTCCTTGATGGTCCACACTACTTTTCGAGCGACCGGATCCCAGGCGTCGAACAAGCCACGGTTGCCACCCGGTCCCGCAAATATTTTTTCGTTCATTCCGACGAACGGCGTTCCGGCGATGTAGTTAGCCTCGACAGACTCGACATCCATGCAGAGGTTCTGGTGCGGGATGTACATCAGACCGGTCAGCGGCGAAAACGCGGAGGGCTGCCAGTCCTTGACGCCCGGCGCAGCGGGACACGAGTTGCGCACGACTTCCCCCATGCGCGGATCCTTCCCCTGCGCGTACTGGATACGGCCTGTCTTGAGGTCCACGCCGGTGGAGGTGTTGATGAATCCGTAGGGATCGGCGTGTAATACTTCGCCGGTGCCACGATCCATCATATACATGTAGCCGTTGCGGTCGGGGTGCAGAAGAACTTTCCGCGTCTGCCCATCGATCGGCAGATCGAGCAGGATGTTCTCGTTCACGCCATCGTAGTCGTGGAGGTCGTGCGGGCTCATTTGATATGCCCACACCGCTTCGCCCGTGTCGGGGTCGCGAGCGAAAATCGTCGCGCTCCACTTGTTGTCGCCGGGTCTTTGATCTGGATTCCAGGGACCGGGATTCGCTGAGCCGTAGTAAATGAGGTTGAGATGTGGATCGTAGGAAATCCATCCCCACATTCCGGCGCCGCCCGTCTTCCACGTATCTCCTGGCCAGGTCTTGACTCCGAGATCCGGCTTCCGGTCTTCAGCGTAGAACGGTTTGAAGCGTGGACCGATCTTCACGGCGGAATCGGGTCCGGTGTGATACGCGCGCCAGACAATCTTTCCGCTCGCCAGATCCAGAGCCGTTACCCAACCGCGAATTCCGAATTCGCCGCCGCTGTTTCCGATGATCACTTTGTTCTTGACGATCAACGGCGCCATGGTCAGGCTTTCGCCAAGATTGATCTCACCGACCTTCGTATTCCACAGCTCCTTCCCGGTCGCGGCGTCGACCGCGACCGTGTGGTTGTCGAGTGTGTTGTAAACGATTTTTCCGTCGGCGTACGACGCGCCGCGATTCACGACATCACAGCACGCGACGCCTTGGGCCGCCGCCATTGGGCGCGGGTGATAGACCCATTTCATCGGAGCGCCGGGCTTTGTCAGGTCGAGCGCATAAAGCATGTTCGGGAATGGGGTCACGATGTACATCGTGTTGTTGACAACGAGCGGCGCCGCTTCCTGTCCGCGAAGGATTCCGGTCTCGAAGGTCCAAGCGAGTCGCAGATTGCCGACGTTGCTCGTCGTGATCTGATTGAGCCCGCTGAAGCGCGTGCTGGCGTAGTTTTTCGCTGGCAGAGTCCACTGACCGTCTTCGGTAGAGGCGGCGATCGCTCCCCCATTGCTTCGTCCACCGAGGGACGCGCGAGCTGGAGCTTCTGGCGATTTGGCCGATTCAGGCGCGGGCTTTTTTCCCGAGCATCCCGCGGCCAACGCCGACAGCCCGACAATCCACAAGAACCCGATGGTGTCGCCGCGCAGGCGGCCGCGCAGGTACGATCGAACGACCGGAGTCGTGTCGCTCCGAGCGAGCGGTGCACTACAATTGCACCTGATGCAAAAGTCGCGGAGAAAGACCAGTGCTCTCATGCCGCGACGCGATAATGCAGAAACTATTCCGATGATTGGTAGAATGTCCGATCCGCTACGCTGCGCCAAGCACTCGTCTCACACGCGCGGACTTCCGACGATGCGCGGTTTGTACGGTCTAGAACAAAACCTGGCGCGACTCTGCGCCGTCCTTGTCGTTTGCTCGATGACAACGCCCGCCCAAACGGGTGCACAAACCGCTCACAACGCGCTGCGAATTGCATTGATAACGCCGGGGAATCCCGATGGATCGACAAACTCGGCATCCGTCGCGCGCGGCGTTCGGCTCGGTGCCGCTGAGGCAAAGCAAACCGCGAATCTTTTCGGCAACGATGTCGAGCTTTATGAGGCGACCACTCGCACGACTGCAACGGCCGCGGCGATGCAATTGTTATCCAGGCGACAGGTACAGGTCCTGATCGCCAGCTCAGCGGATGACGCCGAGGCATTGTCCCGGTTCGCGGAGTCGCACCACATCCTGTTTCTCAACGTCGCGTCGCGCGCTCAGTCACTTCGCGCCGCGTGCCGCCGCTTTTCCTTCCATATAGAAGCGACGAACGAGATGTACGCCAACGCCTCGCGCTCACCGGGTGGGCCTCCATCTCGAGCGATTACGAAGCGGCGCGATGCCGACTCGGTACTTCTGTGGGGACCGACGCTAGAGCGTTACGGCGCAAGCCAGATCAACGATCGCTACAGAGACAAATACGGAACTGGCATGGATGGAAGCGCGTGGGCGGGGTGGGCGGCGGTAAAGTTTGTCGCCGAGGCGGCGCTGCGAACGCGATCGACCGACCCGTCACGCCTGCTTGCATATCTCGAGTCTCCAGACACGCAGTTCGATGGTCACAAGGGTTGGCCACTAAGTTTTCGGCGGGCGGATCATCAGCTGCGACAGCCACTCTACGCGACAACCTCGACAACCCACATGGCGAGTCGCGGGCGGAGTGGCACCGAAGGTCGGCCATCTGCGGGGGCACCGCTACGCGCAATTCCGGAGCTGCGCGCAAGCACGGGTCAAGGCGTCGGGTCGACCGGTGCCAGAAGCGCCATTTCCACAGGAAGCGGCACCCCTGGTCCTCTCGACGCCCTCATCTCCGCTACGAATACTCGAGCTTGCCCGTGGGGCATACGATAGTGAGGCACAACCAGAGACAATTCCGACTGAACGTTTTGATCGCCGTAGTCGTGACAGTGTTCGCGACGGCGACAAACGCCTCCGCACAACACCGTTCGCTGATCGCCGTCAGCAATGAGCTCGGTCACACGATAACCGTCATTGACGGCGCGACTCTCCAGGTCTTGAACACCATCACTGTGCCGCAGCGACCGCGAGGGATTGCGTTCAGCCCCGATGGATCCCGGATATTCGTCGCGCTCAGCGACGCCCGTAAGACGGTGCAAACGAGCGGCGATGCAATCGTCTCGATCGACGTTGGCTCGGGGCGGATCAATGGCGTTTATCCCGCCGGTAGCGATCCCGAGAGATTCGCGATCACACCAGATGGAAGGCGTCTCTACGCCGCGAATGAAGATGGCAGCTGGACCTCCGCGACTGACATAGCCACTCGGAAGATCGTGGCCACGCTCATCGTCGGCATCGAACCCGAAGGAGTCGCGGTCTCGCCCGACGGCCGTTGGGTCTACGTGACCGCCGAAACGAGCAACAGCGTGTCGGTGATCGACGCTAAGGCAAACAAAGTCGTCGCGAACTTCCTGGTGGATGTGCGTCCACGCGCGGTAGCGTTTTCTCCCGACGGAAAGCGCGCGTACGTCACGGCCGAGATTGGGGGCACCTTATCCGTTATCGACACACGGTCGCGCTCGGTAATCCGGACGATTCCGCTCGAGGGGCGCCAGGGGAAGCCGGTCGGTCTCGCGGTCTCTCCCGACGGGAAGCGGATCTACGTCGCCAACGGCAACGCCAACGCCGTCTCCGTCGTTGACGCCGACAGGGGCGTTGTGATTGGTCGAATAGCGGTCGGTAAGCGACCGTGGGGAATCGCGGTGTCGAATGACGGCCGAATCGTATATACCGCCGACGGACTATCGGATGCGATGAGTGTCATCGACGCCCGGGCCGGTCGAGTCGTTCGCACCATAAGGGTCGGCCGGCAGCCGTGGGGTGTCGCCGTCTCGCCCTGACCGCACGTGCAGACACCACGAGGGTGCTGGCCGACAGAGGGGGCACGCCAGATGCAGATCGCGTGGATTACGCCATCGCAATGCTCACGAAATCACCATAGCAAAAAAGGGAAGCCAAACGGCTTCCCTTTTTTATTTGTCGCTCAGAACTGCGGAGAGCTGCTACTGCTTCCTGAGCTCGATGCTTCCGTTGACGCTACTCGCTCTGACGTCACGGCCGCCGTTGCCGATCGTGCCCGACGCGTGCCGCGGACCCCAGCGCCCGGAGAGCGTCATCGGGAAATCGCTATCGATTCCCCCGTGAACGGTGTCGAAGCGGAAGTTCGCATCAAACCGTGCAGGAACCCAAATCGCCACGGATCCGTTCACGGTCTTGAAGTTCATGTCCTCGTCGCCCTGGAGAGACGCCATTCGCGCGTCGACGTTTCCATTTACCGTCTCGGCGGTTACGGGACCGTTCGCCGTATTGACGTTTATCCCACCGTTCACGGTGTTCGCGCGCACGGGGCCGGTCGCATTCCGGACAACGACTCCGCCGTTCACGGTGTTCGCGCGCACCTCGGCGCCGACGTCTCGCACCGACACGCCGCCATTCACCGAGTGCGCCCCGACCTTCACCGACTTGGGCACGCTGACCGTGAACTTGACGTTAGAGTGGTTTTCGTTGTTGCCGTTGCGGTGAAACGACTCCACTTCGCCGTCCTCACAACGCGAGCTGTTGTTCCAGATCGCACAGATCGTCACGTTGCCTCCCACCTGGACGACCTCGTAGTGGATGTCGTCCATCTCGCGCCCATTCGACCGTTTTTCGGCAACGAGATGGACCATGTTGTCAGGACTCGGCGCGAAGTCAACAGTGCCGTTCATGTTGAACACGTTCATCCAGTGACCGGCGTCTACGCGTCCGTCCCAACGCCATGTATCGGAATCGCGCCCGTATTGCTGCTGCGCACCGATCGCCGGAGCTGCCAGCATGACGGCGAGAGCCGCCAGAAGTCTCGTTCTATTCATCTTCTCTCCGGGTGGTTGAGTCTGAGCCACTATTGATGATTATGCTGCCGCTGAACGTCTGTGCGGTAACCTTTGCCCGTCCGTCACCGATTGTGAAGTCCACGCGGCCTTCGTGCCTTCGCTGACTTGGCGGAATCGTAACCGGGAAATCAGTCGATAGATCGCCGCTGAATGTCTCCACACTGAATTGTGCGCCGGCACCTTTCGGAATGTTGAGCCGCAGCGTCCCCGAGTGCGACTCGAAGCTGTATCTGCCGGACGGCTCGATGCTGCCTCTGTATACGATGTCACCGCTCACACTCTCGGTACGTACATCCTTCGATTGAATTCCCACCAGGCGAATGCTGCCACTCACGGTGCTTGCTTCGACATCGCCAGTCACGTTCTCGGCGCGCAGATCTCCACTCACCGTCTCCGTTCTCAGATTCCCATTCACTTGAGCGACGTTGACAGATCCCGACACGGACTCGGCGCTCACCGAGCGCACTCCGTCGGTCACGTCGACATCGCCGCTCACGCTCGTGGCTTCGATCTCACCCTGCGATCCCTTCGAAATAACGTCTCCCGAAACCGCTTCGAGAATGAGTCGCGATCCACGCGGAACCGATACGTCGTACCTGGCCTCGCCCCCGTCATTGTGCCTGCGTCCTCTGCGACCGTCGTTGTCGCTGTCCTCGACACTCAGGCTCACCCGCGATGAGTTCGCGTTGAAGCGCAAATAGCCGCTTTCAATGGACGCCGAGATCTTGACATCGGAGCGGTCCCATCCGGTGACGCGGATTTTTCCGGAGATCAGTGAAAGATCAACCGCACCTCCGCGGTCGAGTCTCACTGTGGTATCGATCCGAGTGAGCCCGCGTATTTGCAGATCTTGCTCGTCCTGTGCCTTTACGGAGAGCGGAAGGGCCATCACCGCGATTGCCGTGACGATCAGCCGTTGGAACTTCATTTCGTTTCTCATGTTATGTATTGGACGGCAGCATTGCCGCCGTCCGCAGAAGCTCGACCTTTTTGTCGAGCGCATGTGTGAGCTGTTGGTCGAGCATACGGCTGGCCGGATCCTTGGCCAGAGCCGCCCTGCTCTGCTCGATTGCGCGATCGATGATCTTGAGATTCTTCTCGATGATCGCCACCGTCGAGGAATCGAGCTGAGTCTTCCTTTGGCTAACGATGTTCTGGAGCATGTCGATCTCTCGTCCGTACACCTGGTCTGAATGTGCGCGGTCAGTCGCCTGGGATCTATTTACAAAACTGGCGCCCGTAGAGGATCGATCGGGGAGACTGCTCTTCGCGCGGTTCGTTGCTGCCACGGACTGAGCGCCCGGGCCGCCAATATCCACCGGTGACGCTGGAGTCTCGCCGGTATTCGGCCGCGCCTGACTGTCGCGTGAAACTATCGGTGCGATGCTGGCGGTCTGCGTCGATCCGAACGACCTCGCGGTGAGGATGTACGTGATTCCCGCGGTGCTCACGACCAGGGCTGCTGCTGCCACTCCCATCCACGCCGGCACCACGCGGCGCTGACGCTCTGGCCGAGGCGCCGCCAGCGGGATCACTGGCGCCGCTATGCGCGCCTCGATACCCTGCCAGAGATCCCGCGAGGGAACCATGTCCGGAAGGGCTGCGGCCTGCTTGCTGATACTCTCGAGATCTTTCAGGAGACTGGTGCAACGCACGCACTCACTCAGATGCCGTTCGACCGAAGCACGACGTGAGTCGTCCAGTGTTCCCTCGAGATAATCGGGGAGCGCCGTGTCAAATGCCTCGCAGGTCATGTTGGAGCTCGTCATCGTTCCAGTGCCTCTCTCAAAAGAAGTCTCGCGCGATGCAGCTGCGCCTTACTTCCGCCCGAGGTGATTCCCATCATCTCCGCAATCTCCTCGTGCTTGAACCCTTCGACATCGTGGAGCACGAAAACCTTTCGAGCCCCCGCTGGCAGCTTTGATATCGCATCCGCCAGGTCCATCCGTTCGATATGCATTGGAGCGCGCGCCACCTGATCCCACCGCTCCTCGTCCTCATCGTTCTGTTCAGTTCTCGAGGCCTGCTTGCCCTCTGTCTTTCTGGCGTTCAACACCACGTTCACAGCGAGTCTGTGCAGCCACGTCGAAAATGCGCTCTCTCCCCTGAACTGCGGGAGCTTCTCCCATGTTCTCACGAACACATCCTGGGTGAGCTCCTCACCCTTTGTTCGGCTTCCCGACATCCTCGCGCAGAGTGAGAAAACCCTGTTTGCGTGCGTCTGGTAGAGCCGCTCGAAGGCCTGCCGGTCCCCGGCCGCGGCTAGCGCCACGTCCGTGGACTCATCCATCGCCACACGCACCACGTTGGATACTGCCGCCATTCGAGAGTCGTCCGTGTCCTGTTGCGTGATTGGATAGCTCGAGTGACTCAAAGGTTTGAATGCGGGGCAATCGGCCTTTCCTGTGGCTGCAGTTATGACAGTCAGACCCGACTCGTTGGTTTGAGCCGGCTTCGGAGTCGTTTCGGACCCCTGCGTCAGGCCGCCCTGGGAGGGGTCAACTGACATCGCTCCCTAAACCCAGCGCAGCCCGGACCGCGCTCGCCCGTGGCTCCAGATCCGTCCCAGCAGGGGCGACAAGGGTGACGTGACCGACCTTTCGCTTCTCGGTAGGGGCTTTCCCGTAGAGATGGAGATGTGCCCCGTCCACCGCCACTACGCGATCCATTGGCGGAATGTGTCCGATGATGTTGAACATCACCGTATTCCCGCGGAGTGTCGTGGCGCCCAGAGGCAGTGACAATACGGCTCGGAGGTGATTCTCGAATTGGCTGGTCTCGGCTCCCTCGATGGTCCAATGGCCGGAGTTGTGAACCCGGGGCGCCATCTCATTGGCGAGCAAAACACCATCGGCTGAAAAAAGCTCCAGCGCCAGAACGCCGACGTACGAAAGTCGATCCATTACGCGGCGGCAGTATTCGATCGCGACGCTAGCGAGTTCAGGACTGACACTGGGGGCCGGAGCCGTGGACTTCCGGAGGATGCCCTCGCGGTGAACGTTTTCGATCGGCGGATAGAATACCTCGCGGCCAGCCGTGTCCCGGGCGCCGATCACTGATAGCTCGTGTTGAAACTCCACGAACTGTTCGACGATGAGCGGCGACCCACCAAGCTGTTCCCAGGCGGCCTCGAGCGACGCTGCGTCACGAATAACCGCCTGCCCCTTTCCGTCGTACCCCATCCGGCGCGTCTTGAGCACGAGCGGCAGTCCAATTCGCGCGGCAGCCCGCTGCAAATCCTGAATGTTGTCCACCGCCGCGAACGGGGGGGTCGGAATTTCCAGGTCCGTGAAAAGCTGCTTCTCGAGCAGTCGGTCCTGCGCCGTAGCCAATGCCGTCGGAGGCGGAAAAACCTTCATTCGCTCGGCGACGAATCGCACCGTTGACACGGGAATGCTCTCGAACTCGTAGGTGACGACGTCGACGCCTTCGAGAAACCGCTCGAGCGCAGCCTGGTCGCCATAGTCCGCCGCGATCAATTGTCCAATCTGCCCGACGGGAGCACCAGCATTGGGATCGAAGAATCTGAATTCGATGCCGAGCTGATAGCCAGCGAGCGCGAGCATCCTTCCGAGCTGCCCTCCACCGAGAACTCCGACTCTCACTCTCTGGCGGCCGGGTCGGGTTGAGCGAGAACCGCGTTGGTCTGCTCGGCGCGAAACGCGCGCAGTCTCTCTTTTATCTCGGGTCGATTGGCTGCCACAATGGAAGCAGCGAGAAGTCCGGCGTTGATCGCGCCGGGTTTACCGATCGCGAGCGTTCCCACCGGAACGCCGGCCGGCATCTGGACGATCGAGAGAAGCGAGTCGATGCCTTGCAGTGCCTTCGATTCGACCGGAACACCCAGGACCGGGATAATTGTTTTCGCTGCAGCCATTCCAGGGAGATGGGCCGCTCCGCCAGCACCGGCGATGATCACTTCGATCCCCCGCGCTTCGGCTGCCGCCGCGTACTCGAAGAGCAAATCCGGCGTGCGGTGAGCGGAGACCACTTTCGTCTCGTGCGGGACACCGAGGGCCTCGAGGATCTGCGCAGCGTGCTGCATGGTGTCCCAATCAGACTTGGAGCCCATTATCAGTCCAACGAGCGCATCCGCCACAGCAATTCCTCTTGGAGTTTGTGACCCGCGTTCCACGGCCTTCTCGGCAACTTGATCCGGCTCGCGCCGCTTACAGCTCTCGCTCCAGGCCCTGCTCTGAATCTTCGAGTCCGAGCTCCGCCCCGGCAACCATGTCGTAGTCGAAGTCATCCTCGTCCGGCACACCGACATCGTCGAGGGCTCGCGGCTCGAGAGCCTCCATCACGGTCTGCTGCTCGAGCGCAAGCAAGAGATCACCGATCCGGCAGAAGCTCCTGCGGTGGTGAGGTGTGATTCCATGTGACGTGAGTCCTGCCACATGTTCGCGCGTCGTGTAGCCGGCGTTGCGATCCCAAATATACTGGGGATAGCGCACCGCGAGCCGCGTCATCAGCAGATCCCGAGTGACTTTGGCCAGAATGGACGCGCAGGCGATGCTGAAGCATCGCGCGTCTCCGTGAACGACCGCGGTGTGCGGAATGGGAAGCGTGCGCATCACTCTACCATCTATCACGACGTGATCAGGCCGTACGCCCAGGCGGCCGAGCGCCCGCTTCATCGCGAGGACGCTCGCCTGGTAGATGTTGATGCGATCGATCTCGTGCACAGACGCTGCGCCGAGGGAGAAGGCGACGGCGCGCTCGCGAATCTTGATGGCGAGCCGGACGCGCTGCTGGTGCGTCAGCCGCTTGGAATCGTCCACACCGGCGATAGCGCGTGTATCCGGGGGCATTATCACCGCGCAGGCGACAACCGGGCCAGCGATCGGACCTCTTCCTACCTCGTCTACGCCGGCAAGCAGGGGACCTTTCTGGGCGCGGAGATCCCGCTCGATCGTAGTCCAGCGTTTCCGCCGCGGCACGTGCCTGCGGCGGGGTTGTTCCGAATTTGGAGTTGGAGCTTCGGGGGTCGATTGGGGGGCGCCCGGTTCGACCTCGTCCTGCATGCCTGTTCTACGCTCTGGGAGCGATGAGAACGCTAGGCTTCGACGCCAGCCTCAGCCTCCGCCACAGTCTCCGAACCGGGGACTGTCACCTTGGCCTTCCGCTCTCTGATGCGGGTGGCCTTGCCGGTGAGGTGGCGCAGGTAGTACAGCTTGGCGCGACGAACGCGTCCACGGCGGACGACGATGATCTCGGAAATCATCGGGCTGTGAACGGGGAAAATGCGCTCGACGCCGATGCCGTTGGAGATCTTTCGGACCGTGAACGTCGCGCTCACTCCACCGCCACGCTTGGCGATGCACACTCCCTCGAATGCCTGGATTCTTTCCTTGTCGCCTTCGCGCACGCGGACGTTGACGCGGAGCGTGTCACCGGCCCTGAATGGGGGGATGTTGTCGCGGAGCCACTCTTTCTGGGTTTCGATGAAGGGATGCATATGACGCTCGGGGCTGGAGTTAACAGCCTGGTAAAGACGTGTTTAGGTAATTCTCAGGCAGCCACGAAAAGTAAACCTCTGACCCGCCCAATGCCAGCGTCGGGTTTTCACCGCTCTCGAGACTCTGGCCGGCGACTTCGGGTGAGTCTGGCGCCCTCTTCCTCGCGCCATTTTGCAATTCTGGCGTGATCTCCGGACAGGAGAACCTCGGGTACGCTATGCCCGCGAAACTCCGGCGGACGCGTATAGCTTGGCGCGCTCAGCCCTCTTCCGAAAAAAGAGTCTGCCCGCGCGCTCTCGATGTCCGACATTGCGCCGGGTAGCAGACGGACCGTCGCATCAATGATCGTGAGCGCGGCCGCCTCCCCACCGCTCAGCACGAAATCGCCCAGCGAGATCTCCTCCGTCGCGAGGTGATCGGCGACGCGCTGATCGATGTCCTTGTAATGACCGCACAAGAGCGTCAGCTCCTCACTGGCCGAAAAGCGTTCGGCGTCAGCGTGGGAGAAAACTCGGCCTCGCGGCGACAGCAGCACGATTGGTGGCTTCGTGTTCAGCGATTCCACCGCCTCGAAGAATGGCTGGGGCTTCATCACCATCCCCGCTCCCCCACCGTACGGAGCATCGTCGACAGTTCGATGCTTGTCGTGCGTGAAGTCTCGCAGATCCACGAGGTTGTACGTGACGCTTCCCGCCGCGGCCGCGCGCGACGGTATGCTCAGGCCGAGTGGTCCCGTGAAGAATTCGGGAAAGATCGTGACGACATTGATCCTGAGCGCCATGCTTACTCTCCGCCGAGTGACGCGTCGATCAAGCCTAGCGTGTCATTGATCAGGATTGTGCGCGCCTCGAGATCGGTGCGGATCACGAGCTCAGGCCGATACGGAAACAAAACGCTTCCGCGCGGGGTCTCGATGTCGAGCATGAGTCCCTGCGGCAGCTCGTAGAATGTCGTCACTGTGCCGATCTCGTGACCGTCCGGACTCACGGCTTTCATGCCTATAAGGTCGTGGAGATAGACCTGATCTTCCTGCAACGGGGGCAATTCGCCGAACGGCGCGAGCAGGTAGCGTCCGCGCCAGAGCTCGGCGCTGTCGCGATCAGCGAGCTCCTCGAACCTGACGATGAGACCCTTCTTGAATGGCTTCGATGCGACAACGGTCAGCGTAGGGATCGACTCTTCACCCATGACGTCCCGCACCGCCAACGGATCGCCGCTAGAGTTCCCCGCAAAAACACGACTGCCGGACGCGAAGATCACGTCCGGCTTATCTGTGAGCGGCTCGACGACTACCTCTCCGCGAATTCCCTGCGCTTTGCGGATCAGCCCGACGATCGCGTATTCGGGCTCGGCCATTGTGAAGAGTGCTTTAGACGCCGGCCGAAGGTGCTTCGTCCGGCTTCTCGCTGACCGGGACGGCCACGACCTTGCGCTCGATGCCGAGTCTCTGCTCGTGACGCCGCTTGAGCACGCCAGCGCGCCGAAGGAGCGATCTTACGGTATCCGTCGGCTGGGCGCCGAGGTTGAGCCAGTGGTTGGCCCTGGCTTCATCGACCTGAAGAGAACCCTCGTTGTTCTGACGGGGAGCGTACTGGCCGATGATCTCGATGAATTTCCCGTCGCGCGGACTCTGGGAATCGGCAATGAGAATGCGATAGAACGGCGCATTTTTCCGCCCGACGCGGCGGAGGCGAATCTTTACCATTTCGGTCGTGCTCCCTTGGGGGTTCTGGTGAGGCGATTGCGCGCCTCTGACGGGCTCCTCGCGTCATCGGCAGATCCGATGCGCACCCGGGACAACTGAGTCGGGGAATCTAACTGGTTAGCGCTTTCCGGCACATAGGGCGGATAGAACTGCAAACTGAACGGGCGGGAGGCGTCAGCAGCGTAGTTAGCAGGTTGACCGTTCACAACGCCGGGACGTGCCCCGGTTGCCCTTAGGACACAACCACGCTGGCACTCAGAATCGGGTGAGGCATGTCAGGGGGTACTGACTAAAAAACTGGCAACTCCGCCGCTGAGACCTCTCGCCTAATCAGTTGCAACTGTCTGATCGCCACGAGATACCAACTGCCTACCGTCGCGCCCCTCGGC
>Ga0207667_10002243_pt1 | contig 24288 bp, 22 predicted proteins | sample KBSCornC52_FD_184301 | JGI IMG/M metagenome (GOLD analysis project Ga0207667, IMG submission 184301) | Corn rhizosphere microbial communities from Kellogg Biological Station, Michigan, USA - KBS Corn C5-2 (SPAdes) (version 2) | ecosystem: Host-associated > Plants > Roots > Rhizosphere > Soil ...
CGTTTCAATCGGTTCATGGTCGTCTCCCTTGTTTATGGAGAAGCAGATACCTACAAGCACGCAAAATTCGTACCGGCGAGAGGTGCTCACGGAGGCGGAGCGCTAGCTCGTTCATTTGCATAGGGCTTATTGGCCACGGGCAAACGGTGCGACGGAGCGTCGCATCGCCCGCGGGCGCTAAAACGCTCGCATGTGATCCAGGTCAAATCGCACACCCGTGCGGTGAGATTTAATTCGCGTGTTTGGCCGATCGAATCGGTGTGTCGGCACATGTGCCAAGGTTCGAGCGCTCGGTTTTGCCGTAAGCTGTGCTTTGGCTTTTGTTCGCATTAATTAGAATCGACGACACAGCTTCAGAACACGCATTCCCGTTTCGATCCGCACGCTAGCAGGCTAGGCGCCGCAGGCGTACCGCATATCGTTCGTGTTCCCGGAGACGTTGACGTAATGCTGAGAAGAAGAATTGTTGCTGTCGTCCTTACAGGATTCATGGACATCGTCGCTCATGCGCAAGCTGGGCAAACCCAACGGGCGCCCGACACGATGCAGGCCCGGGTACTTGCCTGCGCCGCTTGTCACGGTGCACATGGCGAAGGCACCGATAACGATTACTTCCCGCGCTTGGCAGGCAAACCCGCGGGGTATCTCTACAATCAGCTAATCGCGTTTCGCGACGGACGGCGCCAGTACCCGCCGATGAATTACCTGCTGGCCTATCTACCCGACGCCTACCTGCATCGGATCGCCGACTATTTCGCGAGCCAGCGCCCACCTTATCCGAAGGCATCGACCCCGGCCGTGTCGAGTACGATGCTCGCGCGTGGCCGTGCCCTCGCGATGTCGGGCGACCCATCGAACGACGTTCCCGCATGCGCCTCGTGCCACGGCGCTGCGCTGACGGGTATGGAGCCCGCGATACCCGGCCTGCTCGGTTTGCATGCCGAATACATCAGCGCGCAGCTGGGGGCTTGGCGCTACGGGACGCGTAAGTCCAATGCGCCCGACTGCATGCATGAGATCGCTTCACGTTTGACGAGCGATGACATCACCGCCGTCGCCGCTTGGCTCGCCGCTTCGCCCGGCCCCGCCAATCCCGCATTCGCACCCGCGGGAAGCTTGAAGATGCCGCTCCAGTGCGGCAGCGAACCGCAATGACGGAGTCCTTCTTGCCAGCCATTCTTTCTCTTTCACGCGCCCTTACACGGGCGGGCGTGGGCCTCGCGCTAGCGGCGTCGAGTGCGCTGGCCCTCGCGCAAGGTCCGGCCGCCGCGCCGTCCGATATCGTCAAGCGCGGCGAGTATCTGGCGCGCGCGGGCGATTGCATCGCTTGCCACACGCAACCCGGCGATAAGCTGTTCGCGGGCGGCCGCGCGATGCCGACGCCGTTCGGCACACTCTATTCGCCCAACATCACGCCAGACAACGAGACCGGCGTCGGCCAATGGACGGCCGATGAGTTTTATCGAATGATGCATACCGGCCGCTCTCGCGATGGCTCGCTGCTCTATCCCGCGATGCCCTACGGCGCCTATACCAAAGTCACTCGCGTTGATTCCGATGCGATCTTCGCGTATCTGCGATCGGTGCCGACCGTGCATCAGCCGAACCGGCCGCACGAGTTGCGCTTCCCCTACAACAATCGCGAACTGTTGCTCGGCTGGCGCACGCTCTATTTCCGCGAGGGAGAATATCAAGCCGAACCCACGCGCTCGGTCGAGTGGAACCGCGGCGCCTATCTCGTGCAAGGCCTGGGCCACTGCTCGATGTGCCATACGGCGATCAACGCGCTCGGCGGCAGCTCGGAGTCCAGAGCGTTCGAAGGCGGGCTGATCCCGATGCAGGATTGGTACGCGCCGTCGCTGACATCGAACAAAGAAGCGGGCCTTGGCGATTGGAGCATCGCCGATATTTCCGACCTGCTGCAAAAGGGCGTATCGAACCGCGGCGCGGTATACGGCCCGATGGCTGAAGTCGTCTACGACAGCTTGCAATATTTGTCCGACGACGATGTACGTGCAATGGCCGTCTATTTGAAGTCACTGCCTCAGCATGGCGGCGACGGCAGCGGCAAAGGCAAGAGCACGATGTCGGGCGAAGAGCGCGAACTGCTCGTGCGGCTCGGCTCGAAGATTTACGACGCGCAATGCGCGACGTGCCACGGCAAGCGCGGAGAAGGCAAGCTGCCCGATTTCCCCCCGCTCGCGGACAACCAATCGATCCAAATGACGTCTGCCGTCAATCCCATTCGCATGGTGCTCAACGGCGGCTACGCGCCGGGCACGATCAAGAACCCTTCGCCCTATGGCATGCCCCCGTTCGCGCAGTCGCTGTCGGATGAGGAAGTCGCGGCCGTCGTGACATTCATTCGCACGGCATGGGGCAATCGCGGCACGCCTGTGACGGCCAAGGACGCGAATGCCTTGCGCTCTGCGACGCTTTACTGAGTCGAGGACTCCATGAATCCGAACAACGAGGCGCGAACGAGCGCCGCGGACGAAGAAGATGAGCGCGTAGACGAAATCGTCCGTTCAGGGCCGGACGGCGCCATCGCCGTGGCCGGCATTGCGACGGCCGTCGTGATTGCGCTTTGGTTCGCGTTTTACTTTCTCGTCTTTTTGCCGCGCGGCATCATTCACTGATTTACTGAGCGAGCGACATGTCGAATATTCCTTCTTCAGGCCACGCCGAAAGCGCCATCGTTGCAGCGCGCGTCGAGCGAAAATGGGCGGCGGTCGTCATCGCGATCGTCGCGGTCCTCGTGGTCATGGTCGTCTATACAGGGCTGCACTGGGCCATGATGCCGCCTTCACGCGTCGAGACGATCGACCCCACGACGCTGCACGTGTCGGGCGAATTCATCGAAAGCAATCTCGGCAGCGCGGTCGAGACAGACGGGTCCGTGACCGTGCGCATCGTTGCTCAGCAGTACTCGTTCACGCCGCAGTGCATCATCGTGCCTGCCGATACGCCGATCACCTTTCGCGCGACGAGCGCCGACGTCGTACACGGTTTTCTCGTGGCCGATACCAACCTCAATTCCATGGTCGAGCCGGGATACGTCTCGACCTTCAAGACGCGCTTTCCTACGAGCGGCGAACATCTCATGCCTTGCCACGAATACTGCGGCACCGGTCACGAGGGCATGTGGGCACATGTGAAGGTGCTCGAGCGCGCCGCATTCGACAAGCTGGCGGCCCATGCCAGGAGGCTTAGCTGTGCTCATTAATAGACGACTCGTCCTCGCACACTTCTGGTTCGCGTTCGCCACGTTCGGCGTCGCCCTGTTGCTCGGCGCGTGGCAAATGTACGTGCGCAGTCCCATGCACGCGTGGCTCGGACAGCCGGAGCTCTACTACCGCTCGGTCACGGCGCACGGCTCCGTCATGGGTTACGTGTTTCCCACCTTGATCGCGATGGGCTTCGGCTACGCGATCAGCGAAATCTCCCTCGCGCAGCCGCTCGTTGGCAAGCGCTGGGCGTGGCTCGGATGGTGGCTCGTTGCCTTCGGCTCGGTGATGGCAATGGTGCCCGTGGCGCTCGGCCGCGCCTCGGTGCTCTACACCTTCTACCCGCCGATGATCGGCAACGCGTTCTACTACATCGGGATCGTGCTCGTCGTCGTCGGCTCGTGGATCTGGGTGGCCCTGATGTCGATCAATCTACGCATCTGGAAGCGCGCGAACCCAGGCGAGCCCGTGCCACTCGCGATGTTCGCGAACGTGGCCGGTTCCTACCTGTGGGCCTGGACGGCCGTCGGTGCGGCGATCGAGATTCTGTTTCAGATTTTGCCGGTCGCATTGGGCCTGAAGTCGACGATCGATTCGGGACTCGCGCGTGTGTTCTTCTCGTGGACCCTGCACGCGATCGTCTACTTCTGGTTGATGCCGGCCTATATCGCCTACTACACGCTAGTGCCGCGTGCGGTGGGCGGCCGCGTCTACAGCGACGTGATGGCGCGCATCTCATTCATTCTGTTCCTCGTCGTCGCCATGCCGATCGGCATTCACCACTTGTTCGCCGATCCGCAAGTCGGCTCGGGATTCAAGTTCGTGCAGTCGGTGTTCACAGCGCTGGTGTCGGTGCCTACGCTGCTGACTGTCTTCACCGTCTGCGCATCGGTCGAGATCGCCGGGCGCTTGCGCGGTGGACGCGGTCCATTCGGCTGGCTGCGTGCGCTGCCCTGGCACGAGCCGATGATGCTGGCGGTCGCATTCTCGTTCGTCATGCTTGGCTTCGGTGGCGCGGGCGGGCTCATTAACATGAGCTATCAACTCGACTCGACCATCCACAACACGCAGTGGATCACGGGCCACTTTCATTTGATCTTCGGCGGTGCGATCGTCATCATGTATTTCGCGATTGCATACGAACTGTGGCCGCAGTTGACGGGCCGCGTTCTCGAGAGCGTCAAGCTCATGCGCTGGCAGCTCTGGCTTTGGTTCATCGGCATGATCGTGACGACGTTCCCCTGGCATTACGCTGGCATTCTCGGCATGCCGCGACGCATGGCCTACTTCGATTACAGCGATCCCGGCATTGCGCCCGAAGCGATTACGGTCGACATGTCGTTCATCGGCGCGCTGATTCTCGTCGCATCCGCTGTGTTGTTTTTCATCGTGCTGGTGCGAGGTCATCGCGCAGTCGCGGCCGTGCCTCAGACGTTCACATTCAGCACGGCTGTGCATCCGCCGGCCAGGCTGCCGGTCGCACTCAATAGCTTCGGCTTGTGGATTGCATTGATGATCGCACTGACGGTCGTCAATTACGGCTATCCGATCGCGCAGCTCCTCGTGTTGAAGCAGACCTCGGTGCCCGCCGTCTATATGGGAGGGGCGCGATGAGCACCGAACGTTTGTTCTCGCTGCGCAACCGATGGTTCACCGTCAGCGTCGGGCTAACCGCCGGCATCGCTGTGGTCTCCGCGCTGATCGGTTTCGTCTGGCTACCTTCCGTGCAGACCGACGCACAGTTCACCGGCATTTGGAACGCGATCTGCAGTGCGGCGGGTGTGCCGCAACGATGGCTCGTCTCAACGCCCGTTACCTCGCGGGTAAAGACGAGTGAAGTTATCGTCACGCCGACGATGTCCGCGAGCACCGATGCGCTCTCGATCGGGCGCGGCGCCACGCTCGCGTTGCGATGCACGATGTGCCATGGGGCGCAGGGTATCAGCCAGGCGGACTCGCCGAATTTGGCGGGGCAATATGAAACGGTGATCTACAAGCAGCTCAAGGATTTTCAAACGGGCGCGCGCGCCAATGCGGTGATGTCGCCAATGGTGCGTACGCTGTCCGATCAGGACATGCGCGATTTGGCCGCCTACTATGCTTATCTGCCCAAATTCAGGGCCTATCATCGGCCGAGCTTGCCGGTGCCGCCGATTGTGGCGACGGGCGCGCCGATGCGCAACATCGCGCCGTGCGCGTCGTGTCACGGTGCGGCCGATCACAAGACGGGCACGCCCTGGCTCGAAGGAGAACCGGTGGCGTATATTCGCGCGCAGCTGCAAGCGTTTATGTCGGGTGACCGCCATAACGATATCAGCGCGCAGATGCGCAACGTGGCGCGGAGAATGACCCCGGACGAGATCGAAGCGGCTTCGCGCTATTACTCGAGCCAGCCGTAGCGGTGAGAAGCGCCAGCGGTTTGGAGCACGCTGCCCGCAATAGCAGCCGCCGGCGTGAAATGCAACGTGTCGATGATCATGCCGCTCGGCGCCGTGGCCTTCCCCCAAAGGCGCCCCAGCAGCGCGGATTGATGGCTATATTGTTGGTCAACATGACAGCCGAGCGAGAATTGCCGATGCATCCCTCCATAGCGCCCTTTTTCGATGCCGCCACTTCGACGTTCACGTATGTCGTGCATGCCGGTGACGGCACGCCCTGCGCAATCATCGATTCGGTGCTCGACTTCGATCCGAAGTCGGGGCGTACGTCGACGCAATCGGCTGACCGCGTGATCGCGTTCGTGTGCGAACACGGCTTGCGCACCGAGTGGCTGCTAGAGACGCACGCGCATGCGGACCATCTATCGGCCGCGCATTATTTGAAGCGCAGGCTCGGCGGAAGGATTGCAATCGGTGACCAAATCCGCACTGTCCAGCACCTGTTCAAAGGCGTGTTCAATCTCGGCGAAGACATGCCGGCGGACGGCACGCAGTTCGATCGTTTGTTCGCGGCCGACGAAACCTTTCCGATCGGTGCGCTGACGGCCCGCGCGTTGCACGTACCCGGCCATACCCCGGCCGATGTCGCGTATCAGATCGGCGATGCTGTCTTCGTTGGCGATACGCTTTTCATGCCCGACGTAGGGTCGGCCCGATGCGACTTCCCCGGCGGCGCCGCGCATTCGCTTTACCGCTCCGTGCAAAAGCTGTTGTCGTTGCCGCCGCAGACGCGGCTTTTCATGTGCCACGACTATCCGCCGCCTACCCGGGAGGTCAGATGCGAGACGAGTGTCGACGAACAGCGTCGCGCCAATATTCATCTGCACGAAGGTGTGTCCGAGGACGATTTCGTCCGCATGCGCACGGCCCGCGACCGGACGCTTGGGATGCCGGTGCTGATTCTGCCGGCCGTGCAGGTGAATATCCGCGCCGGCGACATGCCCGAGCCCGAATCGAACGGCGTGAGTTATCTGAAGATTCCGCTTAATGTACTTTGAGGCGTCGTAGAGCGTCCAACGTCTGTCTTTACTCGCGCTTGAGCCACACCGGCGGTTGCTGCGCCGGTCGCGGTGCGTTAGGCCAGCGCGCGAACCTGTTCGCGCGACATTTGGCCGATGGCGTTGAAGACATCGCCGTCTTCATCACCGGCAGCGCCGCATCGGATATTGCGGGCTGGCGGCTCGTCCATTTCCGCGATGAATCGATACGTCCGACGCGTCTCGCGCGCGCCGGACGTATCGATTCATTCTTATGTCGGCAGGGGCGATCATGAAAGCATCAATCAAGCTTGCTGACGAATCTCCCTTGAGAGCTGGGTTGCGGCTCTGTGCAACTGTGGCTGTCGCGTCGCTACGCCTTTAGCGTATCGATCCGGGATTGAGCACGGCACTATAGTCTCCGGCAATAAACCGCAGCACATTGCTGAACGCGCTGTGGAAGTACGCCTCGTAGCTTTGCTCGGCCACATAGCCTAGGTGGGGCGTACACAGCACGTTTGGCAGTGGGAAGAGCGGGTGGTCTCGGCTGTAGATGGGCTCGGATTCGAACACATCGATTGCCGCATATCCCGGTCGGCCCTGATGCAGAGCAGTTACCAATACGCCAGGTGCGAGGAGTTCTGCGCGGCTGGTATTGACGAACACGGCGGACGGCTTCATATGCGACAAGTCATCCAGCGTGATTGAGGCGCGCGTTTCGTCGGCCAGGCGAAGGTGCACAGTAACAACATCTGAGCTCGAGAAGAATTCTGCGCGGCTCGCGCTGGCGCAGTGGCCTTCAGCGACGGCTTCCGCACGAGCGCGTTCGCTGCCCCATATTTGCACATTCATGCCGAAAGCTCGCGCATAGCGCGCCAACATTTTGCCCAGCTTACCGAACCCGAGGATGCCCAGAGTCTTACCATGCAGTTCGCTTCCGCAGTTGACCTGCCACTGTCCTTGGCGAAAGGCATCCACCGCTTCGTAGAACCGGCGGCAGGCGCTCATGATGAGTAGCCAAGCGAACTCGGCCGGCGCGTGGGGCGATCCACCGCCTTGCGTAACGGCAATGCCCGCCGCACCGCAGGCGGCCATATCGATGTGCCGGCCGATGGGCCCTGTTTGACTAATCAGCCGCAGCGCTGGCATCCTAGCTAACAGGCTGGCATCTACGCGGGTACGCTCGCGAATGGGTATGAGGCATTCGGTCTCGGCCAGGACGGCGTCTAGATTGTTCTCGTTGCGCATGTCGCCCAAGACGGTGAGTCGATGGCTGGAGAGCAATTCGGTGCATCGGAGCCGGACGACGGCCCGCTGGTAATCGTCCGGGATCAGAATGTTCATAGTGTTTGAGCGGTGAATGGCCGGAGCGCTTGGCGTTTATCCCGGCCGATTAATCGGCTTAGAGCGCGACGGTACCAACGATGAAGGTGATTGTTATTGCCGAGAGCAGCGTGGTCCAGGTGATGATGGATGCCATGGCCTCCGAGTCACCACCCATTTGGCGTGACAGGATATAGGCGTTGCCGGCACACGGTGCAGACGCATACAAGAGCGCAATATTTGCCGGTGTGCCGGATGCGCCGAAGGTTCTTAGAAGCGCGACGGTGCATAGCGGCATAAGCAATAGCTTCAGACCGACCGAATAGAGGGTCGCGGCGGTCCGGCTGGCGTGCATCGACAATATCAGGCCAGCCCCTACCGACATCAAACTGAGAGGTGTAGCGGCGTTGCCGAGATAACTCAGAAACTGCTTCATACAGCCGGTAACGTGTAGACCCGTCATATTGAAGACAAACCCCAGCACGGCACCAATGATCAGAGGATTCTGCAACAAGGCTGTCAGCATGCCTTTGAATGACTTCTTGCCGCCGTTGCCATAATGATTCATGACTAGCACGCTCATCACGTTTGTTAGCACGATCATGTAAGCGACGAACATGCCGGACATCGCCACTCCATTCGACCCAAACAGCGACTGAGCTAAGGCGATAAATACGTAGGAGTTGTACCGCACGCTGCCCTGAAAGATCGAGGTGAACAGATCGTTCCTTACCCTAATCATTCGTTGTGCTGCGAAGATCAGGACAGCAATCAAGATTGTGGCACCCACCGTTGCGGCGATCGCCGTCGTGGCACTGGCGCCGACAAAGCTAGCATCGCTGACATCGAGCAGCAGCAGCGAAGGGAAGAATACATAATAGACGAGCTTGTCCGCTGTTTTCCAGAAGACTTCTTCCGGCACAAAATAATTCTTCGCCAAGTAACCCGCGACGATGAGCAAAAACATCGGTAACACCGATAGAAATACGGTCAGCATACGGCGGCCTCCTTCGGTTGGAACACGCGCGACTTCACCGTGGTGAGATTGCGGTGGTTCCAGAGATTCGAGGCCACGAAGACGCGCTGCACCCAGCGCATCGGATTGCCCGCCTCATCGTGCGTGCCGTTGAACTTGTCGCGAGAGTGCAGGGTGAAGCGGTTGTCGATATAGACGAGACGACCCGGGGTAACGTCGATTTCCACCGAGATTTTACGGATGGCAGCGTAAAAGTTCTCCATGGCGAATGCGGCTGCGCTCGTGGTAGGTTCGACCATATCTGGATAAAACACGGCGCTGATCTCGGGCAAGTCTGGGCTACCGCGCACCAAGGCCACAGGCTCTGTTTGTTGAGCGCTGCCACGGCGCCAGCGGTAGGGCACCTTGATGCGATACAGCGGCATGCGGAGACATTCAACGTCTCGGGCAGCCAGGCGCTCTAAAGCGGCACGAGCATCGGCGAGACGAGTAAGTGGGCCTTGGGGGTCGCGGCGCACGCCTGCGAGCAATAGCCCCAGCGGCGAGAAATTGTAATCGTCCATGAACTTAAGCGCCGCATTCTCAATATGGAAGTCGAGTTCCACCTCCGAGCCGAGGCCTGTGTATTCGGCCTTAGATTTCCGAGTCGGAATTAAGTTGTTCACGATGTCGGCGCCCTCGAAAAGGATCGAGTAAGGCTCGCCGACCAGTGATGCAAAGGCCATAATCAGATTTTCACTAATGTGACCGCTTTTGGCCGCAGGTGTGAATACGTCGGGATCGGGGGTGGTAAATATTTGTTCGTCTGTGGGCAGATTTTCGAAAATCAGGTACGAGCGTGGATTGAGTGATGCGCGTTGCTCCGATAGGGCATCGACGATGCGGCGCGGCAGAGCTGTTAGTGCAATCATACGCAGGTCGGTGATGTAGCCCATGCCCCCGTGAGGATCGTAGGCTATTCCCGCCAAAGCATTGCCGAGACGGTCTCGCTCGCTATCGGTCAATTGGAAGATGCAAGATTTATTCATTGAGGCGACTTCTTTGTTGTTTATTATGACTGACGTGCCAACCGGAAGGGGATGGAAAAGTCATGCGTTTGCGAGGTCGGGATTCTAGTTGACGTTGTATGAATTGGCAATTGGTTTTCCCGCATGTTCGTTGTCGCGATAAGTGCGGTCACGCAAAAAACCGATGCGAAAACGTTTTCAGCGGGAAAAGTTACCTTCCGCTGTGCGAGGACCGTTAGTCGGAAATTATTGCGACAAAAAAATCGGAGGCGGATGGATTGCGTTAGTACGAAAACGGGAATCGCCGGCATTACCGGACAGCGAGAGAACAATTAAACCCCTTTTGCTAGGGGTCATCGCTCTATACTGACAGGTGCGCCCTTAGGAGCACCCACACCTTGGGTGAGTCGACTTGTGTCTGCTTTTTAAAGATAGCCCACGAGAGCTACGCTAGAGCGCGATGTCATCTCGCGCAATTGCGGCGCCAGCGCGCGCAGTGTCCTGAACGTGCCCGGCAAGACGGACGCGGGAACGCTCGGCGTCAGCATGATCGTCCGGAAGTGCCGGTAGTTGAACGGATTGACCAACACACGGATCGAGCTTTCGCAGCCGCGCGGGATATCGCCGAAGATTGCATTGGGGCTCGCAAGCATGCGTCTCCGCCGTAGGCGTCGGCGGTCACGTGCTCCCGCGCCGCGTGAGAAGGGATGCCGTCGATTCCGCCTCCCCGCCTAACCCTACGGCACCACGCCGAGCATCGCCATGTATCGCCCGAGATCGCCTTCCTGGCTGACCACGTCGCGCATCAATTCCGGCAGCGGCATGCTGCCCCAGCTGACCGCGCGCGCCAACAGATAAGGCGTCGGGCTATGAGGCTCGTGTTCGGCAAGGTAGCGCGCGATGTCCTCGAGCAGCCGATAGGCGTGCGCACGATCGACGATATGCTCGCCTGTGATGGGTAGCACTCGTGCCTGCATGTCAACCTCCAATTGCGCATCGCCAAGCTCTGTCGGTTGCGTGTCGGCGGGTTCAACCGACAAGCTCCGCGTCGGTTCCTCGTCCAGCGCATGATTGCCGCGTAACGCGCGCGCCGCACGCTGCAATTCGCCCATCGTCGCCTTCACACGCGTGAAGCTCGGCGCTTCGTCGCCCAACCGGTCGTCGAGCCGGCGCGCCAGTTGATCGATCGCCTCGAGCACGTTATCGGCCGTACGCTCGAGCTGCCGCAGCAAAGCGAGGTTCGATCCTTGCGCCGCTTCGCGGTCGAGCATTTCCCGGGGCAGGGGGGTGGCGGGCGCGTCATCGCCCTCCTGCAACGAGGCCGCCACGACACGCTGCCAGTCCTCCAGATTGATGAAACCCGGTTCGACGGACAAAGCGATCAACGGCACGTGTAGCCTCAATACGACCTCGAGCCGGCGGCTGATCCAATGCAACGGCGCGGCCCGCGCCTCCATGTCGTGTTCGTTGATTTGCGGGTACGCATGACTCCAGAAGCGATCGACGAACTCGATCATCAATTGCGTGCCGGCCATCAAGCCCTCGAGCCGATAGAGCCGCGCCCACGCCTCGCAGAGCCAAACGACAAGCTGAAAATCCTTGCTGCGCAAGCGCAGCGCATCCGCGCTCAACGAGGCGACCGCGCGCCAGTCCGCCTTGATGAGCGGCCGCTCCCAATCGCCCATCGGCAGCGAAGCATCATCCTCGCGCTGTGCATCGCGAATCCGTTGCCAGACAGGATCCGAGCGCAACGACACGCCCACCCCGTCGCCGCCGGGCAACGGGCTCAGCAACGATTGCAGATCGACCGCGAAACTCAATTCAGCTTCGATCAGGTCGGACGAATTCATGACGTGCTCCAGTTCGGGGCGTGAATCGGAAAGCTATTCGGCCAGGCCAGCGGAATCTTCTTGCCGCCCGGTGTCAATCGCACACGCACGAACACGCGTCCGCGCGGATACTTGGAGACGAGCGCGGCGTCGGCGGCGTTGGTCGATTCGAGCGGGAATTCGAACTTTAGCAGCGGCGCGCTCGCACTCGCCCGCGGTGTCGTATCGGCGACTCGCTGCTCGGAGATGAAAGAAATCAGCGCCCACGGATCGGTGAATTGCCACGTCAGCGCTTGCCCGTCGGTCGCGAAGTTGCGCTGCGCCGGATCGTTTTTCGCGACCAACGGCGAGTTTTTCGCAAACCGCAGGACGAGAGTGACCGGCATGCCGTACTCCCAATGCAACGCATGCGCAGCATCTTGCATCGACAACTGGTGGTCGCCGATTTTGATCGTCCAGTCGATCAATTGATTGCCGGCGACTTCCGCCGTCCGATCGACCCGGAAATCGACGTTGACGTCGTAACCGGCGGTCGTGCCGTCGGCGGCCGGGTACAGCGGCGCGAGCAGCGCATCGACCGGGTCGAACTCGTCGACGAACCGTCGCACCGCGTCCGCGCGAATCGCCCGAACACCCGGGCCACCCGCCGAACGTAGCGACGGCGCAACTTGCTCGTAACGCTTCAATGCCGCGCCGAGTTCGCCGAAGTCGGCCGGCGTGGTATCGGCATCGTTCGATTTCGCGCGCCGCAACGCGCCGCCGAACGGCCCACGCGCGGCCACGCTTTGATTGAACACCGAGGCGAAGCCGTCCCACTCGCGCCGCAGCGTATCGGCGTAGCTCGACCCGCAGCGCGTCAGCAGAGCGTCGTAAAGCCGCATGTGCAGCGTCGTGAAGTAATCGCCGCCGACACCGGCCGGGCGCGGCGGGAAGCGATCGACGCAATCACCGGCATTCGGATCGGCCGCGACCGTCTGCAAGAACTGCTCGAGCATCAGTAGGCTGCTGTTCGGGTTCTTGATCTGGTAGCGGTCGAGATCGGCGACGATCGCCTGCCAGCGCTGCGCCAGCGGCGAATTCGCATCGGCGGCATCGAGCGCTGCCAGATACGCCTTCGCTTGCTTGCCCAGTGCGAGCGCACGCAATGATTGCTGCTGCAGATAGGCGTTGAGCGCGGCGGCATCGTTGACGCCGAATGCGGCGAGCACCGGCTTGACGCTGCCCGAGCCGCTATAGGCCGGGCGCGTCGCGTACAGATCCGATTGCGCAAGCGCGGTGTCCACCAAGCGCAGATGCTGCATGGCGTCGCTCGAAACGAGCGTGTCGAGATCCGCGGCCTGTGCGTTTGCCCCCATTTCGGCGAGCGCGGTGCGAATCTTCACGAGCCGCGTGCGCGCGGCGTCGAAGGCCGCGCCGTTCGGGTCGCCGTCGGTGGGCGAGATCGACGCCGCCGCGCCCACCTGATCGAGCATGAGCCGCGCAAATTGTGCATCGAGCGCTTGTTGCACGGCGGGCCGCACGGCGTCGGGTAATGTCGCCAGGCCGTCGGTGAGATATTTCTTGCGTTCGTCGCCGAGCGCGATCGCCTGGTCCAATTGCGTCCGGTCCCAAGTCACGACCGAGCCGTCGGGCACCGTTGGCAACGGTAGGTTGCGCGGCGCCACCATGAAAGGTTGCGACAGCAGCTTCGCCAAGCCGTCGCGCAAAGCGAGCCGCGCGGGCGACACGGCATAGCGCGCGTCCTTGTCGAGCCAGACGATGCCGCCGTCCGGGCCACCGAAGCGTTGCGCCATTTCGCCGGAGAAGCCTTGGAACGCCGTGGCCGAGCGCTCCCGCAAGCGCGCGACGAGATCCGCACCGAGCAAGCCGTCCTGCGTGGCGCGGACAAACGTTCGCTCCCATGCGGGCCCCGGATTGAACTGCACCTGGTGCATCCAGCCGGCCTTGCCCCCGGCCAGCAAATTCTGCTGGTTGTCGATGCCCGAGACGATCGCTCGATAGCTGGCGCTGGTCTGCCCGAAATCGCCCAAGCCGACGCTGCCGACCGATAGCGCGTCGATCTGAGCGGTCACCGTGCGCTCGGCCGCCAGCAGCGGATTGGCCGTGAACATCTGCGTGTCCAGTTGCTGCGCGCCTTTGTCGAAGGTGCAACGCACGGCCTCGCGGATTACCGGCAAGTTCAACCCGCCGGTGCCGTCGGCCGCATACGCTTGCCCGCCGCGCGAAGCATCACGATAGAAGTAGCGCAAGCTGCCCGCGACATTGCCCTGCAACTCCGTGCCGAACGCATAGCGCACCACGAGCCTAAGCGCCTCTTCGTTGCCCGACGACGGCCGTTGCAAGCGCCGCATGGCCGCGAGTGCCGCGTCCAGTTGATCGACCGAGGTCACATACCGTTGCATGGCATGCATTGCCGGCAAGTCCTCGACGGCCAAGCTGGTCACGACCGGCGAATCGCTGCCGAGCGACGGCGCGGCGCAATCGTCGCCGACGATCAATTGCCCCGTGCTGGGATCGCTCGCAACGCCGGTCATCCGGCTCACGTGCTGCAGCATCTCCCGTTCGAGCGCCGTCAGGGCGATCTCGCCGAACTCGTGCTCGAAGCGAGCACGGACACGTTCGTCGAGATCGTCGAACACACTCCACGAGCCCGGCATGAAGACGGTCCATAGCGTGCCGATATGCTGATCATTCATAGCGATCAACGACAACGTCTTTCTACGGTACCAATCCGACGGCAGCGACTCGCCGCCGCGCGCCGCGGCGTCGCGTTCCTGCGCATCGGCATGCAGCTCGTTCAGCGCCGCGACGAGCCGCGGATTGCGGTGGCTCAGCGCGAGCGTAGCGCCCGTGAGGCCGAGGGTCCAGCCGCCCAGCAAGGCGATCGCGCCCCAGCGCACCGCACGGTGCAGCATGGGCCGCGTGAGATGTTGCGAGCGCGACGGCCGTGTCAGCCCATGTTCAAGAAAGATCTTCTTCTCGAACACGTCGCGTAGGAAGGCCGGCTGCAGCATGAGGTCGTTCAGCGCGCGGCCGGCCTCGTGCCTATCCGAGTCATGCTCGGCACCGGGGCTGCCTTCTGATGCGAAACGCGGTTCGCTGCGCTCGCCGTATGGATCGGAGGCCTCGGGTGAATCGAGCATCGCGGCTTCGTTCGCGGGCCGCGGGCTTTCGTCGCGCTGCGCCAGCTCGCCGCTGTCGCCGGTCAGATAGATCCCTCTAAAGAAGAACGGCTCGTGGTAGGCGCTGGGCCGCATGAGCTCGTCGACATAGATCTGCAACTGTGCGCGCATCGCATCGACGCGAGCAGGCAGCAGCAGGCAGCCCTGCACGTCGATCATCCCCGTGTCGAGCGTGAACAGTTCGGCGCTCGCATCCGATACGGCGCGCTCGACGCTCCCCATGGCGGTATCGACCCAACTCGATTGATAGGTCGTGGACAGATCGAAGGGCGAGGACCACCCCAACATGCTTGCGCGCAGCGGCTCGGGTAGGGCGCGGGCGAAGGCGGCGAAGCCGGGAAGCGCCTCACAGCCGGTGACGACGACGTACACCGCAAAGCGCATGGCGAAGCGGTTCTGCGCGAGCCACAGCCGCCGGTGTGCGAGCTTCGCATGGCGCTCCAATTCGAGGCGCGCATCGGGATGGTCGAGCAGCAGCATCGAGGCCGGTACCGTCACGACGACGGAATCGAAAGGCCGTTGCGGCCGGTAGGTGCGGCACAAGCTCAGGAACTCGTCCCATGGCTTTTCGTCGCTGCTTTCGTCGGGCGACCCTAGATACGCGGCCTTGATATCGATGACCACGCCGCGATCGAAGAAATTCCACGAGATGCCTTGGATCGCCGCCGGGTTCGCGGCTTCCGAACTCAAGACGCTGGCCACGCCCGCCTGCGCGATCGGGAGCGGCCGTGGATCGTCGCCTTCGTTCAGCACAATGACCCACGGCACGTTGTAGCGCTCGCTGCGCGATGCGATATTGCCTTCGATCAGCTCAACGGCGTGTCGGAACGCATTGCGCAGCGAATCGGTGCGCAGCCGCACGATCTTATGCTCCGCAGCCGGCTTGTTCTGCGCACTGTGCGCCGCGAACCAAAGCACCACGCCGAGCACGGCGAGCACGACGAGGATTAGAACTGCGACCGACAGGAGGAACAGGTTGCTGGTCAGCATAGCGTCGCCCCCGTCATGGACCCGCGATACAGGCCGCTCATGAGCTTGCTCCCACGACGGTGTTGCCGTGCAGTGCCTGGCGCACCGGCCAGGACTGCCATAGCCACAGCATCTCGGAAACGGCGAGCAACGCCACTACCGCGAGCAGTGCCATGACGCTCCAGCGGCTGACGGACGGCAGCTTGCGCGGTGCGATATGAGAAAGCGTATTCGTGTAGGCGGATTCGGCCACCACGCGATCGCGGCCGCCCAAGTCCGCCCTGCGCTGATAAATGAATTCATAGAGCTCTTCGCGGTAGCTGCGAAGGCGTGCATCGGCTTGCTCGCCGGCACCGCGAAAGCGCCCTTGGAAACCCATCGCGAGCGCGAACAGATACAGGCGCGCGAGATCGCGGCGAGACGGCTCGCGATCCGACAGCAGTTCCTCGATTTTCTTGAAGACGAGATCGCCCGCGATGCTCGTGCGAAACAGCGTCGATTCGAGCAGGTAAGCCGTCCAGCGCTCGCGTCCCGTCCACTGGGTGTTCAGCAGCAATTCGTCGGCGAGTACGGCTTTAAGGTAACGCGCGTCGGCGACGTTCTCGATGTCAAAGCGCGTGCTGTCGCGGCGCGACTGCAGCGTCTGAATCTCCAGCACGTTGAGAAGATGCCGCGACATGCCCTGCGCAGCCTCGTCGGCGTTGGTTTCGGCCGCCTCGGAAAAACGCCGTTGCGCTTTGACGAGCTCGTCGAGGAACGCGCGAAACTGCTCCATCGCGAGGTCGTTTTCTTCGATTTCAATACGGGTGCGTGCCATCTTGGTGCCCACCGTCAGTCCTTCGTAAACAGCATTATTTCTTGCGGTCGCTGCGCGCTCGCCCCCTCGCTCGGATTGCCGATGGCGAGTGCTTCGCCGGGACGCACGAGGGCGGGATCGGCTTCGACTTCGAACAGCAGGTACCCGGAACCGGAGCGGATGCCGAGCTCCTCGGCATACTCCACGGCGCGGCGCGCGGCGCCGAGCACGCGCCGGCTGCGCAGCGACGCATAGACGGATTCCGAGCCGATCACCGCGCCTTCCATCCACGCCAACAAGTCGCGATCCGATTGGCCGCGCAAGCCGATCACCAGTCGCCCTTCCACCCACTTCGCCTGCATGGCGATGTCGAACAGATCGTTGCCGTAGCGGAACTTGCGTTCTCGATACCCTTCGCTCACTTCCGCGATCGCCTCGCGCAACGAAGCGAGCAGCGGCGCGAAAACGGCGAGGGGATCGGCGTGGTCATAGTCCGGCGGCACGGGCGGCAAGCCGCCGGGCGCGAGCATCGACAGCGAGCCATGGAGCGCGGCGAGTGCGTGATAAAGCGCGAGCGGATGCAGATGCGGCGTACGCAACACCGCCTCGGCCAACGGCAGCGCCGCGAGCAAGCTGCGCAACCGGTCTTTCAGCTCGAGCTGCGTCAGGCGATCGTCGGCCTTCGACGAGGGAATGGCTGTCTGGCGCGCCACGAATGCGGCCTTGCCGCGCACTTGGCCGAGCAAGGCGGCCACCGCCGTCCATAGCGGGTTTTCGCGTGCGACCTCGAGCAGCGGAGGTTGGCGATCGCCACGCTTGATGACTTCGTTGTCCTTATAGACGGTGCCCAGACACAGGGAGACGAAGCGTCCGGACGGCACCTCGCCCGCCTCCAATGCGAGATTCGGTACGAGGCGAGGAATATCGGCGGGCGGCGCACCCGATGTATCGTCCTCCACCGGCTCGCCCGGCACCGAGCGAAACCGGCGCATCTCGGCCTCGCCGCGCATCGACGCAGCAACGGGCAGGGTCAGATAGAGGGCGAGTGTCGTGGTAGCGAGCCGCTCCGCGAACGGTGCAAGCGAGAGCTCGAGCCGGCCCCCGTGCGTGGATTCGGCCGAATAGCCTACCGCGGTGCCGTCGGGCATGACCGCCTCGAGCGCGAGTATGCGTATAAGCCCGGCCGCGAGCAGTCCCTCGTCGAATACGAGGTGCCGCACGCCCCAGCTGAACGGCGCGGCGGCCAGCGTTTGCCATGCGACGAGCGAATCGACACGCGCACCGAGCAGTTGGAAGTGTTGCGGCGCGAGCAGCATGCCTTCGAACCACTCGACCCGCTCGGCGACAGGATTGACGCGATCAGGCATGAGGCCACCTCGCATCGCGGGAAACGGCCGGGCCGCAGGGCGGGGCCACGCGTCGGAAATCGAAAGCACAGCGAAGTTCTGTCATTTCACACTCGAAACGGAAAATGCGTTATCGCCGAGTTGCACGACGAGCCGGCCGTCGAAGCGCTCGACGCGGACGCGATGGGCACCCGGCCCCGGGTAGTCGGCAAACACGAAGACGCCCGCCACGCGTGGGCCGCGCAGCTTCTCTCCCGGCACCACGAGCCGCTGTCCCGGCACCAGCTCCCAACTTTGGTAGCGGATGGCATTCGGAAACGTGCCGACGAGGTCGCGGCGAACGGCAAACCATTTCGAAGCCGGTAATTCGGCGACGCGCTCGAGCAGCGTCTTATCGGCAACGAACACGACATCGACGGCCACCGGACTATCGTTGTTCGCCTCGTCGCTGGCTGCGAGCGTCAAGTCGTCCCACTTCACTTTGTCGCCCGATGGAAACAGCATCGAGCACCCGGCGAGTCCCACCAAGCAGAGCACCGCCGCTAGCCGTCGCCAGTCCGTCATCTCGCCCCCACTCCTATACCCATGACCACAATCAAAGAAGCCGCCACGAGCGCACAGCCCGCCGCCATCGCAAGCTGCGCCCGCGTGAACGCGAGGCGCACCACGATCGACTCGCCGTACGCCATTCGCGGCTGCGACGGCGCCGCGGCGCGATCGGGTTGCAGGCCCGCCGACGCCAGCGCCACGACAGCGCACGTCGACAGCACGCTCAACAAATTGCGCGGCCCGTCGCAGATCAAGTCGATTGCGACGAACAGCACCAAGGCCGCCTCCGTGGGCAGCCGCAGCAGCGACAAAACGATCCCGGCCGCGGCGATGCCGCTCACGCCATTGCGTCCGGCAGACGCGAAAGCGGCTAGGGTAGCGGCGGCGCCGATCATTGCGCAATCGCCGACGCCGAGGGAATGACCGTATAAGTTCGCGACGAAGGTGGCGACGAGCGCGAAATAGAGCGCCGAGCCGGCGCGCAAGAATACCGCGCCGAACGGCACGACGAGTTCCGCGACCCCGCGGCTGCAGCCGAGCTTGGCGCTCATCGCTTCGATCGTATGCGGAATCGCCGCCGTTGCGGTGCCGGACGTGAACCCGACGAGCATCGACGCGCGCAAGCCGGCGACGGCGCGCACGAACGGGACGCGCGTACGGACGGCGATCGCGGCCAGCGCAATGCATGAGAACACGGCTGTCGAAATAAGAAATAACGAAATGAAACCGCTCATCGCGGATAACACCTCGCGCGGCATATGAGCGACCCAGTGGGCCGCCGTGCCGAATACCAGTACCGGCAGGAGCAGGTTCGCGTAGTCGATCAGCGCTTCGAGCGTGCGGTAGATGCTTTCGAAGATACCGTTAAGCACCTTGCTTTGTTCGCTGGAAAGCGCCGCGAACGCCATACCGAAGAGGATCGTGCAGGTGAGGATGCCGAGCGCCCGGCCGCTCGCGAGCGCGCCGTAGAAGTTGTCGGGCACGACGTTGGTCAATGCCCAGGCGTGCTCAGTCGCGCCCGGTGCGCTCGGGGCGAATAACGCCATGCGGACCTCGCCCGCATCGCCGCCGCTCGAGAGGATGAGCCGACCCAACTGCGCGTGCGCCGCGTCGGACATGTGCAGCCCGGGCGCCGCCGCGACCCCGATCAGCGTGCCGGCGAAGGCGCACACCGCGACGAGCGCGATCGCCAGCATCAGCATGGTCCCGATACGCAAGCCCGGGCGCGGCAGCCCCATCAACTGACGCAATCCAAAAAACATTGCAACGACGAGCAACGGCACGGATGCCATCGTGACGATCGAAATATAGATCTGGCCGACGGCATAAGCCGCATCGCCGAACGGCTCCGCGAAAGCGCCCGCAACGCTGCCGAGCAGCACGCACAGCAGCAGCGCGAGCGCGGAATTGGGCAGTTGCCTCAGCGTGTTCATAGCGCGTGGTTCCAGCCGCGCGCGAGACCGTAGGACACGGTCGCGCGCGCAAGTTCGAGCGTGCTGTCGATCGTCGGGATGGGCGCGGCATCCATTTCGCGTGCGGCGATCGGTAGCTCCGTGCAGCCTAGCACCGCGGCCTGCGCGCCGCGACGAACCAGCCAATCCAAGGCGAGCGCCAGGTGTTCGCTCGATGCGCCGAGCTTGCCGGCCTTGACGTCGCGGATACAGGCATCGATGTGCCGCTGTGTCGCGCTATCGGGCTCGACGCAGTCGAACCCGCGTGCTGCGAGCATCCGCTGATAGAGCCCGGAATGAAATGTCCCGTCCGTCGCCAGCACGGCTACGCGCTGCGCGCCCGCGGGCAATGCCGCCACGCTCGCCTCGGCAATGTGGATGATCGGCGCACGGCTCTCGGCGCATAGCGCGTCGTACCAGTAATGCGCCGAGTTGCACGGAATGACGATCAGTTCCACGTCGTTGCGGTTCAACATGTCGATGCCGCGCAGCAGTGCCGGCAACGGGCTTTCGCCGTTGCGGAGCAATGCTTCCGAACGGTCGGGAATATGCGGCAGGTGCACGACGAGCAACGGCAAATGCTGTTGGTCGACCGATGCTCCGGCTGAGCTCGTCAACGCGATCAGTCGCTCCATGAAATCGACGGTGGCAAGCGGCCCCATTCCGCCCAAGATGCCTATCAGCGCCATGGCGGGTCCTTAGAGCTTGAGCGGGCGGGGACAAATGATCGATACCGCCGCCGTGTTGCCGATGACGAGGATCAGCGTGCGCAGCATGTCGCACAACGGATCGACTGCCAGGAACAGAATGAAGGCGGCCTCGAACGGCAGGCTCAGATAAACACAGGTCATGCCGATCAGCGATACCGTCACGAGCCCGGTCATGCCGGCCGATGCGAAGCCGGCGAGGACCGATGCGAGCAAGACGGTACTGACCTCCACCACGCCGAGGTGCCGCCCATAGAGCTGAGCGATGAACAAGGTCGCGCAGACGTAGTAGACCATCGGCCCCACGCGCAAGAGCGACACCGTGAGCGGCACCATCAGCTCGACACGCGAGCGGGCGAAGCCGAGGCGGTCGACGAGGCTTTCGATCATGCTCGGCATGCAGGCGGCGCTGTTGCGCGTGGCCAGCGCGAGCGCGAACGGGGCGCGCAGCGCATCGAGTGTTCCGCCGAGCGAATGGGTTGAACGCTTCCAAATGATGGTGGCGGCGAGCGCGAGCAGCACCAGCGCGACGACGAAGAATGCAATGACGAACTGAAGCATTGCGTGCAACGGCCCCGCCCCGGTCTTGCCGAGCTGCGCCGCGCTCATGCAGAACAGAATCAGCGGCAGCGGATAGCTGAGCCAATGCATAAGCTTCTGGCAAGCGTGATAGACCGTCTCGAGCGCTTGGCTCAAGCCGACGGAGATGCGTTCCGGGACGCGGCCCACGGCCAGACCGAACAGCAGCGCGAACACGAGCGCTTTGAGTGCGTCGCCGCTCGCAAGCGCGGCGAAGATGTTGCTCGGCACGAGGCTTTTCAGCATATCGGTCAGGCCGATCGCTTTCGGCACGGTGTCGGTGCCGTACAGGCTCATCACGGTCTCGTTCGAACCCGTGTCGTCGCTGCCGACCATGGCGCCGAACGTATGCATCGTCGCCGTCGAGATGTTCGCGCCGGGCCGCATCGTCAACAACACGATGGCGCCGACCACGGCCACCGTCGCGGACGCGCCGAGGATCACGATTACCACACGCAGCAACAGGCGCGACGTGCCGCCGTCGCGAAACAGGCGCTGCAGGCTGAAGATCACCGCCGACACCATGAACGGCAACGTCGTCATCTTCAGCAAATTGACGTAGAGATCGCCGATGACCTCGAGCCTTGTCGCCGACAGGGGCAGCAATAGGCCGAAAGCGCTGCCGAGCGCGAGGCTGCCGATCACCACCCACGGGTTCACGGCAAAGGCGTAAAGCTTGTTCGTATTCATTGTCTGGTCTCCGAAATGCGCTTTTCGTTCTTGTTGTTTTATTTGTCGGTGGCTTGCAGTAGCGTCTTCACGTCGAGCTTTTTGCTGCGCTCGGCAAGGAACTGATTGACGAACGCGAGCATGGCGGGCATGGAGACATTCACGCCGATCGCGATCGGGTCGTCCAGGTCGTCTAGCGTTACCACACGCAGCTTGAGCGACGCCGTGGGATCGCTTTTGAGCACGTGCTTGACTTCGAATTCGTCGCGGTACGCGGCCGTCACTTCGCCCTTGTCGAGCGCGCCGAGCAGTGCATCCCAGCTCGGATACGGTTTGACCTTCGCGTTCGGGAAATTGGTGCCCACATACTGCGAGTACGACGAGTTCATCACTACGCCGATCGTGCTGTCGTAGGACCGGATCACTTCGGGCGCGGCACGGTCATGAGCGACTTGGGCGAAGTTGATGCGGTTGAGCAGTAGCGCGCGATGCAGGCGCACATACGGTGTGCTGAAGCTGATGATCTCGGCGCGTGCCAGCGTTCGCGACAGCTTGCTGATCGCCACATCGGCATCGCCGTTGGCGAGCAGGCTGACCACGCCGTCGAAGGTCTTCGCGTCGCGATTGAAGCGTACCTTGACGCCGAGCTTTGCCGCCAGTTCGTTGGCGATGTCGACGTCGACGCCTTGCAGGCGACCATTACGCGTTTCGAAGAACGGTGGCTGATCGACGCCCAGCATCGCGACAACCAGTTCGCCGCGGTTCAGGATGCGTGCGAATTCGGGGGCGAGTAAGCGTCCATCGGGCATGCGCACGAGGCCGGTCGGCGTGAGCGGCAGCGTCGCGCCGGCCGACGATGCCGACGCGGCGGGCGGCGTGGGCGGCGTGGGCGTCATCGCGCCGGCGGCCCGTGCCGTACCTGTGCCCACGGCAAGTGCAATGCTTATCGCCAGGACGGCCGCCACCTGGCCGGCGAGCGCGTGCAGCGAAAGCACCGCAATATGACGCCGGTGCGGCGTGGGACCCGAAGTATGAAGCGTTGGCATAGCGATTACCGTTTGCGGTTTCAAGAAGCGTTGGAAGCGGACACTGCGGGCAGGGCGGACGCCCCGGCGTCGGGACTGGCGGGCGACGGGGCGCGCTCGATCGCCGTGGGCGCGACCGAGGTGCCCGGCGTCGAGGCGGGTGCGGCATAGCGCGCGCCGAGCTCGACTCCGAGCAGGAACAGCAGCACGCACAGCAGGAGGACGCAGCACGCCGCGATCGTTGCCATTCGCGCAGTCATCGAAAAAACATAGGGCATTGCGATCGTCCTCAAGGAACCAAGGTGGTGAATTGTGCCGGTGCAATGATCTGAATCACGCCGCCCCAGTTGCACATCAGTTTCGAGCTGTTCTGCAGGGCCGGCTGGCCGCCGATCAGCACCGTCGGCGAGCCGGGCACCCACGGCGCCGCGGTGGCCGGCACGCACGGCATCGGCGTCAACACGCCCAACGCCGCCGCGGTCGCGGCCGCGACCATCGGGTTCGCCGGGCAGTTGCACATGCCGAACGGCAGAACATTGACCATAGGCGCGTGATCCATGATGGTCGCGGCCGGCGCGCCCGACATGACCCGCGAGATCGGCAGCACGTTCAGCGAGGAAGGCGCGACGCCGAAACTGCATTGCAGCAGGGTGCCGGTGGTGATTTGAATACCCATCGATCAGCCCTTCACCCATTTTTCGAAGTTCGCCACGAGCTTGGGCAGCGCGCTCGCAGTGCCCGCCAGGGGGGCGTCGACGCTGTGCCAGGCCGCTTGCGGTTTGCCGCCGGCGTAGCGGCGCTCCGCACTCACGCGGCCGTCCGGATCGAAGCGGCGTGCCGTGCCGTGCAGCAAGCCCCCTTGATACGGGAGGCTCTGCACCAGCGTGCCGTCCGCCGCGTACTCGCGCGTTTCGCCTTCGAGCACGCCCGCCCGATAGCGCGCGCGGCGCACGACGACACCCTCATGCAGATAGACAGCCTCGCCCTCGAGCTTCCCGGCTACGTAAGGAAGGCGCGACGCGACTTGGCCCGATGGCGCGTACGAGACACTTTCGCCCTGAAGCACACTGGCCACGTAACGCTGCCGCGATGCCACGCGACCGTCTTGGTATAGCGTGGTCACCCCATGCTCCTTGCCGTCCGCGTAATGCGCCTCTTTCACGGGCACGCCCGGCGGGTCGAACGCGCGCATCGGCCCCGACAGCACACCCTGTGCGTAATGCGCGTCGAAGGTGGGT
>Ga0207667_10002249_pt1 | contig 24254 bp, 19 predicted proteins | sample KBSCornC52_FD_184301 | JGI IMG/M metagenome (GOLD analysis project Ga0207667, IMG submission 184301) | Corn rhizosphere microbial communities from Kellogg Biological Station, Michigan, USA - KBS Corn C5-2 (SPAdes) (version 2) | ecosystem: Host-associated > Plants > Roots > Rhizosphere > Soil ...
AGCAGCATCATTGGCGTGATATACACCGAAGTGTCGTGATAAATGCCGTATCCTCCGCGGACCACCACCGTCGACGCCGGAATGGGGCGCCACGAAAAACCGATCCGCGGCTCGATCCCCGATCGATCGGGCCTTACCAGCGATCGCGGATATTTGCGTCCGGTTACTGAGCCCACAGGATCGGACGCGAGCACCGCAGCCGCCTGCGCGAATCCCGACGCAACATCGAGATTCACCAGGCGATCCTTCAGTTCTGTCATCGGCGCTCCGTATTCATACCGCGCCCCCGCATTGATCGTCAGGATGGGCAAGACCCGCCAGTCATCCGTCGCATACGCGTCGTACACCGTCTGGCGAAAATACTTATCCGCGTTTCCGAAAGCGACCGAACTCGTATCGGGTGCCCCGATCAGAAAATCGGCAAAGTCAGATCCCGTCACCTGCCCGGTAAATCCAAAACTCCCTCGCGGGTCCTGCTGAAATAGCTCATTGAACTGCTCCTTGCGCAAATCTCCGCCCACCGTGATGTTGTGACGGCCACGGTACAGACCCATCGAAACCGAATACCCGTCCGTGCGGTTACGGTTGAACGCGCTCTGTGCGTCCGATAGCGAAGCAATACCGCTGTTGAAGCTCAGTGCAGGCGGACCCCAGTTCGCCGGATCCTGATTGTTGCCGCTGATTCCCGCGTCAGCTGAGATGTTCTGCTTGTTCTCGAACTCCGGACGTACCAACGCGCGCAGCCGACTGAAGTGGTATCCGGCGTAAAGAAACAGATGTGAGTTCAGCCGGTGCGACCAGTTGAGGTTGGTGTTCAGCCCCAGCGTGTCGGTCGTATCTACGAAGCTGAAGAGATTCACTCCGTCGGAGCGAACACTATCAAGATTGAACGTCCCGTATACCTGGTCACGCCGGCCGATCGTCTTATCCATTCGCGATTGCACAACGTCTTCATGGCTGCTGTTGAGCACCGGAATCTGGAAGTTGTACAACGGATTTCCAATCACATTCGGCAGTGGATAAAGCTTCAGCAGCGCCGCGGCTTGCGGGCTGACGGGAACCTGGCTGTTCGCGAAAGGCTGGCCCGTGCTCGGGTCGATGATCGTGGCTGGCTGCCCCGTTGCGCCCTGCAGATTACCCGTGCGTTCGTCGAGCGTAGGAACAATAGCAGGCAATGTGTATGCCGTGTGGTTCCGGCTCCACTGGTACTCAACAAAAAAGTTTGGCCCATTGTGCGGCAAGATGTGCGGAATCTTCAGCGGCCCGCCAAATTCAAATCCCGCCGTGAAGCGATCATAGGTCGGCTTCTGCGTCGAGAAGCCGCTCAATGAATACTGCCGCGCATCGAGCGTTGAATTGTCGAGAGTCGCGCGGAATCCGCCATTGTAGAGATTTCGTGCGTTGTTGGTGTGATTGCCAAACCTCTGATTGAGCGAGAACTGCGACGTCGCCGCATTGTTCACGCTGCCATTCACCAGAAATCCATCGTTGCTATCCTGCCCGGATTCGCTCGCTGGCTTGGGAATTTCAGCCGCAGCCTGTTTTCCAGTCGCATTCTCCGGCTTCTTCTCCGCCGTCGCAGTCAGCACTGGAGCCGATGGCACAGGAGCCGACGGAGGGGCCGTCGCCAACGCCTTCAATTCCGGCGTCGGCAGCAGCTTCATCTCCCATTTCGCCGGAGTCATCTCGGCGGCGACTGTCACATCAGCCTTGATTGTTTCAAAGCAGAGCATCTTTACTTCAATCTTCCATTGCCCATCGCTCAGATCGTCGAAGCGAAACACACCACCCTCGTCCGTCGTCACGCTGATGGTCTTGTCTCCTTGCGTTGCCGTGACAGTCGCGCCGGGCAAAGCAAGTCCACCAAACGTCACCTGTCCGTGATAGGCCGAAGCGAGCGCCGGAACCGAAGCACATGCAAAGATCAAGGCAAAGATCAGAAGACGGCTGATAGTTCGCAAACAGCACATTTTCCAATCAATATTCCGTAGTCGGCTCAATGGGGGAAGGGCCCTCTCGTCAGTTTTCTGTGGGCACGTCGATGTGGTCGATCACGATCACATCCACTTTGCCCTTTTCCGACTGCAGTTTCAAGCCAAGTTGCTCTTCAAGAGCGGTAAAGAGCGTGGGCCCGTTCGGGTCGATGGGCGCATCTCCCTGAGGCGGGGGCCCGCCGGCATTGGGTCCCATCCGCGGCATCGAGCTCTCATCCGGAGTCCACTTCAGGTTGAAATCGTAATTGCCCGCCAATTCGGTCTTGTCGATGACAGACCGTCCCACCAGCGCCGAGAGCGCATGCGTCAGAAACGGCATTCCTCCACCATTTGCGTCGATCTGGCCCGGACTCATCCTTATCATGCCGGGACCACCGGGACGCTCTCGCGACAATCTACCCGCAGCTGCGGATCCATCCGGCGCTGCAGGACCGCCAGGCCCGGGAGCACCGGGTGGCGGTGGCACGGGAGCAGTAGAAATCTTTAGCTTCGGACCACCCTTGGCAACCACGAGCGAATACATCGGCAGTTCGCGAGTTTCATGGTGATACTTGAGGCCAAAGCGTTCTTCCAGCAGAGGCAGCAGCATAGCTCGTCGCTGCTCCATCTTCAGCTTGTCGAGCTTTGGCGCATCTTCGGGCGCGACCTTCGCAGCGATATCGAAGCGCTTCGAACGCGTCCAGTCCGGCTCACCGGTGATGCGGTCGCGCTCCACTCCAAATGCCTCCTGAAGCAGCATCTGTACCTGAACTCCATTGAATTCTGCGCCATCCGGCATCATCATCATCCTGATCCGCCCATCCTCCGCAGACGATGGCTTGATGCTCGCCACCTCATACTTCGGCATATCAGGCGTCCCCTTCGTCTCGTCAGCCGCGGCAGATCCCGCCTCCTGCCCATGCAGAACTCCGAATCCGATCGGCGCCGCGATCAGCACCACGCCGCCCGCGCACAGCAGGATCTTGCGTCTGACGCTCAGCGCCCTTCCGGGTCGTTGGGTCATGATCCTCAAGACGCGCTGCTTAAGACCAGCACCCGAAACCCCTGACACGCATGCCGTCGCCGGTTCCATGCAGAACGAACAGACTTTAAGGATGCTCTCCGCGTAAGCCTCGGGAGGCAGGTTCTGCTCAACCACTCTCTCGTCGCATGCCCTCTCCCGCTCCTCCGTAAGCCTTGAACTCATCCACCGCACAAGAGGATGGAACCAGAAGAGCGCTTCGACAAATGCGTGAACCGCTGATGTGAGGTTGTCTCGCCGGCGCACATGCTCTATTTCGTGCGCCATAATTGCCTCGATCTGTGCCTCATCAAGGCGTTCAGAAAGGCCCGTCGGCCATAACAGCATTGGATGAACAACGCCGAAGATTCCCGGTTCCATCCCGGCCGCTGACAAGAGCAGCTGAACCGGCGACCGAATGCCGGCATTCCTCTCCGCCCGCAGAAGCGCATCGTACTCGTGTCCCTCCGTCATCGGCTCGGAGTCCAACACCATCCGCGACGCACGCTTCCACCCCGAGATCCATCTCGCGAGAAGTACAATAAACCCGCAGAACCACACGGTGCAGATCAGCGCGGACACAACCGTTCCCACATGAAAAAGCGAAGGCATCGTCGCTACTACAGGCGCAGTTCGAATCGGTACCTGCCTGAGCGGTCGCGTGAACTCCTCAACCACGGTGTAGAACTGTGCGCCGTTGCTCGTCCTCGTCTGCGACCAGCGCGCCCCAAGGTACGTCAGCAGTTGGAATGGCAACAAAAACTTCACCGACGCGAAGAGCCAGATCGCGTAACGCACACGCGCCGAGTTGTTACGAAGCGCGATTGCAAACAGCCATGCCAGCAGCGCAACCGCTGTTGATTGCCAGAGATGATTCAGCAGCGCGGATGCCCAGCCCGATATCGCCAGTTCGGTTGTGATCACGATTCACGCTCCTTGCTGAGATTGCGAAGCAGCCTCTCTGCCTCTTTCACGTCGTCCAGAGATAACTTGCCCGACTCGATCAGGTGCGTCATCACCGGCTGCGCACGTCCGCCGAAAAGTGCCAGCAGATCGTCCATCAGCCTGCGCTGCGCCGACTCGCGCGAAATCGCCGGCGCAAAAACATGAAAGTTGCCCACCTTCTTCAGACGCCGGACAACGCCCTTCGCCTCCATGCGGTAAACCGTGGTCTGGATCGTGGTGTACGCAGGCATCTTCTTCTCAGGGAATGACTCCTGAATCTCGCGGATGGAGCACTCGTTCTTCGCCCAGAGTGTCTCCATGATCTTGAACTCAAGCTTCGACAGTTTTGCAGCCGGCACTCTCATCTCCTACAGATGTAGTAATAGGTACCACGGCTGTTTGTTTCCGGTCAACACCACTCGTCACAAACTCCACGCGCGCTTTTCTGCGTGCTGATGCAGTTAATTTGCCGAGGGCTTCTCCACGTGATCGATTACGATCGCATCCACTCCGGTCTTCTCAGCCGAGAGCTTCAACCCAAGCTCTTGCTGAAACGCGTCATACAGGCTCGGAGCCGCGGGCGCATTTGCGTCCGACGATCCGTTGTCAGCCTTGTTCCCCTGATTGGGGAATTGTGGCGGATGACCGTTGAACTGCGAGTCGTCAGGAGTGAACGTGCACTGGAAATCGTAACGGCCAGTCAGCCCCGTCTTGTCCACGACTGGTCGGTCCAGTACAAGGATTTGCAGGAATCCCGTGAAATCTGGAATCGCAGCATTGATTACGTTTAGCGTGACTCCACCCGTGCCGGGCCGTATGCCGATGCCCGGCAGCGTCCCCTGAATCTGCGTTGGCTTCAGCTTCGAGCCGTCCTTGCCCACCGAGAGAACGTAGGCCGACATCTCGCGTTTCTCACGATGAAACTTCAGTCCGAAGCGATCAGTCAGAAGTTTGCGGATCATGATGCGAACCTGCTCGGGATTCGGCGAGCCCTCCTGTTCAGGAACTGCCGAAATATCGTAGCGATCCTTGTCGTACCATTCCGGCGCGTTCACGATCTGTTTCACCTGGGCCTCGTAGGCGAACGAGATGAGATCGGCAAGAGACGAAGCGCGCGTTGCGAAATTACGTCCACGCAGCGTCAGTCCCTGCATGCTCGTCGCACCAGAATTGTTCGGCTTGATGGTTGCGACTTCGAAGTTGGGATCGACATTCGCTGCCATCGGCTTTGGTGGGGGCTGTGGTTTCGGAATCTCCCACGCAGTCTCCGTCGTAGCGCGCGTCAGCACCAGCGGAAGTACATTTCCCTGGTGCGAACTCCCATCGATCGTTCTTCCATCAGGACTCAGCTTCCCCTCGTACGTGAGCCCAAACATTTTGAGTTCAAACTTCACGTCGGAGCCCTGCAGCGTCACAGAATCCAGGTTGAAAGGATTCGGACTTTGGTCGAGTGTGTAAAACACTCCCTTGTAGCCACCCTTATCATCTTTCGTAATCTTCACGACTGTCCGCAAATCCTGACCAGCGTGCAAGGTACCCTGCCATGTTCCGACGAGGTCGTGCGGGGATGCAGGTGTTGTCTGTGCCGCAGTTGCCAGTTGCGTCGGAGGCGCCTGAGCCTCCATCCGCGCACACATTGCGATCAGTAGCGTGATCGTGCAACACGCCATGAACGCTGCCTTCACAGAACGGTCCGATACAGGATTCATCATTTTTCCGTATCTCCTTGTTCGCACCGGATCGTTTCCACACAGCACAATCCAGTCAGCATTTCGGAATGGGATGAGAATACACGCATCTGAGGCCGGGCTGTGTATTATTCTGCAGAGTGTTCGAAAACGCACGGTGGCGCAGGCATTTCCCATTTGCGATGAGGAAAATGACGTGAATGCAAATGCAGACTTCAGTTCACCATCGCAATCGCAAACCCGTCGTACCCTTTGCTGCCAACCGTTTGCAATACTGTCGCGCTGAGCCGCGGTTCCGCTGCCACCATTTCGGTAAACCGCCGTACACCCTTGATGTTGGGATCAGGGTTTTCAGGATCAATGACCTTGCCGTCACGCACAACGTTATCCGCAATAATCAGGGTGCCCGGCCGCGACAGCTTCAGTGACCAGTCGATATATTCCGGATAGCTGGCCTTGTCTGCATCGATAAAGATGAAGTCAAACGGCGCGGTTTTTTCCGCGACCAGCCCGGCCAGCGACTTTGACGCAGGACCGATGCGCAGTTCCACCCGTTTCGCAACCCCCGCATTATCGAAATTGCGTTGCGCGATCTCGGCGTGCCGCTTCTCCCGTTCAAGCGTGATCACTTTCCCATCCTCGCCAACTGCGCGCGCCAGCCAGATGGTGCTGTACCCGCCAAGAGTTCCCATCTCCAGCACGCGTTTGGCTCCTGTCGCGCGAATCAGCAGTTCCAGAAATTTGCCCTGGAGTGGCGTCACATCGATCGCGGGAAGTTCGGCGTTACGGTTGGCCGCCACCACCGCATCGAGTGCGGCGTCAGCAGGTATCAGCGCGTCTGTAAAGAAGTTGTCAACCTTCTTCCAGACTTCAGTTGCGTTTTTAGGCAAAGCGACTCCTCCGGGGAAGTGAAGTTCGCAATTGCAATTTTAGATTTGAACGGACTACTTGTCGCGCGCTACAACAAAATCTGGAACCCATAGCAGCGCGCGCTTGAACTCCGAATCAGCGAACGACACCAATGCGTGGCGCGATTGCTCGGCATAGCGATCGGCTGCCGCCATCGCGTACTCAACCGATCCATTCCGCCGCAGAATCTCGCGAATCTGTTCGCGGCTCACGTACTCGAAGCTCCGGTCGTCCAGAACGCGCTGAATCGTCTGCCGTTCCCGCGCCGTCCCATGATCGAATGCGTGAATCACAGCAAGCGTAGTTTTTCCTTCGCGCAGATCGCTCGCAACCGGCTTGCCCAGCACTTCTTCTGTTGCGGTCAGATCAAGCACGTCATCGACAATCTGGAACGAGAGCCCGACTGCGCGCCCGTAGGCTGCAAGCTTCTCTTCCTCTGCTTCCGTCGCCCCCGCAAGCACCGCACCCAGCCGCATCGAGGTCGAAAACAGGCACGCGGTCTTGCGAAAAATGAGGTCGTAGTACTCGGCCTCTGACACAGCCTTGCCCAATTTCTGAATCTGCAGCAGTTCGCCCTCGACCATCTGCTGCGTCAGTCCGATCAGCAACTCGAGAACGCGAAGATTCTTCTCTTCGAGGGCTACCTTGAAGGCCTGCATGTACAGCCAGTCGCCGGCGAGCACGCATTTTTCGTTGCCCCATCTGGTGTTCGGCGAGGGACGCCCGCGGCGCGTCTGCGCACCATCAATAATGTCGTCGTGAACCAGCGTTGCGGTGTGCAACATCTCCACAACCGCGCCCAGCCTGATGGCACTTGGCCCCGTATAGCCCAGCAGATGTGCGGTAAGCAGCAGCAGTGAAGGACGGATGCGCTTGCCTCCGCCTTCGCGCAGATATTCTGCTATTTCCGTGATGGTGCTGACGCTTGAAGCGGCGTCTCGTCCGAGCTCCTGCTCGATCGCTACGAGGTCTTCCCGCAGCAGTTCGAAAACCTCTTTTGCCGTCGCTATCGCCAGGGTGCTCAAGGTTGCAGTCGTCTCGCCTCTCAGTTGGTGCGGTAGTTGGTGAACGTCAGTTCCACTCCAAGATCCCGCCCCCGCAGGGTTGCGATGATCGCCTGCAGGTCATCCCGATCTTTTCCGGATATCCTCACAGTATCGCCTTGAATGCTTGCCTGCACCTTCTTTTTTGAGTCCTTGACAATGCGAACGATTTCCTTGGCCTTTTCAGCCGGAATCCCCTGCTGGAGCGAGATCTTTTGCCGCACGCTCTGCCCGGCGGCCGGCTCAACCTTTGCGTAGGTCAGGTTCTTCAGCGACACGCCTCGCTTCACCAGCTTCTGGCCAAGGATTTCCTTCACGGCTTCCAGCTTGTACTCGTTCGACGAGGCCATCTGGATCGCGTCGTCGCCCTCCAGGTGGATGTCAGAGTGTGAATCCTTGAGATCGAAGCGCTGCCGAATCTCTTTCATTGCCTGATCGATCGCGTTGCGAACTTCCTGCATATCGACTTTGCTGACGATATCGAATGAATTGTCCTGGGCCATGATTCCGTTCCTCAGAGAGTGCCTGGGTTGCTTTCGTTACGCTCTCACGCGGTGCAACACTATCAGTTTCCCATGCCGACCGGAATATTGAACAATCGGCAAAAGTTTCTGGTGGTTACGCTTGCGATCTCATCCGCAGCGACGCCGAGAAGCTCGGCGACAGTTTGCGCCGTTTGCGTCACAAAGGCAGGCTCGTTCCGCTTTCCTCGCAGCGCATTCGGCGCGAGCCAGGGCGCGTCCGTCTCCACCAGCACGCAATCGAGTGGTACACGTGCGGCAACATCCCGCAGCGGCTGCGCCTTCGGATAAGTCACATTCCCTGCAAACGAGATCAGAAATCCAAGATCGAGCGACCGTCTTGCCTGCTCCCAACCTCCGCCGAAACAATGCATTACCCCGCCCAGTCCAGTCGCAGCCCAATGTTCGTCCAGAACCTCAAACAGGTCGTCCCAGGCATCTGTGGCCCCGTCTTTCGGCCGACAGTGGATCAGGATCGGCCGCTTGCGCTTTGCCGCAACCAGCAGCTGCGCAATAAGCCCTTCCTTCTGAACGGGATGTGGAGCGCCCTCATGGTAGTAGTCAAGCCCGATCTCCCCACAGGCAATCACCTCAGGTTCTGCAAGCAGACCATCCAGCTTGGCGAGCGCGGCTTCGTCTGCCTCCCGCGTATTGTGCGGATAAATCCCCACGCTTGCATAGAGCCTCGGCATTCCTGGTCTGCCATTGAACTGCCTGCAGATCTCCAGTCCTTGCTGCATCTCGTCCGGCCCTTCGCCGATCCCGATCGACAGAATTACGCCGACCCCCGCCTGGGTTGCCCGGCGTAGCATCTCCTCACGGTCATCGTCATAACGCGGGCTATCTAGATGCGCGTGCGAATCAATCAGCAAGCAGATTGCTCCCCTGTTTCAAGATGTACGCCTGATCAGCTCAAAACTGAATACTGACAAGTGGAGAATGGCAACTGAAAACTCTTATTTCAGCCGCGCCCCAAGCGGCACATCCTCGAGAAATCCAGCCAGCACCGGAGCGCCGTCCGGCGGCAGCGAGGCCGCCAGCAGCATTCCATTCGATTCCAGCCCGCGCATCTTCCGCGGAGACAGGTTAGCGACAATCACGATCTTTCGCCCAATGAGTTTCTCCGGCTCGTAGTACTGCGCGATCCCTGCAAGAATCTGCCGCTTCTCGTAACCCAGATCCACCTCAAGCCTGAGCAGCTTGTCTGCCTTCGGAATTCTCTCCGCCACTAATATTTGCGCGACCCGCAGCTCCACCTTGGCGAAGTCATCGATGGTTATATGCGCCGGCTGTGTCGGCGCTTCAGGAGGGTTTTCGCTCTTCTCCTGTGTGTTCAGCGGCTTCTCCGGCGGAGCCGGTGCCGGCGTAGTTGCTAATCTGCTGCTTGTCAGTTCGGGAGGAACCTCATGCACCTTGGCCGTCGGAACTGGCTGTGCAGCATTGCCCGGCGCCTGCGTCGGTGGCGTCGGCGCAGTCCCCGCCGGCCCATCTTCAGTGCTCGCAGGCGATTGGACAGACGTAGATGCTGGCGCCTCTTTCACTCTCGCTGGTTCGCCTGGCTGCGGCTTCACTCCCAGCGCTGACGGCGGAGCCTCTGGTGCCGCGGTCTCGTTCCTGCTCGCAGCCTCCACGGCGTTCTTGTTGTTTTCGTCTTCGAGATTTTGCATACGGGTGACTGCGTCCTTTTCAGCGCGAGGGAAGAGCGGTGCGGGCTCGCCTAGTTTCGTTCCGGGCTTCAATCCACCCCACGCAACATCGTTTAGAAATGCGTTCTTCGCGGCATCGCCAATTTCGCCTTGCCCAAGCTGCTGCCACACTTTGGATGCCGCGTCCGGCAGTATCGGATATACCAGCGCCGTGATAACGCGAATCGCTTCCGCCGCCGTTGCCAGCACCCGCGCCTGCAACGCCGCATGATCCGCTTCCGAGCGATCTGCTGGCCGCTTCCAAGGCGCATTAGCAGTGAGATACCCGTCCGTCTCCGCAACGAGGTTCCATAGCGACTTCAGCGCTTCAGAGAAACTCAGTTCATCGAACAGGGGCCCAAATTCTGCAACCGCCCGCGCCGTGCTTTCGCGCAACGCAGTCTCGGCTGCAGTCTCGGCCCCAGCCTCCGGCACCACCCCGCCGAAATACTTGTGAACCATATTCACGACTCGGCTCACCAGGTTTCCGTAGCCATTGGCCAGATCGCCGTTGTACCGCTGCACCAGCGCATCGAAGCTGAAATTACCATCCTGCCCGAACGGAATCTCGCGCAGCAGGAAGTAACGCAGCGCATCCGCGCCAAGCACTTCGCGAACCGTGTCCGCCCGCACAATATTCCCGCGTGACTTCGACATCTTGCCCTGATCGAACAACAGCCACCCATTCGCCTTCACCGAACGCGGCACAGGAATCCCCGCCGCCATCAAAAACGCCGGCCAATAAACGCAATGGAACCGGCTGATCTCTTTGCCGATCAGGTGAATGTCCGCCGGCCAGAACTTTGCAAACCGCGCCTGATCCGCCGGATCGTCCGACCCGTACCCGAGCGCCGTGATGTAGTTGGCCAACGCGTCGAACCAGACATAAACCACTTGGCTTTCATCCTCTGGAACCGGAATGCCCCAGCTGAAGCTACTGCGGCTGATCGACACATCTGCAAGCCCGCTGCGTACGAACGAGATCACCTCGCGCCGCGTCGATTCCGGCTGCATGAACCCAGGATTCTCTTCGTAGAACTCCAGGAGCTTGCGCTCAAATGCCGACAGCTTGAAGAAGTAGTTCTCTTCGCTCACCGTCTCCGTAATGCGGCCGCAGTCCGGGCATGGCGCTCCCGGCAGCACATCTACCCAGGCCTCGTCTGACACGCAGTACTGGCCTGTATATGAGCCCTTATAGATAAATCCGCGCTCGCGCAGCGTGGCGAAAAGTTTCTGCACGCCGCGCTTGTGCCTTGGCTCCGTCGTGCGGATGAAGTCGTCGTACGTCAGCCCAAGCCGGTCCCACAGAGCGCGAAACTCGCCGGCGATGTAATCCGCAAAATCCTGCGGAGTCCGTCCAGCCAGCTTGGCCGAGCGCTCAATCTTCTGCCCGTGCTCGTCCGTCCCGGTCAGGAACCACGTATCGATTCCCATGGCCCGCTTCCGCCGTGCGATCGCATCGCACACGATCGTCGAATAGGCGTGCCCCAGGTGCGGCCGCGCATTCACGTAATAAATCGGCGTAGTCAGGTAGAAGTGCGATGAACTCGGATCGGTTTTGGCCATGGATTCAGGACTGCTTCCGGCTAAGAGTCTGAAACCACGCCAGAAGCTGCATCCTCTTCATCTTACGGCATTGAAACTGCCCCGATTCTCAGCGCGTCCCGGCCAACTCCATAGCATCGCCAGTCCTGTGATCCGTGATTTGGAAGCGCAGAAAGTCATGGATCGCAGCCCGAGCCACCGCATCCTCTGATGAAAGTGAGACCCGCCCTCCCGCTCCCACTTCCCGGTAAGCAAAGTGGATCTTCTCCTTCATCAGCTTCATCGTGGTCACGCCCGGCGGAATGCTGTCGTGCACGAACATTGGCGTGGAGAAGTCTCCATGGGTGAACAGCTCGGCGATATGCGCCAGATGCATCCGGATCGCGTCGATATTGGCCGAATCTTTCGGATCATTGGCCGTCACTTCAATCGCCCCGCCATCCTCTTCAAGTCGGAAGTGATGCGTCGTCTTGTCGTGCGGAAAGCCCATCGCCTGGTCTCCATGGCTTTCTACCATTGCGCGATGTGCATCTGCTCCCAAGTGTGAAGCGTGCATGGGGCAAGGACTTTCGGGAGCCGGTACCGTCTGTGAAAACGCCAACTGTCCGAACACGACAAAAGCGGCGGGAATAGCCCGTGTCAGGATGTTCATCGCTGTCCTTTTCTCCATTGCAATGTGGCGTTCGTTGCTTCAGGTGCAGGGGCTGCCGTCAGAGAATGCAGCAGATGGGCCCGCGTGCCGGTTTTCGCCTGGCCAATCTTCGATCGCCAGTCCCCGACGAGCTGATCCATGTACTTCCTCAGCCTTTCCAAATCTGTGATCTGCTTCTCGAGCGAATCAAGCTTGCGTTCCAGCACCGCAAGGACCCGTTTGCATGGAACTCCACCGCTGTCTCTCGTTCGCAATATCTCGGCGAGTTCAGCCAGCGTAAATCCGAGCCGCAAGGTGTTACGGATCATCTTCACCCGCTCCACGCTCTCTGCCCGATACACCCTGTAGCCCGACTGGGTCCTCGGTGCTTCAGCCAGCACGCCCAGCCGCTCATAGTGGCGCAGAGTGTCCGTACTGACTCCAGCCGCACGGGCCAGCTCGCTCGACCGTAAGCCTCGGGGTTTCTCGCTCATGCCAGCAGTATGAACCCTGGAATGAGTTCCAGGGTCAAGCGAAAAAGTGCATTCGACGCTGGACCTTCGCGTAAATCGCCCCTTGGCGAGGTGCCTTTCGTCGCATTACCGACGTTCAAGCCGGCAGCTGCGTCAAGAAATTGATCTGGTAGAATCAGCTTGATAATCAACAATTTCCGAGGCATTCCCGCGTGTATCAGGAACTCAAGAACCGGCTCGAGTCGCATCTCCGCGACGTGCTCAAGATCAGGTACGACCTTAGTGTCGAGAACATTCCGCTCGAGACTCCGCCCGATCTCAAGTTCGGCGAACTCGCTACGCCCATCGCCTTCGAACTCGCCCGCAAACTTCGCAAAGCTCCAAAGGTCATCGCGCAGGAGATCGTCGCCGAACTTGGCACGCCGCGCGGATTCGCGTCTTTCGAGATCGCCGGCGCCGGATACATCAACGCACACCTCGATCGCACCATTGCCATTCGCATGATGACCAGCGGCGAAGACTCCCAGCCGGTCCAGTCCGACATCCACGCGCTTGTCGAGCACACCAGCATCAATCCCAACAAAGCCGCGCACATCGGCCATCTGCGCAATGCCATCCTGGGCGACACCTTCGTACGCCTGCTGAAAGCCGCGGGCCGCCAGGTCGCCGTCCAGAACTACATCGATAACACCGGCGTGCAGGTTGCCGACGTTGTGGTCGGCTTCCTCTATCTCGAAAAGAAATCGCTCTCTAAGATCCGCGCCCTCATCGAAGATCTCGAACTACACTTCCAGCGCGTCGACTACTACTGCTGGGATCTCTACGCGCGCACGTCGCAGTGGTACACCAGCGGCACCGACGCCGAGAACGAACAACGCAAAAAGCTGCGCTACCAGACCCTGCACGAAATCGAACACGGCGGAAACGAAACCGCCGCCGTCGCCGATCTCATCTCTACCGCGATTCTGCGCCGCCATCTTGAGACGATGCTGCGCCTTGACATCGAGTACGATTTCCTGCCTCGCGAGAGCGAGATCCTTCATCTCAATTTCTGGGCCTTAGCCTTCGAGCAGTTGAAGCAGAAGGGCGTCCTCTACTTCGAGAACGAAGGCAAAAACAAAGGCTGCTGGGTGATGTCGCGTACCGGAGGACCCGCAGCTCCCGGCGAAGTAGACGAGGATGCCAAGGTCATCGTGCGCTCCAACGGCACCGTCACCTATGTCGGCAAGGACATCGCATATCACCTTTGGAAGTTCGGCCTTCTTGGCCGCGACTTCGGCTACAAAAAGTTCTTCACCTACCCGGACCACGAGTGCTGGATCTCCACCGAGCAGGGTGATCCCGACCATCCGCACTTCGGCGACGCGCAGGCCATTTACAACGTCATCGATTCCCGCCAGGCCGATCCCCAAGCCAACGTCGTTCAGGCTTTGCGCGGAATGGGCTATACCAAACAGGCCGACAACTACACGCACTTCGGCTACGAAATGGTCGCTCTCACTCCGCGCTGCGCCGCCGAACTGGGCTACGAAGTTGCCGAAGAAGATCGCGATCGCTCCTACATTGAAGTAAGCGGCCGCAAAGGATTTGGCGTCAAAGCCGATGACCTGATCGATAAGCTCATTGCCGCCACGCGCGCAGAAGTCGATATGCGCCAAACCGCGCGCGACGACCAGGACCGTCAGGTCATCGCCGAACAGATCGCCATCGGCGCTCTCCGCTACTTCATGCTCAAGTTCACGCGCAATTCCGTAATTGCGTTCGATTTCAAAGACGCGCTGAGCTTCGAAGGCGAAACCGGCCCTTACATCCAGTACGCCGTGGTGCGTGCCCGCAACATCTTCCGCAAAGGCTCATTCACGCCAGAGGCGGTGCTGCGCGAATTCGCCGGCTCCGATCCCGGCGCATTCCTCATGGGCGAAGCAGGAGACGACATCTGGTCCCTGTGGCTGCGCGCTGGCCGCCGCTCCGCAGTACTGGAGCAGTGCATCGCAACCTCTGAGCCTGCATATCTAGCCAAACACGCGTTCCAGCTTGCTCAGGAATTCAACAACTTCTACCACAAGCATCACGTGCTCACTGAACTCGATCCCGAGCGACGCACGTTCCTCCTCGCAACTGCCGCAATCGCCATGCGCGAACTCATTAGCGCTCTTGACCTGCTCGGCATCGAAAGCCCTGAGGCCATGTGATAGATTTTCCCGGGGCTTCAGCCCCTGTTCTGCACCTCGAGCAGCAACCACTACTCGCGAGCCCACAAGCGTCAGGGCACGACTCAGTTTTGCTGAGACACTTGCTCAAGTTTGCTGAGAAACTTGCTCAAGCTATTGGACGATGTTTTGTAAGAAGGGCACGGCTTCAGCCGGGCCATATGCCACGGCAAATAGACCCGGGGCTTTAGCCCCTGAAGAATGCTTCTGTAGTCTGCATCACAAACAGCTCTCCGGGCATCAGGAGTATATTGCTCACCGGCTCGATACAAGGACCGGTAAAATGGAAAAAGGCGCATTGCATACACATACTCTCCTCCCCATTCAAGAAATCGCCCGCAAGCTCTCCTTGCTTCCGGCGGAATACGAGCCCATCGGCACCTATGGCGCCAAGCTCAAGCTCGACCTCCTCGACAATCCCGCATTCCCCCTTCGCGGCAAACTGATTATGGTCACCGCGACCACGCCGACCACCTCCGGAGAAGGGAAGACCGTCGTCTCCATCGGCCTCGCCCAGGGGCTCGAGCGCATCGGCCTCAAATCCATCCTCACCTCGCGCGAGCCATCGCTTGGACCCGTCTTCGGTATGAAAGGCGGCGCGGCCGGCGGCGGTCTTTCGCAGGTCGAGCCCAGCCAGAAGATCAATCTTCATTTTCACGGCGACTTTCACGCCATCACCACCGCGCACAATCTGCTCGCCGCGATGATCGACGCACACCTCTTCCACGGCAACACGCTCGATCTCGACCCCGCACAAATCACCTGGCCGCGCACCATGGATATGAACGACCGCGCACTCCGCCACATCATCGTCGACGTTGGCGGCAAGCACGACGGCGCAAACCGCCAGACCGGTTTCGTCATCACAGCGGCATCCGAAATCATGGCCATCATGGCGCTCGCCTCCAACCGCGAAAATCTGCGCCAGCGCATCGATGCCATTGTCATCGGATCATCGCGCTCGGGCCGCCCCATTACTGCAGCCGATCTCGGCGCCACTGGCGCCATGCTCGCTCTCCTTGACGACGCGATTAAGCCCAACCTGGTCCAGACCACAGAAGGCACTCCGGCGCTGGTACACACCGGCCCATTCGGAAATATCGCCCACGGCACGTCCAGCATCATCGCGCACAAAATGGGCGTTCGCCTAGCCGACTACGTCGTCAACGAATGCGGATTCGCCGCCGACCTTGGAGCAGAGAAGTACTTCGACATCGTAATGCGCTGTTCTGGCATCAAGCCTGCCGCTTCCGTTCTCGTAGCTAGCGTGCAGAGTCTGCGCGCTCAGGGCGAAGGTCAGATCGACGCGGGTTTCGCCAACCTCGATCACCACATCCGAACACTTCGCAGCTTCGGTGTACCCATCGTCGTCGCCATCAACCGCTTCCCCGCAGACAAGCCTGAGGAACTCGAAATGATCGCGACCGAGTGCTCCCTCCAGGGCATCCCCTGCGCGCTCGTGGAGGCCTATATCAGGGGCGGTGATGGCGCAGTCGATCTGGCGCACAAAGTCGTATCCCTGATCGAAACCAATCCTCGCCCCGAAGTTCAGCCTGTCTATGCGCTCAAAGATTCGCTCGACACGAAGATCCTGAAAGTTGCAATCCAGGTCTACGGAGCCGACGGAGTCATCTTCAGCGACGCGGCTCGTGCCAAACTCGACCGCTACACGCAGTGGGGATTTGAGCGCCTGCCCGTTTGCATTGCCAAGACCCAGTATTCGCTCACCGATGATCCCAAGCGAATGGGCGCGCCCAAAGGCTGGACTCTGAACGTGAGCGACGCCAGGCTCTCTGCCGGTGCCGGCTTCGTCGTAGCCATCGCGGGAAACATGATGCTCATGCCTGGCCTCCCTGCCAATCCGCGCGCCATGTCCATCGACGTAGACAACGACGGCAACATTCTGGGTGTCTAGCTCCTGCGGGTGCCCCAGGACCCTGCGTTTGGACCTGGGATACGGCCAGACAGGATAGAGCATTCCTCGCGGTAGATCGGCGAATCTGAAACCTACCCGGCGTAGCTCCTCACCCACTCCAGAATCGATCGTACGCCCACTCCGCTTGGGCCTTTCGCGATGAATGGCTTGTTCTCCTCCACCCACGCCAGCCCAGCAATGTCGAGATGAATCCACGGAGTATCTTCGGCAAACGCGTGCAGGAACTCAGCGGCAGTAATCGCTCCACCCCAGCGTCCGCCCGTGTTCTTGATATCGCCTATATCGCTGCGAATCATGTCGTAGTACTCATCCGCCAGCGGCATCCTCCAGAATTTCTCGCCTGAAGTAGCCAGCGCCGCCTGGAACTTCTCAAATGTCGCGTCATCGTTCGAGAACGCCCCACCATTGATCATCCCCAGCGCAACCACGCATGCTCCGGTCAGCGTGGCCGCATCGATCAGGTGCGTGGCGCCGAGGCTCCTTGCATACGCGATGCCGTCGGCCAGTACGAGTCGTCCCTCAGCATCGGTATTGATGATCTCAATCGTTTTCCCTGACATGGCGGTCTGCACATCCCCGGGCTTCTGCGCTTTGCCGTCCGGCATATTCTCCGCCGCGCAGACAATTCCAATCACCCGCACCTTAGGCTTCAAAAGCGCAATGGCTCGCATTGCGCCGATCATGGCCGCGCCGCCCGCCATGTCGTACTTCATCTTCTCCATATTGTCCGCGGGCTTGATCGAAATCCCGCCCGTGTCGAACGTGATCCCTTTGCCCACGAGCCCCAGCACCGGGCCGTTTGTCACACCCTCGGGCTCATACTTCAGCACAATCAGCGCAGGCGGCTCCGCCGATCCCTGCGAAACGCTCCAAAAGGCGCCCATCTTCAATTCATGCAGCTTGTCTGTCGAGTAGACCTCTGACTTGAGGCCAACATCCTTAGCCATCTGCGCCGCGCGCTCACCAAGCACTGTCGGAGTCAGCTTGTTTCCCGGTTCGTTCACCAGCGTCCGCGTAAAGTTCTGACTTTCGCCGATAACCACGCCCTCATTGAACGCACTCCGAACCGCATTCTGATCCCCACTAGCCGGACCGGCGACCGTCAACGCCTGCACGCTCACGTCCTTGCGTTCACTGCGGTAGGTATCCGGATCGAAGTCGCCGACGAGCGCGCCCTCAGCCACAGCACGCGTGCACGCCTCAGCCGCAAGTGTCACGCCCGACTCCGCAACTGCCTCGGGTACGGCAACGGTCAGTTCTCGAATCGCCCTCGGTTTCGTGTAGCGGACCGCGGTACCGGCAGCATTACGCACCGCATGCACCGTCGCCTTCGCCTTCTTTCCCAGCCCCACAATCAGCAGTCGCTTCGCGGCCAACCCAGCCGGAGCATGCAGCAGCACCGTCTCATTCGGCCCCGCCTTGTACTCGCCCGACGACAACACGCCTGCCGCCGCGCTCCGCACCTTCTCATCGCTGGTCAGCAAAACCGGCTGTGGCTTCGCGTCGGGGCCTTTGACCGTTTGCGTGTCGGTTGCAAATACAGCAAGAAGTTCTGTCTGAATCTGGGCGAGGGGAGTGAAAGAAAGTTCAGAGCGCATGCAATGATTATTTCATCGAAGGCTCAACGACCGACGGGCGCGCTTAGTCATTTGGTGTACTTCCATGCACGACCAGAATCCGATTCCTCGAGGCCAGCCGTTGAGACTCCGCGGAAAAGTCGTCTCCGGTATGGGTAACTTCTCCTACTGGATTGAGAAACTCGAAGAGCACTACTACCAGAAAACCGGTATGCATCTTTACCCCGGCACGCTGAACGTTCAGCTGGACGAGCCCTTCTCGCTTCCGCCGGAAGTTACCCGTCTTGAAGCCGAAGAATACAACGGAACCGTCTCTGTGAACCTGCTTCCGTGTCTAATCCTGGGTAGGAGAGGCTTCATCCTGCGCACTGATGCGAACGAACAAGGCCGTGGCCATCACCCGAAGACCATCGTTGAGGTTGCTACGGATGTCCGACTGCGAGATTACTTCCAACTCGCGGACGGGGATCAGGTCGAAATCGAAATTCAAGATTATTGAGGGCTGCCAGCTGCCCCTACCGCCCCATCCGGTGCTTATTCGCATTCACGGCAGCCCGGGCTTCGCGATCGGCCTCACGCCTTTTCTCGGTCTCCCGCTTATCCCAGTCCTGTTTGCCCTTGGCAACCGCCAGTTCGCACTTCACCTTGCCGTTTTTGAAGTAAAGCCGCGTGGGGATGAGCGTATGCCCCTTGATCTGCGTCTTTGCCATGAGCCGCCGAACCTCGTCCTTATGAAGCAGCAGCTTCCGTGTCCGAGTCTCGTCGTGGTTCGCTATATTACCGTGCGAATAAGGTCCGACATGCATATTCAAAAGGAAGGCTTCGCCGTCTTTCACAAGCCCGTAAGAGTCCTTCAGGTTCGCCTTTCCTTCGCGAATCGACTTGACCTCCGTCCCACGCAGGGCCACCCCGGCCTCGAATTTCTCCAGCAGGAAGTAATTGTGGCTGGCGGCCCGGTTATGAGCGGCGTCGCGCTCGCCCGACGCCACAGGGTCCCGGGGCTTCGCCTGCTTCTGGGGCGCCGAAGTGTCGCGGGGTACGATAGTGTGGCTGCTCTGGCGCGGCATTGGGGGAGTACCCTTAAACTTTCATCGTAGCATTGCAACCTAACCGCCACATTGCAGTGGGGCTTTGCTAGAATGGGGCATCGTTTTGGCAGTTGACACCAAGTTCGGGAACCGTATTAATCAGCGCGTTGAAGGAATCTCTCCCCGCATCAATGTCAGGGGAGAAGACTCCGATTTTTCGCCAACGTCTGGGAGTCCGATGAAAAGCCGCGTCATTTCTCCAGCGCACTCTGCGTCTGCCCTCTCGAAAGCCCGATTTTGGATTCTCTTCGCGGGCGTGTTTGCCCTTCTATGCGCAAGTTCTGCAGAGAGCTTTGCGCAATCAGCGAAGACCTACTACAAGCGTGGCCAGGCCGCCGAATCCCGCGAAGACTACGACGGAGCGTATCAGAATTTTCAAAAAGCCTATTCGATGTCCCCGAAGGACGAGGTGTATCGCACTGCGTATTACCGCGTGCGATTCACTGATGGGGCGATGCATGTAACCAAGGGCCGCAACCTCGAAGCAACTGGCGACGATCAGGGTGCGCTGGTTGAGCTCCTCCGCGCTGCCGAAATCGATCCCAGCAACGAAGCTGCACAGCAGGAGATCGCGAAGATCCGCGCTCGTCATGCCGATCAGCCACAGCCACCATCCCAGCCGAACTCCTCCATCACTGCCACAACACAAGCCGAGATGGATGCCATCGGCTCGCCTGCCCAACTCAAGCCAATGAACAACGAGCCCTTCCTGTTGCGAATGACAGAGGACTCGAAAACCGTGTACCAGGCCATCGGCAAAGCGGCCGGCATCAACGTTCTCTTCGACCCCGACTACATCTCCAAGCGCATTCAAGTCGATCTCAACAATGTCTCTTTCATGGACGCGCTCCGCATTGTCGGTACGCTCTCGGGTACATTCTGGCGGCCCATCACCCAGAACACCATCTTCGTCGCCGCCAACACCCGCTCCAAGCGCGCCGAGCTCGACGAGCAGGCAGTGCAAACGTTCTATCTCTCCAACGCATGGCAGCAGAACGACCTCAACGACGTTCAGACTGCCCTGCGCAACGTTCTGCCCAACGCCAAGGTCTACGGCGTGGCCAGCCAGAACGCCATCGTGATGCGCGCAACGCCCGACGAACTGCTCCTCGCGCAGAAACTCGTCACCGACCTCGACAAAGCTCGTCCCGAGGTCGTCGTCGACATCGCCGTTCTTGAGGTCAGCAAGAACTGGGAACGCAACCTCGGAATCCAGTGGCCAGGCAGTGCCAGCGTGCAGATGCAGTCGCCCAGCACAACCACCACGACCTGCCCGACGGGAAGCACCGACTGTACACCCAGCACCAGCAATAACAACCTGACGCTCTACAACCTCGCTCACCTCACCTCGAACGACTTCGCTGTGACCGTCGGTCAGGCCACCGCCAACGCGCTGCTCACTGACAACAACACACACATCCTTCAAAATCCGCGCATCCGCGCAGCCGACCAGCAGAAGGCCACGCTGAAGATCGGCTCCCAGATTCCGATCGCCACCGGCTCCTACCAGACAGGCGCAGCCACCGCATTGGTTAGCTCGCTGGTCAACACCCAGTTCCAATATCAGGACGTCGGCGTCAACATCGAAGTCACACCCACCGTTCACTACGATCGCGACATCACGCTGAAGATCAAAATCGAAGTTAAGGCCCAGAGCGGCAGCGTCACCATCAGCGGTGTCACTGAGCCCATCATCAGCCAGCGTGTTGCCGAGCAGACCATCCGGTTGCGTGAGGGCGAGGCCAACATCCTTGGCGGCATCAACGAGCAGCAGATCCAGGACAATTGGAGCGGCATCCCCGGCCTGAGCCAGATTCCCATCCTCCGCTACCTCTTTGGCTCGCACGACAAGATCCGTCAGGACGACGAGATCGTTTTCCTTGTTGTTCCGCATGTGGTGCGTTCGCAGGAACTCAGCCCGCTCAACCTCCGTCCAATCGACACAGGATCGGGCCTGAACGTAGAACTACGGCACACCTCCGCGGCTGCACAGCCGGCTCCTCCGTCGATGACCCCTGGCCCGGCAAGTCCTAATGTGGGTTCGGTGCCCGGAGCCAGTGCCGGGGGCGCCGCTAACTCCGCCCTAGCCCAGATGAAGAGCACGCAGGACACCGCACTTGCACCGCCGCCCGCCAATGTTGCTGCGCCGGGGCAGTCCGCGCCGCCAGACTCCGGCCCGGGAGGGAACGTCAACCTGATGCTGAACCTGCCCGGTTCAGTCATCAACGGCACCACATTCCAGGTTCCCGTGGTTCTCACCGGTGGAACCGATGTGTCTTCCGTTCCCCTTCAGATTCAATATGATCCGGCCAAACTGTCGCTCGTGAACGTCGGCGATGGCGATCTGCTGACTCGCGATGGACAGGTCGTTCAGATGGCCCACCGGGACGATGGTCCCGGAACGATCATCCTGAACGCCTCACGGCCACCGGGGGCCCCCGGCGTGAGCGGTGCGGGGGTCGTCTGCGTCCTTACATTTCAGGCGAAGGCTTCAGGGCCCACCAACCTCAGCATCACACGTGGCGGAGCCATGACCAGCGCAGGCAAGACTTTACAGGCGCAGACCTCGCAAGCCACGCTGAATGTGCATTAGGAGCAACGAATTCATGAAAGCGATTCGGCCAATCCGAAAACGTTCGGAGCGCGGCCTGACGCTGATCGAATTAATCGTCACGGTGGCGATTCTGTCGATCCTGGCATCGGCAGCCATCCCCATCGCTCGATTCAAAGTCAAACGGGATAAAGAACGCGAACTACGCCGCGATCTGTGGGAGATGCGCGACGCCATCGACCACTACAAAGACGCAGCCGACAAGGGCGCAATCCAGACCAAGGTTGATAGCCAGAACTATCCCCCCGATCTGGAAACCCTCGTAAACGGGGTGGATATCCAAGGCAAGAAAGTGAAGTTCCTCCGCCGCATACCGGTCGATCCTATGACCGGAAGGGCCGAGTGGGGGCTGCACTCCATGCAGGACGACCCCAAATCGGATTCCTATGGTGGTCAGAGCGTGTTTGACGTGTACTCGAAATCGCAGGGTACTGCCCTGGACGGAACGAAATACTCCGACTGGTAGCACCCGCAGCCAAACCAAGTCCGGTACGGCTTATCCGAGGTAACAGCCCGGGCCTTACCGGAACGGCCCAAACACTAATAGTTGTAGGAGAATAGAGGCAGCAATGCGCACCAGAAGGAAGAACGAAGCCGGCTTCACGCTGATGGAGTTGATGATCGTCATGATGATCATCGGCGTGCTGACGACCCTCGCCATTCCCAGCTTCGTCGGCGCTATCCGCAATGCAAGGGAAGCGGTGCTGAAAGAAGACCTGCGCATCATGCGATCTGCAATTGACTCCTACACCATGGACAAGCAAAAAGCTCCCCAGTCGCTCCAGGACTTGGTGCAGGAGGGATACTTGAAGGTCATCCCAGAAGATCCAATGACCAAGTCGCGAGATACCTGGAACACGGACGTGAGCGATTCGCTGCATACGCTCGATCAGACCGATCCAGGAATTGACGACGTGCACTCCGGTTCACAGGAGACAGGATCCGACGGACAGCCTTACTCCACTTGGTAGTTGCGCGAGGGAAAATGGCTCGAAGGACGATTTGCTCTTTGCTGTTCGTGTGGCTTTTGGTACTGTCTGGCGCTCTGCATGCCCAGGAAACAAAAACCATCACACTGAAGATTTTCGATGGAAAAACCGGACACCCCGTGGTGCCAACCGGCTACGAGGTCCGCGTTGACCATCTCCTTGCAATCCACACCGACTGGGTAAAACAGCACGACGACGGTTACGCCGAACTCACCGTCCCAGCCGACACTCACGAGATCTCGATTCACTTCGCTTACGAGAATTCCATGGAATCCTACGTTAACTGCGACGCGCAGAAGAACGTCTTTGGTGACGTCTGGTATCTCGTCCCACAGATCATGTCAGAAGGCATGGTCACCGCCAATGGATGCGGTCACAGCAGGGTCAACGAGAAATACAAAACGACCGCCCTCCCCGGCGAACTGATCGTCTTCGTCCGCGAAAAGAACTGGATCGAACGCGGGAAAGTCTAGAATCAAATCCTGTGCCGCCTGAAGACCTCTCGCTCGATTCAGCCTCCTCACTGCTCAGGGCATATTCCATCTATTGCAACTTGGTTCAGGCATCCGGAAACTCTCGACGCCCCGACGCCGCCTCAGATGGCAAGCTGCTTTATGTTGGCGAACTCGACGAAGTAGGACGCCTCCTCACCCTCGCCGGCAATGTCGCTGGCTGTGCAACCCTCGCCGCCGCCGCTGATCCTGATTCTCAGAAGCAAGCCATTCGCGATGGCGTCGTCGACTTCCTCGTAACCTCTCTCGACGAAGCTCTGCGGATCCTCAAGAACGAACTCCGCAAGCACTCTACCGTCGCCGTCTGTGTCGGAGCTTCAACCGTCGACATAGAACGTGAAATGTTGGAGCGTGGCGTTCAGCCTGATCTCTCGCGTCAGGACGCCAGTGTGGATGGTCCTTTCACTGCATCGAGCCGGGAAGCGCTGCGGCTGAATGCCGATCGTCCGCTGCGCTCGCAGGCCACAGTCGTGTGGAGCGCTGAATCTCAGCCGGCGAAATGGCTTCCCAGGTTCGATGCCATTGCTCTCGAGTGTCTTCAGCCTTCCGACGCCGCGAACCGTCGTTGGATTCAGCGCCTGCCCAGATACTTGGGCAGACTAAGCTCTCACCTTCATCTCGTGAGGTCCGATCGTGAATTCGCAGCGAGCTTCGTAGAGCACATGCGCGGCGCTTTTGAGCAGGGAGCAGTTGCCACGGCCGCAACCATATGGGTCGCCTCTGAGGCGGGCCCGGAGATCTACGACCTTAAACCTGCGACGCGGTCTTCTAGCTAAATCTCAACAGCCCCCACCCGGTTCCAAAGCTCCCCGATGCCCCCATTTGTCTTGGCCGATACCGCCAGAACCTCATCCAGTTCGAACTCCCGCTTGATGGTCGCCAGGTTCTTTGTTCGCA
>Ga0207667_10002250_pt1 | contig 24250 bp, 30 predicted proteins | sample KBSCornC52_FD_184301 | JGI IMG/M metagenome (GOLD analysis project Ga0207667, IMG submission 184301) | Corn rhizosphere microbial communities from Kellogg Biological Station, Michigan, USA - KBS Corn C5-2 (SPAdes) (version 2) | ecosystem: Host-associated > Plants > Roots > Rhizosphere > Soil ...
GTAGAAGCGCCGCAGGTTGAACATCAGCGCCGCGCCGACCTGCACGGTCGGGCCTTCGCGGCCGATCGTGAAGCCGCCGAGGATCCCCAGGAACGAGATCAGGACCTTGCCGAACAGGATGCGCAGCGTGAGCAGCCGCGCGCCGAACGCGCCCGGGCTCGCATGCAGCGTCGCGATGACCTGCGGGATCCCGCTGCCCTCCGCGCCGCGAAAGAAGCGGCGCGTCATCCACACGGATGCCGCGGCGATCGACGGCGTGAGCAGCAGCGGCAGCCATGCGGCGTGCTCGCGCAGCGTGCGGAACGTGTCGTAGCCCCAGTCGATCAGCCGCGCGTACAGCACGGCTGCCAGGCCCACGGCGATCGCGCCGAGCCAAAATACACCGTACTGGCGCCAGATCCGCACCGAGCGGCGGGTGAGGGCGGGAAACAGAGTGGGAAGGGTGGAGCGTTGCATCGGCGGCGTGCCGGAGGGGCAAAAATGCATTATAAAAAGAACCGGATGCCGGTCTCGACAAACCTTCACAAAAACGATGCATTTTGTTGCAAATGTAATGTCGGTGTAATGTTTGTACCCGCCAAGCGTCGTTAGCATGGCGCAATGGTCCGATATATCCCACAAAGAACGTGAAACGCATCCTCATCGTGAAAGTGACGTCGCTCGGCGACGTCGTCCAGACGCTGCCCGTCGTCGCGGACCTCCATCGCGCCTTTCCGGGCGTGACGGTCGACTGGGCCGTCGACGAATCATGCGCGGAGGTCGTGCGCTGGCACCCGGGCGTGAGCCATGTGCTTTGCGCGCCGCTGCGGCGGTTCAAGAAGATGCGCAACGGCGGCGACCTGAAGGCGATCTCCGCGTCGATCGGCGCGCTGCGCACCCATCGCTACGATGCGGTCATCGATCTGCACGGCGTCTACAAGAGCGCGATCATTTCGGTGCTCGCGCGCGCCGCGCGCCGCGTCGGCTACCAGACGCAGGATCTCGGCGAGACGGGCGCCCGTTTTGCGTATTCGCATCGCTTCGGCCCCAGGCCCGACTGCGACGCATGGCACGGAATGCGCGTGAGCGCCGGCGAGGCGCTGGGCTATGTGCCCGAAGGCATCGCCACGTACGGGATCGTCCCGCCGCAGGACGCGAGCCTGCCGCCCGCCGTGACCGACGGCACGCCGTTCATGCTGCTGTTTCACGCGACTTCCAATCCGGACAAGAAATGGCCGGCCGACCACTGGGCCGCGCTGGCCACTCGGATGATGGCGCGCGGCGTGCGCGTGCTGTTGCCGTGGGGGTCGCCCGCCGAACATGACGACGCGCAGGATATCGCCGCGCGCGCGCCGGGCGCGATCGTGCTGCCGGCGATGTCGGTGCGCGAACTCGGCGCGGCCATCGGCCGGGCCGCGCTCGTGGTGGGCGTCGACACCGGCTTCGTGCACATGGCGCACGCGCTGCAGCGGCCGACCGTGATGATTTTCGTCGCGACGTCGCGCCACCATTGCGGGATCGGCGGGGCACCGAACGCGCTGTCGATCGGCGAACCGGGCGCGCCGCCGTCGGTTGCGCAGGCACTCGATGCGATCGACGCGGTCGCACCGGCCTATGCCGCACGGCCCGCGCAGCTGACGGCCTGAGCCTCGCGATTCGCGTGACCCGGTCGCGCGGAAGCGAAGCCGCCCGGTTCAGGCGAGCAGCGCTTCGACCGCGACAACCGCGGCGATCGCCGCCAGATTGGCGAGCAGCGCGTCGAGCAGCAGTCCGCGCCAGGTTTTCGGCCGGAAGCGCGCCGCGAGCAGCAGCGCGCCACCCAGCGCGAGTGCCAGGATCAGGATGAGGTCGGCGTTGTCGAGGCGGATGTTCATCGCGGCGGCTCCTTCGCGGAGGGTTCCCGTGGGCGCGCAACGGCGCCCCCACGGTCGAGTATAGGCAGCGCCGCCCGCTGCACAACCCGGTGCACCCCGCAGGCTCAGACGAGCGATGCGTCGCGGGTCTCGCGCATCAGCAGCACGCCGATCAGGCTGATTGCCGCCGCGACCGACACGTACCCGCCGACCCACGACAGGCCGCCGTGCGCAGCGAGCAGCTGCGCGATGTACGGCGCGATCGACGCACCGAGGATCCCGCCGAGGTTGTACGCGACGCCCGCGCCCGTATAGCGGACGTTGGTCGGGAACAGCTCGGGCAGCAGCGCGCCCATCGGCGCGAACGTCACGCCCATCAGAAACAGCTCGAGCGTCAGGAACAGCGCGACGAGCGGCATCGAACCGCTGCCGAGCAGCGGCTCCATCGCGAAACCGGACAGCAGCGCGGCGATCGCGCCGACGATCAGCACCGGCTTGCGCCCGAAGCGATCCGACGCCCATGCCGACAGCGGCGTCGCGAGCCCCATGAACACCACCGCGAAGCACAGCAGGCCAAGGAAGCTCTGGCGCGGAATATGCAGCGTCGCCACGCCGTACGACAGCGAGAACACCGTCGAGATATAGAACAGCGTGTAGCAGACCACCATCGCGAGCGCGCCGAGCAGCGTGGGCCGCCAGTGTTGCGACACGAGCGTCGCGACCGGCACGCGCACGCGCTCGTTGCGATCGAGCGCGGCCTGGAACGCCGGCGTCTCGGTGATCTTCAGTCGAACGTAAAGGCCCACCGCGACGAGCACCGCGCTGACGAGGAACGGGATGCGCCAGCCCCAGCTGCGGAATTGTTCGTCGGACAGCGATAGCGCGAGCGCGAAGAACAGCCCGTTCGACATCAGGAAGCCGACCGACGGCCCCAGTTGCGGGAACATCCCGAACCAGCCGCGCTTGCCTTGCGGCGCGTGCTCGGTCGCGAGCAGCGCCGCGCCGCCCCATTCGCCGCCGAGGCCGATCCCCTGACCGAAGCGCAGCACGCACAGCAGCACCGGCGCGAGCGCGCCGATCGTGTCGTAGCCGGGCACGAAGCCGATCGCGGTGGTGGACACGCCCATGACGAGCAGCGACGCGACGAGCGTCGATTTGCGGCCGATGCGGTCGCCGAAGTGGCCGAACAGGAACGAGCCGATCGGCCGTGCGATGAACGCGATGCCGAACGTGACGAACGCAGACAGCGCCTGTGCGGTCGCGGAGCCGTGCGGAAAGAACACCGGACCGATGACGAGCGCCGCGGCGGTCGCGTACACGTAGAAGTCGTAGAACTCGATCGCGGTGCCGATGAAGCTCGCGAACACGATGCGCCGGTGGCTGACGGCGGTGCCGGCCGAACCGGTTGCGTGTGCAACGGCCGGGGGAGATGCGGACATGGATGTCTCCGTTTTGTCGTTGGGGCGGTCGGCTGGGCGTGCGCTCGCGCAGGCGGGCGCCTGCCGGGCGAGCCGCCGAGCGGATGATGCGGTAGCGGTGTGGACGCGCGCGCCGTGGCGCGGACGTCACCCGCCGGTCGACGATGGAGACGGATAGGTCGCCGCCGCCCGGTGCCGGCATGGTCGGCTCGCATGCCGGGTGCGGCGTACGAACGCGCGCGCGGGAGGATGGCCGCGCGATTGCGGAAAATTATAGCCAGCGCCGCGACATAGCGGCAATTGCGGGCGCGCGCGGGCTCAGGCTCAGTCGAGCGACTGCGCCTGCGCCGATGCGGTGCTCTGCAACTGGAAGCGGCCGTCGTCGTTGAACAGCCAGCCTTCCATCATCTCGATCCGGCCGTTGCCGTCCAGCAGTTTCGACGGCGGCACCGGCAGCGGCGCCGAGCGGCGCAGCGACGCGAGCGCGAGCGCTTCCGCTTCGCTGTCGCCGTTGCTGCGATAGACGGATGCGTTGACGAGGCGGCCGCCGCGATCGACGGTGAACGAGACGACGACGAGCGAGCGCAGCATCGCCTGCGGCCCGCGCGACACGGCGGACGGATTGTGCTCGGCGACGCACCGCGCGACTTCCACTCGGTACTGCGCGAGATTCCCGCTGCGCGTGATCGACGGGATGGTCACGACCGAGTGCACCGACGGCGGCGGGGTGATCGTGCAGGCGGCAAGCATCATGGCGGCGACCAGCGCGACAACGCGCGGCCGGGCGACGCGAGGGCGGGGAAGAGGGCACATGGGAGGTGCCGGCATGGGGAAGTGCCGGAGGGTGACGATAAAAAAATGATAGACGCCCGTGCACGACGTGTTATCGGGAGAAACGCATAAGGCGCGCGCCGCGACGTAGCGATTCACGGATGACGGGCGAGCGGCTGCCCGTCGGATGCCGCGATGTGACGTGACATGTGACGGTGCGGGCGCGTGCGTTGCGCGTGCCCGCGGGTCGCACGCGGCGGCAGCGATGAATGCGGCGGGGGCCCGGCTCAGTAGCCGTGCGTCACGAGCGACAGAACGGACAGGTCCGGATGCGTGCCGTCGATGATGCTCTTGCCGATGTGCACGGCTTCCTGAACCGCTTCGTCGACGCTCGCGTAGCTTTCCTCGCCGTCCGCGTGGAAGGGCACCGCATGATCGGGCAGCGCGGGATTCACGCCAGGATGGCAGACATAGCCGGTGTAGGTGTAACGCGTGTCGCTGCCGGGGGCGAGGCCCGGCACGACGTGGATCTCGAAGCCTTCGTAATCGACGTGATCCGTCGCTGTCGACAGTTCGGTCATGGCGGTCTCCGTGTGCCGCTCGCACGGGTGGCGCGGGCGGCCTCGAGTCGCGGCGGCGGTCGTGTCGCCGTGCTGATCGAATTCTAGGCGATGGCGGCGCGGCCCGTGAGGCCTGTGCGCATGGCCGGCGGCGACGTCGCGCGTTACCGCGCGCAGCGCGCGTCCTTGCGTTGCACGACGAGGATCACCGGATACTTCTGACCATGATCGAGTTCCACCGGCGCGACGACCGTCAGCGTCGCCGGGTCGGAATCGTCGTACACGCTGACCTGCTCGTTGCGGATATACGTCACGCCGGTGCAGTTCGACGCGCGGCCGTCATCCGACACCTTGCACTGGAGCTCGTTTTCCTTCAGGTAGTTGTACGGCGTCGGGCTCGCGAGATATTCGCGCAGGCCGCGCGGCGAGCCGCCGACGCCCTTCACGTACGCGATCGCGCACGACGGCGTTTGCGCGTCGGCGCCGGAGGCGGAATCGGCGGCCGCTGCGTGCGTGCCGACGGTGGCCAGCAGGGCGACGAGCGACGAGGCGATGAAGGGCTTCATGACGTGGGTTTCCCGTTTCGCGGATCGGAGCGCCGGATTGTAACGGCATCCGGCGGCACGCGTCGGCTGGCGGGGCTCCGCGTGCTTCGCGCGGCGGACAAACAAAAACCCCGTCATTCGAGGAATGGACGGGGTTTGGCGAACGCTTGGCGGAAGCGGTGTCCGCTAAGGATCCTTTCGTGACAAGGCTTTCATGGAATTTTTCTGATTCAACCCACCAAATAACCCACCATAAAGGGATGGTGACAGCCGTTCTTGTCTTGCTGCCCTGTTTACGGCACGGTAAACGCCTAATAAAGCCCGCAGGGAACGGCGAACATGAAATGTCCACACTGCAGCGTCGAAGTCCACGATACGCGAACGGGAACCATCATTGCGTTTGACGACGAAGATTCTCACGTCCTAAACGGCGACACAGTCTGGATAGCTTCGGCGATGCAGTGTCCTTCCTGCAAGGCCCCTATTATTTATCTGGGGAGCGCAGATATGCAGCAGGAGCATGAAAAGACTCCTGCGTTTCTCGCCTATCCACGGGTGGTCAACAGACCGAAGCCGCCACAGCAGGTGCCGGCGCATATCGCGGAAGACTATATGGAAGCCTGCCTCGTCTTGAGCGATAGTCCGAAAGCCTCCGCGGCATTGAGCCGGCGATGCTTGCAGACAGTGTTGCGCGAGCACGGTTATGCGCATCGGGATCTTGCCCCAGCTATCCAAGCGGCGCTTGACTCCGGCACTTTGCCGGCCTTGGTGGCTGAAAGTCTGGATGCGATCCGAAACATCGGCAACTTCGCGGCGCATCCAATGAAAGATACGAATACGGGCGCTATCCTTCCGGTTGAGGCGGAAGAGGCAGAGTGGAATATTGAGGTCTTGTCCGATCTGTTTGATTTCTACTACGTGCAGCCCGCACGGTTGCAAGCTCGACGTGCCGCGCTGAACGCAAAGCTCGACGCCGCCGGTAAGCCGCCGATGAAATGAAGCCGGGGCAGTCGCTCGCACGCTTGCAATCGGTCGGCGTTGCTCTCGTCAATAGATCGGCATCACTCGATGAGCAAGATTTATGACTTGGTGAGACGGCTTCGCGCAGGGTCGAGATCAGCGCGAGTCGCGAACTGTCGCTTGATTGGAAGGCTGCAGATGCGATCGAATATTTGCAGGCTGAATGCGCTAGGCTGACCGCCGAAAGCAAACGGCGACTGCAGCAGGCGGTGCCGCAAGTTTGCCCGTCCAGCCGGTAGCTGATGTAGGAGTGCTGGACTCACATGCGGCGGCGCCGGCGCGCGCACTTGGCTTGCAAGAAGCCGCGGACTTGCTCAATGTCTCGTACTCAACCGTTTTCGCAAACAGGCAAGCTCTGGGCTTTTTCCAAGTTGGGCCGCCAATGGCGTATATGGCCGGAAACGCTGCGAGAGGAAATGGAGCGTCGAACGAAGAAATCGGATTCGGGGCGGTCAAGTATCAATCCACGCTTGCCGCTGGATCTGATGCCTGCCCATCGGCCGCACAGCATGTCCCCGTCCGTGCGCGCGGCTGAGAAAGAATTTGATGCTTTGCTGAAGAGTCGAAAGCAGGTGAAAAAGTGATGATCCGTGTATCCAAGCTCGAGGCAGCCCGCCGCCAATTGCGCTCGGCAATTCGGATGCTTTTCGACGGGGCCGATCCAGTCGCGGTTCACACACTGGTTGGCGCGGCGTCCGTTCTTGCAGCAGATCTGGTCGCACATCACCATCCGGACGAGCAATGGGAGACGTTGGCTAAGAACGCTAACAATTTGACCTCGACGCAATACTTCGAAGTGGCTCGGGCAACCCAGAATTTCCTCAAGCATGCCTACAAAGACGTCGACGCAATCCACGAGTTCAATCCGATCGATACGGACGCCCTTGCTGTCGGCGCAATCCGCAACTTGGCCAACTTCGGAAAGCTAGGCCTCGAGGAAAGTGCGCTTGAGCTCTGGTATATCGCATGCAACGATCCTCAAGGCGATGGCTATGCGGGCGAATGGTTTGCAAAGGCCGTCCATTTCTTTGGTGACCTGAGAAACAGTAATAGAACGGCTCGACTAGCCAAAGGGCGTGAGGTTCTCAACGCCTTGAGTGGGCGCGTATCGACGGAGAATCAGGAGAGTTAGGCTATGGAAGTGCGAAACGGCCGGGTAGGAGATGATCGGGCGGCAGAGCTGGCGCGGCGACATGCACTGCGAGCCTCGCTTGATCAATGGTGGGAGCGTCTGGAGGAGCTGTCGTCGAAATGGGACCTTGAGACGGTCAAGCATCTTGTGGTGCTGAACGGTGCAGGTTTTGCAGGCGTTGCGACGCTGTTGGCAGGCGGAAAACTATCGCTACCGAAATGGTCAGGTGCGACCCTGTTGCTTGGGTATGGCCTCGGTGTCGTTCTTGCAATCGCCAACATGTATCTCGCTTCGGTGGGCTACAGCAGGATGCGTGAGGAAGTCAAAGGCCGGATTGCTGCGGTTGGCGACTTATCTCAGCAAGTCGGTCACGTGTTCGACCCACTTGCCGGCGGTCGGCGCTTCACTATCGCGGGGCAGGCGTGTGGATGGATCAGCGCGATGCTGGCAGTTGCGAGTACCCTGGCGATCGGCATTAGCCTCGTCAACTGATCGGCGGCTCCGCGAGTGATCGCGAGTAAAAGATTTGAATGCGTCGACGATAGAACACCAATGCAGAGAGAACGGATATGTTGCAGAAGGCCGATATTCGGGAAGTGACCTACGACGACCTGATTGCGCTGCGGGACAATCAGGTACCCGAGTCCCACACGCTCGATTTCAAACGAGACTTTCCATTCGATCGTGAGGGGCGCCTGAATCTTGCGGCTGATGTCGTAGCATTTGCGAACACTCGCGGCGGTGACCTGATACTTGGGGCGGATGAGCATGAAGGCGTTATCGCACGCTTCGTACCAATCCACTTGGATAACCGTGATGAAGCGCTGCGCACGCTCCAGTCCGCGATGGTCGACCTGATCGAGCCGAAAGTACCCGGAATACATTTCGAAGCAGTTGCTGCGCCGGAAGGCGGGTATATCGTCGTCGTGCGTACGCCTCCGAGTTTCCAGTCACCTCACCGAGTGCGTAAGACAGGAGCTTTCTATACTCGAACTTCTACGGGCAACGATCCCATGGACATCACGACACTTCGCAACGCTTTCGTTCAAAGTGCAACAGCAATTGAGAAGGCGAAGGTCTTTCGCGAGAATCGTTTGGCGAGTGTTAGAGACACGCCAATAAGGGCTCGAATGAGACCGTATGCGCTGGGAGTGCTCCACGTTGTTCCGGTGGCTTCCCTTCTTGGAAACGTATCACTCGGCATCGATGACCTATACGAAGTTGCCCGTCTCGTGCCGCCGCCAGATGGTTTGCAATTCGGCGCACGTGTCAATTTTGATGGTGTGATGAGCGCTTACGATAGCCCGGATGAGACGTTCGCCTATACCCAGCTATTTCGTAACGGAGCGCTGGAGAGTGCAATGCCACTCCAAGGCGACGCGCATGACGTGGTGTGGGTTGAGCGGTTCTTGAATGCACTGGTGCACGACGGGCACCACAGCAAGCTAGCCGAATCTCTGGTTCGTTTGGGACTCGATGGCCCCACTTTTGTGATGTTGTCATTCGTCGACATTGGCGGAGCTCTTTTGGAATTACCTGGCCGCGCGGCGTCCCATATGATGGGCGGCCCTGCGACTGTACCCAAGCGCTACACGAATTTGACGGTCCCGGAGCTGCTCGTCGAATCGTTTGCAGCAGCACCAACGGATATATATCCACCGCTGTTCGATTTCGTATGGAACGCGGCTGGTCGACGTCGCGCTTCACGATAGACGGAGCGGCAAATGGCAAACGACGATTCTAGGAAATTTGATGGCCGACGTATCAGCGCGAAAGAAGCCGCTGCATTTCTGGGCGTGCCATATCAAAGCATTAGCCGGATCGATCGCCAAGGTGAATACATCAAGCGATACCGGCTCGGACATAAGACATATGTGTACGACCTAGATTCTCTGCGCGCGTTTCTCGAGGCAAAGCTCGTCAGGCCGCAAATGCGAATCGATCGCCCTCTGCAGGCAACCAAGGTTCGCCGCGCAACAACCAGCTCCCCTGAGTTGGCTAGATCCTCGTTACGGGAGCTTCTTCGCCAAAACCTCAGTGAAATCGGTCCGAAAAAGAAGAGCAAGTGACGGCAGAGAAATTCGGAGGCCCGCGGTGCCGGTATCTTTACACGTCGCAGGGAAGCTTTGCGTGCATTTCCGCCAGTGAAAAAGCCCGCTTGCGTTCGCAGAGCGGGCTTCGATGTTGGTTGCGGGGATAGGATTTGAACCTATGACCTTCGGGTTATGAGCCCGACGAGCTGCCAGACTGCTCCACCCCGCGGCGCGAAGTGTACGCGAACTGCCGCCCCCACGTCAAAACGAATGGCGGCAATCCCTTTACGATGCCTACTCAGCGTTGCAGGCTCGCTCCGTTTCGGGTGTTCCGAAGGGGCGTGCCAACAAGGGCAATGCCGGCTCGAATTCATGACGCAACGGGAGATCCGGAGCGAGCCACCAGCGCAGCATTTCGATTGCGCAGTAGGCGTTCACTGCGAAACCGTCGTCGACGAGCGCGAAGTGCGGATGCCCATCGAACATTAGCCGGATGTCATCGCCATCGAACCTGGGTTCGAAGCCGAGGAACCGCGCGGCCTTCTCGACACGTGCCGTCAGCGCCTCTCGCGAAAACTCGAAACTGAGCGTGCCGTCGAGTAGCGCCAGGTGCTCACCAGCAGTTACGGCGGCCGGCGCCTGGTTGACAGAATTTCGCGTCGTTGACGCGGGTTTGTCAACCGATGCCGCGCCCGTGTCAACCGCCGTGAGCGCCGACGCGGGGACCGGCGAGCCCTTGCTGTAGTACTGCTTCATGCGAGCGTGAGTCGCGCCGACATCGACCGCTGAGCCTTGCAGCACAAGCCATCCGGCGCTTTTCCACTTCGATACCATCTGCCGCGATACGCCGCACATCGACGCGAATGCAGACTGCGAAACTGTCGTCATAGATTTCTCCTATAAGTGGCTCTGTCAACCTGTCAACCAATTTCAAAAAGTCTGTAGCTAGCCGAAGATCGCGCGTGCGCAGTGCCCGTCTTGTCGAGAGGGCGGGAGGGACCCGCGACGGCCAAGCGGGCACACGGCCGCCCCGAACCCCCCCTCTTTTCCGCTGGCCGAGGGGCTCTCCACGGCCCCGCAGCGCGATCGGCGAGCGCTCGACTCTGCACAACTCACGATAAGGGCAGGTGCCTTGCTGGTTGTGCGTTTGCGCGCACTTTTCGCCACTCGTTCGCCACTGCACGCGAGGGACATCATTGGAAGCCATATTGCTCCGCGATGCGTGCCTGAGCTCGGGCCGCATGGGTCATATCCGCCTCGAGATAGCCAATGGTCGTGAGCGGACTTTTATGCCGCATAACGCGCTGAATGACTTGCACCGGGGCGCCGTTCTCACTCAATAGCGTGGCGAATGTGCCGCGTAGCCGGTGAGGGGTGATCTGCCCGATGCCGGTACAAGCATTGGCCGCTTTGATGCTTGCTCGCGTGAAGCCGCGGGCGAACTGGCGCCCATCGTGTCGGGCCACCATTGGCCCGGTCGGCTGGCGCAGTGGGCGCAAGTAGTCCGCGAGCCATGAAGGCACTGGCACCGGATCGGCTTCACGTCCTTTAGTGCGGCCTGGCGTATAGGTTTGTCGCCCGAGATCCAGCCATTCCCAGCGTGCGCTAGCAGCCTCCGATTCCCGTAGCCCCATGCCGAGCATCAGCCGTATGGCCAGACGCACTGGTTCGCTCGCGATCGTATCGACTGCCCCGAGCCATCGTTGCGACAGATCGACCGGTAACGTCGCGCGCGGGCGACGCTGGATCTTCAGCATCTTGACCTTGAACGGCACGTGAGAGATGAGGCCACGGTGGACGGCCCAGTTAGCGAGCAGCCGAATGATGCGGGCCCACTGATTGGCCGAACTGGGGGCATGCGTTTGAAGGTGCAAATTGCGGGCTTCCTCGACGTTCGCCGTCGTAAGGCGAACGATGGGAGTGTCACGCAATCCATAGAGATGCAGCCGGCGAAATGCATCGACGCCGCTCACGTGTGACGTGCTGGAGATTGCGAGGTGTGCATCAATCCACGCTTGCGCAAGCTGCGCGAGCGTTGGAATTGAGTGCGTGGAATTATGACCAGCTGTCACACACGCAGACTGGAAAGCAGCACGCGCGATAGCTAGCGCGTCCGCGTAAATCTGATGCTTGGTCGAGCGCTGTATGCGCTGGCCGCCGATCTGAAATCTGTAGTGCCAGACCGTTCCGACCCTGAAGAGGCGGGGCCCCATGGTTACACCGTCCATATCAAAGGCACGATCGCCGATTCCTATAGCTTCTTATTGCAGCTTGCTGATATTGAAGGCCCATTAAAGTTCGGATTGTGTGGGAGGAGGCAGTCCGTATGAGGAGCCCTCCACCGCGACGTAAAACGCTACCCATCGTTCGTCGCTTGTTGTAACAGTGCCGGAATTAGGATGTTCCGAGGGGTTCTGTGGGCCACCGAAATACGACACAATTTCGGTTTGAGCGGAGTCGGAAAACTGAACGTTGATAGTGCTCACTGGTTCCTCCTAGAAGTTGTATCCAGAAATGCCAATAGAAAACGACGGCGTTCCTGCGCCGTTGGCAGTCGTGTAGTAAAGCGTCTGAGGAGCAGACAGTATCAAACTAATTCCGACGGTCTGGTTGTATCCGCTGGCGGACGTCAATCCGACCACAAGCGGAAAGCGACCCGAGCCATTCGCATCTGCGGCGATAATAATGTTCAGATTGTTACTGCCGGACGTGTTCGACGATACCGACATTTCTCCGACAATCGACTTTGCATTTAATGGTGCCGCGGCCGATAACGAAAGAGATGTGTAGGTGGCATTGGTTGTCGACGTGGTCAAGACGTTGACGGTAGGAATGCCGATTGACCGGTCTCGTTGAGTACCGTTCTTGAACTGGCTGCTGCCGTTCGTCGGCCACACGCTTACGAGTGCGCTCGCGGTATAGCCGGACGGCATGTTCACGCCACCATACACACTCGGCGCGACAGAGCTTGTCGCATTCGTGGCAAGCAGCGCACTTGTGCCGGTAGTCGGATTGTAGATCGCATACAGCGCGACATAGCCCGAAACCGGCACCGTGCCAGTGTCCATACCACCAGCACCCGTCGTGGCGAGGTTGATCGTCTTGTTGAAGTTCGACAGCATGAACGTCTGGCCATTCAGCGCCGTCGCCACGATGATCTGGTCGGCCGTCAGCGTTGCGGTTGCCGATGCGGCCGTGACGCTCATTGCCAGGTTGCGCGCAGCGCCCACCACCGGCGAGTACATCTTCTGAAGTGCGCTGTTGACCTGGTTGTAGCTCGCCTTCGAGCGCGCGATCCCTGCCGCAGCGAGAATCGAGCACAGCTCCTCCTGGAGCATGTTGAGCCACGACCCGCGAATCTTCGTCGCGGGCGTGCCCGTCGCTGGGTTCCCTTCAGTGAAGTACCCCTCGGTGCCCGCGGCTTCGGGCGCCGGCAGCGAAGTGGCAGCGGTTGCGTCATCAATGCGATACATTCGGATCCTCCTTGTTTTCGATTCCTTCGTTCAATGCATGGCTTGCAGGCGTCTCGCCGCATACCTCTCCTGTGATGAGGCAGGGAGTCCAGCCGTCCTCGGACGGCGCGCTATTCGCGACCGTCCGATCATTTCGTTCCGTCATCCGATTTCTCCAATACGTTTGGTGATGAATGCTGCCGCCTGCCGCGGTTGAGCCCGACGAATGACGTCGGGAGAGGCCCCGCTTCCAAGAGCATCAGCAGCTGCCGGTGTTTTTGCCCACCGCCGGCTGGGGCGTGACGAGCTTCCGCCTGTTATTCGTAGCCGCTCATGTCGAGCCGATGGAAGTTGCCTGCATACTCGGTCCGCCAGCCGGCTTTCCATGCTGATCGTTCGTCAGGCAGTGATGCGTCGACGATTTGCGGGCTGAGAGATTGCGTCTTTGGCACGGGAAGAGGACCCTCACCGTGGATCACAACCATGCGATTCGCCTTGAGAATGCGCGCCAGCGATTCGCCGATCCACACGTCGTCGCCTTCGCTGAAGGCGACCGGCTCCGAGGAAATAACCTTGCCCGTTGCAGCGGAACGGACGATCTTCGGCTCGGCCTGAATCGATCCCTTGACGATTCGCACCTTGACCTGCTTTTCTTCGGGTTCGGGCCGCGCCGGAGCGGTGCAATCGACACCAACCTCAATGAGCGAACCGACGAGGTCTGCGGTGCGTTGCTCCGCGAATCCTCGCGTGAGCGGATCAGCCCATGCCGGATGAAACCAGTGGTCCGGGTAGTCGGGCGTGTATTCGCTTGCGATCTTGGGATCGGCGAGCCGCGATGCGGTGTGCGGGACGCGCACGCCGGTTTCGCGGATGTCGGTAAGCACGCGCTCGCCGCGGGCCGGGAAGGGCCTGTAATCGAGTGCCGCGCCGGCGTGCTTCCATGCTCGCCCCGCAGCGACCATTGCTGCGACGCCTTCTTCCATCGCGGCGACGGCCGCGAGGTATTTCTCCAGACCAGCATTGTGATAGGCCAGGATCTCGGCACCGATGGCATCGCCGAGCTGCTCTTCGAGGCTGGTGAGTTCGGCTTCGGCGATGCGCAAGCCCTCGTCGTAGATTTCGAGCGCGTCGCGGGCTGCGTCGGCTGCTGCCAGCGCTGTCGCATGTTGCTGCTCGGCGTTCGCGATATGAGCGTCGATGGCGGTCGTGTTTGCAGTCTTCTTCGCGACCATCGCTTCGGCAAGCGCACGGCGCCGTTGGGCCTTCAAATCATCGAGCGCTGCGAGGTGTGCGTTCGCACCGTCGATACTCGCCTGCGCTGCGTCGCGATCTGCCGTTACACGCTCGATTGCTTTGTGCTGCGCGGCGATCTTGTCCTTGATCTTCTGGATTGCTTTCACTGGATGGCTCCCATGGCCTTGAGGCGATCGATACGGTGATCGCCGTTGAATTCGGAAGAGGGCGTTGCGGCGGCTTGATCCTTCGCAACGGCCACGGTGATGGAGCGGGCCGCATCGATCGACAGACCGGACCTCATCAATGCCACGCCGACCCACGGGCATCCGACTTTCGCGGCAGCTTCATAGATCGCCTTGCAGCGGGCGCGCTCGTCGTCGATGTCGCGCTGGCGTGCAGCCGCCGCTGCCTGATTTGCGCCCGGTTTGGTGAGAGCCTGGACGGTATGGCCGAATGCGCCGGCATCCGGCATGCGCGGCTTTCTCGCCGGCAGTTTTGCGGCACGGCGAATCGCTTGAACGGCCCAGCTTGATGCCGTCTGCTTCGACTCGACCGGAGCAACCTGTGCGGAACGATGACGGCCGAGAAACTGAGCGAACGGCAGCACGACTGCCTTGATGCGCTTCACGATCATCCTCCCGGGAAGTGGCTCGACGGGATGCCGAGCCGGTGGAGATAGGTTCGTGGAGCGTTTTGGCGCGCGCAATAGGGCGCGATGCAAAAAGTAAAAATGGCAGCGAAGGCCGCAAAGCCTTGCTGCCATTGGGTTTGGTGGATCAGATAGTCGCGCTATGAGCCGCCGATTATGGCGCGCCATGCCGCGCGCCACTCGCTCCGGCGCGCCACTCAGTTATCCAGAGCGCGCAGTCGGTGCGACAACTACACCGTCCCACTTCCAGCCTTTCAAGATCACTTTGCGAATACGCCCTGGCTTTACCGTAGGATTCGGGAATCCAGGTTCACGCACGAGGGCAGCCGTTACATCAACCTCAATGTCACGGTGACTAGTCCCGCCATAGCCTTGCTCCATGTTGCGCCGGGCGATTTGATTCGCATGCTCTCGACCTACCTTCTTCCAATACGGATCGCGGTTCCAATGAAGGCCGGGTTTTGGCCCATCGGTCGCATCGCTTGCTGATACTGGTGCAGGAGCTTCTGCAAAGTGCTTCTCGGTGATTGCAAGAGGAAACCCCTGCGCCGAAAGCCAGCGGTTTAGCTCGTCCCGAGTGACGACGCCAACGATTACCGCACCGGCCACGGCGCCAGGTCGCTCTGGACGGATTGGAGCCATATCGCTTGAGTCAAGTACGCACAAGGTTCCGTTAAGGAAACCGGCCATCAATTCGCGATGCCATTTCTCGGCAATGATAGGTTGCCGATCGATGGAATCGGCAGCAACTGCGCGTGAGATCGCTCGCGCAGCCGTATCGAGCCTGAATAAGGACATAGGACCTCGAATCAAAAAATCGAAAATTGCCGGCGCACAGCCGGCACGCGTTATATCAACGAGAATTTGCAAACATCATCGATCGAATCTCCAGGCTCGCCGGCTCGCTGCCTGCCTCGCTTCCGCTTCAATTCGAGCAACCCGAAGCCGCTCACGGAAGTGTGCAAGATCCGGGCGCAACGTCGAGGGAGGTTGGCGCTCGATAGCCCCGATGACGATGTCGTAATCATCGTCGGGCCAGCGCTCAAGCCGCGCGAGCTCGTCAACGACGTCGAATAGCTCCCGCTGCATCGATTGCAGCTGTTCCGGTCCGAGGACCGGCATCCACGGCAAATACAGGCCGCCATCCGAAGAGCACAGCGCGCCAATGCAGTCAGCCGGGATTTGCTGACAACCGTCCGTAGCGGCGAGCAGGTACGCCATGATCTCCGGCTTGCGCGCAGCGATCTCCGGCTTGATTGCTGCGATCGCATCGGGCGGCCCCTTCATTTTCACAACGTTTCCCGCGACGCTCAGACGTATGCCCAGCGATCTGGCTTTGCTCAAAATCGCAACAATGCTCATACGTCGTCCTCCAGTTCGGCCGCCGCCGCGACATCACCGTCAAGTCCGCAGTCTGAGACGGGCTGCGGACTTGATTGCGGAGTTGATTCCCTTGATGGGTAAGGGTTTGCCGTCAAGTCCGCAACTCCGCAATGATTTCCTGAGTGTACGGAGTTGACGGGGGATTGCGGAAATGTGGGGGCAATGCCGGCAACCCCGCCAACCGATTGCGGACTTGCGGACTTGGCTTCTGAGCCTTGCTGGATAAGGGATTCAACTCCGCAATCGCCTTTGCGGACTTGAATTCCTTGCGGACTTGAGACGATCTGCGAGTGCGGAGTTGAATCGCCATACTTGGCGTCGTGATTATCCCAAATCCATCCCCAATCCTTGCCATGCTTCACGGCTCGGATTTTGTTGCCGGCCTTCACCTCGGCGGCCTTGGCGGCCTCCACCATGCGCCAGCTTACGCCCTCGGCCTGGGCTGCCGCTTTCATCTCCTTGGTGCTCATGAAAGGCGTCAGCCACTCATAGAGCATGCAACGAGCACGCTCGAACTTCGATTCGCGCTCGCTCTGCTCGTCGGTGTCCAGGTCATCGGCCTCCAGTTCGCGGAGGATCTCGCGCGCCGAGCCATCGAGAGGTTCGCCCCATGCGATTCGGCTTGATGCGAGACCGTCCTGAGCGTCGAGTGTTTCGATCGCATACTCGAACCCCCCGGAATCGCCGGCGATATTGCATTTCGACTTGGCGAAGATCCGGCGGTCGGACGCGTCATCCTTGCCGGCCACGAGAATCATCCGCGCAGCGGCGCCGAACGCCTGCGAGCCAAGAATGCGCTCGGTCGGCGATGAGCCCTTCGAGCCCTTCGAGAAGTGCGTGATACCGAGGATTGCGCACCCGTGGGCAGCCCCGAGGTCGATCAGCGGCTGAAGCGATTTCCGAACGTCGCCGGACTTGTGAGAGTCGCCGGCGACCACACTGATGATCGGATCGACGACAAGCATGCTCGCACCACCGATCTGCTGGACACGCTCGGCCAGAATGGGAACGTCGCGGCTCGGATCGAATGGCTGGAGCGAGCCCGCCTCATCCGTGATCGACTCCACGAAGAACACGCGCCTGAGATCGGCGCCGGCTGCCATGAGGCGAGGGACGAGCGTATCTGCGAGTCCGTCTTCGCCAGTCCAGATCAAAACGTTCCCCGGCGCATTGCAGCGTGCACCGTCCGGCCACTCTGCGCCGTTGGAGATGGCGGACGACAGCGAAATGGCGATGGTCGTCTTTCCGCACCCAGGTTGCCCGGCGAGGATCGAGAGCTTGCCGGCAGGCAGCCAGCCAGGCCAGAGCCAGTGAATCGGCTCCGGCACGATGTCGGCCGCGCAGGACAGGTTGACGGTCGACGCAGTGCGCTTCTTAGGGGCGGTGGCGGCGGCCGCCGCAGTCGCCGCGTCGACGCAGCGTCGCACCACCTCAAGCCCATCGAGGCAGTGCAGATCATTGAAATCCGATACTTGTGCGGGGCGATCTTTACCAAAGTCAGGTACTGCCAGAAAGGCACCGACCGCGCGCGCTGCCTCGGTTGCCTTGCTCATGCCCGGATTACCGGCCGTTTCCGTGTCGTCGTCCGCACAGAGCACAATACGCAGCTCAGGATGCTTTTGGCGCCAGGCGCGCGCGACGTTCGCGAGGTTACCGGCATTCATAGCCGCAGCGACGGGATAACCCGTTGCTTCGTGAAGTGAACAGGCCGTCGCGTAACCCTCGCAGATCAGCAGCGGTGTCTTGCCATTCGGCTTGACTCCGGCACTGACCACGACGAAGCACCCGCTGATTCGTCCACCGGTCTGGAACGTTTTGTGACCGTCCGCCTGGATGTATTGTGCGGAATGGTGCTCGCCGTCAATGTCCTGCAGCTTGACGACGAGCTGGTCACGCAGTTGCTTCGCTCCGTAGGGCTTGATTCGCTTCGTGCGGACGTAGGTGTGGTCCGCATGAACGGTCGCGGCCTTCTCCCAGAGATTGCGCGCCTTGGTGGCCGCCTCCGCCTGGGTGCGTTGGCGGATCTCGGCGGCGGCGGCCGCTTCGCGATCGCGTTCAACTCGGCGGCGTTCGCGCTCGTCGGTGGACAGCGCGGTCGTGGGCTCGCTTTCACGGTAGCCATGCTCGCTCGCTCGCTTGAACAGACTGGCGATCGTGATGCCGCCCGAGCGAAACGATTTCCAGACCGATTTCGCATCGGCCTCGTTGTAGCTCGACGCCGAACGTGACCAGTCGTCCCAGAAATCGAATCCGGCTTCGCCGAGCTCGGCCTTGATAGCCATACCCATCTGTACCCACGTATCGCGGTCATCTGCCGGTACGTGGCTTAGTGCCGCGCGGATGCGTTCTTCTTTTACATAAACGCTCATCAAACCTCCTCGAGCGCTGAGGACTGCTCAGGGATCCGTACACGACGAGATTTCCCGGCCGCGAGCTTCTCAGCCATCCGAGCGCGGAGCACAGAATCCGACTCGCTTCCGATGTATGCGAGCTGTCCAATCACTTTGACCTCGTCGGCGATGCGGTACAGCAGTGCCGCCTGGTCGGCATCCTGAAGCTCGCCGCATTGCGGTTTGCCTTCGAAGCCCCGGTCGCGCTCGATCAGACCGCCGATCGCCGCAATGTGCGAGCTGAGTTCCAAAGCCACGTGCGCTGCCTCCTCTGCAGCTCCGGACAGGTATTCGAGGCCATCGTCAGATGCCGCGGTCGCATCGAAGTGGTCCCAAAGGAAGGCTAGCACGCCTGCTGCATCAGGTTGTCTCTTAGACATGGTGAACCTCCATCTGAACGACTTTATCCATTGCGGCCACGTAGCTGCTCGCGATCTCTTGCCCGAGATTGGCTAAGTGATATGCGTAGCAATCAGACTCGAGTTCGCTGCGGATCGCATGGAACATTGCTTCGAGTTGCTCCAGTTGCTGGATGGCCGTCGATGCAAGGGGCGGGACCGGATGTACGTGATCCACGTTAGACATGCGACACCTCTCCGTGAACGATTGCTGTAGCAATGCGACGCGCGAATGCGACGTTGAACGCCGTCCGGCGATCCTCATCGGACGGCGCCGGCGCCAACCCGCCTAGCAGGTTCGCGAAGCGGTGATCACGGAAGTCAGCCATGCTCCGCGCGGACTGCCCCAGCCAAAGCTCGGCCGCCCGAGAGCCGGCGCGAACGAAAAGCGGAAATTTCAGGCTGGCGGCAACGGACTGTTCAACGCCAGCCGAATCGCGCAGCGATGCGCGCACAATTTCGAGAATTGACGAGGTCATGCGCGCACCTCCGCAGCTTTACGGTCGGTGCGGGAAGCAGCTTCGATGCGACGCTTGAACGAGCGTTCGAAGGCCGCGAGGCAATCGGTGTAGGAGGGGATGCGGCCGAGGCCAGCGACGAGATTGTCGAACGTCGACCGACACCATTGGTTCGGGCGCGCCGTAGGGCGAGTCGCCAGCCAGTTTTCAGCGGCACGGGTGCCGGCAATTTCAAACAGATCCGGGCTGACGGTCAGCGTCGGTTTTGCTTGCCGACCGGTGCGCCAGGCGCTCGGGATAAGGTCGAACGGATCGGGCGACCGGGTGAGGGCATTCGGGAGGGAGGCAGTGAATGCGCCAGCGGCGATTACTCGCCGTCCAACTCGATCGTCGCGCCGACGTCGCGCATTCGATTCAAGATTCGGTCGAGCGTCTTCGCATCCAGCTCGAGCCGAGCCATCGCGAAGAACAGAATGTGCGGACTGATTTCGCGCGGAGTCTCTCCGCCCGTGTACTTCCGCCATTGCCGCCCACCCTGCACGCCGAACAGATCCGCCATCTGCGCACTGCTGAGCTGCAGGGTTTGCTTCAACTGCTCCAGATCGCTGGGAGTCGGTGGGATATATCGCATGGGAGATAGGGCGGCCCAAGGCCTCCCAGAACGGGTACGTCATTTGTCGGATCCTCTCGGCTGTGGTGGGCCGCGCGAGAGCGCAGCCGCTGATGCACAAGATAGGCCCAAAAGCCCTATCCGTCAAGATCGATTTCTTTTGATTTGCCATCAGCGTATCCCCGTCGGATCCGCCGCTTGTGCTGCCAAGCGGAGTGCCTGCATGACTTCGCCGACCTGGTCGGGACGCAGCGAGACGCCGGCACGGCCCGGTTTCCATTCGCCGTGTTCAGCGGCGAACCAGATCCGAAGGTCGACGAGTACGCGGCCGCGGTATTCGCTCACGGTCACGCGCAGACGCTCCGAGTCGGATCTGCGTATATCGAGAAAGGATGTGCCAGCTACCGAGGGCGCGGTATCATTGCCTCGGGTCGTCTGGGTCGCGCTCTTGCCGGAGTCGCGGCCCTTTTCATTTTGGGTCGTCGGGATCGTCATGCGTGCGCTCCCGTCAGAACGGCGCGCAGCTCGCCGACGTTCCAGCGAGTCGAGCCGCCGATCTTGATGGGCTTGGGAAGGTCGCCGCGCTTGGCGCGATCCCAAACGGTGGAGACGTTGCAGCCGCACAAGGCGGCCACAACGGTGTCACTGACTCCGGCAGCGTTCGGCAGGCTGTCGAAATTCTGGAGAGCTTGAGCGTCTGATTTTTTCATCGTGTCGACTCTGGATCGTCCGGGATTGGACGGGTCGATACGGATTTAATAGCGCAAGGCCTACCGATGCGAGTAATGGAAGCCAGGTTCCCCCAGTCCGGAATGGATCAGGGCTGTAACAATCCGGAACGGGAATATAGGATTCCCGTTCCGGATTCATCCTTGGGCACGTAGGGTCCGAATTGTCTCTATCGAGAGTAGGGTTCGAGCGTCGCGCGCGATGACCTTGCGCACCCGGTCCTCGAGGCCGATTGCGAACTCGTCTGGGAATAGCGTTCGCCCCATTACTGGCAATTTGATTTTAGACTGACGAGATGCGGCCCATAGACTCAAGTCGATATATGCGAGTACTCGCATGGCCGACCACTTCGCAAAATCCTCCTTTGCATACATGCTCTGTCGACCTTCAACATTTGCAGCACTTCGAACAACCTTCAGCCACGATTGAAAATCCCTGAGTAGCACATCGTCAGGAGCATTTATATCAACGCTCGCGAGGGCGGTTCGATTTCCGGGGGTGTTGCCAAACAGCCGCCAGTAAGGGGTTGCCGAAAGCTCAGCGCGGGCGTTGTCAACGCCAGGAACCTCGACGCCATGTCGATAACGCGGTTGATCCGCTAACTCGTATTTCTTCTTCAGCTCGTTTGTGAAGCTCAGTGCTTGGAAGTCTGATACCTGATTCATAAACTGCAATGCAGATTGGTCACCGACCGTCATTGTTGGTTCGGTAACTTGAATCATGTCGATACCTGGTCGCCATCCGGTATACGCGTCAGAGATAGGATTTCGAAGAATATCTTCGCAGAGTTGAATCGCCGTTTCTCGGATAGTTGGATTGCTCTGCGCCAGTTCGATTTGATTTCGACAACCAAGTCTGAGGGCAAGGTTGTCGGCCCAGCCGCGCGCGTCGAGATCGACCGTGCGTGCATAGTTTGCTATCGAGAATGAGTCGGGGATCTCATTCAGAGATACGTTGTTTGCGCTCATGTTTCCCTCCGCGTCAATTGCTTGAGAGGACTATTGCAATTGTCGTCGCGGACTTCATAAATGAATTCGGACCAGTCAGTCATCATGTTCCGACGCTTCTCTAGCACGTCTCCGCGCCAGTAGGCGGCTTCTGTCGCATCTGCTTTGATGTGTGCGAGAGCAACCTCGGCGAGCTCGCGCGGATAGTTGGTGTATTCGCCGGCCCAGTCCCGGAACGTCGACCGAAAGCCGTGAGGCGTCGCTTCAAGGCTCTGTCGACGCATCAGTTCCAGTAGTGCCATGTCACTCAACACGCTGCCCGATCGCGGGCTCGGGAATACGAGATCCTGATCCTCAACTCGCTCGATTGCTTCGAGCAGTTCGAGAGCGGTCGGCGATAACGGCACGCGGTGTTCCTTTTTCGCCTTCATTCGCTCTGCGGGAATCGACCAGATGCCGCGCTTCAAGTCGATCTCGCTCCATCGCGCCCCCCGCGCCTCGCCCGAGCGAGCGGCGGTCAAGATTGCGAATTCCAAGCATCGAGCGCTAACGCCATCTATTGCGCGCAGCGCTTCCATGAACGCTCCCATCTGGTCGATGGGAAGGGCTGGATGGTTTCGCACTCGCTTCGTGCGCTTGGGGGCAGATAGGAGCTTGTCGAGGTTGCCGCGCCATGACGCAGGATTGGTTCCGTCATCGCGGAAGCCCTTCACCTTGGCCCAGTCTAGGATCGCTTCGAGGCGACCGCGCAGGCGCGATGCTGTTTCCGTCTTGGTTGTCCACATTGGCTCCAAGATTTCCACGATGTGCGCACGAGCGACGTGTCTGACCATTAGATTGCCGATCTTGGGGTATGCGTACTCAGCCAGGGTATTTCGCCACTGGTCGCCGTGCTTGGCATTCTTCCATTCTGGTGCCTTGGCCTTGATGAAGCGCTTCGCGGCTTCTTCGAAGGTCATCTCGAAAGCCTGGCTGGCTCGGAGTCGACTTGCGATCTCCTTTCGCGCGAGCACGGGATCGATGCCGCTCGCAATTTCATCGCGCGTGGCTTGGGCTTTCGCATGGGCTTCTTGCAGACGAACGGCGGGATAGGGACCCAAACCAATCTCGCGGCGGCGGTCTCCTACCGTCACGCGAAGCAACCACGACTTCGTACCAGTGGAACTGATCTGCAGGACGAGACCAGGAACACGTCCGACAGCGTGTTTTCCTGGTTTCGACAGCTTGGACACGGCTAGGGCACCTAGCTCAGTCGCTTTCCTCGGCATCGTTTCCCCGTCAAATTCCCAACCCACCAACCAACCCACCAAAAACTTTACGATTTATCCCGATGGGAAGCAACCGATTCCGACTGTTTCTGTGATGGTGGATTGGCTGGGAGCCTTGTCTGGCGGGCGTTTTGCCGATTGATTCCGATGGATTCGGATCGATGTAGGTGGGTGATCTGGCGGAAGCGGTGAGATTCGAACTCACGGACAGTTTCCCGTCGCCGGTTTTCAAGACCGGTGCCTTAAACCGCTCGGCCACGCTTCCACACGAGGCGGCATTGTAACCGAAATGCCGCGTCGTTCCGCTTCAGCCGTCGCGCAGGAACAATTCCTGCAGGTCGTTGAGGAAACGCTGGCCGAGCGGCGTCGGCGCGATCTGCGCGAAATCGCGCGTGATCAGCCCGCGCCACTCCGCTTCCTTGAGTGCCGGTTCGATCGTGCTGATCGGCAGGCCGGTGCGTTCGACGAAGCTGTGCACGGGGAAACCCTCGACGAGCCGCAGCGTGTTCAGCATGAACTCGAACGGCAGGTCGCGCGGGCCGACTTCACGTTCTTCCTGCACCGGCGTGCCGGCCGTCGCCTGTTCGATGAAGGTCGCCGGATGCTTGTAGCGCGCCTGCCGCAGGATCCGGTTCGGGAACGACAGCTTCGTGTGCGCGCCCGCGCCGATCCCGAGATAGTCGCCGAAGCGCCAGTAGTTCAGGTTGTGCTTGCACTGATGATTCGGCTTCGCATACGCGGACACTTCGTAGCGTCCGTAACCGGCCTCGGCCGTGCGTTCGTGAATCCACTCCTGCATGTCGGCCGACGCGTCGTCGTCGGGTACCGCGGGTGGAAACTTCGCGAACATCGTGTTCGGCTCGAGCGTCAGGTGATACAGCGACAGATGCGGCGGCGCGAACGACAGCGCGGTCTCGATGTCGGTCCGGCATTCGTCGAGCGTCTGGTTCGGCAGCGCGAACATCAGGTCGAGGTTGAAGTTGTCGAACGTCTTCGCGGCGATCTCGACGGCCGCGCGAGCCTGCGCGGTGTCGTGAATGCGGCCGAGCGCTTTCAGATGGCCTTCGTTGAAGCTCTGGATGCCGACCGACAGGCGGTTCACGCCGCTCGCGCGAAACTGCGCGAACTTCGCGGCCTCGAACGTGCCCGGGTTCGCCTCGAGCGTGATCTCGGCGTCCGCATCGAGCGGCAGCAGCGCGCGCACGTCGGACAGCAGCCGATCGAGCCCGCTTGCGGACAGCAGGCTCGGCGTGCCGCCGCCGATGAACACCGTATGCACCTGCCGGCCCCAGACGAGCGGCAGCGCCTGCTCGAGATCGGCACGCAGCGCGTCGAGATATTCGGTTTCCGGAAATCGCTCGCCTTTCCACTCGTGCGAATTGAAATCGCAGTACGGGCACTTGCGCACGCACCACGGAA
>Ga0207667_10002251_pt1 | contig 24242 bp, 27 predicted proteins | sample KBSCornC52_FD_184301 | JGI IMG/M metagenome (GOLD analysis project Ga0207667, IMG submission 184301) | Corn rhizosphere microbial communities from Kellogg Biological Station, Michigan, USA - KBS Corn C5-2 (SPAdes) (version 2) | ecosystem: Host-associated > Plants > Roots > Rhizosphere > Soil ...
GCATGTGGCGGCTGCTCGAGGAGCGGATCGGGAAGGAGACCAACCCGCTTCACCGCCGCCAGCTCGAGACCATCGTCAAGCACATGAAGGGCGAGGCGATGGGCGACATCGACTATATCCTCACCACCGTCTCGCCCGACGCGGTCTATGTGCTTTACGGGCTGCCCGGGACGCCGCCGCAGCTGTTTCACGGTCATGACGAGATCAGGGGCTTTTACAATGCGATGCTCGATGCGATCTCGGTCAACCAGGAGCTCTGCGTCGACCGGGTGGTGGTCGACGATCATTGCGTCGTCACCGAGGGCGTGACGCGCACCGCATTGCGCGGCCGGACACTGGCCGCGGCCGGCGTTCCGGTCGATGAGATCGACGCCTATTACTATTCCGAGGGCCGCTCGCTGGTGATCTGGCCGTTCGATCCCGTCACCGGCCTGCTGACCGGCGAGCAGATCTATACCGCCACCCGCATGCCGTTCGAGGAGAGCGCCAGGCAGAAGCTGGCGGCCGAGGATATCGGCAGCTACCCGGCCGTCGCCGCCTGACGCTGAGCCCGGCCGCTCGCGCCATCCCCAGCGCGACCGGCGTGCAACCGGGTCAGCCTGGTCTCGGCGATCCGCCAGGCGCCATCCTCGAAGCGATAGCGCTCAGTGTAATGCCCCTGCGAATTGTGGATCAGCGTCGCGCGGTCGAGCTCGTAGATGAAGTCTTCCATCGCGATGACGCCATGGGCTTCGGTCTCGCTGTCGATCGTGATCTCATGGCAGTGACCATGATGGACCGAGGTCGAATTGACGAAGGCCGAGCGGATCCAGGCCATCACCGCGTCGCGACCTTCGGTGATCGGGCCGATCTCGCCGACCGGCTCGCCGCCGACCGGCGTGTGGCGCGATCCCTCGGTGCAATCGAACCGGATGTCGCGCGCGAAGACCTGCGCCATCGCGTCGAAGTCGCGGGTGTCCATCGTACGGAAGTAGCGCGCCTTGAGTTGCTTGATCTCTTCGATGGCGATCAGCCTGGCGACCGGATCCATCGCTCCCTCCTTTTGCTGCCCTAATGGCCGCCCAATTTGCGCGGCCGGCCCTGGATCTCGATGAGCTGGCCGAAACCGCCTGCGCCCGAGACGATGATGTCGGTATAGACGAAGGCGATGATGCAGTCCTTGCCCATCGCGCCGGGATCGCCGGGTCGGAAAACGCGCATGCCGACCCGTTCCGCGAGCGCCGGCCTGAGGCCGTTGCTCAGCCGGTCGAGGACCGGCTCGATCGCCGCCATCGACGGAAAGTTGATCGCGAAATGGGGAATGCTGGCCGGCGTCGCGAGCGCCGCCTCGCGATAGGCCCGGATGCTGTCGTCGAGCGTCGGGTCCTTCTCGCTCTGCGCCTTGAGCGCCTGCTCGAGCGCGAGCTGCTGCGGCATCATCTCGGAGAGGTAGAAGACATTGTTGAGCGGGTCGAGATCCTCGGGGTTGGGGTGGACCGACATGAAGAAGCTGCCCGAATCCGCCTTGGCCGGCGTGTCGGCGGCGACGCAGCCGAGCGCCTCGACGAATTCGACGGCGATATCGCGCTCGCCCGGGCGATAGACCGCCGCGACATGGCTGAACAACGTGCCTGTGTAGTCCGATGTCCGATACATGACGGCCTCCTGCTCCTGTCGGAAATGCTAGGAAGCCGCGACGGTAGCGGCAATCCCGGCCTTAGGTAGAAAACGGACTCGGCGATCGCCCCGCCAACCGCTCAGACCGTTCCGTCGAGCGATTTCGAGCCCAGCTTGCACTGCGCGGAGTCGGCGGCCGCGGGCCGCATTGCGACGCGATCAAACCAGCCCGCGAGCGCCCGCCACTCGGGACGCAGCAGCTGACCGATCTCGATGCCGTATTGCAGGAAACAATAGAGCAAAATGTCGGCCAGCGAGTAGCGCTCGCCGCAGAGATAGGCCCGATCCTGCAATTGCCCGTCGAACCAGGCGAGATGCGCGCGCGCCAGTGCCCTCATCGCATCGGCGACATGGGGATCGACTGGATAGAGGCTGCCCTCCGGGTGGAAGCTGACCGGACTGAATTTGAAGCCATGGACGATCGGCTCGCAGATCTTCAGGTCGACCCGCCGCGCCCACATGCGCGTCTCGGCCCGCTCTTCCGCACTGCGGCCGATCAGCACCGGCTCGGGATGCAGCTCCTCGAGATACTCACAGATCGCCACCGTCTCGGCGATGAACGCACCGCCGTCGGTCTCGAGCACCGGGACCTCGCCCATCGGGTTGCGCGCGAGATGCGCCGGCGAGCGCGCTTCGCCGATGCTCAGGACCATCACCTCGGCGGCGATGTCGAGCGCCTTCTCCGCCGCGAACATGCGCACGACGCGTGGATTGGGACCCGTGGCGTCAAACAGTTTCATCAGATCTTCACCGTCGAGGCGGCGCGATCCCAGGTCGCCGCGGTCGCGCCCTCGCTGCGCAGCTGCTCCTTGAGCACCTTGCCGGTCGCGCTGCGCGGCAGCTGATCGCGAAACTCGATGTAGAGCGGGACTGCAAAGCGCGGCACGCGGTCGATCGACCAGCGGCAGAGATCTTCTTCGGTGAGCCTGGCCCCAGGCTTCAACTCCGCCGTGACTTTCACCTCGTCCTCGCCGAGCGGCGACACCACGGCGTGCACCGCAACGTCCTGAAGCGCCGGATGCTCTCCGAAAACCGCCTCCATCTCATAGGTCGAGATATTCTCGCCCTTGCGCCGGATGTAATCCTTCTTGCGGTCGAGAAAGTAGAGATAGCCATTCTCGTCGAGCTTGCCGATGTCGCCGGTGTGGAACCACAGATTGCGCCAGGCCTTCACCGTGTCCGCGGGACGATTCCAATAACCCTGGAAGATGATGTTCGGCCGCTTGGGCCGCGCGACGATCTCGCCGGCGGCACCGACCGGCAGCGCGTTGTCGTTGTCATCGACGATCTGGACTTCGAAATCCTGGCCGGGCGTGCCCGAGCTTCCCGGCGGACCGGGTGGCACACCCGGCACGGTGGTACTGATCGTCGCCGCTTCGGTCATGCCATAGCCGACCGCGCCCTTTGCCGAGACGCCGAAGCGCTCACGCCATTTCTCGACGATCGCCGGCGGAAAGGGCGCGGCGTTGACCCGCCTGAGCTGGCCATAGCAGCGGCGCGACGCATCGCTGTCGGGCGCTTCGGCGATCAGCGTCACCAGCGAGCCGAGCAGATTGACGACGGTCGCCCGCGAGCGCTCGATTTCGGGCCAGAAGTTGGAGACCGAAAAGCGCGGGGCGATGGCGACGGTGCACTGCGCGATCAGCCCGGTCACGACCGACAGCCCGATCGCATTGAGATGGAACAGGGGCAGCGGCGACCACAGCACATCGTCCTCGGCGAAGCCCTGCCCGCGCACGAAATTCCAGCCGAGATTGCAGCAGAAATTATGCGGGATCATGCAGCCCTTGGACGCGCCGGTCGTCCCCGATGTGTAGACCAGCATGGCGAGTTGATCCTGGGTCGCCTCATCCGGGATCGCGGGCGATCCAGCGTGGCGCAGCGCATCGAGGAGCATCACCGAGGCGGTGCTACAGGCAACCGCCGTCACGCCGCGCGTCACCAGCCAGCGCATCTGCGGCAGCTGATCGGCGAGATCGGCGATGAGCGGCGCATAGCCCGCTTCCGCGATGATCACCGCCGCCGAGCAATCATGCAGCTGATTGCGCAGGAAGGCGCCCTTGAAACCGGTGTTCACCGGCGCGCTGACCGCGCCGATCTTGTTGATCGCCAGCCAGACGGTGACCGCATCGATATTATTGTCGAGCATCGTCGCGACCGGCTGGCCGGTGGTGACACCCAGACCCAGTAGGCCATGCGCCAGCTCGGTCGCCAGCCGGTCGACATCGGCGAAGCTGAAACGGTCGCCCGAGAAGTCGAGGAATATCTTGTCCGGCACCGCGGCGACCGCACGTGCGAGCGCGGCATTGATCGTGTCCTGCGGCGGCCCGCCATCTGCGACAGCCTCGACCATTACAGGACCCCCGCCCTGCCGAGCCTGATCACATCGCCGACCGCGCGTTCGACCAGCGGCACCGCGTCATTGCCGAAATAGATCGCGTCGCCGACGAGGAAGCTCGGCACGCCGAAGCCGCCCCGCGCCATCAACTCGACCGCATTGGCCTCCAGCTCGGCCGCGACATCGGCGCGCACAAGACAGTCCTCGAGCAGCCCATCGGCAAGTTCGGTCTGTCGCCAGATGTCGGCGAGGACCGCGCGATCGCCGAGGTCGCGGCCGAGCGCGAAGGCATCGTGCATCGCTTCGCGGGCAAAGGCTTCAGCCAGGCCCCAACGTCCCGCCGTCACACAGGCCAGCATGCACGATCGGCTGTCGGCGGCCGCTGGCGGATCCTCCAGCAATGGCAAGTCGAGAAAATCCGCCCAGAGGGCGGCATCGCGCCGATAATAGGCCTGCTTGATCTCCGGCATCGGCCACTCTGCGGCCGCGTTGACATGACGGAAGACGTCGCCAGCCACGACCGGACGCCAGTTGATTGTCGCGCCGGCCGTCGCGGGACAGGCCTTCAGATGCGCCACGGCGAGATAGGCCCACAGGCAGGTGCAATCGAAGAAGAAGTCGATGGCGGGTCCGCGCGGTTCAGCCATGCAACACGCTCCGCTCAACGCTGTGCCGCTGCATGCGCCTGCGCAGCTGATGCTCGACCAACGGCATCCGGTTGTTGCCGAACACCATGACCTCGCGGTCGATGAAGATGGTCGGAACGCCGAAGCCGCCGCGGGCGACCAGCTCGTCGCCGTTGCGCTTGAGCTCGGCTCTCGCCTCGGTGCCGGCGATCGCGACGAAGACCTCGTCCGGGTCGACGCCGATCTGGCGGCAGATGTCGGCCAGCACCTCGTCATGGCCGAGATTGCGCCCGTCGCGCCACAGCGCCTCATAGGCGGCGATGGCAAAGGGCACGAGCTTGCCCTGCGGGGCGAGCGCGATGCAGCCGCGCATGCATTTGACGGTATTGACCGGGTGACCGCATTTCGGCGGTGAATTCAGGATCAGCCCGGCGTGTTCCGCCCAGGCGCGCAGCTCCTTATTCTCATAGGCGAGCTTGAGCGGCGGGGCCGCCAGCCGCCGCTCGAGATAGACCCCCTGATTGACCTCGGCGAAGACGAAGCCGACGACGACCGGCCGCCAGTCGACCTGGATACCGAGGCGCGCAGTGAGCGTCAGCAGGTTCGACACCCCGATGTAGGACCAGGGGCTCGCGCAATCGAAGAAGCATTCGAGCTTGATCACCGGCCTATTCCTTTGCCGGCGCGAAGAAGCTGCGCCGCTTCTCCAGGGGAATATTCTTGCTCGCTTTCTTGAAGTCGCCGAGGCCGATCAGCCCGCGCTGCAGCGCCGGGCGCGCGCGCAACTCGGCGAACCAGCGCTTGACGGCCGGCCAGGTGGCCAGGTCGAACCCTTGCGCCTTGTGCGTCATCACCCAGGGGAAGCAGGCGATGTCGGCGATCGTGTAATCTTCGCCGGCAATGAAGCGGCCGGTTTCCCCGAGCCTGCGATCGAGCACCGCATAGAGCCGCTCCGCCTCGCGCCTGAAGCGGTCGAGTGCATAGGGATGCTGCTCTTCGGCATAGAGGCGGAAATGGCCGTGCTGCCCGAGCATCGGCCCGAGGCCCGACATCTGCCACATCAGCCATTCGATGCAGATGATCCGGTCGGTCGGATCCGCCGGCAGGAAGCGCCGGTATTTTTCCGCGAGATACAGCAGGATCGCGCCGGATTCGAAGATCGGGGTCGGCTTGCCGGCGAGCGGCGCGTGATCGATGATCGCCGGCACCCGGTTGTTGGGGCTGACGGCGAGAAATTCGGGCGCGAACTGGTCGCCGTCGGCGAGGTCGACCGACGTGAGCCGAAAGGGAGCGCCCAGCTCCTCCAGCAGAATCGTGACCTTCCAGCAATTCGGCGTCGGCGCGAAGAAGACCTCGATCATGCCGCAGTTCTCCGCCGCCTCGCCTGCCGCGCTGAACGCCTGAACCGCCTCTACCGGATGGTCCAGGCTGGTGGTTAGTCGATTGCCGCCGCTGGCGCCATGGCCGGCGGCTACGCCATCGCGTATTCGCTCCAGGCTAGGCCTCGGCCCGCCGAATCATGCTAGACAAGGTGCGGCGACCGGCCGAGCGCCGGGGCGAGGAGGAGGATGCCGTGCTGAGCCTGACCAATGCGCGGGTGTTCGACGGCAGCGACATGCTGCCCTCCCGCTATACCCTCACCCTCGACGACAATCGCATCGCCAGCCTCTCCGACCGGCCCAATGCGGCGGCGCCCGGCGAGCAGATCGACCTCGGCGGCATGACGGTGATGCCGGGCATGGTGACCTGCCATCTCCACCCCGACACCTATAAATGGACCTTGCAGGACCATCTCAGCGCCAACCGTCTCGGCAAGGAACGGCCGCCGGGCGTGATGATGGCGATCGGCATCCGCGCGTGCAAAATGATGCTGGAGAGCGGCTTTACCGGCTATGTCGGCGCCGCCTGCTCCAACGACATCGACGCCCAGCTCAAGATGGCGATCGAGGAGAACATCATCCCCGGCCCGCGCATCCGCGCCTGCGGCCATCATGTCGGCACCCATGCCGACAATAACGACAGCCCGAAATGGTGGCTGCGCTACGACACATGGGGCACCGACATCTTCGCCGACGGGCCGAGCGGGCTGCGCGCCCTCGTCCGCGACGAGATCCGCCGGGGTGCCGAGGTGATCAAGATCTTCGTCAGCTCGGGACACGCGATCCCCGGCCATCACGGCAAGCGCAACATGTCGCACGAGGAGATCGCGACGATCGTCGAGACCGCCCATGAGCGCGGCGCCAAGGTCCGCGCCCATGTCTGCCACAAGAACCTCATTCTCGAAGCCATCGAACTGGGCGTCGACATCATCGATCATGGCGACGAGACCGACGAGGAATGCGTCGAGGCGATGGCCAGGGCGGGCAGCTTCTGGGTGCCGAGCCTGATGTTCCTCCAGCTCGCGCTCGACCAGGGCTGGGCCGATGAGGAGGGTGCGACCGCCTATGGCCATGCGTGCCTGCATCGCTCGCTGCCGCTGGCGCAGAAGGCGGGCGTGCGCATCCTGCTCGGCGACGATTACATCGGCGAGCCGCTGCCGCATGAGATCGGCCAGTACAACCAGGAGCTGACGCTCTACGCCAGCGTCGCGGGCATCACGCCGAAGGACGTGCTCGGCTGGGCGACGAAGAATGCCGGCGAGTTGCTGGTCGATGCCCCTGCAAAGAGCGGCGTGATCGAGCCCGGCGCCCTCGCCGACCTCATCGTCGTCGACGGCGACCCGCTCGCCGACCTCGCCTGCCTCACCCGCCCACAGGAGACATTGAAGGCGGTGATCCGCGACGGCGTGCCGGTGATCGACCGGCTGCCGGCATCGGCGCGCCAGCGGGTCGCCGCGTAGCAGACAGACAGGAAGAGGAGTCCCGAGCATGACAGATCAAGCCACACTCTCACCACAACCAACCACTTCATCCGGACGCGAACTCTACCAGGGCCGCGTTGACGGCTTCACCGGCAAGTCCGCCGAGGCACGGCAACAAGAGATGATCGATCGCGAGGAGCTGCGCGAGCTGACCGCGATCTATGCCCATCGTGCCGCGCATGGCGTGTCGCTGGCCGATCTGTTCACCGATGATGGCGCGATGTTGTTCAGCTATCCAGGCCAGCCCGCCGCCGAGGCGCGTGGCCGCGCCGCGCTCGACGCGATGTTCAAGGATCTTGCGAGTGCGGAACACCGGCCGCTGCCGATGATCCACAACAATCTCGTCAAGATCGACGGCGACGACGCCGAGGGTATCTGCTCGATCGAGCTGCGCCTGACCCAGAACGGCCAGAGCATGATCGGCTCGGGCTTCTACAAGGACCGGATGCGCCGCGTGAACGGGACGTGGAAGTTCGTCGAGCGCGACATGCACTTCATTCACATGGTGCCGATCCAGAAGGGCTGGGCCGACGGGCCGGTCTGAGGCGATGCCGAGGTCGGCCAGCCGCGCGCTGTACGAAGGCCGTATCAACGGCTTCGCCGGCAAGTCGGCCGAAGCGCGCCAGCAGGAGCTGCTCGATCGCGAGGAGCTGCGTGAGCTGATCGCGACCTATGCGCACCGCGCGGCGCAGGGCGTGTCTATGGCCGATCTGTTCACCGATGATGGCGCGATGCTGATGCGCCTTCCCGGCCAGCCGCCCACCGAGGCACGCGGCCGCGCCGCGATCGACCAGCGCTTCCGCAATCGCACGGACGCACTCCTGCGGCCACTGCCGATGATCCACAACAACCTCGTCCGGATCGACGGCGACCAGGCCGAAGGCATCTGCTCGATCGAGCTGCGCGTGACCCAGCACGGCCAGAGCATGATCGGCTCGGGCTATTACAAGGATCGCATGCGGCGCGAGAACGGGGCGTGGAAGTTCGTCGAGCGCGACATGCACTTCATCCACCTGGTGCCGATCCAGAAAGGCTGGGCCGACGGGCCGGTGTGAGCCGCGCCCCTTCCACCGGTACTTCTTTCTTTGTCATTCCCGCGAAAGCGGGAATCCAGTGCTGACGCCTTTTCGGTCCGCTGAGCAAATCTAGCGCCCAGTACAGCCGGATTCCCGCTTTCGCGGGAATGACGAGTAATTTTATCCAGCTACCCCCATCGGCGGCGCGCCGTCGAGGCGGACGGCCTGCATCAATCGCCGCGTCGTGTAATCCGGCACGGCGAAGTGCTGCACCGCGTGGTTGTCCCACAAGGCGACGTCGAAGACCTGCCAGCGATAGCGCAGCTGATATTCGGGGCTGCCGATATGGGCGAACAGCATCGCCAGGATCCGGTCGCTCTCCGCCTTGGTCAGCCGGTCGATCGCGATCGTCCAGGCCGAGTTGACGAACAGCATTTTGCGGCCGGTTCGAGGATTGGCGATGATCACCGGATGCGACACCGGCGCCCGCGTCTTCAGCTCCTCGGGTACGCCGTAATTGGCCGGCGCATTGGTTCGCGCGATCGCGGCGACCGGCGAATGGCTGGCAGTCAGCGGCGCGAGGAAGTCCTGGATCGCCGGCGACAGACCCTCATAGGCGGCGCGCATGCTGGCAAAGCAGGTATCGCCGCCCGTCTCGGGGAGGATATGCGCCTGAAGCATGCCGGCGACCGGCGGCGACCGCAGATAGGTGCTGTCGGAATGCCACCGATCGGTCCCCCGCCCCTTCGCGCTGGTCTGATCGAGGGTGATGACGTTCGGCTCCTTCGACGCAAGCGATTGGAACTCCGACTGATGGATCGGCCCGAACGCCCGGGCGGCGCGCAGATGATCCTCCTCGCTCAGCTGCCTCTGCCCGGTGAAGAACAGCGCGCCATGCTCGTCCATCGCCGCTTTGATCGCCGACACAATCGCCGGGTCGAGCGGCTGCGCAAGGTCGACGTCCCGCACCCGCGCGCCGAACCGGCCGGTCAGCCTCTCGATATCCATGACCATATCCTCTGCCTGACGCAGCTTCACATGGCGAGGCAGCGCGATGCAATTGTCTCCGCGGGGCTTTTCCGCCTAGGCTCGGCGGCGGTGGCCGAAAGAAACGAATTCAACTCCTGAAGGAACCAGGCCGATGACCGACACCGCGCCACGCACCGGCAGCAAGGCCTGCCCGGTCCATTTCGACAACGACACCCCCGAGCATGCCCGCCAATGGGCCGAGACCTATCGCAAGCTGCGCGAGGACAGCCCGCGCGCGTGGAGCGAGACCCATGGCGGCTTCTGGGTGGCGACAGAACTCGCCGACATCGTCGGCCTGGCGCAAAGGTCCGATGCCTTTTCGGTCCACAAGGAGTTCGATCCCGACACCGGCGAGGTGCGCGGCGGCATCCTCATCCCGCCGGTCAAGGGCTTTCGCGGCATTCCCAATGAAGCGGATTCGCCCGAATGGGACGGCATTCGCGGCTTCGTCAACCGCCGCTTCTCGCCACGCTCGGTCGAGCTGCGCCGAGAGAAGGCGCAGCGGCTCGCCGCCGGGCTGATCGACCTGGTGATCGAGCGCGGAAAATTCGACATCGTCGACGATCTCACCAGCCCGCTGCCGGCGCTGGTGACGATGGACGTGTTCGGCTTTCCGCTCGAGGAATGGCGCTCCTTCTCCGACCCGTTCCACGTCATGGCCTATTCCTCGCCGAGCACGCCGGGCTTTGCCGAGCGGACCGGTGTATTCCTCGATTTCTTCTTCCGCCGGGTCGACGAAGAGGTCGCGCTGCGCCGCAAGGAACCGCAGGATGATTTCCTCACCCATCTCGCGATCGGGACGATCGACGGTGTGCCGCTCAGCCATGAACAGATCCACGACCTTGCGTTCAACATCATGGCCGGCGGCGTCGATACGACGACCTCGCTGACCTCGAACACCCTGCTCTATCTCGCGCGCAACCCGGAGAAGCGCCAGCAGCTGATCGACAATCCCGGGTTGATGCCGCTCGCATGTGAAGAATTCGTCCGCTTCTTCACGCCGGTGCAGGCGCTGGCGCGCAACGCCAGGGACGATGTCGAGGTCAACGGCTGGCAATTCGACAAGGGCGACCGTGTGCTGCTCGCCTATGCCGCCGGCAATCGTGATCCCGCCGCCTTCGACGAGCCCGACGAGGTCAAGCTCGATCGCTTCCCCAACAAGCATATCGGCTTTGGTGCCGGCATGCATCGCTGCCTCGGCTCCTTCCTCGCCCGGCTGATGTTCCAAGTGATGGTCAGCGAGGTGCTGACGCGCATGCCGGATTACCGGGTGATCGAGGAAGAGGCCGAGCCCTATCACACCATCGCCAAGGTCAACGGCTGGATCCGCATCCCCGCGACCTTCACGCCCGGGCCGAAGGTCGGTGCGGTCATCGGCTGATCAGAAATCGGCGAGGAAGTAGAAGTTGACGCGCCGCACATCGTCGAGCTGGACGGTGTTGGGCGCGATCACCTTCCAGTTGCGCTTGTCGAAAATGTTGTTGACCGTGAAGCGGAAGCTGACCGGCGTCTTGCCGATGGTGAATGCCTGGCGCAGGCCGAGGTCAATCGCCGTGTGCGCCGGCAGCATCACCTGCCGCCCGCCGAGCGCGGCATAGGGCGCCGAGGTCAGCGCGCGGCGCCCGTCGTGCAGCATGGCGACGGTGAAGGTCAGCCCGCCAAAGATGTCGGTGCGGTAGTTGGCGTCGATCCGCGCATGGAGCTTCGGCGTGCCGGCCGGCAGTCGCCCGAGCAAGCCGGCCTTGACGCCAAAACCGCTGACCTCCGGCTTCATCATCACCGCGCCGGCAAGGATCTGCAGCCGCGAGGTCAGCTTGCCGCTGGCCGAGACCTCGACGCCGCGATGGCGGACGGTGCCGAGCTGCACATAGCGGCCGATGCCGTCGTAGCTGAAATAGGGCTTCTTGATCTGGAAGATGCTGGCGACGACGTGCATCAGCGCGATGTCGACCTTGATCCCGGCATCGATCTGGTGCGTGAGCGAGGCGGGCAATTGCTCGTTGCGGTTGGTCGCGCTTTCCGGCGCGGTGCCGCTATCCTCCAGCCCGGTGACATAGCCTGCATAGAGCGCGACATGCTTGAGCGGCCGGATCATGACACTGGCATTGTAGAGCCACGGCCGCGTGCTCGAGCCGGTGGTCCCGCTCGGCTCCCGGACGTCGGCGCGATAGATCGTCTTGGTGACGCCGAGGTTGACCTGGCCGACGTCTTCGAGCCGGCCGATATAGCCGAGCGTGAAATTGTCCTGGCGCAGCGTCGCGATCGCCGGCCTGCCGAACTGAGTCGCCGGCCGCGGCTCCGGATCGCGCTCGCCGAGGATGACATCGCCGAAATTGAAATAGTCCGAGCCACCGCTTTCGATATGGCGCCGGCGGCCCTTGTATTGCAGCAGGAAGTTGTGGCGCAGCCGCCCGCCGTCCAGCCTGTAGGAGAGCAGCGCGTCCCAGCTGTTGGCGTAGCTCTTTTGCACCGGATCGATCACCATCAGATGCGACGACAGCCCGCTCGCTTCGCGCACCAGGAAGATTTCCGAGTAGTTGTGCAACCGGTTGATCCGCGACTGCATGATGCCGCCGCGAAATCTGAGCCGTTCGGTCAGCGGCACCGTGAACAGCGCGCCGAAGTTGATGTTCCAATTGTCCTGCTTCGCCCAGCGCTGCGCGAGATTGCGGCCCGGCTTCGTCGTGTGCGGGACGAAGGGCCCGTTGACGTAGATGATCGGGCGGGTGTCGCCATCGTAGAGATGCGAACCGGAGAAGATCGGCTTGACCTCGAAGCCGCCGAAACGGATCGGCGCGATCAGGCTGATGTTGAAGGTCCGCTGGACCGCGCCGTCGGGGTTGCCGGTCCACGCTCGGCTCTCGCCGGTGCCGAGCGCGAAATGGTCCTTCACGATCGGGATCTGGGTGTAGAAGTCGAAGGCGTATCCGCCATATTGCGTCGCATTCAGCCCGAGGTTGACGGTGAACCTGTCGCCGACCGGCCGCAGGCGATGGGCGAGGATGCCGGTCGGAGCCGGTGACGGATAGTTCAGCGCGGCAAAGCCGACGCGGATGTCCGATCCCTCGCGCAGCCGGGTCGGCACGATCCCGTACTGGTCGAAATAGACCCCCTCCATCCTGGAATTGCCGGCGCGCTGTGGATTGAAGCCACGCACGTCGGTGTCGCTGTAGATCCCGACCGTTTCCTGGCCGATCGAGCCGCCGAACGCGTCCTCGGCCTGGGCGACGGCATTGGCCGCGGAAAGCTTGGTCGGCGGTGGCGGCGGCGCCGGCGCAGCGCGGCGTTCCTTGCCGGACGGGGTTTCCGCCGGCAGCGCCGTGACGACCGCCGCGGTCGGCGCCGGCGCGACCGCGCTCAGGCGAACACCTCCCCGAGCTCGCGCGTCGCCGGTCGCGCGCGCTGGTAGATCGCGATCGCTGCGTACCACATCCCGACGGCCACGATGTTGATCAGGAGATTCATCACGAAGGTGCCGACCGGATTGCCGGCGAACACGAGCACGGCGACGGCCGACGCGGCGATCAGCACGCCGAAATAGATCGCGATGACGCCGAATATCGGCCAGAAGCGGCCCGCGGTCCTTTCCCAGCTCTGCCTCATCGCCTCCCTGATCGTGGCTCGCTCGGCGAGCAGTATCGGCACCGCGATCGACCAGCGAACGACGAGAATCACGCCTGGGACGATCAACAGGACGATACCGAGAAAAGTGGCGAGCCCGGTGACGAACAACAGCCCGAACATCGCCGGCATCCGCGAACCCCGTTCGCCGTCACTCATCAGGCCGAGCTTCTGCAAGGCCGCGACGGTCAGCCCATATTGCGCGACGAAGCTGACGATCCCGCTCACCGCGAAACTCTGACGCGGGCTGGCGTCGAGCAGCGTGTCGAGTGTCGCAAGGGCAATGATCGCGATTGCAGCCGCCACAGCATTGCCGCGCACCAGATCGTCAGTGCGCGCCAGGATCGTGCCGGTTGTCTCGGGCTCCCCCACCCTATCCCCCTTGTTTTGGTTACTGGATGGCGGTTGCGATGCCGCCCGGTCAAGCGCCGATCCTAGTAACCATTGCCCAGCGCCCTGCGCCTCCATAGCCTCTCCGCGCGGGAGTCGGCCGGGGCGGAAGGGAGCATGATGGCGAAGATCAGCCGGGAAGCAGCGGCGATAGCAGCCGCCAATCTCGTCCAGGCTGTGATGGCGGCGAAAACCGCCAAATCGGCCGAAACCAAGATCCGGATGGACCCGGTGACCCAGGCCGAGGGACTCTATCGCCGGTTCTTCGCGCTGGTCCGCGAGATCGAGGAGGACTAGCCATGGCGGCGATCGACGGCAGCGCGCTCTATGGCGGCTGGAAGGTGATCTCGACGGTGGTGACCACCGAGGGCGAAGGCGAGCAGGTGATCCCCAGCACCGGCTATCTGCTGTTCACGCCGGAGCACCGCATCTCGGCGATCGTCGGCCGGCCGGACCGCAAGCCGGCGACCAATGAGGCCGAGGAGCTGGCGCTTGCCCGTTCGCTGATGGCCTATACCGGCCGCTTCGAGCTGAAGGAGGACCATTATGTCGCCAAGCTCGACATCTCCTCGACCATGCTCGCGCTCGACGATCCGCAGATCCGCTATTTCAAGATCGACGGCGATACGCTCACCATCTCCATGCCGATGAAGCCGAGCACGGTCCGCCCCGGCGTGCGCGACAGCACCGTCTTGACCGCGGTGCGCGAGCGATGAGCGGCCTGACCGTCACCCCGCTGACGACGACGATCGGCGCCCGGATCGACGGCATCGATCTGCGCGAGCCGATCTCCGACGCGGACGCCGCCGCCATCCGCCAGGCGCTGGCCGATCACTTCGTCATCCTCTTTCGCAGCCAGCCGATCGATCTCGCCCAGCAGAAGGCGGTGGCGAGCATCTTCGGTCCGCTCGGCACCGCCGAGGCGCATCGCCTTGCCGGCGACACCGATCCCGCGACGGTGCTCGACAATGCGCTCTACGCCGTCGTCGATGGCGCGCAGCTGCCCAGCGTGTTCATGTCGCGCGACGAATATGACGACTGGCACGTCGACAGCAGCTTCTGCGACCAGATCCCGAGCATCGCCTGCCTGCGCGCCGAGGTCCTGCCGCCCTATGGCGGCGGCACCTGCTGGGCGAGCATGGCCCGCGCCTATGAGGCACTCTCGCCGACCATGGCGGATTGGCTGGAGACGCTGAATCTCATCTTCGCGCCGCCGACCGGCTATCGCGCCGCGCTCGGCGTTCACAAGCTCGATCCCGAAATCCAGCGGCAATGGGACGAGAAGTTCACCGCCAAGCTGCACCCGCTGGTCACCCGCCACCCGGTCAGCGGCCGCAAGATGCTGTGGCTGAACCCGGTCTATGTGGTGAAGGTCGACGGCCTGGCCAATAGCGAGAGCGCGATGCTGCTGCGCCATCTCTACCAGCATTGCACCCGGCCCGACTTCGTCTACCGCCATCTCTGGGAAGCGGGCGACATCATCATCTGGGACGAACTGGCGACGATGCACCGCGCGCCGAAGGACTATATGCCCCACCCACGCCGCGTCGTCCGCGTCTTTGCCGGGCTGACCACCCCGACCGCGGCGCGCGACATGGTGACGGCGCCCGTCAGGGCGCCGTCTTAGTCATTGAATTCTATGTTCGGTTGGCCCGCGTCAGGGCGTTGCGGCGTTGGCGGCGTTGTCCGCAGGCGCGGCCGCGTTCATGTCGGTCGCAGCGTTCATATCGGCCGCATTATCGGCCGGTGGCGGGCTTTCGACCGGCGTATTCATCGCCGCGGCCTCGTTGAAGGCGGCGTTGTTGGTCGCGGAGCCACCACCGCACGCGGCCAGCGAAAATCCCACTGCGGCAAGCAAGAGGAACTTGCGATCCATTGATTTCATCCTCCCGTTTCGACGGCTTTGCGTGGATTGACGCCAGACCGTCCCACCTTGAAGCGACGCAACCCTAACGCGCGCAGCGAACACCGCGTCCGCCCTCTCCTGGCCCCCAATCGGACCGAGGACGCAATCGACGCCGATGCCCTAACAACCCGCGTCACGATCAAACCGATGGTAACCATCGCTCCGGATGGCGGCAATGGGTCGATTGAACCAAATGGTTAACGGACTGTGAGGACGGCCCGATGACCGCGCCCGGGCGCTGGCCTATGGTCCTGGCATCGAACGGCGGTCGATGCGGCAATTTCTGCCGTTCCGCAGGACCGGACGCCCGGCAGGAGAAACGCATGGCACTCCACCATCGGCTGATCGGCCAGGCGGCGCGGCTCTACTGGCGCATCCGCCGGCCGCGCACGCTTGGGGTCCGCGCCGTCGTGCTCGATCGGGAGGACCGCGTCGCTCTCGTCCGCCATACCTACCTCGACCAATGGTACCTGCCGGGCGGCGGGGTGAAGAAAGGCGAGAGCATTCACGCCGCCCTGCTGCGCGAGCTCAAGGAGGAAATCGCCCTCGGCGACGCGACGATCGAGCGGGTTCTCGGCGTCTATCACAGCCGCCGCGAGGCGAAGGACGACCATATCGTCATTTTCGTCGTGCGGGCCGCCGAGGGCGCGGATGACGAGCTGCGACGCGCCGATCCCGCCGAGATCGAGGACGTCCGCTGGTTCCCGTTCGATCAGGTCCCCGCCGACGTGTCCTCCGCAACCGGCCGGCGCCTGGCGGAATATCGCGCCGGTGCGGTCGGAGTGGGTCTGTGGTAGGTGCGGCAAGCCAATGAGCAGGATGCAGGACGGCAGCGCCGGTGACGCCGATTATGGCCGGATCGGAAAGGGCTATGCCGATTATCGCCAGCCCGAGCCGCGGATCGCAGCGCTGATCCTCGCGGCGCTGGGCGATGCCCGGACCGTGCTCAACGTCGGCGCGGGCGCCGGGTCCTATGAGCCGGTCGACCGCGATGTCACCGCGGTCGAACCCTCGGCGTCGATGCGCGACCAGCGGCCGCCGCATCTGCCGCGCGCGATCGATGCGACCGCCGAGTCTCTGCCCTTCCCCGACCGCAGCTTCGACGCGAGCATGACGACCTATTCCGTCCACCAATGGTCGGACCTGCACGCCGGTCTCGCGGAGATGCGCCGGGTGACGATCGGCCCGGTGCTGGTCCTGAGCTGCGACCCGCAGGCGCTCGACCGCTACTGGCTCAACGATTATGCGCCCGAGGTGATCGCGGTCGAGGCGCGCCGCTATCCCCCGATCGCGACGATCTGCGCAGCGCTCGGCGGCACCACCGAGGTGCGCCATGTCCCGATCCCGCTCGACTGCCGGGACGGCTTCAACGAGGCCTATTACGGCCGGCCGGAGCGCCTGCTCGAGCCGGGCGCGCGGCAGGTCTGCTCGGCCTGGAGCTTCGTCGCGCCCGAGGCCGTCGCGCGCTTCGAAGCGCAGCTCGGCGCGGACCTCGCGAGCGGCGCCTGGGACCGGCGCTATGGCGCACTGCGCAGCCAGCCGAGCTTCGATGGCCCGCTGCGGCTGGTCATCGCGCGCTAGCCAAATCTAGTCGATCAGCTCCAGCAGCGGCATCGGCTCAGGGTCGCGCCGCCGCTCGACCACCCTTTCATCCTCGCTCACCGTGACCCAGTCGACCGGGCAATCGACCACCACCGTCTCGCCCTCGATGCGGATCAGCGCGGCGCCGTCCGTGGCGATGTCGAAGCGCCAGCGATCGCAGTTCCACGACGCCTCAAGCAGCGTGCCGCCGCTGGTCGACACATAGAAGATGTCGCTCGCCGGGATCGGCAGCGACCCCTCCACGTCGCCGCTGATCGCCAGCCGGCCATCCTCGATCTCAAGCCTGATACCCATCGCCTTGTCCCGCGATTCGTGGGCTGCGATTATAGGAACATATCAGGAACATTGGCAACCGGTCGACGCGGCCGTCGCGATCCTCACGGGCGTTAACCGCCTTCGTGTCGGAACCCGCAAAATCCTGTTCCGTTGTCGCAACGGCCCTGGCCAGGAGGGAAGAAAGGGGGCGAAGGCGTTGGACATGCGAGCCTGCCTCCCGCTTCTTGCCACGCTCGCGCTGGCCGCCCCGCTGCTCGCCAGCTGCCGCGACCGATCGCAGCCGCCGCCCGCCAGCAAGCCGGCCCGGCCGCCCTTCGCCCTGCCGCTCGCCGCCGGCCCGTCGCCGCCCGCGCCCTTCGCGCCGACGGTCGACGCACTGCCGCCCGCCTCCAGCCCGCTGCCTGTAACCCTCGCCGAGGGGCCGGAACGCTATCGCCAGATCGACCAGGCGCTCGGCGCGAGCGAGGCCTTCGCCGCCAGCCCACCCGATTATGTCGTGAGCTATCGCGGCACGCCGGTCTCGGTCTGGCGATCGGACAACGGCTGGATCCGCGCGGTCGAGCGGCTCGCCGACGGCGAGCGCGCCTATTTCTACCGCGCGCTGACCGAGCAGCCCTATCTCATCGCCGGGCCCGGCGCCGCCTATGGCTATGACCGCGACGAGCTGGCGGCCGCCTATGACAATGACGGCCGCGCGCTCGCCAGCCTGGACGCATCGCACCGGGTGATTCCAGCGGCACGGCTGCTCGACCGCGGCCGCGCGCTGCACGCGCGAATCATGCAGAGCCAGCACGAGGCCGCGCATCAGGACTGGCAGCCGATCAGCGCGGCGGCCGACGCCCAGCGGCTGCGCTGGCGGCACGGCCTCGGCGAGCAGGCCGACTGGCGCGACTGGCATGAGGACCAGACCGCCGATCGCGAGACCCGCTGGGCGGCGGAGCGGGAGCAGCGCCTGGCCTATGTCGCGACGCTTCGCGTCCTGCCCGCGCCACAGCCATCCCACCCGCAGCCGGAAGCCGCGCCGGCGCTTGCGCTCGCCGCTGCCCCGGCGCAGGCCGCCGAGCCAGTGCCTCCGGCCACACAACCGAAGCCGCCCGCCGCGCCGCCAGCCGTTCCGGCCAAGACATCCGGCCCGGCCGCAACCGCGTCGAAGCCCGCGGCGGCGCACCGCAGCGAGCCTCCACGCAAGCGCACCGCCACGGCGAAGGCGAAGCGCAAGGCCGCCAAGACCCGCAAGCGCCCGCGTCGCGCCCCGCAGGCCGCTGCCATGGCACAGCCGCAGCACATCGAGGCGGCGGCGGAAGCGCAGCACACCGAATCGCCGGCGAAGGCCAGGCGGCGCAATCGCCCGCCCAAATTCCTCCGTGACGTCGGCGATTTCCTCGACCGCACCTTCGGCAGTGGCGTCCGCGTCCATCGGAACGCCGAACCGCCGACGGAGGAGTAGGAGGCAAGCGCGCGTTGCACGATCCTCCTGCCGCGGCAGGTTGATTGCCGGCGATTGCGGTAGCACGGTTGATATTCGGCTGGCTCAGCACGCGATCCCGCTGCCGTGCTCATCCGGAAATCGGGACGAGAGGCGATGAAACAGGACGAAGGGATGAGCTGGCTCCCCGGCCATCAGATCGCCGAGCGGATCCGCGGCGGAAGTCTGTCGGCGAACGAGGTTGTCGAGACCGCACTGCACCGCATCGCGGCGATCGAGCCGTCGATCCATAGCTTCATCACCGTCTCGGCCGAGATCGCGCGAGAGCGGGCCGCGCAGATCGACGCGCTGCCGCAATCGGAAAAGCAAGGCGATCTGCTCGGCGTCCCCTTTTCCGCCAAGGACAACATCCTCACCGCCGGGGTGCGCACGACCGCGGCGTCGCGGCTGCTCGAAACCTTCGTGCCGGCGGAGGATGCCGCTGTCATCAGCCGCCTCGACGCCGCAGGCGCCGTGCTGCTGGGCAAGGCCAACCTGCCCGAATTCTCGATGTGGGGGCGATCGCGCAATCTCGTCGCGGAGGAATGCCGCAACCCTTGGGATCTGCGTCGAACCTGCGGCGGATCGAGCGGTGGTTCGGGCGCGGCGGTGGCGGCCGGGCTGGTACCGATATCGATCGGCACCGACGATGGCGGCTCGATCCGCCTCCCCGCCGCACTCAACGGGGTCCTGGGACTATTTCCCAGCCCCGGCCGGGTTCCGCTCGACGGGGTGATCATCGGCGGCGTGGTCTCCGCCGCCGGGCCGTTGACCCGCGACGTCAGGGACGCCGCGCTGTTCCTCGACGCGATGACGCCGGGTGCGGGATTTGCGCAGGGCATGGATGCAGGCATCGCCGGCTTGCGCATGGCCTGGATCAGCGAGGTCGAAGGCCTCGCGGTCAACGATCCACGCGTCGCCGCTTGCGCCCGGGCCGCCGCATCCGTCCTGGCGCAGGCAGCCGGTACGGCGCTCGATGAGCCGGGGCTCGGGCTCGTCGACGCCCTGTGGGGCGCAGCCGCGGTGCTCAGCCCCTTCCCGGACGCGACCTACGGCGGATTGCGACCGTGGCACCTTCCCGAGATTCAGCGGGCCATCGCGGAGCCGGGCTGGGAAGAACGCCTTGCCCCCAATGCCCGGCCGGACAGCGTTTCGGGCGCGGAAGCCGCGCCGCCGAGCGAGGAAGCGAAGCAAGTTCTCCGCCGCGTGGTCGAGCAGATGGACGGCATTTTTGCGCGTTGTGACGTGCTGTTTACGCCGACGATCGACCAGATCGCCCCGCTCATCACCGACGACTGGATCTATCCCTACGCGCCGCCCGAAGCGGGCCCGCAGGAAGCGATCCGGCAATATGTGAAATACACGCTGCCGGTGAACGTCGCCGGCTGCTGCGCGGTTTCGATACCCTGCGGCTTCGTCGACGGGATGCCGGTCGGCCTCCAGGCGATCGGCCGGCGCGGCGCGGAGCTGACCCTGCTGCGCGTCGCGCGGACGTTCGAGCAGATCAGTCCCTGGGCTGGCGCACGGCCAGCGCTGACCGGGCACGATTGACAGTTATGTGCAGGGCCGGCGCCTCCTCGCAAATGGGACGCCGCGACGGAAGCCGAACGGTGAGATTGTCCACTTTGGGTGGAAACCGGACTTTTCTCAACGTTGATAATAGACGTCGCTTATCGCACCCGAGCATCGGTCGATATGCATTCCAATGCCACCGCCGCCGGCGGAGACAATTAGGTTGCCATTGGTTGCACGCTTCATGGGCATGCGCTGATAAGCAACCCACCCATTGCCGGTCTCATCGGCTTCCACAGTGAGCTTGTATCTCTTTGTCCTTGCGGGGTTCTGATGCGAGCCGATAATTGCCTCAGCGATCTCCCTTGCTGTCTTCGCATCCGGCACGAGCGGACCGATTTTCGATCCGCAAATAGCGCCTTGCGCATTAGCTACCCCGGACCACCCGAGAGTCAGCGCTGCGATCAGGAAGCCTCTCATTGGGCCAATATCAACACAGTGCGAAATGTCCGCAATGGGTCGAATGCGGCCATCCCCAGGACGGGCGCTCCATAGCTGCGTATTTCGCGTCCACTGGTCGGTGGAGGTTGCATAGCATCATTGCCTCCCGCCAAGGTCGCGTCCCTGATTCCCGCGTGAAAGGCTGTGACGAATGGACCTCAAGCTTCAGGGCAAGCGTGCGCTGATCACCGGCAGCAGCGCCGGGATCGGCGCCGAATGCGCCCGCTGGCTGGCGCGCGAGGGCTGCCAGGTCGTCGTCCACGGCCGCAACCGCAAGCGCGCCGACGAGACCGCCGCCGAGATCACCGCTGCCGGCGGGCAGGCCGCGGTCACGATCGGCGATCTCGAGACCGATGAGGGCGCCGACACCATCGCCGCGGAGGCGCTGGCGGCGTTCGGCGGGATCGACATCCTGGTCAACAATGCCGGCTATGCGGTGCGGCCCGACGTGCCGGATTGGCTCGACATCCCCTCGTCGGATTTCATCAAGAGCTTCAACATCAACGTCGTCGCCCATGTCCGCATGGCGCAGCGGCTGGCGCCGGGGATGATCGCGCGCGGCTGGGGCCGGATCATCAACTTCACCTCGGTCGCCGGCTATCAGTCCTTGGGCATGATGCCGGACTATGGCGCCGCCAAGGCCGGAGTACACAACTTCACCATCAACCTGTCGCAGATGATCGCCGACAAGGGCGTGACGGTGAACACGATTGCGCCCGGCCGGGTGATGACCCGCGGCGTCCAGATCAACCAGGCGGCGCGCGCCGGCAATCCACGCTGGGCCAACAGCGGTGAGGAAGCCGAGCGCATGTTCAAGGCACGCATGACGCCGCAGCCGATCGACCGGATGGGCGAGCCGGAGGAAATCGCCGCCGCCGTCGCCCTCCTCGCCAGCCCGCTCAGCAACTACACCACCGGCGCGCTGTGGCGGATCGACGGCGGCATCAGCAAGGCGCTTTAATCAAACAGACAAAGGAGAAACGGGATGCCGCTGGAATCGATCAGAGATAAATATGTTCTCGTCCTCGGCGGGAGCGACGGCATGGGCTATGCGACCGCCGAATATCTGCTGCGCTCGGGCGCCAACGTCACGATCAGCGCGCGCACCGAATCCAAGCTGATGGCGGCGCGCGACCGGCTGTTGAAGGACACCGGCGCCGCGCCCGACAAGCTGCGCGCAATCGCCGGCGATGCCTGCGACGCCGCCTCGGTCGAAAAATCGGTCGCGCATGCCGCTGGCCCTGCGGGCGCGATCGACGGCATCTTCGTCGTCGCCGGCGGCGGCAATTTCGCCGCGGTCACCAAGAATACGCCGGAGACCCTGGCCGCCGAATGGGCGCTGAACGTCTTCCCACTCGCCAATGCGATCGTCTCGGCGGTGCCGCGGATGAAGGCGGCGGGCGGATCGATCGTCGCGTTGTCCTCGGGCGCCGGCGTGCGCACCTATCCCGGCCTGTCCGCCTATGGCGCGTGCAAGGCCGGGCTCGACCATTATGTTCGCGTCGCCGCCGATGAGCTCGGCGAGCACAAGATCCGGGTCAACGCCGTCCAGCCCGGCCTCACCCAGAACGGCCGCAATGCCGGCATGCTCGACGACGGCCCCTATACCGAAATCTTCAAGGCGCTGACCCCGCTCGGCCCCTATGGCCTGCCGGAGCAGTTCGCGCCGATGGTGACCATGCTGCTGAGCGAGGAGAGCAGCTGGATCACCGGCCAGGTCTTCGCGATCGACGGCGGCATGACGCTGCGCGCTTACGGCGGCAGGTTGCAAGCGCCGGCTTAGGCAAGCCATCGGCCGGGCTTGCCGGCGCGCTGAACGCCGATCACTCTAAACACCGACGTTCAGCCGGAGCGCGCATGCCCTTCTTCGAGAGCCTGCTGGTCCTTCTCCTCGCGGCGATCGTGCTGCTGCAGGTCGCGCACCGCTTTGCCCTGCCCTATCCGGCGATGCTCGCGGGGGCCGGAGTCGCGGTGGCGATGGTGCCCGGCGTGCCGTCGCTGCCGATCGACCCGCGCATCGCGCTCGCCCTGTTCATCTCGCCGGCGCTGCTCGACGCCGCCTATGATTTTCCGCTGGCGACAGTGCGCCGCTACTGGGGTCCGCTGCTGATGCTCGCGGTCGGCAGCGTGGTGGTGACCGCGGCGGTAGTCGCATGGGCGGGATGGATGTTCGCCGGCCTGCCGGTCGCAGCGGCGATCGTGCTCGGCGCGATCGTCGCGCCGCCCGATGCTGCCGCCGCCACCGCGGTGCTCTCGGGCATCTCGATCCCGCGCCGCACCGATGCCGTGCTGCGCGGCGAGAGCCTGTTCAATGATGCCGCCGCGCTGCTGCTGTTCAGCGGTGCGCTCGCGGTCCAGAACGCCGGCGCGCTCGACGGCCGGGTCGGCTTCCATCTCGCCATCGCCGCCCCGGGCGGCATATTGCTCGGCTATCTCGCCGCCAGGCTGATGCGACAGGCCATGCGGCTTGTCGGCGACACGCTCGGCGCCAATCTGCTGCAGTTCGTCGGCTGCTTCCTGCTGTGGATCATCGCCGAGCGGCTGGAATTCTCCGCCGTCTTGTCGATCGTCGCCCTCGCGATGACCATTGCCAACAGCGGCGATGGCGGCAGCTCGCCGCGCATGCGCGTCCAATCCTATGCGGTGTGGAGCGCGGCGGTGTTCGTGCTCAACGTCCTCGCTTTCCTGCTGATGGGCATGCAGGCGCGAACGATCCTCTCGGCGATGTCGGAAGGCACGCTGCAGCACGCGCTGGCCTTCGCCGCGCTGGTCGTCGCGCTTGTCATCGTCACCCGCTTCGCCGTCGTGATGGGCTACAACCGCTTCGCGACCTGGCGCTACCGGCGCCGCGGCGGGGCGAAGCCGGCGAGCTTCAAGCAGGCGCTGCTCGGCAGCTGGTGCGGCATGCGCGGGCTGGTGACGCTGGCGACCGCCTTCGCCCTGCCGGCGCATTTCCCGCAGCGCGACCTCGTCGTGCTGACCGCCTTTGCGGTGGTGATCGGCACCCTGGTGGTGCAAGGCCTGACGCTGGTGCCGGTGATCCGCCTGCTCGGGCTCGACCGCAGCGCCGACGGTGCGAAGGAGATCGCCAAGGCGCGTGCCGAACTCGCCGTCGCGGCATTGGATGCGCTCAGCGAGCAAGGCTCCGAGGCCGCGGAATTGCGCGCCAGCTATCAGGCGAGGCTCGACGCGCGCGAGGATGCGGCGATCGCCGCGGCCGTGAGCCGCCAGAAGCGGCTGGGCCTCATGGCGGTTGCGGCGCAACGCCGGGCGCTGGAGCGGCTGCGCAGCGAGAACCGGGTCAATGCCGACGAATACAACCTGCTGCTCGAAGAGCTCGACTGGCGCGAGCTGACGCTGCTGCCGCCGGATCAGCGCCGGGTCGAGGAGCATTAGCCCAGGCGAACACACGCAACGAAAGGATTCCCGTCATGAAGATCAGCC
>Ga0207667_10002254_pt1 | contig 24231 bp, 24 predicted proteins | sample KBSCornC52_FD_184301 | JGI IMG/M metagenome (GOLD analysis project Ga0207667, IMG submission 184301) | Corn rhizosphere microbial communities from Kellogg Biological Station, Michigan, USA - KBS Corn C5-2 (SPAdes) (version 2) | ecosystem: Host-associated > Plants > Roots > Rhizosphere > Soil ...
GGCGCGACGGCGACACGGTGGTGCCCAATGATTCCTCGGCCGAGGAGGTCCACGCCCTCGGGCTGAAGAAGTTCGTCGAGGAAGCCAAGCTGCTGTGGAACCTGTCGACCCCGACGCGGCATCCCAATATCGTCAGCGTCCGCAGCCTCTTCGAGATCCACGGCACCGCCTATATGGTGATGGACTTCGAGAGCGGCGTCTCGCTGTCACAGCTGCTGCGCAAGGGCCAGACGTTCAACGAGGAGAAGCTGCTCTCGCTGATCAAGCCGATCGCCGAGGGGCTGGAACGGGCGCACCGGGTCGGCGTGCTCCACCGCGACATCAAGCCGGCCAACATCCTGGTCGGTGAGGACGGCCGGCCGGTGCTGATCGATTTCGGCTCGGCGCGCTTCGAATCGAGCGAGGCGACCAACACCAAGGTCACCTTCCACACCCCGCCCTACGCGGCGATCGAGCAATATGTGAAAACCTACGTCCAGGGGCCGTGGACCGACATCTACGCGCTCGGCGTGGTGCTTTACGAATGCGTCACCGGCGAGAAGCCGCCCGAGGTGCTTGAGCGGCTCCACGGCGGACTCGGCGAGGTGCTCGCCGGCAAGCCCTGGCCGGGCTACAGCCGCCCGTTCCTGCGCGCGATCGACGCGGCGATGACGATCCGGCCCGAGGAGCGGCCGCGGTCGATCTCGCAATGGCTGACGATGTTCGACGCCGAGGACAAGGATACCGTCGGCAGCTACGACGATGACGCCACGCGCATCGGGACGCTGGCGGAAATGGTCGACCCGTCGCTGGCGACGATCGAGAAGCAGGCGCCGTCCAAAGTGGTCCTAAAGATGCCCGGCGAGGCAGCGCCGCAGCCGGTCGCCGCGGCGGCGCTGGCCGAGGCCGGCGTGTCGGCCAAGGCCGCAGCGCCGGCCAAGCCCTTCTGGCAGCCGCTGATCGGCATCGGCAACACGATCAAGCAATCGCGCGTCGCCCAGGCCGGTATCCTCCTCCTCGTCCTGTGCGTCGGCATCTTCGCGTTCCTGCGCGGCGGCATGAACAGCGCGCCGAGCAAGACGGCCACAGCCGCGGGCGCCACGGCCGGACCGAACGGCATGCCGATCGTCGCACCGCCAGGGGTCGATCCTGCAGCGATCGCCAGCATCGGCCAGCTGCCGTCGCTGACCGCCGCGCTGATCGACGATGCGAAACGGGCCGGGCGGCCGCGCTCGGAAATTGGCCGGCTGCAAGCGGGCAAGGCGAATATCGAGACGGCGATCGCCGACATCCAGAAGCTGGCGCCCGATCCCAAAGCCGGCGCGGCGGTGATGCAGCGCCTCGGCGAGCTCAACGACCTGACGCTCAAGATGGCCGGCGACCAGTCCTCGGCGCTCAGCCGGGCGGCGCGCGGCCAGCTCGCCAATCTCAAGAAGCTCGTGCCCTGGGGCGATCTCAAATCGCTCGCCCAGGCGTCGACGCCCGAGGAGCAATCCGCCGCCGCCTCGCTGCAAAGCGCGAAATCGCAGCTCGACGCCGCCACCGCCGATGTCTCCCGCGCGACCGATCCGGCCAGCGCGATCGCCGCGACCCATCGCGCCTTCGCTGCCTGGCAGAGCTTCGCCGGCGCGGCGGGCATGGCGGCCCCGCTGGCGCAGCGCCTCGCCGCGCAAAATGAGGAGAAGAACGCGCTGCCGCTGAAGCAGGCCGCCTTCACCCTGGTCGAAAAGGCCGCGCGTGAGACCGCGAGCCGGGTGGCCGCGCTGGCGGCCGGCGGCAAGCCGGGGTTGTTCGCCAACAAGGCGAAGCGCGATAGTTACAAGCTGCGCCAGGACAATGCGACCAAGGCGAAGGCGCAGCTGACCGAGCTCGATCGGCTCGCAGCCGCTGTGCGCAGCGCCACCACCGCGCCCGAGATCGAGGCGGCGCGCAGCCAGGCGGCGCTGATCAACACCCAGCTCTATTCGCTCTACAGCGCATCCTATGCGGCGCAGCAGGCGGCGCCGCAAAAAGGGCAGGCCGCCACCACCGAGAACGCCCAATAGGCGAGCAGGCGGCGGATCTTCCCGCGCTGTGCGGAGGGCGTTGATGGAACCGCAATGGCTGGCCCAAGCCAAACGCCTGCAGGCGATCGCGTCGACCGGGCTGCATTTTTCGCGCGACCCGTTCGATCGCGAGCGTTTCGCGGAAGTCGCCGCGATCGCCAATGAGATGCTGGCGGCGCTGGGCGACGTGCCGATCGAGCGGATCGAGGGCCTCGTCTCCGATTTCGCCCGTGGCTATGCGACGCCACGGGTGGACGTGCGCGGGGCGGTCATCGAGGATGACGCCATTCTCCTCGTCCGCGAGCGCAGCGACGGGCTGTGGACGCTGCCGGGCGGCTTTGCCGACGTCGGCCGCTCGGCCGCGCAGAACATCGAGAAGGAAATGCTGGAGGAAGCCGGCATCCGCGTCGCCGCCCGGCGCCTGTTTGGCGTGCGCCATATGGCGAGCCACCCCTACCCAGCTGACGTCCGCGAATTCTACAAGCTGTTCTTCCTGTGCGATCGGCTGGACGATCGCGCCCCGGCCGCAGGCGGAGAAACCAGCGAGGCCGGCTTCTTCCGGCTCGACGGATTGCCGCCGCTGTCGCGCGGCCGCGTGCTGGAAAAAGACATCGCCGCGGCCTTTGCCTATGCGGCCGACGCGAGCCGGCCGGCGTTCTTCGACTAGGCGCGCGCGATCGTCGCGGTGAGGCGGTTGCGCGCCGGCTCCTCATCCTCGACCCGTTCGTAGCGCACGCTGCGCGAGAGGCGGCGGACCAGCGGGATGCCAAGCCCGCCGACCTCGGCCTCCTCGAGTGTGGTGAAGCGCGAGGGCGTGGTTGATTCGAGCGGGTTGAACTCCGGCCCGGCATCCTCGACCGCCAACTCGATCGCTTCGGGCCGGGCGCAGATCTCGACAGTGAGGCTGTCGACCGCGCCATGGCGAATGACGTTGGTCACCAACTCCTCGAGGACCACCTCGAGGCGGTTGATCACCATCTCGTCGACCGCCAGCGGCGTTAGATAATCGAGCATCGCCAGCCGGCCGGTCTCGACCGCCGACATCGCGCTTGGCAGGGTTATGCGCACTGCCTTGTGGCCGTCACGGGAGGTCACCGCCTCATCGGGGACCGTCCCCTGCCGGCCATGCTGAGTCATGCAGTGACGAGAGCGACCGCTTCGGTTTCGGTCTGGAGGACCGGGACGATCTCGGTCAGCGCGACCGTCTCCATGATTTCCAGCACCGCCGGGTTCGCCCCGAACAGCGCGAGCTTGGCGCCGCGGCGATCGAGCGCACGGGCGGTGCTGAGCAGCATGCGAATGCCGAGCGAGGCGAGGAAGGTGACCTCGGTGAGATCGACCACCGCGGGCTTGCCGACCGGGACGATCCCGGCGGTGAAGCTGAGCTCGATGCGGTCGACGGTGCCCGAATCCAACCGGCCCTGGAGCGTCGCCCGGGTCACGCCGTCAACGTTCGAAATCTGCAGTTCCGTCATCATGTGCCCCTAAGCCAAAACCGTCAGTCGTCGAACCTCGTCACTCTGCTTCGTGCGTGTCAGTCGAACGTCGCCACGACCAGCGAGAAGTCATCGTCCAGTCCGCCGGGACGGGACGCCTCGCGGATCACGCGAAACAACCGCTGCGACTCGGTCAGCCCTTCGACAGGTTCATTCAGGAGCGACGGCAGGAAATCCTGAATCCCCCACTCCTCCCCCTCTTTTGTGACAATTTCGAATACGCCGTCGCTAAATACATAGAGCGAAGCGCCGGGCGGGACCGTCACGCTGTCCTTCTTGTAGGTCATGCTCGGCATCGCGCCGATAATGCCGTTCTTGGTCCGCATCGGGATCAGCTCGGAGCGATCCGGCGGCACGATATAGGCGGGATGATGGCCCGCGCTGGCATAATCGAGCCGGCGCGTGCTGGTGTTGTACACACCGTACCACATGGTGAAGTACAGCCCGTCATGGTCGTCCATCTGGAACAGGCCGTTGAGCGTGGTCAGCACCTGGGCGGGATCGGTCATGTCCGTGTTGGGCAGCGCGCGGTGGCGCAGCTGCTGCATCACCGCGACGCCGTGCATCGCCGCGCCGGTGCCATGGCCGGCGACGTCGATCAGATAGCACATGTGATGATCGTCGGTGAGCGAGCCATAGCCGAAGGCGTCGCCGCCGAGCCGGGCGCTCGGATGATACATCCAGTCGGCGCGAATCGGCCCCTCGCGAACCGGCGCCGGAAGCAGCGCGAGCACATAGGAGCTGGCCTTGCGCAGTTCGCGCTCCATCTCCTCCGCTTGCGCGATCTCGCTGCGCGTGCGCCATTCATGCTTGAACGCGCGGCCGCCGACCTGAAGGATCGAGCCGACCGGCAATTCGACCGGAGCGGTGACCCGGACGCCGTCGACGAAGGTGCCGTTGGTCGAATTGAGATCATTGACGACGAGCTTGCCGTCACGCGGAATTACGGTGCAATGTGAACGCGATACTTGGCTATCGGCGAGGACCAGGTCGGACGGCGGAAGGCGCCCGATGCGAACTCCGGCGGGGCCGACGACATGACGGCGGCCGATCTCGATGCCGTCGCTGAACTCGAGATAGTGCAGCCGATCGTCGGTCGGGACATCGGTGTCCCGCGCCAATGTGACGATCTGGGTGAATTCGTCGTCCACGCGATCTCCACCCGATTCCATGAAGCTTCACAGTCCTCTGGATGACCACCCGGGGACGAAGCATACGCGATCGCCTGCGTTACGCAAAGAACGGCGGGGTTAACCTCTCCGTCGCGATCAGGGCGCGGCGGGCGGCGTCGCCTGGGCGAGCGATCCCTGCTGACCGGTATAGGCGGTCCAGAGCTTCGCTGCGGCAGCGCGCGGGCCGGTCACCTGGGCGAGCACCTGGGCGGCGCCGACCTTGTCGCCGGAGCGCGCCAGGGCAATGCCGAGGCGGGTGTTGGCCGTGGCCGTATCGACGCCACCCTTGGACAGCGCCAGCCGATAGAGCTCGGCCGCCTGGGCATAGTCGCCGAAGCTGAGCGCGGCATCGGCGGCGGTCATCGCCGCCTTGCCGGTCGCGCTCGCCTTGGCCTGCTTGACCAGACCCGGCAGCGCCGATTGCGCGACGGCGGCCGGCGCTTTGGCCGGCGCCTTGCCCTTGGCCTTCGGCGGGGTCGCGGTCTTGTCGAGGATGTTGCGCTGGGCGCCCTCGGCAAGAACAGCCTTCGCTTCCCCGGCATAGCCGGCGGCCGTGGCCGCGGCGGCATAGTCGAGATATTCGCTCTCGCCCCTCAGCCCGCCGGTCGCACGCGCCAGACGCAGCAGATCGAGCTTGGTGCCCGTATCGGTGACCAGCATGCGCGACAGCGTCACCGCGTCATGCCAGTTTTCCGCGCTCGGATAGGCGGTGACCAGCGCCTGGGCGGCGTCGCTCGTCTGATCGACCAGCTTGCCGTCATTGGCGATCGCGACGGCGCGCGTGTACCAGCTTTCCGGCGCCGCCTGACCGGCCGCCTTCTTCGCCGCGATCGCGCGCGCCATCGTCGCAACCGCCTCGGCCGGCTTGCCATTCTCCGCCTGCGAGCCGGCAAGCATGACGAGGATATCGCCATCGTCGGGCTTCATCCGGGCGGCCTGGGCAAAGATCGTCTCGGCGCGCCGGTGATCGACCAGCCGCACCGCCTTGCCCTGCGCGACGAGGAGCTTCGCCATATCCGCCGGCGGCACGCGATTGGCGGCGACCAGCGCGGCGATCGCCTCATTGGCCATCACCGTCCTGCCGGCCTGCACCGCGGCATTGTATTTGACCATATTGGTCACGTAGCGATCATCCTCGGTCCGGATGCGCGCTTCGGCATTCTGAATCTGCGCGAGCGCTGTGATGGCATCGCCCGCCTGCAGCGCATCCTGCGCCTGCGCGATCGACGACTGGACGGATCGGGTCAGCTTATAGCCGCCGACGGCCGTCTCCTCGGCCTTTTTGGCCAGCGCCGGCGAGATGCCGGCGGTAGCCGTTAGCACCAACGCGACCAGGCTGAGCTTGGCGATCGATCGACCGTTCATTCCGCAACGTCCCCACCCGCAAACCGCCCCGGCGCGAAGCATGCGCCGGGTCCCGGTTTGTACTGCCGTCAGGGTGGTTAACGCCAGCGCCAGTTGGCGGCGGAGACTCGGACGGGCGCATCGCGCGCGCAGATCGTCGCCGATCTCGCCCGTTTCGTCGGAGGAGCAGGCCTCGCCTCCTCGACTGGCGGCCAATCGGCTCAGCGCGTAACCAATGGGCAGTCGCATCAGAGAAGGGGCATAGCGCCATGGCCGAGGGTGAAATTCGCGTCGTCGGCTTCGCCGGCAGCCTACGAGAGCAATCCTACAACCGGTCGTTGCTGCGGGCGGCCAAAGCGCTCGCCCCCGCCGGGATGGCGATCGACATCCACGACCTGCGCGAGGTGCCGCTCTACAATGGTGACGTCGAGGCGGCGGGCGATCCACCCGCGGTGGCCGCGCTGAAATCGGCAATCCGCGCCGCCGACGGCGTGCTGATGGCGACGCCGGAATATAATCACGGCGTGCCGGGCGTGATGAAGAATGCGGTCGACTGGCTGTCGCGACCGCCGCAGGGCGCGGCGCTGGCGAAGAAGCCGGTCGGGCTGATCGGCGCTTCACCGGGCGCAACCGGCAGTGCGCGCGGTCAGAGCCAGCTGCGCCAGGCCTTCGAGTTCACCAACAGCTATTGCATGCCGCAGCCCGAATATCTGCTGTTCCGGGCGCATGAGAAGATCGACGCCGAAGGCCGCCTCACCGACGAGCCGAGCCGCGCCTTCCTGCAGACCTGGCTGCGGGCGTTCGCCGACTGGATTCGGATCTTCGCGGCGCAGGGCTGACGGAAAATCGATGCTCGTATTTCCTGTCCGGATCGGGCCTTTTGGCGCAAACAGCGACAGAAGCAGAATCGAACGAAGAGAGGTTGGCGATGTCTGATGTGGTTTCCGATGTCCCCGTGGCTGGCTTTACCGACGAGAAATTCGCCGGGGTGCGGGACGCCTTCGAGGAGAATCTGCGCAGCGGGGCCGACCTCGGTGCCTCGGTCGCGATCACGCTGGAGGGCGAGACGGTGGTCGACCTCTGGGGCGGCTGGGCGGACGCAGAGCGGACGCAGCCCTGGCAGAAGGACACCATCGTCAACGTCTATTCGACGACCAAGACGATGGCCGCGCTGACCGCGCTGCTGCTCGCCGACCGCGGCCAGCTCGACCTCGACGCGCCGGTCGCGCGCTACTGGCCGGAGTTCGCCGCCAACGGCAAGGAGCGGGTCAAGGTCAGCCATCTTCTGTCGCACTCCGCCGGCCTCGCCGTCTGGACGGAGAAGATCACTACCCCTGACCTCTACGACTGGGACAAGGTGACCAGCCTGCTCGCCGCCCAGGCCCCGTGGTGGGAGCCGGGCACGGCCTCGGGCTACCATGCGATCACCCAGGGCTATCTGATCGGCGAGGTGGTCCGTAGGATCACCGGCAAATCGATCGGCACCTTCTTCCGCGAGGAGATCGCCGAGCCGCTCGATGCCGATTTCCACATCGGCCACGGGCCGGAGCATGATCATCGCATCAGCGATCTGATCCCGCCGCCGGCCGGTGGCGATCTCGCCGACGGCGATTTCGAGCCGAGCGAGTTGCTGACCAACTTCCTGACCAATCCCGGGCTCGACCCGCTCGACACGCGCACCCGCGCCTGGCGCGCCGCCGAAATTCCGGCTGCAGGCGGCCATGGCAACGGCCGCTCGATCGCCGAGATCCATACGCTCCTCGCCAATGGCGGCGTCGCCAAGGGCAAGCGGCTCATGTCCGAGGCCGGCGCGCGCAAGGCGCTCGAGCCGCTGATCTCGGGCGAGGATCTGCTGATGGGCATGCCAGTGACCTATGCCCATGGTTTCGGCATCGGCTCGGGCCTTGGCGGCGACCTTGCCGAGGTGAAGCGGCCCGACAGCATCTTCTGGGGCGGCTATGGCGGCTCTCTGGCGCTGATCGACATGAAGGCGCGCACCAGCTTCGGCTATGCGATGAACAAGATGGGCCTCTCGACCGTCGGCGACGAGCGTACCGCGGCGCTGGCCAAGGCGATGTGGGCGGCGCTGGAGGCCTAGGCCCGGCGCATGTGCGTCGGATGGGAGAGCGTCATCGAATGCGACGCTCTTGCCACCGAGTAGGGCGACGGGCGCTCGCGCAGCGTGTGATAATGGACGATCAGCGCCGCAAGGAGGCAGGCGGCGATCGCCACCGCGTCGGCGAAGTGGCCGTGGTTCCCGTGTTCCGATGTGACGTCGTCGTCGTCGAGCCAGCTGAGCAGCATGACGCAATCTCCGCAGTCCCTAATGTTACAACATATCTTGCATCATCAGGTTCCAAGACGGCGAGGAAGCCATCCTGCCGCAGTCACGATTCATCGCGGCTAGCGATCGTCACCGACTCGGCGATAAGGCGGGTAAGGATTTAGGAGAGACGCCATGACAATCCAGGCCCAGAAGCTGCGTGCGCTGATCGACAGCGGCGAGCCGTTCATCGCCGCCGACGCCTATAGCGCGGTCACCGGGCGTATCGTCCAGCAGGTCGGCTTTCCCGCCGCCTATCTCGGCGGCCATGCCTGCAGCGCCTTCCACTATGCCCTGCCCGATTACGGCATGTTCTCCCAGGTCGAGCAGATCGAGCAGGCCTCGCGGATCGTCGCGGCGATCGACATTCCGCTGATCGTCGATGCCGATCAGCTCGGCGAGACGGTCGCCGATGCCTATCACTTCACCCGCCGCCATGAGCGCGCCGGGATCGCCGGCTTCCATGTCGAGGACGAGGTCAACCCGAAGCATTCGAGCCTGTCGAACGGGCTGATGCCGATCGCCGAGATGCAGGCGAAGATCGCCGCCTGCACCAAGGCGCGCGAGGACCCAGCGTTCGTCATCATTGCGCGCTGCGACGAGCTCTATCCCGATGCGATCCGCGGCGGCGGCGGCAATTCGGTCAAGGAGGCAATCAAGCGCGGCGAGGCCTATGGCGAGGCCGGCGCCGACGTGCTGGTGTTCCCGCTCGCCTCGGCGGAGGCGCATGCCGAGCTGTTCAAAGCGCTGAAGACGCCGATCTGCGTGCTCGGCGATCTGATTCCCGGCGCCGCCTTCTCGCTCCACACCGGCTGGGGCTGGACCGGTGCGGTCGAGATGCATTTCGCCCGCGCGCGACAGTTGATGAGTGAAGGCAAGGTGACGCTCAACCCACCGTTCCCCGAGAAGGCGGCGCTGCTCGAGCAGGACCTCTACGACGCGCTGATCGCCGATTGGGCGAAGGCTTCGGGTCGGCCGGTGCGTTAGCCGGCGACCCCCTCCCGTTTTTCGAGAGAGGGCTTATTTGGTTGTCGCTAGGCCTCAGCCGCCCGGAGGCGCTTCGGGTGCGGCTTCGGGCGCTGGGGCGGCATCGGCCGGAGCGGCGCTTTGGTCGACCGGATAGCGCTCGCTCTCGCTATGGTGGACCGTCTTGTGCTTGGCGGTCGCGGCGCCGATGCCGGCGCCACCGACTGCGCCCATCGCTAAGCCGGCAAAAACGGGGAAGCCCGGAATAACGAGGGCGGCGAGCGCGCCAGCGGCGGCGCCGATGCCACCACCGCGCAAGGCACCGCGGCTTTCGCTGGTCTGGGTGCAGCCGGCCAATCCGAGCGAGATGACGGCGCAGCTGGCGATGACGAGTTTCTTCATGCGAAGTCCCCTTGTGCCGCCGGCCGCCTCTGCCGGAACAAGGGTTCCTGACGAGGACGTTCACCGGTCGCGTGAACAAACATAGAATGCCAGAAAAATAGGCCGCCGCCCCATCGGCTCGTCGCAGATCGGATTCGGTTCGGCGAATTTACAGGGGGTTTCCACAGGGTCTTGCGGCGATCAGCACGATTCAGCCTGTGGCGACGTCCCACAACAGCGGCAACCGGTTGAGTCCGAGGGTCAGCCCGGCGCGGCTCGTGATCGGGATATCCGGGTCGATCCGCACCTCGGGCATGCGGCGGAACCATTCCTCGTAGAACAGCCGCAGCTCCAGCCGCGCGAGGTGCGAGCCGACGCAGCGATGTGGGCCGGAATTGAAGCTGAGATGGGTGTTGGCGTCGCGTTCGATCACCAGCCGATCGGGCTCGGCGAACACCGATCCGTCGAGATTGCCGGCGGGCAGCAGCAGCATGATGCGATCGCCCGCCTTGATCTCGACCCCGCCGAATTCGGCGTCGCGGGCAATCAGCCGCATGACGACGACCACGCCGTAGCGGCGCAACAGTTCCTCGACCGCATCGGCGATGCGCCCCGGCTCGGCGCGCAGCCGCGCCTGCAGCGCCGGATCGCGGGCGAGATGGTCCATGCCGAAGGACAGGGAATTGGCGACGGTGTCGAGCCCGGCGATGAACAGCAGCAGGCAATAATCGATCAGCTCGTCCATCGCGAGCGGCCGGCCGTCGACCTCGCTCGCCACCAGCCGGCTGATGAGATCGTCCCGCGGCGCGGCCTGGCGCGCGAGGATCAGCTCGCTCATCATCCGGCCGACGGCGACGAAGCTGTCCGCGCGGCGGTTGTCGTCGTTCGAGATCATGTCGAGCGCCCAGCCGCGGCATTCGGCGAGGCGGTCCGGATCCATCCCCATCAGCCGCATGAAGATGATCACCGGCAGCGGCTCCGAAATCGCGCGGACGAAATCGCAACGGCCATCGCGCGAGATCGCCTCGATCAGCTGGATCGCATGGGCGCGGATCGCCGGCTCGAGCGCTGCGACCATCGCCGGCGAGAAGGCGCGCATCAGCGGCAGGCGATAGGTCGCGTGCGCCGGTGGATCGAGCGTCAGCGGAATCAGCCGTGGCTCCAGCTCTTCCGGCATCGGCGGCAAGGTCATGCGCGCATTCGAGAACAGCGCCGGATCGCGCGCGGCGGTGAAGATCAGCTCGTGATCGGTGAGGAACCAATGCCCGCTGTTGCGCGGCGTCCAGTAGATGCCGCGCTCGCGCTCCTCGGCGAGACGGAAGATGCCGGCGTGCAGGCCGCCCGCCTCGGCGTAACGGCGATCATCGAACAGATCGAAATCGACGACACGCTCCGCCGGGACATGATCCGGACGCGGCGCCAGCGCCGCGGTCACGGCCAGGCGTCCTGGCGGATCATCTCGGCGGCCTTCTCGCCGATCATGATCGTTGGCGCATTGGTGTTGGTGCTCGGCAGGCACGGCATCACCGAGGCGTCGACCACGCGCAGTCGATCGATGCCCTTGAGCCGGAGGCGTGGATCGACCACCGCCGCATCGTCGCTTCCCATTCGGCAGGTGCCGTTGGGGTGATAGCCGGGGATCGCCTTGGCGCGGACATAGGCTTCCCAATCGGCGTCATTGTCGGGCACCGGGCGCGGCGTGCGATCGCCGATCACCAGCGCCGCGAGCGGCGAGGTGCGGAAGATCCGGTCGACCAGCTTGACCCCGCCGATCAGCGTCTCGACGTCGTCGCGGTTGCCGAGCAGTTGATGGTCGATGCGGATGGTTCGATCGGGATTGAGCGTGACCCGTCCGCGCCCCTTGGGCAGACAGACCATCGCATTGATGCTGATCGCCGGCCGCTTCGGCATGCCATGGCCGGCGACCGAGCGCTGATCCCCGTCCATGTCGAGCGCGAGCGGCATGAAGAACAGCTGGACATCGGGCTCGGCAAGGCCATCGCGGCTGCGCGCCAGCGCCATCGCCTGGACCGCCGGCGCGGCGATCGGTCCGCTGCGGCTCCACAGGAACTGGGCGAGATAGCGGAGCTTGTGCAGCGGGCCGGACTGGCTGTTCAGCGTCGGCTGGTTGATGAATTTGTTCTGCACCGCGCCGACATGCTCGCTGAGATTGGCGCCGACGCCGGCGCGATCGAGCACGACGTCGATGCCTGCCGCCTGCAGGGTTTCGCCCGGACCGATACCAGAGCGCATCAGCAAGGCCGGGCTGCCGATCGCGCCGGCGCTGACGATCACCTCGCGGCGGGCGATGACGGTGATCTCCTCGTCGCCGCGGCGGGCGACGACGCCGGTCGCCCTGCCCTGTTCGACGATGACCCGCTGAACTTCCGAATGCGTCAGGATGGTGAGGTTCGGGCGTTTGCGCGCGGGGCGGAGATAGGCCTTCTCGGTGCTGCAGCGCCAGCCGTTGCGCTGGGTCGCGACCGCGAGGAAAGCGCCCTCGAGATCGCCGCCATTATATTCGGCAAGCGTCGGCAGGCCGATCTCGGCGCAGCCGGCGAGGTAGGAGTCGCACAGCGGATGATAGTCGCGCATTGGCGAGACCGATTGCGGGCCGAGCGTGCCGTGGAACTGGCTCGGCGCGCCATGCCAATGCTCGGAGCGGAGGAAATAGGGAAAGACCTCGTCGAAGCTCCAGCCGGTGGCGCCCAGCGCAGCCCAGCGGTCGTAATCGGCGCGGGTGCCGCGAATATAGACCTGGCCGTTGATCGAGCTGCCGCCGCCCAGCATCTTGCCGGCGGAATAGATGTAGCTGCGCCCGCCGATCGACGGATCGGGGTCTCCATCATAACACCAGTCGTGACGCTTGTTGCCGACCAGCCGCGCAAAGCCGACCGGCAGCTGCACGACCAGCGCGCGACCGCTGCTGCCAGCTTCGAGCAGGATCACTTTCGCACTGGGGTCCTCGCTCAGCCGATTGGCCAGCACCGCCCCGGCGCTGCCGCCGCCGGCGATGACGTAATCGGCTTCGAGGCGATCCGGCATCAGCGATGGCCGCCCGCCATATCGGCGTCGTGCAGCCAGTCGGGCTCGACGAGGCCGCTGCGGGGTCCGGGCGGGAATGTCAGCGGTATGTTCACCCAGCCGTTGATCGGCGAGATGCTCGGATAGAGCTTCGCCCCATCCTCGATCACATAGTCCGGCAGGCGATCGAGCACGGCGGTCATCATCGCGTCGAACATCATCCGCGCGAGGAAGGAGCCGAGGCAGCGATGAATGCCGGCGCCGAAGCCGATGTGGCGATTGGGGAAGCGCGTGATGTCGATCTCGTCGGGATTGTCGAACACCTCCGCATCGCGATTGGCCGAGGCGAAGAACAGGTAAAGCCGCTCGCCCTGTGCGATCTGCTGACCCGCGACGCAGGCGCTGGCCTGGGCGTTGCGCCCGTTGCCGTGCGCCGGGGTGAAGAAGCGGATGAATTCTTCGCGAGCGGTCGGCAGCAGGCTGCGATCGGCGATCAATCGCGCGCGCTGATCCGGATGATGCCAGAGATGCATCAGCGTGTGCGACGTCAGTGCCGTGGTCGTATCGACGCCGCCGAACAGCACGTTGACGACGGCCATGTGAATATCGCGATCGGCGAGCGGCTTGCCGTCGGGCCGGCTAGCCACGAGCATGCCGATGATGTCGTCGGTCGGCTCTGTCTTGCGCCGTGCGATCTCTTCATCGATGCGCCGATCGACCCAGGCGGCCGCTTCGACCGCGGCGGGATATTCGGGCGAGTTCTTGCTCAGAGCGGTCAGATCGTGGAGCGGGTCGGCGAAGGCGCGCCATTGATGCAGCGGCAGGCCGAGCGCAGTCATCGTCACCAGCGCGGTCAGCGGGCTGGTGAAATCCTGGACGAGATCCATCCGGCCACTTTCGATCACCTGATCGAGCAGGAGATGAGCATAAGTCTCGGCATCGGCGCGGAAGCTCTCGGCGGCCTTGGGCCCGAGACGCGGATTGAGCAGGCCGCGAAACATGTCCCATTCGGGACGGTCGGTTTCCGACGGAATCAGCCGGTCGATCGGCATTGGCGGAATCGCGCCGCCGCCGGTGATTGCGCCGGTCTCCGGGTCGAAGGTCTTGCCGGTGGTGAACAGGTCCGCGTTTTGCGCGACCGCGACGACATCCTCGTAGCGGGTCACGACCCAATGACCGCCGTTCTCGGTCGACCAGGCCATTGGACAGCGGCCGCGCAGGTCGCGCGTGAGCGCTTCCCAATTGGCGGCATAATCGGGCGATTCGATGTCGAGCGCGATTTCGGGGCGGTCGTCCTTGGCTGCTTCCATCTCGGCCTCCACTCCGGCGGTGGTTCCCGTGCGGAACTCTTGAACAGTTGTTCAGTAGTTATATAATCGCGGCGGGCCGGTCAACGGCGACAAGCGGAGTTCATCGGCATGGCGCGACAGGCGCAGAGAGTGACCCGCGCGCCGGAAGAATCCAAGGCTCGCATCCTCGATGCCGCGCAGATCGCATTCGGCACGATCGGCTACGCGCGGAGCGGGGTGCGCGAGATCGCCGAGTCGGCGGGCGTCGCCCCCTCCCTCGTGATGCATTATTTCGGCAGCAAGGAGGCGTTGTTCGAGCAGGCCTTCATCCGCTCGGTGCAGATGACCGCGGCGCTGTCGGTCGCGCGCGAGAATTTTGGGTTGAATTCGCTGGAGCTGCTGTCGGAGGACCAGGCCGATAATGTGCGCGCAGCGGCGATGCTTGCCCAATCGATCGGCGATCCCGCGGCGCGCGCGGTCGCCGGCGAACTGATCGAAGAGGCGGTGCTCGCGCCAATGGCCGATTGGCTCGGCAAGCCACATGCGCGTGGTCGCGCGCAGCTCGTGGCGATGCTGGCGCTTGGCTTCACGTCGCTGCGCATGCTGGTGCCGCCGGATCCGCAGGCAAAGGAAGACCGCTATGTCGCGGACTGGATGGCGCGCACGCTGCAACGGCTCGCCGACGGCGAAGATTAGAGAGAAGGGAGGATGCGATGGCCGCAGTTTCGATGGAGGGCCGGGTCGCGATCGTCACCGGCGCGGGCCGCGCGCTCGGGCGGGCCTATGCGCTCCTGCTCGCCGCGCGCGGCGCATCGGTGGTGGTCAATGATCTCGGCACCGACCAGGACGGCGGCGGCCATGACGGCAGCCTCGCCGAGGCGGTCGTCGAGGAGATTCGCGCGGCCGGCGGCGCGGCAGTCGCCGACAGCAGCGATGTTTCCAGCGAGGCCGGCGGGAAGGCCGTCGTCGAGCGCGCGCTGGCGAGCTTCGGGCAGCTCGACGCGGTCGTCGCCAATGCCGGCATTCACATGGCCGCGTCCTTCGAGGACACCAGCCTCGCCGACTTCCGCCGCCAGATCGACAATGCCGTCAGCGGGACGGTCGCCGTGCTCCACGCCGCCTGGCCGCATTTCAAGGCGCAGGGCTATGGCCGAGTGGTCACCACCGGCTCTGGCGGCGGCATCTTCGGTCTTGCCGGAGTCTCCGCCTATGGCGCGGCCAAGGGTGCGGTGCAGGGGCTCACGCGCGTGCTCGCGATCGAGGGCAAACCGCATGGTATCTTGGTCAACATGATCGCGCCCGGCGCCTTCAGCCGCATGGCGGGGCCATCGCTCAGCCCGGAGGATCTGGAGCGTGCGCGCAATCTCCAGCCGCCCGAGCTGGTCGCACCGGTGGTGCTATGGCTGGCGAGCGAGCGTTGCCATGTCACCGGCGAGGCGTTCAGCAGCTGGGCCGGACGGGTTTCGCGGCTGGCGGTCGGCGGCGGCCGCGGGCTGATTGACCGTGCGCTGACCGCCGAGACAATCGACGAGCATTACGCGACGATCGCCTCGCTCGACGGCTTCTACGAGCCGGCGACCATTCTCGACGAGCTGAACAAATGGATGGTCGAGATCAAGTGAAGTGTAACGCACCCTGTTTTTCGTCATTCCCGCGAAGGCGGGAATCCATAGAGACGTTGCGACAAGCACTGTGCAGTTCGAGCAAGGCTGCTGGATTCCCGCTTTCGCGGGAATGACGAGGTAAGATTAGGCTTCCTTGAGCTAAACCAGCGCCCGCTTGTACAGCTTGGTCATCGCGACCCAGCCGCGCTCGGCCTGTGCCTGGTCGTAGATCTTGCTGTCGGGAACCATCCAGCCGTGGTGGGTGCCGGGATAGACCTCGAGCGTGTTCGGCCGCTTTGCCGCCTTGAGCGTATCGGCGAGCACCGTCTTCGCGTCCGGCTGCTTGACATCGTCATCGGCGGCAACGGCGATGTGATAGGACGCCTGCGTCTTCGAGATCAGCTTGTGCGGGCTGTTGGGATCGTCGGTGACGAGCTGGCCGCCGTGGAAGGAGGCGCAGGCGCCGACCCGGCTTGGCTCGGCCGCCGCCGCGCGGATCGTCATCGATCCGCCCATGCAGAAGCCGACCGCGCCGATCTTCTTTTGCGAATTCACCTCCGGCTGGGCGTCGAGGAAGGCGACCAGCGCATGGGCGTCGCGGGTCAATGCGTCATGGGTGTGCGCCTCGCGCAACTTGGCCAGCTCGGCACGGTCGGCGGGATTGGCGTAGTCGAAGCTCGGCGGAAACACTGGAGCGCGGCGAGCGCGGTAGAATGGGTTGATCACCAGCACCGCATAGCCCTGTGCCGCGAGGCGCTTGGCCATCGCCACCTTGACCGGGCGCAGTCCGAGCGCGTCGGGATAGAGGATCACCGCCGGCGATTTTCCCTTGGCCGGCGAGACCAGCACCGCATCGCAGGTGCCGTCGGGCGTCTTGATGTCAACCGCGCGCTCCCTCACCTCGGCCATCGCCGCCGCCTCGAGCGGCCAGGCGCTGGCCGCGACGATCGCGGCCGCCGAAAGCAACATCATGTCGCGCCGCGACAAGCTGTTGTCGGTCAGCGATTCAGGCTGGTTCACATCGCTTTGCATGAGCCCTCTCCCAGATGCCCCCGCAGCTTCTGCCATCAGGCTATGCTGCGGCGAAGACACCGACAAGGCGGCTAATCTGGCATCTTCCACTGAAAGTTGAGGACAAGGTCGCGGCCGACGGTCTTCTCGCCCTTCATCGTCTTCGCCGCGATGCGCATCAGCGAGGCGGCCTGGAAGGAGGCGTAGATGAAGGCGGCGTTGAGGTCCGGCCGGTTGGAGACGCCGAGCGCGGTCACCGGCAGCAGCGGCGGCCGGCGGCAGAGCAGCCGGCGATCGTGCCGGATGCGGCAGATGATGGTGACCCGGCTGGCGACGCCGGCGCGCATCGCCGCTGCCGGATAGAGCGCCGCGAGAATCTCGGCGCTGGGCTTTTCCTCATATCGGATTTCGGTGGCAGTGAGCTGGTCGGCCGGCGCGGGCTGGGCGACGGCATCCTCGGGCGAGATCAGCTGATCGAGCACGACCAGCTTCCAGGGCGTCACCTCCGACGGATTAGCGTCGGGCCTCAACCGGCTGGCATAGGCGCGGATCAGGGCGACGGCGGTCAGCTCCGAGCGGGCGTTGCCCGGCACGCTGCGTCCGCGATCGAAGAACTCGCTCCAGCTCGACGGCGCGCCGATGATCTCGGCCGGAAAGCAGGTCAGCGGCATGCCCCAGCGGCCAAGCACCATGCAGGCGATCGGGATATGGACCGGCTTGCGCGGCTGGACCGCCAGCCCCTCCATCGTCGCTGCGCGCAGCGAGGCGCCGGGCGGGACGGCGAGATCCTCGCTGCGGACCGCGACCGGCGCCGCGATCGGCGGCGGCGGCGTGTTGAAAGTGCCGCTCGCCGGCGGCAGCAATGCGGCGGTGCGCGCAAGGAAGAGCAGAAGCGCCGACACAACCCCCTCGCCCAGCCAGGCTCCCGAGCGATCAGGATAGGCCCGCCCGCCGAATCCCGCCAATGCGAATATCGGGTCGTCCGCTTGCCCGCCGCGACGCGGCTCCACTAGCCTAGGTCGAGAGAGGACATCGGGATGGCAGAAGAAGCGAACACCCTGCGCCAGCTGCCCGGGCTCGACCAGGACAACACCCCCTTCTGGACCGGCGGCGCGCGCGGCGAGCTGATGATCCTGCGCTGCACCCATTGCGCCCGCTACATCCACCCGCCGCTGCCCCATTGCGGCCGCTGCCAGACGCTGAATCCCGTCCCGGTGGCGGTGTCGGGACGCGGCAGGGTCAAAAGCTTCACGATCAATCACCAGGCCTGGGTGCCGGGAATGGCGACGCCCTTCGTCATCGCCGCGATCGAGCTCGATGAGCAGGACGAGCTGTACGTGCTGAGCAATGTCACCGGCTGCGCGGTCGAAGATGTCTACAGCGGCATGCCGGTGACGGTGCGCTTCGAGCAGCATGGCGACATCTTCGTGCCACTGTTCGCGCCGGACGCCGGCGAATGAGCGCGACCGAGCATCCCGAACGGCTGGTCTCGATCACCGGCGTCGGCCAGTCCGGCGTCGGCCGGCCGATGCCGCTCAGCCCATTGAAGCTGACGGTCGATGCCTGTGTCGCGGCGATCGCCGATGCCGGGCTCACCCCCGCCGACATCGACGGGCTGGCGACCTATCCCGGCGCGCATAACACCGGCGACGGCTATTCGCCGATCGGCGCGGTCGAGACGGTCGCGGCGCTTGGTCTGCAACCTAAGTGGATGGCCGCCTCGATCGAGGGCCATTCGCATATGGGATCGGTGGCGATGGCGGTGCATGCGATCGCATCCGGCGCCTGCCGCCATGTGCTGATCTTCCGCACCGTCGCCCAGGCGAGCGCGCGGGCGCGGGTGCACCATGCCGGCGTGCTCGGCGGCGGCGACACCGAGGCGCGGGTGTGGGGCTGGCAGCAATGGAGCGTGCCGTTCGGCGCGCTGTCGACCGCAACTTTGTTCGCGCTCTACGCCCAGGGTTATCGCGACAAATATGGGCTGACCGACGAGCAGCTCGGCGCGATCGCGGTCAACGGCCGGACGATGGCGGGACTCAATCCCAATGCGGTCTACAGGAAGCCGATCACGATCGAGGATTATCTCGCCGGGCGGATGATCTCGACGCCGCTGCGGATCTTCGATTGCGACGCATTCGTCGACGGCTCGACCGCGATCGTGTTGTCGCGCCGCGACATCGCCGCGGATCTACGCCAGCCGCCGCTCGACTTCGAAGCGCTGGCGCTCGGCATGAACCCGATCGGCATGGGCGCCTATGTCGGCGATTTTTCGCACATGGGCATCAACGATGTCGGCGAGGCGATCTGGTCGAAGACCGATCTCAAGCCGAAGGACATGGATTTCGCCCAGCTCTACGACGGCTTTTCGATCCATGTGCTGATGTGGCTGGAAGCATTACAGCTGTGCGGCCCCGGCGAGGCGGCGTCCTTCGTCGAGGGCGGCAAACGCATCGGGCTCGACGGCGAGCTGCCGCTCAACACCAGCGGCGGCCAGCTCTCCGCCGGCCGCTTCCACGGGTTCGGCCATATCTACGAGGCCTGCCTGCAGCTCTGGGGCCGGGCCGGCGAGCGACAGATCAAGGACGCCGAGGTTGGAATCGTCTCCAACGGCGGCTTCGGCGTCGGCGCCTTCGTCTTGCGGCGGCGCGATTGACCGCGTCGCGAGCGGCGCGATAGCCTTGCCGACCGCCGCCAAGGGAGGATCGCATGCCAAGCTATCGTCGCGTCGTCACGGGACTCAATGAAGCCGGCAAATCCTGCGTCATCCTCGACGGAGCGGCCGGCATCGCGGGCGAGGGCCAGGCGCGAACGCTGCTGATGTGGAAGACCGATCAGGCGCCCGCGTCCAACGAAGGCAATGACGATGCGGCCGACGAGCCCTCGTCCTTCGCCTTCCCGCGCGGTGGCAGCAAATTCGTCATCGTCCATTTCCCGCCAGGGACGAGCGAGCATAACGGGCGTGGCATGCACGCCAGCAACACGCTCGATTATGGCGTCGTGCTGGGCGGCCGAATCACCATCGTGCTGGAGGACGGCGAGGCCGATCTCGGCCCCGGCGACCTGATCATCGACCGCGGCGTGCCCCATGCCTGGCGCAACACCGGCAGCGAGGATGCCGTCGTGCTGTGGACGATCCTCGACGCCGAACCGGTCGGCGCCGGCGCGACGGTCTAAATTCTCTTCCTCGTCATCCCGGCCTTGATTGAGCGGGTGAACAGTGCCCCCGGCACTGTTCAGTCGTGCCTGGGAGGCACGACGGCCCGCCTCAATGGATCCCGCTTCTTCTTTCTCGACGCCGACACGCTCGCCAATGCCCGACAGGCAGCGGGACCCCGGCTCAAGGCCGGGGTGACGAAGTGGTTCGGGTCCTGAGAGCCTACTCCAGCCCGAGCGCTTCCAGGCCCAGCACCTCGGCATATTTCTTGTGCCAGTTGCGCAGCACGCCCTCCTGATAGGAGGACAGCCAGATATAGGGCTCCGGCTTGTTCTTCAGGCCGAGCTGGACCTTGTCGAGGTTGATCATGTCCTGCTCGATGATCCGGCTGAGGTTGCCGAGCTCGAGCGCGTTGGTCCACGGCTCGTCGATGCCGAGCTCGTGCAGCTTGGCCGGCGCCGGCCTGGGCTTGCCCTCCGGCCAGGGCGCGAGGAGCATCAGCTCCATGATGCACTCTTCCGGGTTGTCGCCATTCGGCCGCCAGCGATAGACGATCCGGCCGAAGCCGCCCCAAGGGGCGAAATTGGGCCAGAGGTTTGAATAGGTAATGTCGCACAGCTCGGCGTCGGAGAATCTGTTCGCCTCCTCCTCGCCCAGCACGCTCGCGATCCATGCCTTGTTGAAATCGGCATATCCGCGATAGGCCTCGAGCGACTGCTCTTCCGTCGGGATGATGCCGCGCATCGGGCTCGCCGCGACGCTCTGGACATGGCCGAGCCGGCCCCAATTGCCGAACACGTCGTAATGGCCGTCGCCGAAATCGCCGCCCTGCAGCAGCAGCTGCGGATGGGTGGCGACGACGTGATAGGATTCGCTGAACGCCTCCAGCGTCGTCTTCCAGTTTGCCCGGATGACCTTCTGGACATGGGCGTGGAGATAACGGTTCTCATATTTGAATTTGGCGTACTGCGCCCGCATCTCGGGGCCCATATACTCCTCGAAATCCTGCGCATTGGGATCCGGATTGATGAAGATCCAGCCGCCCCACCGGCCGATCTTGGCGCCGGGCAGCTCGGCGACATTGTCGCGCACGCCGGGAAAATCCCATTCGGTGGTGATGTGCTTGAGCTTGCCGTCGATCGTCCAGGTCCAGCCATGGAACGGGCAGCGGAACTCATGCGCCTTCTTGCCCGAGCAATCGCGCAGCTGGCGGCCGCGGTGAAGGCAGGCGTTCCAATGCGCCTTGAACTCGTCGGGCCCGGTGCGGACGATACGGAAGGAAAGATGGGCGACGCGATAGAGATAGTGATCGCCGACCTCCGGGATCTCCTCCTCGCGGCAGACCATCTGCCAGGTCTTCTTCCACAGCCGCTCGACCTCGAGGTCGTGATATTCCTTCTTGAAATAGCGATCGGTGCGCATTTTCTCCGGCCCGCCCGGCATCGGCGACTTGAGCCGGTAGACATCCGGGATCAGCTCGGGATGGCGGTCATGCTCGAGCAGCCAATCCTGGTCGATGTCGGTGAGCGAGCGCATGCCGTCCGGCGTCTGCTTGCCGGGATCGGGGACATATTTGGCGACGATCCGCGGCATCTGGGCGGCGGCGGCCTGGGCCGCCTGAACCGCCTCGGGCGTCGGCAACGCCGGCTTGGAGCCGTCATGGTCGAGCGGCAGCATCGGCCAGTAGACGTCATGCTCGGGCGGCACGGTCGGCCCGCCGACATAGGTCAGCAGATGCGGATCGGCATAGGTCAGGTCGCCCTCGATATAGGTGCCGTCCCATTTGAACAGGCCCTCACGGCCATTCTCGCGGTCCTCGACCCTGACCAGGCCCAGGCCCTCGCCGACCTCGGAATAGATGAAGCCGCTGATCGGATGTGGCTCTTGCCGCATAAAAATCTCTCCTCACGCGCGGGCCTGATCCGCGCCCACGCTCAATCAGCCCATGCTATCGGGCGATCGCCGGCTGTTCAACGCGGGAAGCGCGGCCGCCGCGAACGAATTCCGTTCCCGGATCCAGGGAGGGGAAGCCCATTACGCGATCAGAGTCGGCCAATATTCCGGCTTAGTTTGGCTGGTGAACATGCCGGCGAGCGCGTCCATCGTGCCGTCCTCGTTACGCCAGGCCATGTATTTCTCATGGTCCTCGCGGCTGTCCCATTCCTCGAGCAGGATGATTTTGTTGGGGTCCTCGTCGTTACGGAAGACTTTGACGCTGCGGCAGCCGGGAAAGGCGCGGGTATCGGGCAGCGCCTCGGCGAAGCGCTCAAGCAGCGGGCCCGTCACTTCGGGCTTCAGGTTCATGACGAAGGTTACCGTGACGCCGTCGCTCATCGCATCTCTCCTCGCTGCGCCATATGGGCTAGCGCAAGCGCCGCGCCGTCGCTAGCCGGGCAGCGGGACGGGATTCCGAGGGGCAAGATGCCGGGCGAGGTAACGGAGATCGAGGCAGAGCTGCTGGCCGATGCGGAGCGCGCGGCCGGCCTGTCGGACTGGGGCGAGGACCAGAGCTTCCGCAACGGGCTCAAGGTCTACATCGAGGACATGCTCGAGCTGGATGAACCGCAGGCCGGCGCGCTGCGGGCAACGCTGGTTCACCTGCTCGCCCAGCACCTGCAGCTGATCGAGGATGGCAAGCGAAATCCGGGTATCTTGGCCGAGGATGTCGGCCAGCCGGTGGTGATTCTGGGGATTCCGCGCGGCGGTACGACGTACACCCATGCCCTGCTCGCGCTCGATCCGACGGCGCGCGCGCCGCTGGTGTGGGAGGCCGCCTTCCCCTCGCCGCCGCCCGAGGCCGCGAGTTTCGACAGCGATCCGCGCATCGCCCGGCTCGGCGCGATGATGGAGGATATGCTGCGGGCACGGCCCGAGCTGCGCCAGATCCACGACATGAAGCCGCTCAATGAATCAGAATGCGAGCAGTTCATGGAAGCGCACATGACCTCGAACGATCTCTGGGCGAGCTTCGATGTGCCGCGCCACGCCCGCTGGATCAGCGCGGGCGCCTCGGAAGGCTATTACGCGGCGCATCGGCGGATGCTGCAGCAGTTCCAGTGGCACGGCCCGCGCGGGCGCTGGACACTGAAATCGCCCGACCATCTCTACCGCGTGCCGGCGCTGCTCGACGCCTATCCCAATGCCTGCATCGTCCAGACCCATCGCGACCCGGCCAAGACGCTGCCATCACAGGCGAGCCTGATTTACACCATGCGCTGCCTGGTCGATCCGGATTGCGACCGGAGCAAGATCGGCCCGGAGGTGATCGAGGTGTGGCGGCCGGCCTATGCCAATGCCGCGCGCAACCGTCATGATCCGCGGCTGGCCGCGCGCACGCTCAATGTCGGCTATCGCGAGGTGATCGACGATCCGATCGGCACGGTGCGGCGCATCCACAAGCATTTCGACCTGCCGTTCAGCGCGGTTCATGAGGCGCGCATCCGCGCCAAGATCGCCCAGGACAAGGCCGAGCGAACCGAGCCGCATCGCTACACACCCGAAGAATTCGGCATCGAGCCGGGGATGACCGATTTTCCCGATTACAAAGAGGCGTTCGGCGACCTCTTCTGAGGAGGACGGCATGGGCAATCTGACGGGCCGGACGGCGATCGTCACGGGCAGCGGCACCGGGATCGGGCGTGGCATCGCGCTGGCGCTGTCCGATGCCGGCGCCAATATCGTGCTGTGCGGCCGGACCGCCGAGACCCTGCGCAGCGTCGCCGGCGAGATTGCGGCGCGCGGCGGCATGGCGCTCGACGTCGTCTGCGACATCACCATAGCCGATGATCGCGAGCGGCTGATCGTGGCAGCGCTCGGGCGGTTCGGCGGGATCGACATCCTGATCAACAACGCCGCGCTGATCGCACGCGGGACGCTGCTGGAAATCGACGACGATCTCATCCGCGCGGCGATGGAGGCCGGGCCGATCGCCGCGCTGGCGCTGATGCGGCTGTGTCATCCGCATCTCAAGAACGGCGGTGCGATCGTCAATGTCTCGTCGGGCGCCGCGATCGAGGCGAAGGTGCCGCTTCGCGGGATCTATGCCGCGACCAAGGCCGCGCTCAATGCGATCTCGCGCACCGCTGCCAATGAATGGGGCCCCGATGGCATTCGGGTGAACGTGATCATGCCGATTGCGCGCACCGAACCGCTCGAGCGCTTTCTCGCCAATGAGCCCGAGGCGGCTGCCGCGATCACCGGCAGGACGGCGCTTGGCCGGATCGGTGATTGCGAGCAGGATATCGGGCGGGCGGTCGCGTTCCTGGTCGGACCGGACGCCGGCTACATCACCGGCGCGACCATCCCGCTGGACGGCGGCACTGGCTATATTCGCTAGGCGTAAGCCGACATCGTCGAATGCCCTTCGGCATCGGTGTAGTAGCGGCCGACCTCCATCCCGCCCTTCAACGTCGTGCGGTGGGCGTAGCGGGTCTGCTCGAAGAG